>Ga0181521_10005486_pt1 | contig 14089 bp, 10 predicted proteins | sample PEATcosm2014_Bin_32_FD_119764 | JGI IMG/M metagenome (GOLD analysis project Ga0181521, IMG submission 119764) | Peatland microbial communities from MTU Mesocosm Facility, Houghton, MI, USA - PEATcosm2014_Bin02_60_metaG | ecosystem: Environmental > Terrestrial > Soil > Wetlands > Peat | place...
CGAAATGGCTCGAGCGACCGAGCTCGATTGTGTGAAGGCCCTTGACGTCGTCATCCTGGCCGACAGTTTAGTCGAGCCCCTGCGCCGCCCTGCGCCAGCCGGCGAGTTGACATGCTTCGGAAACCTCCGCCGAACCCGACCGACGGCTGCACCAAGGCGAGAGCGGGGGACGTGCCCGCCTGGCGATCAGGGAACGTTCGCCGGGGGGCGCAGGTCCGAAGAACCGACGGGGTGGTTGGTCAGGTAGGTGAAGATGTCACGCGCCACAGGTGCTGCCGCGGCCGCGCCGTAGCCCGCCTGGTCGATCACCACGGCGACCACATAACGCGGGGCGGTGGTCGGTCCGAAGGCGACGAACCACGCGGTCGGCTGCACGTTGGTATTCGAGCTCTCCGTGGCCGTGCCGGTCTTGCCCGCCAGCGGCATCCCGTTGTAGCCCTGGAACGTGGCGTAGGCAGTGCCGTTCGAGGAGTAGATGGCGCCCTCGAGGCCGCTCAAGAGCTGTTGATAGGTGCTCGGTGGCAACTCGACGTGCCCCGTGACGCGCGGCTTGAACTGTCTCAGAACCTTGCCGGTCGGCGAGACGATCGCGTTGACGACCTGCGGGGCGTATCGGGTGCCGCCGGTCGCGAACGTCCCGTAGGCGACAGCCTCCTGCAGCGGGGTGACCAGGGTCTCGCCCTGCCCGAAGGCCATCTCGATGTTGTCGGCGATGCCGTAATAGGTGCTGGGGAAGGCCTGGGGTGCCTCGGAGTGCTGGACCTGGCGCAGCCGCGGGCTGTCGACCTGGCCGGAGTACTCGTTCGGGAGGTCGATCCCGGTGAGGCGCCCGAAGCCGTACTGCTCGGCGACGTCCTGGATGGGCGTCTTACCGTAGGTGCCCGAGTCGTACCAGTAGTCGGCCCCGAGGGTGTAGAAGAACACGTCGTCGGAGACCGTGAGGGCCGTCGTCACGTTGATCGGCCCCTGGCCCCTCTCGTTCAGGTTGTTGTGGTAGAGGCATTGTCCGCTGCAGGGCGGGCCGATCTGGTAGTAACCCCGGTCGTCGATATAACCCCCGAGGCTGGCGAGAAGGCCGTCGTTCAGGGCCGCGGTCGCCGTCGCGAGCTTGAAGGTGGAACCGGGAGCCCAAAGGCCCTGGATCGCTCGGTTGAGCAGAGGCTCGTGATCGGCCTGGCTCGTCAAGAGCTGATAGTGCTGGTCGGAGATGCCGCCCACCCACCATGACGGCTTGTAGGAGGGGACCGACGCCATGGCGAAGACGGCTCCGCTCTCGGGGTCGAGCACGACTGCCGCGCCGGAGTCGGCCGGCAGGCCACTCGCCTGCAGCTTGCGGATCTGGTTGGTCAGAGCCTGCTCGACCTCCTGCTGCAGATTGAGGTCGATGTTGAGCACGACGTCGTCACCGCTAGCCGGGGGCACAGTCTTCACCGTCCCGACGGGGTTGCCGGAGGCGTCGACCTTGATGACCTCCGATCCGGGCCGGCCCCGTAGCCACAGCTCGTCGGTCGCCTCGACACCGGATTGGCCGACGACATCGTTGGAGTTGTAGCCGTACTTCGCCAGTGTGTGGAGCTCGGCCGCGTCGATATCGCCCGTGTAACCGAGGACTTGCGCCGCGGTGTCGCCCCGGGGGTAGGTCCGTTCGGCCGTGAAGTTGACCGAGACCCCGGGGAACATGGCCTTGTGCTCGGACAGGTAGACGATGGTCGACTGGGGTACCCCGATCGCTATCGGCACCGGTTGGTAGGGGCTCGCCTGCGGGTTCGCGAGGGAAGTGTTGACATCTGCGACGCTCTGGTCGAGCAGTGCCGCCAAGCGCCCGATGACCGCCGGGGTCGCCGCCGAGCGGCTGAGCGTTACGACCGGGAGCACCTGGTCGCCCACGAGAACCTGTCCTCCGCGAGCGATGATCAGGCCGCGCGCCGGGGTGATCGGGACCGTCTGTTGTTCGAAGACGAGAGCGGCGTTGCGGTAGTGGGAGCTGTGAAGGACTTGGAGGGACCAGAGCCGGACCAACACGGCCGAGAAGGCCACCAGCACGACAAGGCCCATGACCGTGAGCCGAAGACCGAAGCGAGCGCTCTCCTGTCGGCGCTGCTGCTCGCGTTCCTCCTCCTCGAGGCGCTTCAGTGGGCTCGAGCTCACGATCCTGGTTCTGTGCCGCTCGCCTTCTTCGTCGGCTGGGAAGTACGGGGCTTGAACCGGCTTGGGCAGGCGGGTGCGGGCCGGATCACGCGGGTCGCGCGAAGGGCGCTGGTCTCGGGGTTGGCGGGGAGGGTGGGACCGCTCCGGCGGCTCGGGACCTTCGCCCGAGGCGCTCACCTGGCACTCCCGCTCGCGAACGCACCCGCGTCACGGTAAGCCCCGGGGGCGACGGCGAGGGTCCACTCGATGAGGCGGTACGCGGGATTGGCGAACAGCACACAGCCGGCCGCAACGACCATCACGATGACCACGAGCTGGTGGTGAGGCACGCTCGGCTGACCGATGAGAGTCCCGAGCCCGGCGAAGAGCAATGTCCCGCCCACCCCGCCGAGCAGCGCCGTCGCGGCCTGCAAACCGAAGGTCGGCCGCGTGGTCACCGTCCCCGCGGCCAGACCCACGGCGAAGGCCACAAGCACGTAACAGAGCGAGGACAAGCCGTAGGGGGTCGGCACGAACGCATCGGCGACGAGCCCCAGCGCGAAACCCATCACGGCCCCGCGTTGCGGGCCGGCCACGAGGCCGGCCGAGATTGCCAGCAGCAGGAAGGCGTCAGGATGGGCGCCCCCGATCACGATCTGGTTCAGGACGCATACCTGGACGAACACCACCGCCAGGGTGATGACCACGAGCCGGCCCCAAGTCCGAATACTCACGACGAAGCCGCCTCGCCTCGCCTCGCCGGCTTTGCCGCGAGCTCACATCGAGGCCTTGTCAAGCCGGCGGAAACCACTGCAGCACGGCCACGTACTGGAGGACCAGGAGGTTGACGAGCGGTGTCACGAGGACCTGGGACGTGAGCGACCCACCCGTGTGATGCACCGACGCCACGGTACCCACCGGGATGCCCGATGGGTAGGCGGCAAGGTCGAGGCCGCTCGTGACGACGGCCGCGCCGCGGCTCGTGACGCTCGTCTCGGACACGTCCTGCAGTTGCAGAGGATCGCCCTCGCCCTGGCCGACGGCGACGGCCACGTTCCCGGTCCCGAAGCGGACCCCGACCTCAGATCTGGGATCGGTCAACACTTGGACGATCGCCGTGTGCTGCCCGGCCGAGATCACCGAGCCGACCAGCCCGACACCGGACACGACGGGCATCCCCACGCCGACCCCGTCCGAGGTGCCGCGGTCGACCTCGATCGTGAGGTCGAAATTGGACGCGGGAGAGGAGATCACCTCACCCAGCACCTCAGGGATCCCATCCGCGAAAGGAAGGTTCTGCTCCGAGCGCAACTGGTCGAGCTGGCTTTGAGACTGTGCGGCTTCGATCAGCTGGCGACGGAGATGGCCCACCTCGAGTTGCAGCCGCTGGTTCTCGCCGAGAACGCCGCCGTAGCCCGCCATGCCGGCAAAGAGGTTGCCGATCGGGTGCAGGACGGCCGCGACGCCGCGCTGGAGGGGGGCGACCACGTCCGCCGCGCCGTTTCGGACCGAGCCGATGGCGCGTCGTGCCTCGCCCTTGTAGGCGACCGTTATCACCGTGATCGAGGCGAGAAGCAGGATGGCCAGCGTGAGGCGCTGGCTGGTGTTGCGGCGAGAGGCGGCCACCGCGACCCCGGAGGTCAGCGGTTGGTCGAGGAGATGAGGACCTGCTTCAGGGCCTCGAACTCCTCGAGGCACATGCCGCTGCCGAGCGCAACGCAGTTGAGGGGGTCCGGAGCCACGACGATCGGCATGTGCGTCTCCGCCTGGAGCCTGCTGTCGAGCCCGTGCAAGAGCGCGCCGCCGCCCGTGAGCACGATGCCTTGTTCCATGATGTCCGCCGCCAGCTCGGGCGGAGTGCGGTCCAAGGTGACCTTGACCGCGTCGACGATCGCCGAGACAGGCTCTTCGATGGCTTTACGGATCTCCTCGGTTGTCGTGACGACGGTCTTCGGAAGGCCGGTCACGAGGTCGCGACCACGGATCTCGGCATGGAGCTCTTCTTCGAGTTCATAGGCCGAGCCGAGCGCGATCTTGATCTCCTCTGCCGTCCGCTCACCGAGAGCGAGGCTGTACTCCTTCTTCACGAACGAGATGATCGCCTCGTCGAGCTCGTCCCCACCGATCCGGATTGACTGGCTGACGACGATGCCGCCGAGCGATATCACCGCGACCTCTGTCGTGCCGCCGCCGATGTCGACGACCATGTTGCCGGTCGGCTCGTGGATGGGGAGGCCTGCACCGATGGCGGCCGCCATGGGCTCCTCGATGATGTAGGCCTTGCGGGCACCGGCGTACTCGGCGGCCTCCTGCACAGCGCGCTTTTCGACCCCGGTGATGCCCGAGGGCACGCAGATGACCATGCGCGGTTTTGAGAAACGATGGGGGTGGACCCGGCGGATGAAGTAGCGCAGCATCATCTCGCAGATCTCGAAGTCGGCGATCACGCCGTCCTTGAGGGGCCGGATCGCCTGGATGTTGCTCGGCGTCCGGCCGATCATCCGCTTGGCCTCGACGCCGACGGCGAGCGGGTGGCCGTCCTTGACGTTGATCGCGACGACAGACGGCTCGTTGAGGACGATCCCGCGCCCACGGACGTAGACGAGCGTGTTGGCGGTGCCGAGGTCGACGGCCATGTCACGACCGATGAAGGAGAACCTGCTTTCAGGCATACAAGTGCTCCAGGACTAGGCGGGCTTGTGGCACCAGGCTACGGGATGCGTGCCCAGGTCACAAGAGCGGTCCGGGCCCGCGGCCGCCAACCTCGGTCCGCCGCCGGCCCCAAGCCGGCCCGCGGCACCGCCGGAGCTCGGCCTTGGCCGGGCGAGAGTGGCGCCGGACGACGACGGCAACGGGACCTTCGGCCCTAACGCGCGACGGGCGCGCCGGCTTTCATCATGGCAATGACGCTTGATCTATCGCGCTGGCAGTTCGGGATCACGACTGTCTTCCACTTCATGTTCGTCCCGCTCACGATCGGCCTCGCGCTGCTCCTTGCGATCATGCAGACGGCGGCTTATCGGACCCGTGAAGACGCGGAGAGACACGACAAGTGGGATCGCATCACGCGCTTTTGGCGGCGCCTGTTCCTGATCAACTTCGCCATCGGCGTGGTGACAGGCATCGTGCAGGAGTTCCAGTTCGGCATGAACTGGTCGCTCTATTCACGCTATGTGGGCAGTGTCTTCGGCGCCCCGCTTGCCGTCGAGGCGTTGCTGGCCTTCTTCTTGGAGTCGACATTCCTCGGGGTCTGGATCTTCGGCAAGGGCCGGGTCTCGGCGCGGGTCCATTTGGCGTCCATCTGGCTCGTCAGCGTCGGGACCATGCTGTCCGCCCTGTTCATCCTGGCGGCGAACGCCTGGATGCAGCACCCGGTCGGCTACAAGGTCGTCGGCAACCGTGCCGTGATGACCAACTTCTGGGCGGTAATGACCAACAGCACCCTGATCGGCTCGTTCCTGCACGTCCTGTTCTCGGCGCTCGTGACCTCGACGATGCTCATCTTGGGCGTGAGCGGCTGGCACCTGTTGAAGGACCGGCGCGCCGGTCATGCACCCCGGCCGGTCTTCGCCACCTCGGCCAAACTGGCCCTCGTTGTAGGGGTGGTCGCCATTGTCGCCACGATGTTCTTCGGCGACAACCAGGCAAGGATCATGGAGCGTCAGCAGCCCATGAAGATGGCCGCCGCCGAGGCCATCTACAACACCCAGAACGGGGCGAGCTTCTCTCTGCTCACGATCGGGGATCTCTCGGGCAACCCGATCTTCCAGATCCGGCTCCCCCACATGCTCTCTGTGCTGGCCGACAACAACTGGGACGGTGCGGTGCAGGGCCTCAACCAGATCCAGGCCCGGGAAGCCGCCAAATACGGACCGGGCAACTACAAGCCCATCTTGTGGGTCACCTACTGGACCTTCCGGATAATGGTGGGCTGTGGGATCCTCATGCTCGTCTTGCTGGCCGCGGGCCTGTGGCTCATGCGCCGACGGCGCCTGGAGCAGTCGGCCTGGTTCTTGAGGATCGCGGTCTTCGCGATAGCGCTCCCCTTCGTCGCCAACACGACGGGTTGGATCTTCACCGAGATGGGGCGCCAACCTTGGGTCGTCTACGGGCTGCTCAAGACCTCCCAGGCCGTGTCGCACATCGGCACCGGCTATGTCGTGACGACGTTGGTCGGTTTCACGGCCATCTACAGCCTGCTGGCCGCGGTCGACTTCGGGCTCATGGCCCGGTATGCCCGCGGCGAGGGGACGAGCGAAGAACACGACGACGAATCTGAGCCCGAGCCCGGTGACGACCGGGTGCCGGCGCTCGTCTACTGAGGCAGGGAGGAGCAGTGACCTTCATCCTCGCCGGCGTCCATTCGGCCCACACCGGCTTCGAGGTTTTCTGGTTCATCGTCATCGCCATCTTGTGGTCGGGCTACTTCGTGCTGGAAGGGTTCGACTTCGGCGTCGGCATCATGCTCGGGGTCGTGGCCCGGGACGACCTCGACCGCAGGGTGCTGATCAACACGATCGGCCCGGTCTGGGACGGCAACGAGGTCTGGCTGCTCGTGGCCGGTGGTGCCACCTTCGCCGCCTTCCCGAACTGGTACGCGACGCTCTTCAGCGGCTTCTATCTCCCGTTGTTTCTGATCCTGGCGGCCCTCATCTTCCGGGGCGTGGCCTTCGAGTTCCGCGCGAAGCGGGCCTTTCCCGCCTGGCGCGTCGCCTGGGACCACGCGATCTTCTGGGGCAGCCTGCTGCCCGCCCTGTTGTGGGGAGTGGCCTTCGCCAACATCCTTCGTGGCGTGCCCATCGGCGCGAACTTCACCTATCTCGGATCGTTCTTCAACCTTCTCAACCCCTACTCGCTGGTCGGCGGGGTGACGACACTGCTCCTGTTCAGCCTCCACGGTGCGGTCTTCACCTCCCTGAAGACCACCGACGACCTGAGGGAGCGGGCGTCCCGTGCGGCGAAAGTCCTCGCGCCGGCTGCCACAGCCGCAATCGTGGCCTTCCTGGCGTGGACCTACGTGAACGCCCACAACGCCCACAACACAGGGCTCGTCCCGCCGATAGTCCCCATTCTCGCCATCGCCGCCGTCGCCGTCGTCGGGTGGCTCTTGCGCGAACACCTGGAAGGCTGGGCCTTCGTCGCCACGGCGGTCGGCCTGGTCTGCCTCGTCGCCACGATCTTTCTGAACCTGTACCCGAGGGTCATGGTCTCGAGCATCTCGCCCGCGTACGACCTCACGATCGGCAACTCCGCCTCGGCGCCCTACACCCTGAAGGTCATGACCATCGTGGCGCTCATCTTCACGCCGCTCGTGCTCGTCTACCAGGGGTGGTCCTACTGGGTGTTCCGCGGCCGGCTGAGCCGGCCCGCGCTACCCGGTGTCGTGGAACCCGCCGCGGCAGCGCCCGGTCCCGCCGAAGGCGAAACCGGGTCGGTGGCTCCCGAGGCGGGGGCAACCCTCGAGGAGTCCCCCCTCACCGAGAGCGGCACGAGCTGACTACCTCGGAGCGACACCTGGGGGAGCTCATCGGTTCTCGCTTGGCCCGCAAGACCGCCGTCACCAGCCGCCATCTCGCCCCAGCCGCGGCCGTCGGAGCCGCTGCGACCCTGTGCCTGGTGCTCCAGGCCGTCCTCATCGGTCTGGTCGTCCAGCGGGCATTTCTCGATCACCGCCCTCTCAGTCGGCTGGTCGGTTTGCTCGCCTGTCTCGGCGGCGCGTTCCTCGCCCGGGCGGCGTTGGCATGGCTGGGCGAGTTGGCGGCGCACCGCACCTCGGCGAGCGTGACCTCCGCGTTGCGCCGTCAGCTGTTGTCGCGGGCCGTTGCGCTGGGACCGTCGTGGCTGGCCGGCGAGCGCACCGGCGAGCTCGCCTCGGTGACGACACAGGGCGTCGAAGCACTGGAGGTCTACTTCGCCCGCTACCTGCCGACCGCCGTAGTGGCCGGTCTCGCGCCGCCGATGCTGCTGGCGTGGGTGCTGTGGTCCGACTGGCGCTCGTTTCTCATCCTCGCGGTGACAGTGTCGGTAATCCCACTTTTCATGGTCTTGCTGGGCCTCGAGGCCAAGCACCACGCCGCGCGTCAGTGGAAACGCCTCTCCGGCTTGGCGGCCGCCTTCTTCGACCTGCTCCAGGGCCTGCCCACCCTGCGGGCCTTCAACCGCGCGCCCGAAGGGCGTCGCACGCTCGAGAGGGCCGCGGAGGACTTCCGGCTCGCCACCATGAGCACGCTGCGGCTCGCCTTCCTCTCGTCCCTGGCCCTCGAGGTGCTCGCCGCGGTGGGCACGGCGCTCGTGGCGCTGTTCCTGGGGCTGAGGTTGCTCGACGGCTCACTGCACCTCGCGGTCGCCCTTGCGGTCCTGGTGCTGGCTCCTGAGGTGTACCTGCCCCTGCGGCGAGCGGCGTCCGAGTTCCACGCCAGCGCCGCGGGTCAGGCGGCAGCCGACCGGATCCTGGACATCCTGGACGAGCCGGTGCCAGCTGCGCCCGTTCGAGCGCAGACCGGGACCCCGACGGGCGCTCCGGGCGCAGGGTTCGACGGAACGGGCGCGGCAGACCTGGCCGTGCTCGCCCGGAGTACGCTCAGGCTGTCCGATCTGCGGGTCTGCTACGCCTCCCGGGCGACCCCGGTCCTCGACGGGCTCAATTTGAACGTCGCGTTCGGCGAGCATGTGGCGGTGACCGGCGAGTCCGGGGCGGGCAAGTCCACCCTGCTCGCCGTCCTCCTCGGGTTCGTCACCCCCGCCGCTGGCATGCTCACCGTGGGTGGCGTCGAGCTGGGCGACCTGCCCATCCGGGACTGGCGACGGCAGATCGCGTGGGTCCCGCAGCGTCCTTACCTGGTCCGCGGCACCATCGCCGACAACATCTGCCTGGCCGACGCCAAAGCAAGGGGCGGAGCTGTCCGTCGCGCCGTAGAGCAGTCGGGCCTCGTAGGGGTTCTCGAGCGACTGCCACGCGGTCTCGGGACCCCCGTCGGCGAGGGCGGTATGACTCTCAGCGCCGGAGAGCGCCAGCGCATCGCCATCGCCCGCGCCGTCTTGCGAGACGCTCCCCTCGTGCTCCTGGACGAGCCGACGGCCCATCTCGATGCGGGCCGCGAGCTGTCGCTCGCGAAGACGCTCGGTCCGTGGCTCGAGAGCCGAACCGTGATCGTCGCCGCCCACCGCCTCGGCCTCGTCGGGCGTGTGGACCGCACTCTTGTCTTGGTCGGCGGTCGGCTCGTCGGTGTCGACAAAGCGGCGGAGGGTGCGTTCGTGCCGATCGGGACGAGACCGTGAGCCTCCCCGGCGCCGAGCGTCACTCCGCGGTTGGGACCCTGCGGGCACTGCTCGTCATAGCCGCCCCTCCTAGGGGCCGTTTCCTGCTCTCCGTCGCTCTCGGGACCGCGGCTGCCATGAGCACGGTCGGTCTCATGGCTTGCTCCGGTGCGCTCATCGACAAGGCGGCGCTCCGGCCGCCTCTCTACACCTTGACGGTGCTGATGGCGGGCGTGCAGATCCTCGCCATCGGCCGCGGGCCCCTGCGCTACGGCGAACGGCTCTTCGGCCACGACGCGGCCCTGCGGGCTGTCGGGCGCCTCAGGCTGTGGCTCTACGACGAGGTCGAGCCACGCACTCCCGCTGCCCTCGGCCAGTGGCGCAGCGGTGACATCCTCTCCCGGGCGACGGCCGACGTCGACTCGCTCCAAGACCTGGCTCTGCGAGGCGTCTCGCCGCTAGTGGTGGGGGTCATCACCTCCGCCTTCGCAGTGGGCCTCGGGGCGATCATCCTCCCGGCCGGCGGCCTCGTGTTCGCGGGCTGCCTTGCCGGCGCCCTCTGTCTCACGTCAGCGGTTGCGTGGGGGCGCCAGCGCGGGCTCGGGGCCAGGGAGACGGCGCTCAAGGGCGCGCTCTCCGCCGACGTCGTCGATCTCCTCCGGGGAGCGGCGGACCTTGTGGCTCTCGGGCGTGATGAGGAGTACCTCGAGCGGGCTCTTGCCGACAACGAGCAGCTCGTCAGTCTCGCACGCCGCCGCTCGTGGACCGCGGGCGTCGCCTCTGGCCTCGCCGTCACCTTCGCCGGCATGGCCGTGATCGGCCTGTTGGCGGTGGCGATCCCAGCGACCGCGGAGCGCCGCCTCCCCGGTTACATGCTGGCCGTCCTGCCACTGGTGGCGCTCGGCGCTTTCGAGATCGTCTTACCGGTTGCCGACGCGGTCTCAAGGCTCTCACACCACCTCGGCGCCGCCCGCCGCGTGCTCGCGGTCGCCGATCTCCCGACCCCGGTTCACGACCCCGCCGAACCCGTGGCCGAGCCCACCGAGAGCGACGTCGCCCTGAAGGACGCCCGCCTCCGCTACGGACCGGATTACCCGTGGGCCCTGGACGGCCTCACGGTGTCGGTCCCGTCGGCAAGACGCGTGGCCCTCGTCGGGCCGAGCGGCGCAGGCAAGAGCAGCGTCGTGAACGCGCTGCTGCGCTTTTGGGCGTTGGAGGGAGGCGAAGCCACCCTGGGAGGAGTCCCGCTGGACCGTCTCTGCCAAGAGACGCCCCGCCGCATGATTGCCTGGGTCGCCCAGGACACGCACCTGTTCAACACAACGATACGGAGGAACATCGCCCTCGCTCGACCCGATGCGAGCGCGGCCGAGATCGCCGAGGCCGCCCGGGCAGCACAACTCGGGGACTGGATCGACTCGCTGCCCGAGGGCCTCGACACCGAGGTCGGCGAGCAGGGCGCTCAGCTCTCCGGAGGCCAGCGGCAACGCCTCGCGCTCGCCCGGGCCCTGTTGGCCTGCACGCCGATCCTCGTCCTCGACGAGGCGACCTCGGGACTGGACGAGGCGACGGCCGCCCGGCTGCTCCGTGACGTTTTCACCACCACGGCCGGCAAGAGTCTCCTTTGCGTCACCCACCGACTCGATGAGCTTGCTGGTTTCGACGAGGTCGACGAGATCGACAACGGCCGCGTGGTCAGACGGTCCGTGCCGTAAGGGGGAGCGATCGCTCGCCCGCGCCTTCCTCCCGTCGCCACAGGCCCGGGGAAGCCCGGGCAACGGCGGTGAACGTCAGGGAAGGCCGGGGAAGAAGATCTCGATCTCCCGCGCGGCCGACTCCGGGCCGTCGGATCCGTGGATGAGGTTCTCGGTCATCTCGGTCGCAAGATCGCCGCGGATCGTGCCGGGCGGGGCGTCGGCTGGATTGGTGGGCCCCATGAGCGTCCGCACGATCTGCCACGTCCCGGTCGGGCCGGCCACGACCATGACCATCGCCGGGCCACGCCCGATGAACTCGACCAGATCTCCGTAAAAAGGCTTGCCGACGTGCTCCGCGTAGTGCCGGCTCGCAGTCTCGGCGTCGATGGCACGCAAGTCGGCCGCTACGATGCGGAGGCCCTTGCGTTCGAGACGGCTGATGATCTCCCCGATGAGACCGCGCTCGACGGCGTCGGGCTTGCAGATGACGAGGGTGCGCTCCACGGGCGGCGACCCTAATCGCCCCGGGGCCGACCGGGCAATCTGCGAGCTGGCAAGGCGCTGGAGTGATCAGGACAAGGCTGTGCGCGCCGCCCCTACGACGTAGAGGGAACCCGTGACCAACACGAGGTCGTCGCGGCCTGCGAGCTTGAGGGCCCGGTCCAGCGCCTCGGCAGTCGTCCCGGACTCCTCGGCCACGAGCCCGAAAGCCTGCGCCGCTTCGACGACGCTCGCCGGCTCCTGGGCCCGAGGAGAAGGGGGCCGGCATGCCACGACCGCGGCGATGCGCTCAGGCCCGAGCCCGGACAGGAGGTCACCGGGATCGCGACCACGAAGGCAGCCCATCACGACGATCACACGTTGTGCGCCCGCGAAGTCCTCCTTCAGCGCCGACCCGGCCGAGGCTGCCCCGGCCGGGTTGTGAGCCCCGTCGAGCACCACGAGAGGATGGCGCCCCACGACCTCGAGGCGCCCGGGAACCCTGACCGTGGCCAGCGCGTCGCAGATTGTGTCCTCCTCGATCGTCGTCCCGAGAAAGGCCTGCGCGGCCGCCACGGCACAGGCGGCGTTGTCGGCCTGGTGCGCGCCGTGAAGAGGGAGGTGCACCTCGGAAAACCGCCCGAGGGGCGTCCACAGGTCGATCAGGCGCCCCCCCACCGCGAGCCGATTGGAGCTGCAGCCGAAGTCCGTGCCACGTCGCCAGATCGCCCGCGCCCCGACAGTTTCGGCTTCGGCCGCGAAGATCAAAGACACGACCGGGTCCTCCTCGCCCAACACGAGAAGCGAACCGCTCTTTATTATCCCGGCCTTCTCCGCCGCGATCGACTCCCGCGTCGTCCCGAGGATCTGAGTGTGGTCGAGCGCGACGTTGGTCACTACAGCCACATCGGCGTCGCCCACGTTCGTGGCGTCGAATCGGCCCCCGAGACCGACTTCCGCGACGACGGCCTCTGCGGCCATGTCGGCGAACCACGCATAGGCCGCCGCCGTCACGAGCTCGAACCAGGTCGCTCGGATGCCCAGGAAACGCTCGATCTCCGCCACCGTCCCGAGAACGCTCACGAAGGAGTCGTCGGTGATGTCGGCACCCGCGAACTGGAGCCTCTCGTTGATCCGCTCCAGGTGCGGGCTCAGATACGTGCCGACCGACAGCCCGCAAGCCTGCAGGATCGCGGCAGTCATCCGCGACGTCGAGCCCTTGCCGTTCGTCCCGGTGACGTGGACGATGGGGTACGTCGCCTGGGGGTCGCCGAGCGCCCCCACGAGCGCACGTATGCGTTCGAGGCTCGGCAGGCCCAAGTGCCCGGCGCGGCCCTGCTCGATCGCCTCGAGATTGACGTGCCGGTCGAGCCAGGCCAGCGTCTCGCCTAGAGAGGGCGCCCCCGCGCCCGGCAGAGGGAGCAAGGGCGGCTCGGCGGGGGGGCCGAACTGTTGGTCAGGCCGGGACACGCCTCGCGAGGGCTGGGAATCCCCGGCGCGGCTCAGGAAGCCGCGCGGCGCGAGCGCTCGGTCTTCTCCTGGCCGGTCGTACGGGGCACAAGGCTCGGCGCGACCCTCTGCAGCACGACGGACTTGTCGACCACGCAGCGGCCGATGTCCTCCCGGCTCGGCAGGTCGTACATGACCTCGAGGAGGACCTCCTCGAGGATGGCGCGCAAGCCCCGGGCGCCCGTGCCCCGCAGCATCGCCTGCTGGGCGACGGCCTCTAGGGCGTCGTCGGTCAGCTCCAGCTCGACGTTGTCGAGCTCGAACACACGGCGGAACTGCTTCACCAGGGCATTCTTGGGCTCGACGAGAATACGGACGAGCGCCTCCTCGTCGAGACTCCGGACCGCCCCGATCACAGGAAGGCGACCGACGAACTCGGGGATGAGGCCGAACTTGAGCAGGTCCTCGGGGAGGACCTGCATGAGGACCTCGCCCTCCTCACGGTGCTTGGAGTGGCGCACGTCCGCACGAAAACCGATCCCGGCGCGGCCGATGCGGTTCTCGATGATCTTGTCCAAGCCGGCGAACGCGCCCCCGCAGACGAACAGGATGTTCGTGGTGTCGATCTGGATGAACTCCTGGTGGGGGTGCTTACGGCCGCCCTGGGGTGGTACCGAGGCCGTCGTGCCCTCGAGGATCTTCAACAGGGCCTGCTGGACGCCCTCACCTGATACGTCCCTCGTGATCGAGGGGTTCTCGCTCTTGCGGGCGATCTTGTCGATCTCGTCGATGTAGATGATCCCGGTCTCGGCTTTCTTGACGTCGTAGTCAGCGGCCTGGATCAGCTTGAGCAGGATGTTCTCGACGTCTTCGCCGACGTAGCCCGCTTCGGTGAGCGCCGTCGCGTCGGCGATGGCGAACGGGACGTTCAACATGCGCGCCAGCGTCTGGGCCAAGAGGGTCTTGCCACAACCGGTCGGACCGAGAAGAAGGATGTTCGACTTGGCGATCTCGACGTCGCCGTCGCGGTAAACGCCGGCCTGCACGCGCTTGTAGTGGTTGTAGACCGCCACCGAGAG
>Ga0181521_10005490_pt1 | contig 14086 bp, 7 predicted proteins | sample PEATcosm2014_Bin_32_FD_119764 | JGI IMG/M metagenome (GOLD analysis project Ga0181521, IMG submission 119764) | Peatland microbial communities from MTU Mesocosm Facility, Houghton, MI, USA - PEATcosm2014_Bin02_60_metaG | ecosystem: Environmental > Terrestrial > Soil > Wetlands > Peat | place...
CCGGTAACTCCGAGGATGGGCACATTGGCGACGTTCAAGGTGTACTGGCCGCTGGCCCCCGGAGTGAAGCTGCCGTCGTGACTGCTGGTCACCGAAAGGAGTCCCGGCCGCACTACGAAGACCATGTTTAGCCCGGGATCGGCAACATATACGTCGCCCTGTTTGTCGACGACAATGCCGGTAGGATAGTTGAAATCTGCGTTGAGGGTTGGCGCCGTGCCCTGGGGGTAGAAGTATGCACCCCCGGCGATGGTGGAGATCGTGCCGCCCGGCCTCACCATGAGGATCAGCCTATTGCCGGTGTCCGCGATATAGATATTTCCGGCTGCGTCAGCCGCAACTCCCTGAGGTATGTTCATATATGCGTTCGTCGCGATTGTGCCATTCGGAATTGATTGGCCTCCGCCGGCGAAAGTGGTGATCTGCCCCCCCGCCGAGATCTTTCGAATCACGTTATTCTGTGTGTCGGCGATGTAGAGATTGCCGGATCCATCGAATGCCAGCGCGGATGGTCCGTTGAGTTTGGCGGCGCTGGCCGGCCCCCCGTCTCCGGTGTATCCCGCTGTCCCCGTGCCGGCGACCGTGGTGATGATGCCGTTTGAGACCTTGCGAACGCGATTCGAACTGAAGTCAGCGATATAGAGATTACCGTTGGCATCGACGGCTAGCCCTTTGGGGGAGAGCGCCGCGCTGGTGGCCGGGACGTTGTCGCCCGTCGCGAAACCGCCGCCGGCAACAGTCGTGATGATGCCGGTCGTGGAAACTTTCCTCACGCGTTGATAGCCCACTTCCCCGATGTACAGGTTTCCCGCGGCATCCACAGCCACCGCTGCGGGGTTGGCGAGGGCTGCGGTGGTGGCCGGAATGTTGTCCGCCGAAAACGCGGCAACGCCCGTTCCCGCGACCGTCGATATGGCGCCGGCCGGTGTGATTTCGCGGATGCGAGCTCCGCTGTCTTCCGCAATGTACATGTTTCCATTGCTGTCGATCGCCAGCGACCACGGGGCACTCAACCCGCCGAAAGGCGCTGCGCCTCCATCGCCGTCGCTACCGCCGGCAATCGTCGTGACAATTCCCGAGGCCAGCTTACGCACCCGTTGATTGCCGGTGTCGGCAAACAGCAACTCGCCCGCGGGGTCCACTACCATACCGCCCTGCGCGTTGATTTGGGTGCTGGTGGCGGGGCCCCCGTCTCCGGAATATGCGAAATTGCCAGTGCCGGCGACGGTGCTGATCTTGCCGCTCGTGTCGATCTTACGGATTCGCGTTTGATTGCCGACGTAAAGATTGTAGCTGGCATCCTCCGCCAGGCCCGCCACCGACTCTAGTTCGGCGCTGATGGCCGGCCCGCCGTCTCCGGAGAATCCGGGAACTCCAGTTCCCGCGATGGTGGAGATATACCCGCCCGGTGAGAATTCGCGCACCCGAAAATTTCCGGAATCGGCGACGTAGAAGAATCCGCTCGAATCGATCAGCAGGCTCTGGGGATTGTTGAATTCCGCGCCGATCGCCAGTCCGTTATCCCCCGCATAGCCGCAGGTGCCGTTACCGGCGACGGTGCCGATGATACCGGTGGTCGAAAGCGTGCGAATACGGCAACCATCTATCAGGTAAAGATTTCCGTTGCGGTCGAGGGCCACGCTGTACGGCTTCGTCAATTGGGCGCTGGTCGCGGGAATGCCGTCAGCGGTGGAGGATCCCCCACCGGCAATGGTTGTGATCGTGCCGGTGCCATCGACTTTGCGTATCGCCGCGTTCCCGAAATCCGCGATGTACAGGTTGCCGGACGTGTCGACGGCCAACCCCTGGGGATTGCTTAATTGGGAATTGACCGCCGGTCCCGCGTCGCCGCTATACCCGGCCGTCCCGTTTCCGGCCACGAGCGTCAACAGACCGGACAAATCCAGCCGGAAGACCGCGTTCAAGTCCATCGAACTGAAATAGACGTTTCCGGTGGCGTCGATGGCCATCCCTTCCGGATACCCGATGAACGCCGCGGTACCGTCGACGGCCGTCGGCGGGAGTTGCTCGCCTGCGATCTGCTCCGTCCAGTAGCTTTGCGGAGCGGTTTGTGTCACGGTGAACGCGGCGCCGGCGACGGTCGCAACGTAGGAACGCGAGGCCCCGCTGTTAGCCGCCACGGTATAAGTGACGGTGCCGTTGCCGAACATTCGACCGCTATTTGAGAAGGTGATCCAACTGGTGCCATAAGTGCCCCACGAGCAGCCTTGCGGAGCAGTCACGGAAACGCTCCCGCTGCCCCCCGCCGCGCCGAAATAAGCCGTGTTGGGAGTGATGGTGTAAGCGCAAGAGCCGTCCTGCGCGATATCAACGTTGCCGGAACCAATCGGAACGTAGAAAACGCGTTGGACGGGAGTGGTAGTGGCGGCCACGGAGAGTCTTACGGTAGTGCTGCCGGTCCCGGAACTCGCCGACAACACCGTGAGCGCCGTGGGATCGCTGTCGGTCACCGTCCATGGGCACCCGGCCCCCGTGGTCAACGCAACGTCCACCTCGCCGCCTGCCGCCGCCAGCGAGACGTAGCTTGGATTCAGCCCGTAGGTACACGACGAGTCCGCCTGTGTCACCGTGGCTGTCTGGCCCCCGATGGTGATGTGCGCGGTGCGCGTCTGGCCGGTGCTATTGGCGGCCACCAATACCAGCACCACCGCCGAACCCGTGCCGGATGTCCCCGTCTCAATGGTGGCGAATGCCTGGTCGCTCGACGCCGTCCACGTACAGCCCGAGGGCGCGAGAACTTCGAACGCTACATACGCACCCGAGTAAATCGTCTGCGAGAGCGGGGTGACGGTGTAGGTGCAGGCCGCGGTGGCAGCGCTGATGCGGGCGATGAAAGCCTGGTCGATATCGTAGTAAGTGACATCTCCCTGCCATTTCGTGGTGGTCACCGGCAGATTGCTGGAAGTGCCCACTACCAGCGCATCGCCGCCGCTGCTGGCCGCAATTCCGGAAGGCTCTGTGTCGCCGCTGCCGGCGAAATAGGTGGAGTACACCAAAGCGCTTCCGGACGAATTGATTTGGGTAACAAACCCGGAAGGCTCGCCCAGCGGCGTTACCAGGTAAGCCGTGGCGGTATCCACGGGATCGAAAACGATGCTCGCCGGCTTCGGCGCCGCCCCTCCCAGGCCGTTCACCGCCACATTCCAGGTAGCTCCTCCGTCAACCGAAAGATACAAGGAAGGCGTGGAACCGCTGGTGGCAAATACGATGGACGAATTGGCGGGCGAAACCGCCATGGTGGTGGCATATCCCGGGAAGTTGATGGTGATCGGGCTCCAGGTGGCGCCGCCGTTGGTGGTTTTGCTGATGGTGGCGCCGCCCTCGCCGCGGTACAAGATCGCGGGGTTGCCCGGCGACACCGCCAGGCCGTTCGCAACCCCATTGCCCGTGAGCCCGGTGGAAATCGAATTCCACGCGGCGCCCTGATTGGTGCTCTTGTACACGGCGCTGTAAGTGTCGAAATAAAGCGAGCCATCCGGCGAGCCCAGGAATGTTAGCACCGGCGCGGAAGCCAGTCCGGTGTTGATGGTGTTCCACGTCATTCCACCGTCGGTACTTTTGTACAGTGTGTCCGTGGTAGCGGCCGCATACACCGTGCCTGGGGCGGCCGGATCGGCCTGAATAATGGCCGAATAAAGCACATTCCCTGCCAGCAGGGTTGCCGGCGGACCCCAGGTAGCGCCGCCATCCACAGACCGGTAGACCACCGTGTTCACACCCGAATTCCCGTTCGCGAAGTAGAGCAGGTAGATCGTGCTGCCGTCAGCAAGGCTGCGCGAAATGCTTCCCGCGCCGTTGCCCGCCACGGTCGAGTCGGGCACAAAGGTTCGGCTCCACGCGGGCCCGCCGTTGGTGGTGCGGTAGACTCCGCCGTCGGTTAACGCCACAATCGTACCTTCGACCGACGAGTCCGGCAAGATGGCGTACACCGCTCCTCCCACGTTCTGGTCGAAGGGCGTCCAGGTTGAACCCGCATCGGTGCTGCGGAAAAGGCTGGTGTAGGTAATATTGGCGGGCGGAGTGGGTTCAACGGCTTCGAGCACCGGAAAGTGGTCCGACGAGGTCTCGCCAGTGACAAATACGTTCAAGTTGGGGTCGATGGCCAGGCCGACGATGGAATCGGTGCGGTTCGACCCCAGGAACGTGGAGTAGGTGAGCTTGGACCCGTCGGGGCTAAGTTTCGAAACGAACCCATCTTCAGCTCCGCCCCCATAGGCCGGCTGGACTACCCCGGCGGTGGTGGGAAAGTCCGAGGAATAGGTCTCCCCGGCGACATAGGCGCTGCCGCCGCCGTCCACTGCGATTCCGTGGGCGATATCGATCTGGCTGCCGCCGAGAAAAGTGAAGTAGGAAAGCGCGCTCCCGCCGGCGTTGAGCTTGGCGACGAAGGCATCGGTTTCTCCACGGTTCACCCCCTGCACTCCACCGGCGGGGGCGTTGGGAAAACCGGACGACCCGGAGGAGCCGGTGACATAAGCGCTGCCGGAGGAATCCGCGGCGATGCCCCAGCCGTAATCGTCTCCCGTTCCACCCAGGTAGGTGGCATAGACCAGCGTTCCATTCTGATCGAACTTGGCGGCAAACGCGTCCGTGCCGCCCGGCGGACTGGCCAGATAGGCGCCCGCGGTAGCTGGAACAGTGCTGCCGGCTTCCAGATAACCGGCGACATAGGCATTTCCCATCGCGTCCACCGCGATGGCTCGCCCCTCGACATACCCGGTGCCGAATAGGGTGGAGAATGCCAGATTGCCCCCCGCGTCGAGTTTGAAAATCACGGCGTTGTAGGTCCCGGCGAACGCCGATTGCAAAGCGCCCAGGGTGGGAAAGTTCACCGACGAAGTAAAGCCCGCCGCCCAGAGATTCCCGCCGGAATCCACCGCGATGCCGTGAACCGAATCGACGCTTTGTCCGCCAATAAAGGTGGAATACAGCAGAGTTGTGCCGGATGGGTCGATCTTGGCGATGAATGCGTCCTGACTACCCTCCTGGTCGGGAAAAGCGGCGTTGGCGGTCGGGAAGTCGGAAGAGAAAGTAACACCGGCGTAATACCCATTCCCATTGGAATCGACTGCGACCGCGAATCCGGCTGTCGTGGAATCGCCACCTCCGAGCAGGGCGGCGTACACGACCGTGGGATCGATGACGAGCGCCTCGGTGGCATCGAAGTCATCCAGGGAGAATCCCACTTCCCGCTCGCCCAGCAGAACATATCGACCCGCGACGTTGCGCCGTCCACCGGCGGCGTTCTGGTGCCGTCCACCGGCGGCGTTCTGAAAGATCGCGGGTGGCGGCAGCCGCAGGTCGCCCGCGGAAGTGTGCACGGACAGCGCTCCATCCGCCCCGACGCTGACTCCGGACGCACCATCGAACTCGAGCCGGATCTGATCAGGGTCCGCCCCTGGTTCGAGCAGCAGATCGAACTCCAGTTGACCCTGGTTCCCGTAATAGACCACGTCCACGCCCGGGTAGACGCCACGATAGGTAATTCTGCCGTAAGCCGGTAATCCCATCCGCCACAGGCGCGGGTCGTTTCCCCGAATGCGATTGGTCTTTGCGGCAAGTTCGCCGTCCGGGTGCCCGATCGCCTTTCGGCCGCCGGCAAATCTCATGGAGACCGTGCTTCCGGCCAAACGAATGCGGGCGCCGTCATCGCCAAGGGCAATCCAATATCCAGCACCCAGTGCCACGTATTTGATGGCGGAGCCGTCCTGGCACTCTTCAAATGCCAGCGGGAGCTTCTGCGGCAAGCCGGCGGCGGGCAACGTCGTTACGGTTAGAGTGAATACGGCTAACAATAAGGTTCGGGCGCGGTTCCGTTGCGCAAGCATCGATTTTACGCTTCCGCCGAGTGTCTCCAGTCCGGGACGAAAAAGTCTTTGGAGATCGCTCAAAGAATTCTCAAGGATTTCTCAAAAGCTAGTTCTGCAATGAGTTATGTCGGAAAGCGGTGGGCCGGAGGTAGGGGAAGACCTCCGGCCCGGTTCGGAGGCTAGGCAGTGAGGCGTAAGGAAGGGAGTCGCTGAGGGTCGGGAGCGCTGCTCACAGCGGCGCGCGGTATTTCGTAACGCTCCATGCCGTTGAAATACTCGGCCACCGGATAGATCGGATACGGCGCCAGTTCGGCGAAAACCCGGCCTAAGCGGTTTTCGATGCTGTAGATCATGTGGAAGTAGGTACCCCGGTCGAGTCCCAGCCGCCGGCAGCAGAGCTTCCAGTCTGCGCCGAGTAAGAAATGGAAGCGAAAAACGCGGTTTTCAATCTCTTCCAGGGTGCGCCGGCTGACCAGACAGAAATCGGCCATATACTCTTCGCGTTTGCGGCAGTAGGTGCGATAGCCGGTCGGTCCGCCACATCGCTCCCAGGTGACCGGATTGGTGTGCGCCCCCAGCGCGATGCACTCCCGAAAGCGGCGATAGCACACCCGGAAGATCGCTCGAAACACGCAGTTACACGGCGATTCTTCACCCCGGAGAACAGGGATGAGGCCGTAGCCGTGGCAGAAGTTGCAGGAGGCCTTGGCAAGGCCAATTACGTTGGATCGGTCCCAATGCATGTGTATGTCCTTTTTGTGGCGGGCCAGGCTTAGCGTCCCCGCCGGCGTCTGTCTTTTTGTGCTGCTCTCAATCTATCTCCGAGAAGAAAACCGTCAAGCATTCATACTTGGATATCCCCGGCAATTCATGGTACTAGTTGCTTGACCGTACTGCTAATGCTATGAGTCTTAAGAGATTTACCCAGATTTGTGGCCCAGTTTTTGCGTTTTGGTTTAATATCGACTTCCAGAAGCGCCGCGTGCGAATCCGGTATCTCCCTATTTCTGAAAGAAATATGGCCGCCCGTCGAACATGACCCTTGGCGACCTCCAACAGCGATTCGTCAACCTGCTTCGGAAACGGGTTCGTAATGGCGAGTTGACGGAGCGCGGGTTGGCACGGATGGTTGGAGTCTCGCAACCGCATATGCACAATGTCCTGCATGGAAAACGCGCCTTTTCCCTCCGGACCACCGACGACATGATGCGGCAACTACGGGTAGACGTCCTCGATCTGATAGAACCGGATGAGTGGATGTCGCCGCGAAAGCGGAGTTGAGCCGCGCCCGGTGCTTAGCAGCTACCGAGCCGCGACCGCAGGAGCGGTTGCTGGGCACGTCATCTCCCAGATCGGTTACGCACCCGCCGCGGCGGGGCCGTGAGTAAGGCTCTGTCGCGTGTGATAAATTCGAATCTATGCTGTTCGAGTCCGACAAGGTGATGTTCGAAATCTACCGCGAAACCGAATATTCCGGGCAGTATCGCGTGGTTTACTTCACCGAATTGCAGGATCACAACAAGGAAACCGAGATCAATCACGCCCTCGCCGGCGAGCATTTCTTCGACGGATTCATCAAGAATTTTCGCAAAGACGAAGCCAAAGAGATCATCTCGTCGCTGATCGGGCGGCTGAACAACGGCGAAAAGATCGATCCCCAGGAAGTCGAGCGCGCGCTCGGCGATCACATGGCCTGATTTTGCGAATCACCCGCTTCCCCGCCCTTTCCGAGGCCCAGTTTTTCGGATGTACGGCCGCATTCGTCGACTGCCTGTCGGGCGAGTTGAACGCCGCCGCGAGCGCCTTGCGCCGGCTCGAAGGCCAGGCGAAAGGCGGCGCATTCGCCTATGAAATGTCGCTCGATACGCACCGCTACGGCGCGCTGATCGTGCTCGACCGTTGGTCGACGCTCGTCGCCGCCTTCGGCCCGCACCTTGACCTCTCGCGGCATCGGACGATTCTCGAAGAGGGAGCGGCGCGCGTAAAAACGGCCGAAGGAATTCTCGGCTCCGCCAACCAGGTCCTGGATGCCGCTGACCGGTATTCCTCCGACGTGGTAGAGGCTTGCCTGCTCGCGTTCCAATCGCTCCAGACTACGTTCGCGGAGGAACGGCAGGAGGCCGATCAATCGGCCAAGCTCGGTCCCATGCTGCCCGAAGATTACACCGCCGCGCGGCGGATTTTCGCGGAGGATCTGGCGGCGCGGTGAATGCGGGCGGCTATCGGCCGATCACCACGCCCACACCCGCGGGCGCCAACTGCAGCCGGTCGATACGATACCCCATCTGGACCGGACGGCCGACCATGGCCTCCGGATAGAACGGCAGGATGAAGTTCTGGATGATGAAATCCAGCGTCTTGCCGTCCAGTTCGACGCCCGAAATCGACACCCGCTCGACATCCACCCGGACCTTGCCGTCGCCTGAATGAATCCGCACCGTGGCGCTCACGGGATGCTCCCCATCGAGCAGCTTCGACATCAGCCATCCGGGTTCGTAGCCCTGCGCGCGCCGCAGCTTGCCGAAATCGACGAAAGCCTTGCCGGAGGCGCGATCCTGCCCCTCCAGCACCAGTTTGCAGTCACGGATACCGGCGGGCGCCTCTTTGGCGGCAAAGGCGTTCAGTTCGCCGATGCTCAGGTCAACGCGTGCCCCCGGCTGGAGGCCGCCGCCTTCGATGAGGTCGAATTTCTGGCGCGCGGAGGTGTAGAAATCGAAGCCGGACGCGATCCCCACCACCGCGCAAACGGCGCACAGCAGGCCCTTCACACTCTTACTATACGCCGCGGGAGGGACTGGAGAGGCAGTTGCAATGAACATCAGTTATGCGTTGAAACGGCGCCACCTAATGAGCCGCGACCGCCAGGGAGCGGTGCTTTCTTGCGGTCCGACGATGTGCGGCGCCTTACCACACGGCCAGAATGTTCGTAATCGTAACCCCGGAGGGGAAATTGACGGCGGTACAGGTGGCAGTCGCGCTGGCGACGCTTCCGCTCAAGGCCCCGCACGCGGCCACTGAATCGGGCGCGTTCTCGGAAGTCAGGTACAGCGTTACGGTGGTCGAGGTGGGAATATTCTGGGTCGCGATGGCGACCGTCACGGGATTGGCCGAGTTTATGGTTACATCGGGCACCATGGGATTGGCGGTGGGATATTGCGGCGCCGCGACATTATTGATGCTCGTGACGGTCACGGTCGGAGTGCCGGAAGGCAGCGGCGGGTTGTAGAGCCCGGCGCCAACAAAAGGTCCCAAAACGTGGGTGTCATTGGTGGGGAAACTGTTGGTGGCGGCGCTGATCTCGATGATTCCGGTAGGCGACTCCGCGTAGGTCTCCAGGGCTCCGGTGCCGCTCACTGTTGGGGCGATCAAATGAATGACACCGCCCGAACCAATACCTCCGCAGCCGTATTGCCCAGATCCAACACCACAGACTCCGTTTCCCCCGTTGGCGGTGATCAGGCCGTTGACGGTGATGGAACTGGAACTTACGATGCGAATGGCGCCGCCCCCGCCGCCGCCGTTGCCGCCAGCCACGGCCGTCCCCTGATAACCGCCGCCACCGCCCGCTCCGCCAATCAGGGGAGTCAACTGATTGTTGTAATAGGAGTAAGTCGCGTTTGCGCCGTTGAAATTGGTGGGCGAGCCCGCGGCACCTCCGCCGAAGCCGGCGCCCGGCTGTGCGGGCTGGGCCAGGTAGCCGCCCACACCTCCTGGAAATCCGCCCGGCCCGGGCGCCGCCGGAAAGCGATTCAGTCCGGGATTGCTGATGGACATGAGCGCTCCGCTGACGCCGTCCGCATGAATCGTACCTGAGATCGTGACCGCTCCCGATGCCAGCCAGACGACCGAGGCGTTGCGCCAGAGCTGACTCGTCAGCACGACCGTAGTGTTGGCGCCGATGTTGATAGTGGTGAAGTTGCAGACGTTGTTGGCGCACTGATTCGGCAGCGTGGTCGGATCCAGCGTCACAGTACCGGAGGCGGTCAGGCTGAGCGCCCCATCCAGGTTGTTGGACCCGCTACTGAATTGCGCCTGCAGGATAGCCGGCCATGCGGCGAATGCCAGAATCAGACAGCTTCGAGTCATCATATCGTTTCCTTCCTAACTCTCATTGGTCCACTTCGACAGATCCCTGGCCGTCGGCCGGCACCACGCGGACTCCCGTCAACGCCGCGGGGACGCGCAACTCGAAACGGCCGCCGGCGCCCGATGTTGCCGCGGCATCCGCCGGGGCGGATGTCGTGAGCGTCGATGGGGGCACGACCGTTTGCACACTCCCCGGCGGAGTCCAGAGCAGTTGCGCCGCCGGGGCTCCGTCGCCCGATTGATAGTAAGTTACTGCGATGTCGTGTTCGCCCGCGGTAAGTGCGATGCTCACGCCGGAGGGGGCGGCTGCGCCGTCGATGGCGAGGCTCGCGCCCGACTGGGCGTTCAACTGGAACTGATAATAGCCCGCAAGAACGATGTTCAGCTTGCCATGAAATCGCACCGCGTAGTTCTGGCCCAGCCCAACTCCCATGGGGTCCGGCCCAAATACCTGCTGGGGATTGGGGAAGTTGAGCGCGCTGACATAGCCGGTTCGCGCGGCTTCGATGCCGGTCAGGTCGGGGATGCCGCTGATCGGTTGGTTGAATTGGTAGTAATCCGCGGTGAGGCCGTTGGCGCGCCAGGTCAACGGCACGCCGGACGCCGGCCTTCCCTCGCCATCAAGCACGCGTCCTGCCACCACGGTTCCAGCGTCCGCGGTTACCGCGATCCCCATCGGCGCCGAACTGGACTGCTGTCCCAGTGGCGATTGGCCGGCGGCCTGAAGCGTAAGCGATTTCACTCCGTAGGGGACGGTAAACCAGGTTTTCAGATTTCCGGACGCTGAGGATGCCAGCACCGCGCCATCGGCCAGAAACTGAAGTTCCGGCCAGTATCCGGAGGGCGCGCCGATGTCGATCGCCACTGTCTGACCTGCCATCAGGCTAGTGACACCGCCGGCCACCGGCGAATTCGACTGGTTGCCGGCGAAGTGAGGCGTGAGGGACGAAATCGCCAGACCCGGAACGGATTGCACACCCACAGCAGTGTTATTGGTGGAGATCAGTTCGTACGCGTAGCGCGACCCGGTAGGAACTCCCGGTTCGCTGCCCGGCGCGAGGTACTTGTTGAAAACCGATAGCATTTCGAGAGCCGAGTTTTGCCCCGGCGGGACTCCGGGCTCGGTTCCGGGGGCAAGGTAGGTATTGAAGACAGATAGGTTCTCGATCGCGGTATGCGATCCGGCAGGCACACCCGGTTGCGTAGCGGGAGGGTAGTAGGTGTTGAACACCGCCAGGCGAACCGAAACAAAATTGCTGCCGGGCGGTTCGTAAACCCGTAACAAATTAGCGGCGCTGGCGGTGCTGGTCGACGAACCGAAATCATTTGACGCAACCAGCACAAAGTTCCCGCCCACCTGTCCGATATTGGCGGTAAACGTAGCCTGCGCGCTGCCCGTGTAACTCACGCCGGTCACCTGAATTGCGCCTGCCCCCTGGAACGCAAACATCGCGTTCGCCAAGTCAGTGCCCTGTACAGTGATCTGGAGGGATTGGCCGGCGTAGCCTATGCCGGGCGAGATGGAAGTGATGGCCGGAAGGAGCAAAACCGTGAAGCTCAGAGCGCCCGATGTCACGGTTGAGCCGTTCACTGTGACGCTCACGGGGCCGGTGGTAACTGCCGCCGGCGCGGAAACGACAAGCGCGGTCGAGGACGCCGAAATCACGCTGGCGGCCACGCCGTTAAACATCACGGTGTTGCCGGAAGCGACGGAGCTGAAATTCTGTCCGTAAATGGTGACCGTCGAGCCCGCTGTGCCGCGCGCCGGAACCACATTGAGAATGGCGAGCGAATTCGTCGCCAGCGTCGACCGGAGGATCTGCGTTGGGTTGCCGGATGCGTCGTAATCGTATTCCACCAGGTTGCCGCTTGAATCCAGAACGCGGAAGAGTTGGCCGTTACCGTCGTAGAAGTAGCGGAAGTTTACCTGCCCGCGGGCGGCGGAGAGACATATGGCCGCGATCAGCGCCAGCCGCCCGAATTGCATGCGCCGCGCCATTAGTGGATCACCAGCGGGGCCAGGAAGAGGCCGCCCATCCGATTCCGCGTACCGGGGGTGACCACGGGAACATGGCTCCCCCACCAGGCGGCCAGGCCGCCGAAGAGATCTCGCGAAAGGCTTGTCCCGAACGAGTCGGCAGACGACAGGGGGCTGTTGTTGAGATAACGGTACCGGTTGGGATCGTTGGGAAACGGCGTGCCCTCCTCGCTGAGGAAGCGCCCGGTGAGGGGATCATAGTAGCGCGTGCGGAAATTGTAAATGCCGGCGAAGGGAACGCGGCCCGCAAAAGCGAACGGGAAAGCGCGGCCAGAGGCGCTAGTCTGTCCGAAAGGTTCGAAGTAGTTCGTGCCATCCAAGGCTGCCGTGGCGCCGGTGCTGGCGACTATGTTGCCCACGCCGTCGCGCAGAGAGAATTCCGCATTTCCAGCGGAGGTAAACGTGGCGAAGTGCGAGTCCGGCGAGATCCCGGTCAGCAGCGAAAGCGGTGAGCCGCCGGAAGAGATTGCGACTACATTAGCCGCCTCATCGACGAGATAAGAAGTGGCGCCGGCGCCCGTTGCCGACTCCTGGATCAGGTTGCCGCGAAAGTCGTAGGTGAATTGCGTAACGGCGCCGCCGGGTTGGGAGACGGATTTCAGCCGGTTGCGCCCGTCCCAGGTGTAACTGGTAGTTCCGCCGGTACCGGATTCCGTGAGGCGGTTGCCGTTGGCATCATAAGTGAGACTCTGGCTCCCAAAGGCGCGCATCTCGTTGGCGAGATCGAAGGTTCCGGTAGTGGCTTGCGTGGTCAGCGCCTGCGCCAGTCCCATGGACTCGCCGGCCCGGTTGCCCGATGGATCGTACGAGTAGGTGAATCCGGTGAGCACATTGTTCCCCGCCTGGTGCACGATGGAGGCGACACGCGCGAGGGCATCGCGCGTCACCGCCGAAGAGACTCCGTTCGACCGGCTCACCGATGCCAGCAGGTTGCGCGCGTCATAATTCATATTGACAGCCGCCTGTGGCGAAGACGCCTGAGTAAGATCGCCGGCAGCGTCATATTGATAGGTAACTTGCGGCAGGCCGGTTGCCTGGCGGGTAAGCATACGCCCTAAGCCGTCGCGCGTGTAGGTGATCGCCCCCGTGGGCGAGACGCTGCTCAACAGGCGTCCGGCGGAATCGTACTGGTAGGCGAACGTGCCGCCTTGCGAGTCGGCCACCTGGATCAGGCGGCTGTTCGCGTCGTAGCTGCGCGCGACGGATGCATCGGAATATGTCTCGATGGTGAGCCGGTTCAGGGAATCGTAGGTGAACTGCGATGTCTGGCCGCGGCGATCGGTGTGGCTGGTCAGGTTGCCCAAGGGATCGTACGCGAACTGTTCCTGCCGGCCCAGGCCATCGGTCCGCTTGATCATGCGCGATAATGCATCGTATGCATAAGAAGTCTGGCTCCCCCGCGGATCGGTGACGTTGAGAAGGTTGCCGACGCCGTCATAGGTCATGGTGGTGGTTCCGCCGTTGCCATCGATCTGCTGGATGGGACGGTCGAGGGGATCCCAGGTTCGGGTGCTTGGGATGCCACCCGGATCGGTCACGCGAATGGGGCGGAAGAGATCGTCGTAAGCAATCGTGGTGGTCTCGCCGAGAGCGTCCTGGATACCGGTCAGGTTACCCGACTGGTCGTACTGGAAGGTTGTGGTCTGGTTGGCGGGGTCGGTAACTTGAGCGGGTAATCCGTACAGTCCTACAGTGATATTGGTCTGGTTGCCCCTTGGATCGGTAATTCCGGTCAGATTTCCATGGTTGTCGTATTGGTACTGGGTTACCGCGCCGGTAGGGTCGGTAATAGAAGTTACCTGGTTGAACACGGGATCGTAGGTGCCCGTGAAGGTGTCGCCCAAGGAATCGGTGCTGGTGAGCCGGTTGCCGTTGGCGTCGTAGGTATAGGAGACGTCTCCCAACCTGGGGTCGCCGCAGTCCGCGCAGGCGCCCGGACCGGTCCTGCTCAAAAGGAGATTCGTCCCCGGCGCACGATTGAAATTCCGCACTTGCCCGGTGGGGTCGGTGACCTGGATGAGGTAGCCCTGAGAGTTGAACCGATACAGGGTCTGGCGCCCGAGTTGATCGGTTACCGTGGTGGTCAGGATGGGGCTGTTGGCGGGAACGGTCGGATTGTAGTAGGTGTAGG
>Ga0181521_10005491_pt1 | contig 14086 bp, 13 predicted proteins | sample PEATcosm2014_Bin_32_FD_119764 | JGI IMG/M metagenome (GOLD analysis project Ga0181521, IMG submission 119764) | Peatland microbial communities from MTU Mesocosm Facility, Houghton, MI, USA - PEATcosm2014_Bin02_60_metaG | ecosystem: Environmental > Terrestrial > Soil > Wetlands > Peat | place...
CATCTACTTCGGCTGTGTATTCCGGTGCTTGAAACGATACACCCACGTGGCTCTGAGCAGCCAGATTGTAAAGCTCATCGGGCTGAACTTCCTGGACGATGCGGACGAGACTGGTCGAATCCGTCAGATCGCCATAGTGCATGATAAACCGTCGGTTAGCCTGATGTGGATCTTCATAGAGGTGATCGACTCGCTGAGTGTTAAAAAGTGAACCCCGCCTCTTGATGCCATGAACGATATAGCCTTTATCGAGGAGAAACTCCGCCAGATAGGCACCGTCCTGGCCGGTAATTCCGGTCAGGAGCGCGGTCTTTTGAGATTCGCAGTTCATGAAATTTACCTTTCAAAAATTTTGGAATGGAGCAAGGAGCAAAAACTTCCCGTCTCTCGCTACTCGCTTCCCGCTTCCCGTTTGCTCAAAGCAGGTTGTCCCGCCCTATTGCAGACCGGTTTTCTCATAACATCCAGAAAAACGTCCAGATACTCGCGCGCCATTTTCTCGGGACCACCTGATTCGGCCAGTCGATGGCGGCCCAGGCCGATAAGCCTTTTCCTCAGGTCCTTATCTGTGGCTATACGCTCGATGGCGTTGACGATCTGCCGGGGTTTTCTGGGGTCGAAGTAAAAAGCGGCATCTCCGGCAACTTCGTGAAGGCTGGCCACATTGCTGCAAATAACGGGATTTTCCAGGGCCATAGCTTCCAGAACCGGCATTCCAAAGCCCTCGTACAGGGAGGGGAAAACGAGAGCGAGGCATGAGGCAAAAATTGCAGTAAACTCTTCTTCAGTAACAAATCCCGGCAGAATAATCCAGTCTTTCTGCCCCATGCGGTATACGGCTTCCTGCAAGACCTTCTTTTCGTTCTCAAGAGCCCCGGTGCAAACCAGGCGCAGGTTGGACTCCGGATGGCGCGCCCGATATATCGCAAATGCGGTAATCAACATTCTATGATTCTTATGTGCCCAGAAATTGGCGGGGTACAGGAGAAACTCTTTCCCGCTGAGGCCAAGGCGCTGCAGGATGGAATCGACATCCTGGGTCGATGGCTTTTTCAGGCGGTGAAACAACTGAATGGGTACACTTATTGCCCTGTCCGGCTCAAGGTTGGAGTTCTCGAGCACGGTTTTCCGCACGTATTCCGAAATACAGATCAATTTGTTTGCCAGGCGGCTGGTTTCTCTGAAATTCCTCTCCCGGCAGAGGCGGTCCTCTTCGCTAAAGAACTGAGGATAGTAGTGGTATTGCAGGTCGTAGATAATTGACACCACGGGGACTGACGGATCGTAGCAAAACGGGACTGAAAAAGGACAAAACAACAGATCGGCGCCTATTTCCCTTAGAACGATCCCTCGGTGCACATGGCGGGCAGCTCTCGTAAGCGCATCATCCAATTTCGTCCTCACTGCACGTGGCAGCATCGTCCTCAGTGCGCGATATACCCAATTCCTCACCCGGATAATCCAGGGTGGTGAAGAACTGGATATACCAGTTTGTAATACGCAAAGGCGACGCACGTTTTGGGATTCCAGGACAGCCAGTTCATCGTGGCTTTTCTCAGAAGTAAAGAGGACAAACTGCCAGTTCGAAGCAACCCTGCTCAGGTTCCTCACCAACTCCATAGACAATAGTTTGGCTCCCCCGTTGTCGCCGCCGGGCAGGAGGGCAACAAGGTCTACACCAATACACGCCGGATCGTTCAAGCTAATCGCACGAACAGAATCTTCCGGAGTTCGTTTGTGTTTTCTCTTTTCAAGCATCCCGATATTCCATTTTACGCAATACCCTATGTGCCGCTTATATAATGGGCCGATATACCCTGTGCAACCTCGATATTGCCGGTTTTTCCTTTGGCCCCTTGCCTCGGGCGTCGATTACCTTCTGAAGATATCTCTACAGGTACTGGCGCCTCGACTCCTATATTAAGGCCATGAGTCTTCCAGAGTCAATAGAAGTGAGTTGCATGCGCAAAAAGGCCAGGTACGGAAGCGTCTGCGGACATGATGATGAAGGCTGCCCCGCCGGAGCCGCACCGGCGGCGCCCGGCAAAGGCCTTGCAAGCAGATGCGGAATAACGATCGAGAGAAGACCGACCGCCAAAAGGCCCATGTGGATGCCTGTGACCGTTTCCCCCAATACGGCCGGAATTGCTGCATAGGCGTGATATATGCCTGGAAACTTGTAAACGTTCACCACAGAATTATAGGGGCGTTTAATGGATGAGCGGATGGGGTCACGGATTCGAGCCATATTGAATGTTAAGCCGCCTTTGCCGGGATTTTGCCGGTTGGGCGGCTTTTTGTTTATCATGATTAAAATTGGGCAAACTGGACAGTGTTGTACTGTCGAGTTAATGGAAACCACCAATGCGAATTGTGGTTTAATCTATTTATTAGGACGGGTCTGAAAGGGACCCTCACCTAGTACTAAGTCAACACTAAGGCCTGCAGATGTCTGCTGTACTGAGTATTTTTGTTTAACAGCTTCAAAGTGTTCGTCTCCTTTCACGACACCTTCGCAATCACACTTCTTCTTGCCATCATCCTTGCTTATAGTCTTAATTTCTGTCAACGTTAATTTACTTAGCATATCTTCCAAAATAGCAAACTGTTCCTTAATCCATTTTTGGCCCGACTGTGCGCTCGGAGTGGAGTAGCTTTTGTCGGCTGCTGCTTTTAGATTTTCATATCCTTTAACCACGAATACATTCAAACCAGTATCTCCGGCAGCAATGTTACCTTTCATGGAATGAACAAGTCCATCTGCAAGGTAGTCTCGTACTTTTGCGGCATACCCAGCCACCACACGGCTTTTTACTTCCTGGCTATCACAATCAAGCGCACCGACCTTACCACATGCAAATATTACGGTTAACAACACAACAATAACATAGACTGAAGTATTTCTCATAGCTTTTTCCTCCTCGAGAACATGTTGTAATTGTGACATAACAAGATATCAGGAATATTGAATGTTACCCAAGTAGCCTAGTACCTACTTGCGTAAATTCGCGCACTATTTAAAGGAACCCTCAAATTTCGTCATTCCGGCATGTCTTAAGCCGGAATCCAGTCCTCTTCTCATCTCAAGAAAACCTCTGGACCCCGGCTCAGAAGCTCTGCCGGGGTGACGAACGCGAATTTGTTACGCGCACTTTTGCAATCAAGTACTAATTAATATTATAGGAGATGGAGGGCTGCGGCGCCGGTATATCCTGTGCTTCGATCCCTGTGAGGCTCAAAGGGAGCGAAGGCATAGGATAGAAATTGTCAAAGAACTTGAAGAAAAGATCGAACCCCATCTCTTTCAGCGCAACGAGCCCACTTCAGAGCTTGTCAGAACACTAAAATCTTTTGAGATTCCCATACCCAGGACCGTTCCGGACATGAAACCGGCGCAATCGAAAACGCAGGCGCACGACGAATTCGCCCCCCCTGTGCAACTCCTCAGAATTATAGCCCTTAACTGATTCTGTTTGCCTATCCCGCAAAACCCCAAGCCCATAAGCGGAGGCAAAATACCACAATAATAGTTGGCGCTGCAAGGGAATATTTCGATTTTGGAGAAGTTGGGCATTTTAAGTTTTGGCGCTACAAATAAACCTGGACAACAGAGGGTTTTGTCCACATTGGGGGAGCATCCTTTGGGACTGGCGCCGGTTTGCGCCCTGCTCAGAATCCTGCAAACTGGACAAAGCACCATTTCGGGTCTGATCGGACGTCTTGTTGCCAACGTCGAACAATTCGTAAACGTTCACCACAGAGACGGGACATGGCCCGGCCAAGGAGAGGACACGGAGAAAAGCAAGGGTCAACAGGGGGATGGGGAGACTGGTTATAGGGAGGTCAGGGAGGGAAGCGGCGAGGGCCTTGTCACCATATCCCTCCCTCTCCGTGTCGGTCTTTACCTCTGTGGCTCTCTGGTGGAGTGCCTCTCTGTACCTGTGGCGAGAATTTTTTTGCCCGTGCGCCTCTGTCTCGAAAAGTTGCGCCTTTTCATGGTTTAGGATGTTCCGGGGGTCATGAGAAACTGCGGTGAACGGGTAGTGCGCCGGAAACTTCATATTTGCCGCCTCAAGGCAAGGCGGCCCGCCCCCGTTCAGTCGTCATGGAGCGGTTGATGCCCAGCAGTTCGCACTGCCTCCTGATACTTATCGCCGGATGAGCGGGATCGATAAGCTTCTGGTGGATTGAAGCCTAAATCCATCTAAGACCGTCGTGTGAAAATCGGGGCCGATTATACGTTTTTGCTGGTCAAGTCCCGGCCATTTTGCTAAACAAAGCAACCTGGAGGCTGTCAATGTTGTTTTTTTCATACACTTTTGTTATATTTGTTATTGCTTTTTTTTGTTTATATTGGTCGGTCCCGAACGTTACAGTGCGCCGCTGGGTCCTTTTGCTGGGATGTGCGTTGTTTCTCATATATTACTCCGGGCCTGCCGGTGTGTTGCCGATTGTGCTTCTTGCTGTTGGGACCTATTTCGCTGGCCTGTCACGGCGCCGTTGGCTTTGTGTAATCTGGATTGCAGTTTGCACCGCGTCATTACTCTTCTATAAATATACGAATTTCCTTTTTCAGGGGCTGGTGGCCGGCCTGTCTCCAGATATGGCCCAGTTGGGGCGTCAGTTCACTAAAACTCTGCTGCCGGCAGCTCCACCACTGGGTATCAGTTTCTTTGCGTTTGAATTCATTCATTACCTTACCGAGATCCATCGCGGCCGCCGGCCGATTTGTTCGCCTTTGAGGTTTGGGCTTTTTTCTTTCTTCTGGCCGACGGTTGTGGCCGGGCCGATCAAGCGCTATCGTCAGTTCACCGTTTCGGCAGGCAGCGGGATGCGACAGGTCAGTCTGGACGATGTCAGGGAAGGCATGGTCCGCATTGCTGTGGGCGTGGTCAAAAAATTCACGGCCGACAGCCTAACGGCATGGATCGGATTCATAGACCATGATTATGCCGTCTTGCCGCTCGAGCGACGCTGGCTTATCTTCGGCGCGATTGGAATGCGCATTCTGCTTGATTTTTCCGGTTATTCCGACATGGCCATCGGTTTTGCCAGAATGATGGGGATCCGGATTCCGGAAAACTTCAACTGGCCCTATCTGGCAGTTTCCATCAACGATTTCTGGCATCGGTGGCATATTTCTTTGTCCACCTGGATCAGGGATTACATCTATATTCCTTTAGGCGGCAGCCGGCATGGCCTGTTTCGCAAGGGCTTAAACGCCCTGTTCGCGATGGCGTTATGCGGCTTGTGGCATGGGGCGTCGTGGAATTTTGTTCTCTGGGGATTGTACCATGGTCTGGGCCTGGTGCTGTCGAATAACCTGGGCAGGGTGATTCGCCGCTGGGGCGGACAGCTTCATCAGCCGTTGCAGGCCTTACCTGGCGGGAATGCGGTCGTGGTCATATCTCGCGGGTGCTTTCTGGGGCTGTGCTGGTGCTCCACTGTATTTTTCGTTTTCGTGGGTTGGCTTCTGTTCTTCTATCCCGTCGCAAAGGCATGGGAGATGACCAAACTGTTGTTTGTCAGGTGATGGCTTGGATATTCAGACCAAAGTAAGCTTCGTTCCGCCCGTCATCACTGCATCCGGCGACGCCGTCGAAAAAGCGGCGCGCCGCCTGTCGCGCTATCGCTTTGCGGCTTTCGCAGCAGGCTTCCTGTGTTGCTTTCTGGCCCTTGTCGCCGCCGGGCAGCACACAGCCAATATCAACTCGCTGGCCGGGGTGAAGCGCTTCTATCAGCAGGTCTCGCCGGAGGGCCAGTTCTATCCCACTGCGCGCCAGGTCTGGCAACTGACCCTGAGTCAGGCGCGTCGCGACAAAGTCAATGTGATCGTCGCTGGCAGTTCGGTCATGTTTGGCAGCGGTCAAGGGCCCGGCGGCACCGTGGCCGACCGGTTACAGGAGGCGTTGGGCGACGGATATGTGGTTTTGAATCTTGCGATGCGTGGCTGTCCACTGCCTGGCCCAGGCCTGTTCGTTGCCGAGCGGTTGCTGAAGGAAGGCTATCCGATTATCTTGATTGGTGATTTGTCGTTGGAGAATCCGGACCGGGATCAAGTCCCTTTCTCTATGGGAGCGGAAGTTTATCACTATTTCTATTGGGATGCCCGCTTCAACGGTTTCCTGTTGCCCGGGCAACCCCGAGAGGCTGGCTCGGTCAAGACACTGGGGTTTCATTCCAGCGATAAGGCCCTGGGGGCGCTGGCCAATGTGCCGCTTGCCTTCAACGAACTGTGGACCGCCCTCGCCTATCACCTAACGGGACTTGCCACCATCCCCAGCATCGTGACTTGGGCAGAATTCTCGAAGCCGAGGGACGGCTTTCCGGACGAAGCCGAGGCGCCACCCGATCGTCATTATATTAATTGGCAGGCTGAGGTGGAAGTGGTAACCGAAATAGGAACCTTTTGCTTAAGAACCCACGACGAAGATATGTGGGATAGGGAGCGGGGTCTGTGGGCCGCTGCCATTCCCGAGCCCATGCGGCCCTTTATCGTGATCGTTAACGGTGCTATGAGTCCGACGATCGTTCAGGCCATACCCCCTGACCTCCAGGCGGCGTGGCGGGAAAAGATATTGCGCCTGCACGATGAACTGGTCAAGTTTGGCCTGTCGCCTGTGATCGACCGGGATGGATTCGATGGCGAAGACTATATTGACATGCTTCACATGTCGTCGAGCGGAGCCCGTAAGCTGGCGGAGCGGCTGGCTGAACCGGTTCGGGTCAAAGCGAGGAGGTACTGGGGCGATGAGATTTGGTTTCGTCGATCTGGCTAGGTGGTTTTTGTTGGGCGCTTTTGTCGCACTGGTCGTTGATTATTACCTTTATCGTGTCGGATTACCGATGGCGCCCTTCATTTACCAGGCGTTCTAGAGATAGTTTCCATCCGGATTTTTTGTCCTGAAAGGGTCCTTTCCCGCCCCCGGATCAGAGCCTGATGCGCAGCCCGGGGCGGGCTCCGGCGGGGCGGTGGGACTCGCCTCGCAGAATTTTGACGCTCCGCGAGGCTGGCGGCGCAGGCAGGATCTCGACAGCCCACCCGCCTATGCGCGAGGCGGCGCCCGTTCCGGCTAACGAAGGATGAAACACTTTGATTTTTCAAATCATTTGAACCATGGATCACCCTCCCGATAAAACATTAACCCAAAACATTTTAAGGAGGATAACCCGTGGCTCGAACCAAAAATAGACAAATTATTAGAATTTTACACCCCGTTTGTTGGGGTCTGGACGTACAGAAAAAGCCGATAATACCAAGTTGCGTTCAAGAACGTGCGAGAAGCGAGCATACGAAAGTAGTATAGCCCCTTGTGGGCGCTTGGAAGTGCGGACGGGCACAAGGCCCTATGCTACATCAACTTGAACGCAACTTGGTATAAGTTGAATGAACAGATTCTTCCGCCTACAGGCGGTAAAAGGAAACTGCAAAACACATGGCCGCGAATGGTCTCATCGCGGCGGTGAAAAATGGGCCGGGTCTCCAGAACCGATTTCATGTCCCGGAAAACATGCTCCACCTGCCAGAGTTCCTTTCTGGATTACTACAAGAGTTCCCGGCAGATTGAAGACACCTTCCATCAGATCGAGGATCGCGATCCTGCTGCATACGCCGGTCTTTCTTATAACTGGTAGCCGGCGTTGACGGCGTCGTCACGAAACATCTTGACCGTATCGAGTGAGAAATCGGTTAGGTCCTTTCCCACCAGGCTCAGCTTCTTCAATATGTCGTTGGTTACGGTGATGATCTGGCAGCCGATATCGTCCGCCTGGAAGATATTCAGCAGCTCCCTGGGGCTGGCCCAGATGAGTTCGATATTCGGGTGGCCGGCGATCATTCGAACCGCTTCGGCCATGAGGGGTACCGGATCGCGGCCGGAATCGGCTACCCTGCCGGCAAATACGGAGATAAACGCAGGCGGGCCTCCCGCCAGGACGCCGGCCATATCCCGAACCTGTTCCAGGGTCATCATGGCCGTGACATTGAGCTTTACACCGGCTTTGGCAAGGCTGCCAACCAGATTAACCGAGGACTCCGCTTTCGTGTTCGTCACGGGAATCTTGACATAGACATGCTCACCCCAGCTCGCGATCTCCCGCGCCTGGCGGTCCATTTCATGAAACTCGTCCGAGAAAACCTCAAAGGAAATGGGACGGTCCGGTATAGCCTGAAGAATTTCATGCGCGAAACTCCGATAATCGCGTATCCCGGCCTTCCGCATGAGAGTGGGGTTCGTGGTGAATCCCTTAATGAACGATCTGCCGTACATGTCGAGCATGCCGGCCTTATCCGCGCCATCCGCAAATATCTTGACCTTCAGGTCCTCTACTTTTTTCATAATAGCCTTCATAGTTTAAAGATTTTGATTGTTAATGATCCACTTGGCCGCCTCCAAAAGGGATTTGGCCTTCAAGTCCGGGGGGATCGAGGGAGCCCGTTCAGCGTACCCGTACTCAATCAGAATCGTTCTGCACCCGGCGCTGCTCCCTGCATCGATATCCCTCCACCGGTCTCCGATCATAAAGCTGGCAGACAGGTCGATGCCATATTTTTCTGCCGCCGCAACCAACAGTCCCGGCAGGGGTTTGCGGCAACGGCATGCGTCTGTGTTATCATGGTAGCAGACCATTGTTTCATCTAACTCCAACTCCGCCATTAGGAAATCATTGATCTGCTCCACGGCCTCGCGGGTCTGGGTCCCGCGCGCCACATCGGGCTGATTGGTGGCTACAATGGTCATAAATCCGGCTTTTTTTAACTTCTGCAACGCCTCGCCAACGCCGGGCAGTATTTCGACTTCAGATACCGATGCGGGCGGGTACGGTTTCCCGCCTCTTACCACGGAACGGTTGAGGACCCCGTCGCGGTCCAGGAAAACGGCGCGCACAGACGTCCTTCTCATTTTACCGATTCCCACTTGGTCTGAGCGTACTTCAGCAGGGGATGAGAGACAAGCAGATGCCAGATTACAGCCTGAAACGCTTCGGTGTGAGGAGTGATCCGTGCCGGCTCGACAGTTGGGATGAGCACGCAGGCATCAGCCACTTGCGCGGTGTACCCTCCATCCCTGCCGACAATGCCGCAAACCTTTGCGCCGACCTGTTTGGCGTGCTGAAGCGCCGAAACAAGGTTAGGACTCACATTTTTCTCGACATTACCCCCCCCGACGGAAAACACCAAAATCAGATCGTTTTCACTCAGGTGGCTGGTTTTGAGCCATTCGACAAAAACGGTTGCCCATCCTTCGTCATTGGTGCGGGCGGTAAGTTCTGAGACGTTATCCGTAGGCGCATACGCCTCGATGCCGGCCAGCTTGCGGAAATCGTTGACGGCATGGGATGCATTAGCTGCGCCGCCGCCCACTCCAAGAATGAAGAGGCGCCCTCGCCTCTTCCTGGTATCCGCGATCAAGACGGCCACACGCTCCACGGCCTCCTTATCGATACGCTCGATGACCTGCTGTGCCTCAAGCAAAAACCGATCTGCAAAACCCATGTTTTCTCCCGTATTCCGAAGTTGACGGTGGCTTCAGTTATTAATGCTTATCTATTAATTCCACGGACTGTTCGAGGTAGCGGCTCAATTCCTCAATCCCGCCCAGCGAGCCGACCTCATAGAACCGTTCTCCTACTTCAAAGGCAGCAAGATCTCCCTTCAACAGCAGGAGCTTGTAAAGCTCATAGAGATCGTAGGGCTCTCCATCCGGGATTGGTTCGAAAGCCGAAGCCTGGAAAACCCCCAGACCGTAGTCAATGTACCGCATACGGGGCGTGAGCTTCTTTTTGTCGTAGTCCAGGATTTTCCCGTCTATGAACTCGACATTGCTCGTATCCCATTGGCCATTGTTGAAAAAGACCGTCATCAATGCCAGCTTCGCGCTCTCCCGGAATGAAGCCTGAACTGCTGCGTAATCACATGTGAGGTACGAATCCCCGTAGAGCACAAAAAATGAGTCGCCCAGTCGCGGCAAGGCCTTCCTGATAGCTCCTCCCGTCCCGAGAAGACGGTCTCCGTCGAAAACAAACTCCACCTCGACCCCGAAACTATCGCCATTGCCGACAAAATCCCGGATCATTTCCCCGAGGTAGCCGGCACAGATAACTACGCGCTCGATCCCTCTGCGCTCGAGGAGCCGCAGTTGGTGAGAAACAAACGGTTCACCCTGCACCTCCACAAGGGCCTTGGGAATAGTCCCGGTCAGAGGCCGCAGGCGGGTTGCCAGACCTCCGGAGAGGATTGCCACCGGAAGCAACTTCGCCTTCATGACTGAGCAATCACCTTCGTTCCTTCAAAATCGATGCGGAAGCGAACTTCGGGCAGACCGATCTCCCTCATCGCTTTCCGCAGTTTTGCCTTGTCCTGGGCATAGAACATAAAAAAACCGCCGCCGCCGGCGCCGACGAGCTTACCGCCCAGCGCCCCGTTTGCGCGGGCTGTCTCATACCATTCATTTATCGAATCGTTGCTCATGTTGCCGGAGCGACTCTTTTTATGTTCCCAGTGAACATGCATAAGTTCGGCAAATCGGTCCAGATCGCCCGATTCCAGTGCATTCCGGCTCTCTTTCCCGAGATCCTTCATAAAATGCAGATTAGCGATCATTTCCTTGTCGTTCTTCTTGGTCTTATCATCCTGTTCCTTGAGGATAGCGGAAGCCGAACGCGCATAGCCGGTAAAGAACAGGAGGAGGTTGTCCTCGAGGCTGTAGAGCGTATCCTGGTCAATCCCAAGGGGCCAGGCTTCAACGTGCCCATTTGGCAAAAACCGGAAGCAGGTAATCCCGCCGAAGGCGGCGATATACTGATCTTGTTTGCCTACGGGTTCCCCGAGGAGGTCTATTTCGATATGGCATGCCTGCTCGGCCAGCTCGCGCGGATGGACGAGATTTTTTTTCAATGTATGTAATGCCTTGAGCAAAGCGGTAGTAAAGCTTCCGGAGGACCCCAGCCCGGTGCCTGCCGGTATGTCCGCCATGCTCGTTATTTCGAGTTGCGGGGCCAGCACCTTGGTAAGCTTAAGGCATTCCCTGATAATGGGATGTTGTACATCCTCTATGGATTTGACCCGCTCCATCTTCGAGTACTTGATGATCAGTTCGTCGACAAATGTACGGTGAAGGGTAATGTAGACATATTTGTCAATAGCGGCCGCTATCAGGAACCCACTATGGTCCCGGTAATAAGAGGGGAGGTCGGTGCCTCCGCCGCCAAGAGAGATTCTGAGCGGACTGCGCGTGATAATCATATGCCTGACTCCTTGTAAATTTTCTCGACAATCTCCAATGCTGCCCGTGCATCTTTCAAACCCGCTGCAGGCTGCCGCCCGAGCCGTATGTCTTCGATGAACTCTGCGAACTCAATCGGCCAGGAGCTATCCGGCAGGGGATATTCCCAAATCACGGTTTCGGGGGGCCCCATTTGGGGCAGCATCTTGTAACAGGCCAGCCGCTCGACTCCGTAACTTCCGCCCAGTCCCGATATTTCAAGTTTCGCATCCCGGCCGTATATCTCGAAAGAAAACGTGTTTTTCCACTCGGTCCAACTGGCGTGGAGCAAAGCCACCTGCTTCCTGGGCGTTTTGAGCAGCATGAAACCGTTATCCTCAACGGGCATGTCCCAGAAGTAGGTATGCGCAAACCCCTGGACCTCATTGAAGTCGCCCAGAAACATCCGCGCCAGATCTATCAGGTGAACGCCCTGGTCGATAAGCTCCCCTCCGCCCGAAAGTTCCTTTACGGCCCGCCATTCTTTGTCGTAGCCGATGCGGCCGCCATGTCCGTAGCGAGCGCGCACGAACATGAGTTCCCCCAACTCACCTGACGCCATGATTTCCCGGGCTTTGATAAAAGACGGATGGTAGCGGTGATTGAAGCCGACCCTTACGAGCACCCCATTCTCCAGGGCGGACGCTATCACCGGCTCGATTTCAGCGACATTGCGCGCAGCCGGCTTCTCTACCAAAACGTGCTTTCCGGCCTGCACGGCAGCGTGGGCCACCTCTGCCAGAGCGTCATGAGTGGTAGCCACTATGACGATATCCACATCCGGGCGTTCAACTGCCGAGCGCCATTGGGGCATGGCTTCCACGCCGGGCCTTTTCCGAGCGAATTCAACAGAGCGCTCCCGAACAATGTCGGCGCAAGCAACCAATCGGCAGCCGGACAAAGTCCCGGCCCTTTTGTCCCCGATGAAGCCGCATCCGATAATCGCAACGTTCATTCTAGCCCCAGTCCTTGCCGCGCTCGCGGGGTATTATACGGCGAAGGGTATAGATATCGGTATTTTTGAGGTCATCCAAATGATCCGGCAGTTCATTCCAGGGGTCCCATGCAGCGCTTATAAGCTTTCCCGTGATTCCATCGCTTCGTGATGAGGCAAGAAAGACACATAACGATGTCCCTGCCTCCAGCGGCGTGCCGCCCTGCGCTTTCACCTTGACCATTTGATCATAAAATTCCTGCCCTACTCTGGCCGGGCCCGCAGCCAGCACCTCATCCAAAAGACGCGTGTTGAGCGCTCCCGGGGCAACTGCATTGACATCGATCCCATACTGCCGGACCTCTTCTGCAATTGTTTCGGCAAACCGCACTACAGCCGCTTTGGATGTGGCATAAGCGCTCAGATAAGGCATGGGCTTTGTTGCCCCGCCGCCTGACATTATTATGATTTTCCCCTGCCCCTGCTTCTTTAACTCTGGCAACACCTCCAAACACGGGAGGACAGTCCCCATCAGGTTTATCTCTATGGCCCTGGCCCATTCGTCCCAGTTGACATCGTCAAACGGTCCTTTGGGACCGTAGATCCCGGCATTGCATAGAAGGATATCCAGTCCGCCGAATTCTTTGAGAACCGTGCTCACCAGCCTGCGCACGTCATCCCGGCTCGAAACGTCAGCGGGAACCGCCAGGACCTTGGTTTTGCCCGAAGCCCTGGCAGTGAGTTCATCCACGGCCTCGATCAGTTTTTTCTCATCCCGAGCGCACAGCGCCACGTCCGCTCTGGAGTCCACAAAGGTGCGAGCCGCCGCAAGCCCGAATCCCTGGTTGGATCCGGTTATTAAGGCTTTTTTATTAAAAAGTTTCATGTGAGACTTCCTACCGATAAGTAGTGGATTCTTTTATCACTCCGGAGGGAAGAATCAAGGAAGCGCCCCGGGTCGAATACCTCCGGAAGAGCCATATACCCCAGAATATCGTCACATGTAATCGCACGGAATTGAGGCCATTCGGTAGCGATTACAACTGCATGAGCGTCTCGAAGCGCCTCGGTTGCTGAAGGGGCAAGGAGGATGAATTCTGCCAGGTCCTCGGGCAGACTTTTCACAGCAGGGTCGTATGCTGAAACTAATGCCCCCTGTTCGTTAAGCCACCTGCATGCCGCCACTGATTCCGAGCGGCGTAAAGTGTTCGTACCGGGTTTGTAGGTCAGACCCAGAACCGCCACTTTCCTGTTTCCAAGGTTTCCGAGAACTTCTGTGAGTTTTCGTCTGGCCCAGAGTTTGTGGGAGTTGTTGCTTTGCAGTACCGCCGAGAAGAGGTGTGTGGGTATTTGTTTTGTTTGCCCGAGGGAGAGAAGATAATTGAGGTCTCTTGCAAGGGTACCGCCGGCAAATGGATTGCCTGCCTTCAAGTATGCCCCTGGACCAATGCGCGCATCGCTTTTCAAACCTTTTTCGACCTCGCTTGCGTCGGCCCCGTAGTGCTCGCAAATGGCTGCAAGTTCGTTTGCGAACGTCACGGATGTGGCCAGGAATGAATTGAGGGCGTGTTTTGTCATCTCCGCCGATTCTACACTCATCCAGATGATATTGGAGGTAAAAGGCTTCAACAGGGACGCAATGCGTTTGCCGTCCTTCTCGGAGCGCACGCCCGCAATCACTCGATCGGGGTTCGTAAAAACGGAGATGGCTTTTCCCAGGCGCAAATTTTCAGGGAGACAGGCAAAAGAGACCGGCCTATCGGGATAGTTGCGCCTGAATTTTTCCTCCAGTAAGCCCACCGAACCTATCGGAAGCTGCGAAGAGCTGATGACAAGCGCTCCGGCCCTGATGTGAGGAAAAAGTGAGCAAACGCCATCGATGACAAGA
>Ga0181521_10005492_pt1 | contig 14084 bp, 8 predicted proteins | sample PEATcosm2014_Bin_32_FD_119764 | JGI IMG/M metagenome (GOLD analysis project Ga0181521, IMG submission 119764) | Peatland microbial communities from MTU Mesocosm Facility, Houghton, MI, USA - PEATcosm2014_Bin02_60_metaG | ecosystem: Environmental > Terrestrial > Soil > Wetlands > Peat | place...
AGCAAACCTTGCAAGTCACCAGCGGCGGCAACCTGTTACCTAACTTCTTCATGCTCGTCGCCGCCGAGGTTGATTTGCCGATTTTGAGCGGCCTGTATCCCGACGGCAAACACCCCTTCGAGTACACCAACGCCCTGAGTTTCAAGGTAACCACCCTTGGAGCAACCTTTCCTGCCAACGGCATCCAGGTGATCCTGGACGGCAACAATGTCTCCTCAGGGCTGGTGATCACCGGCTCAACCTCGAGCAACAACGTGGTTTATCCCACACTGGAGCTTAACGCGGTGCACACGGCAATTATTACCGTGACCAATTCCCTCGGTCATGGCATCAGTCTGACCAATCAGTTCGATACGTTCACCCAGAATAATTTCTCGTTTGAGGCTGAGGATTTCGACTATGGCGGCGGGCAGTATGTCAGTGCAAGTGATTGGGTCCCGGACGCGTATGCAGGCTTTGTATCGTTTACCAACATTGACTTCCAGCACACCCCTGTCGCTGGCGAGCCTACGGATGGATCCGAATACCAGTATCGTTTCGAAACCGGGATTCCCCAGCAACTCTTAGAGCCAAATACCCCAGGGGTCCTATATGATTACCTGCGGCTGCCTTGGGTCAATCAGATCGGGTCTTTTGATTATTACTTGTACTGGTTCGGGGGCGGGGACTGGGCCAACTACACCCGCGTTTATCCTACGAACGGTTGTTTTGTTTACGCACGTTCGGCCGGGCAGGGCACCAACTCAATGTATCTGGATCAGGTCGTCAGTGGCGCGGGAACAACCAACCAGGTGACAAAGCGCCTCGGCGAATTTGCTGCGGTCAATAACGCATCGTTTACCTGGGTGCCCTTGACAGATGCTGGCCTGGTTGCGCCGGTCGCAGTGAACGTGGGGGGGACCAACACACTGCGCATCTCAACCACCACCGGCTACTGCTATCCGAATTATTTCATGCTGGTCCAGGCCTCCGGCATCCGCCTGTCGGCGGCGAGATCGGGCAGCAACATCGTGGTCTCTTTCCCAACCCAGGCCGGATCCAACTACCGCGTCTTTTTCAGGACTAATCTGAGCACCGGCAACTGGACCCTTCTGAACTCGGTGCTCGGTGACGGCACGGTCAAATCCGTGAGCGACTCCAACCCCGCAGGCAGCCCGCGGTTTTACGAAGTGACCTCGCCATAATCGTAACAGGCGGCACGAGTCCAAAAAGCGACGCACCGCCGCCTTTGGTTCAGCCGGTTTGTGGCAGGGCTCTGCCGGCCAACGTGGTCGGGAGACCAACCCGCCCGCGACGGCGATGACTGCGCCGTCGGCCGAGGCTTCGGCGCGCCATGCGGAAGCGGATTTCTTCGGCGGACCGACAGGAAACCTGTTTCGGGTGAATCAGTTTTTCGCAGAGCGAGTCCCACCCCACGACGGCAGGGTTACATCCCATGGCAAAGAGCCAGCCGACCGCGCCGCGTGCCTCCTGTGATAAAACGAAAGAACCAAATGCAGGCTCTTCGATGTTTTCAGTGGGTGACAGGGCGTGAAACCGGACTCTTCGGGTTCAGCCACGACATCTTGGATGCAAGGCTTACATTCGCCCTCACCCCGGCCCTCTCCCCCAGGAGAGGAAGGATCGTTCGCCGCCCCCTTGAGAATTTATCCGACTGGCTTGGCCGGACGCTCATCCGCAAAACCAGAGACCATCGAAAGCCATTTCCTCTCCCGGGGGGAGAGGAAAAAAGGTGAGGGCGGACGTAAACACTCATTCCACTGAAAACATCGAGGAAGCCAAAAGCAAATTGAGCCGGCCTGGTCCGTGGATGCGGGCGACAATGCCGGCAACCCGGCTCCCAATGTTGACAGCAATGTCGCTGGCAAATCGGCGACTTATCCATCCTGGGTGGCCGGCTGACTCACCGGGCTTGCCGGGGTGCGTTGGTTCCCTTCTTCTTACCGGGCCGTCCCCGGCTTTCCGCCGCACGCCTTGACCTGCGTGTTCGCGGAGTGGAGGCCGTTGCGCCGTCATGGAGTTTTCGCCGCCGGTCGGCCCCATACGGAATCGTTGTGACAAAGGCCGGTGACCTGTGATAAAGGTTGGCTGGTCCCGAACATAAACGCGAAATGAAAAGAAACGGACTGATCCTGGGCTTGATCGGGGTGATGATGGCGGGCTGCCTTTATGCCCAGCCGCCGGTCAGCGACTCCCAAATGAACGCCTTCATTGGCGATTTGATGAGCCGGATGACGCTGGAGGAAAAAATCGGGCAAATGAATTTGCTGGCGGTGGGCTTCGATGTGACCGGGCCGGAGCTTAGCCGGGACGTGGAACCGAAGATTCACCAAGGTCTGGTGGGTGGGATTCTCAACACCTACACGCCGGAGGCGATGCGGAAGCTGCAATCGCTGGCCCTAAAGGAGAGCCGTTTGGGCATCCCGCTGTTGTTCGGGTACGATGTCATTCACGGCCACAAAACGATTTTCCCCATCCCGCTTGGGCTTTCCTGCACCTGGAACCTGGATTCGATTGAACGGAGCGCGCGCATTGCCGCATCTGAAGCGAGCGCCGATGGCGTGAATTGGACGTACTCGCCAATGGTGGATATCGCCCGGGACCCGCGGTGGGGAAGGATTGCGGAAGGAGCGGGGGAAGACCCGTATCTGGGCGCGCAGATCGCCCGGGCGATGGTGCGTGGCTACCAGGGCGACGACCTCAGCCGGAGCAACGCGGTGATGGCGTGCGTGAAGCATTTTGCCTTGTACGGCGCGGCGGAGGCGGGCCGCGAATACAACACGGTGGATATGAGCCGCATCAAGATGTACCAGTATTACCTGCCGCCGTACCGGGCGGCGGTGGAGGCCGGCGCCGGCAGCGTCATGAGTTCCTTTAATGAAATTGACGCCGTACCGGCATCGGCTAATCGCTGGTTGCTCACGGACCTGCTGCGAACGCAGTGGGGTTTCCAAGGCTTCGTCGTCACGGACTATGCGGCCATCAGCGAGATGAGCGAGCACGGCATGGGCGATTCCCGAAAGGATGCCGAATTGGCCCTGAAAGCCGGAGTGGACATGGACATGGTGAGCGAGGCCTACCTCAAGTATTTGCCGGAGCTGGTCGCACACGGAGAAATCTCAGAGTCAATGATCAATCAGGCCTGCCGGCGAATTCTCGAGGCAAAGTACAAACTCGGTTTGTTTGCCGATCCCTATCGCGGTTGCACGGAGGAACGGGCCCGCCGGGAACTGCTCACGCCGGAAAACCGGAAAGCCGCGCGGGAAATCGCGGAGCAATCGTTCGTCCTGCTGAAGAACGACCAGCAGATCCTGCCCTTGAAGAAATCCGGGATCATCGCGTTGGTGGGTCCGCTGGCGGATGACCGGCAGAATCTGCCGGGTTGCTGCCGTGCCGCCGGCGACTGGCAACAGGCGGTCAGCGTCCGGACGGGCATCAGCAATGTGGCCGGCTCGGCGGTGACGATCCTGCACGCGAAAGGCGCGAACCTCACCGATGATCCGGCGCCGCGGGCAACGCTCAAGGCGTTCGGCGAGGAGATTCCGGTGGACGGACGTCCGCCGCGAGAGATGGTGGCGGAAGCGGTGGCCGTGGCGGCCCGCGCGGACGTGGTGGTGGCAGTGCTCGGCGAATCATCCAGCATGAGCGGCGAGGCCGCGAGCCGCAGCGACATTGGACTTCCGGAATGTCAAAAGGACCTGTTGCAAGCGCTGGTGGAGACCGGGAAACCCGTCGTGCTGGTGCTGATGAATGGCCGGCCGTTGACGCTGAGCTGGGAGGCCGAGCATTGCGGCGCGATTCTCGAAACCTGGTTTGGCGGCACCGAGGCGGGCAATGCCGTGGCCGATGTGCTGTTCGGCGATTACAATCCGTCGGGGAAGTTGACGGCGACTTTTCCGCGCAACGTCGGTCAAATCCCCATTTATTACAATCACAAAAACACGGGGCGTCCCTACAAAGGGAATCCGGGGGACAGGTATGTTTCCCGTTACCTCGATGTGCCGAATGACCCGTTGTATGCGTTCGGCTACGGCTTGAGCTACACGACGTTTTCCTACGGCGACATCAAGCTGAGCAAGACCGCCCTGGCTGGTGAGGAGGCGCTGGTGGCGTCGGTCGGCCTGACCAATACGGGTGAACGTGCCGGTGAGGAGACGGTGCAGTTGTACCTCAGCCAGCCGGCGGCCAGTGTGACGCGCAGCGTGGAGGACCTGCGGGGGTTCCAAAAAGTGCGCTTGCAGCCGGGCGAGACCAGGGAGGTGACGTTCCGCATCACCCCTGACGATTTGAAATTCTACAACGGCAACCTGCAATACGACTGGGAGCCGGGGGAATTCATCGTCCGGATCGGCGGCGACTCAACCCGGCTGAAGTCGGCGACCGTGCGCTGGAGCAAGCAGGCCGTTCCCGCAAAGGCTCCGTGAGCGAGCCATCCGATTGTGAATCAGGAACCTACTGGCCCGCTTGGGCCAACGGCGGGAGGTCAAAAACTAGACCGTTTTCAATAAAACTGTGGCCGCAGGCTTTGAGCCTGCAAAAAACCACTGATTCATTAGGGAACTCAGATAGTGCTTCACAAATAGCCTCACAAAAAATCGGTATTGCGTTCGATGGTCTGGATTCCGTAGTTGAATCGTGGCTGAACCTGCCCCCTGCACTGCAGGCGGCAATTGTGGCCATCGTTGACTCATCAAATATGGCCCGTCCGGCCACAGGACTCGAAGCCTCCGCGAGCGAAGCTCCTCCTAAAAGCGATTTTCCTGCTGTGCCTCCGTCCGCAGCGGGGAACCAATTAAACACGACGGAAAACAACAAACCAATAGTTAATTCATTATGATCGCAACATTCCAAATACACAAAGAAACCTATGGCAAATGGCCGGCCAAGAACGGCAAACCAGGGGGCGAATCGTTTGACCTCGACCTCATAGACATGACCGAGCCGGCGGCGCACGCCTATCGTGGCATGGTGCCGTATCGTCTGACGGACGAAGAAAAAGGAAAGTATTGGGGCAAGGCCGCGCGCAAATTCGTCAAGGTGGCTGTTCATGAAATTGGGCAGTCGCAACGCGGACCCTATTTGCGCGGTGAAATCCTGTCGCTGGGCGACAAGGCGTGAGCCATGAAAAATTCGCTCGACAGATACGCCTATTCACTGGCCCGCATTCGGTGGGACGTTTTTGGAACTCTGACCTTCAGGTCAGTCCCGTCCCCGAAAAGAGCGTTTGGCCGGGCTTGGGCACACATGCACCAGGCGGCGGAAATTGTCGAGCGTCCCTATTCTCAACTCCTGATTGCGTTGCGCGCGGAGTTGGGTGAAAGGGGTGGTCGGTTCCACTTTCATTATTTGTTGGGTGGGACCTGGGCGCGCAATGCAATCACGCTGGCGCACCAGCTTGAACATGGCTGGTTTGGGATGTTTGGGCAGGGTGCAATAGCCAAGTGTCGGGCATATGACCGCTCTCGCGCTGGAGTGGCATACGTGACCAAATGCCTTGATCAGGGGCTTTGGGGAGCGAATGAATACGAGTTGCGAAAATACAACTTGGCCGACACTGTGACGCTGTCTCGTTCCGTGGTGCTTGTGATTGAAGACCTGGAGCGTATGGGGACAGACGCGCGGCGCGCACGTGTGACAAATCAGGCTGGCGATGAGTTGGCCTCCGTGATCGTGGGCATGTAGGGCTGGCCGTGGCTAAAGAGTGCCAAGTGCACCACAGTACGGCAAAAACAGCCCTGCGACAATCCTCGGCAGTATCACGGATAAAATGGCGGACTGTTACTGACGCGCACGTGACATTCAAGGGCCCCCGCCTGGCGCGGCGCGCACGCGCCAGCGTGCGCCCGCGCTGGCGGGGTGGCTTGAAGACGAGTTGTGCTCTGGTTTAGAAGGGAAAAAATGTCGGCATAGCGTGTTCATCACAGCAAACGGAGTCCCGGTGGTGGCAATGGCTAAAGGAAAATTTGGATTATGAATCAAAGCACATACCATCATTAACCATCCAATTGAAACGACCGCGACCAAAACCCCCTTTAGGATTAAATTGGCAGCCAATTGGCCTTGGAGTAGTTCCGCTGCCTTTGGGGACAGCCTTGTTTTGTTTGCGGCATTGCTGCCGGTGTCATTTGCAATAGGTGTATTGTTTGACATATCCGCAAAGGGCCAGTTGTCAACCACCAAGACGAAGGCAAAATAAGGCAACCGATGAAACTCCTTGAAAACAAAGCGCCGGCGATGGTTAAGCTGCGCGTGTGAATTTGCAAAAGTAGGTGCTACAAGTATCTGTAGCGTAGCTTTCGCAAGGCAAGTTCCTGGATCTGGCGGACCCGTTCGCGCGTGACGCCGAATTTTCTACCGATTTCCGCCAAGGTTTTTTGCGTGCCGTCGTCGGGTCCGAAACGATCACGAATTATCGTCGCCTCGCGTTGGTCGAGCTGCCTGAGCATTTCCTTCAACTTGTCGGTCATGTCTTCCGGTTCCTCATCAGTCGGCTTGCGGCACAGTTTCTCCCGCATTTCCGACCGGGTGGGGTACATCTTAGGCGTTTTGTCCGCGAGTTGCACCGGCAGCCGAATGGACTTGGACGGATATTTTCCATTAATCAGTCGTTCCAACATCGGACGCCTTTCATCAATAGCTTTCAAGGTGGGTGCAAGTTTCAAGCGCAATTCTTGTTTCTGGTTCTCCGACCAATTCTTGACTTGACGATATTTGAGGTCTGCAACCAATAGCTCAAGTGCCTGAACAGCCAACCATATCAGACGTCTAACCTCTGAAAGCGGGTCTTTAGGGTTTTTGGGAATAGGACAACGATGGCGGACGGGCATTCCCGCTTTGTGAGCAGCATAAAGGTCGCGGCGACGTTTCAACCTGGGAATGCGCTGATTGCGTTGCCACTTCCGTTTCGCACGCAAGTAAAGGACGTGCCTCTTGACATTTTCTATTGCGAATGGAAGAAAAAGTTCCAAACAGGGGTCTTTATTCACCCGCGCGATAAATGTTCTCAGGCGGATAGTTGGCGGCTCACCTAAATAACTTAACCATTGAGTGCGCGATTTTCCGGCATCATTGCGGTAGCTTCTGACCAAATACCAGCGCGGTTTGCCATCAACTTTTTTGGGTTGCGCCCGAATTTTCACGGCCGGAATTTACCTTCGCCGCTGCGATGCGCGCGGCCAAGGACATTGGCAAAGAAAAAACCGTGATTGGTTGCCGCCCATATCAATTCACTTCCCAGCGTCTATATTTTCTTCCCAATCTTGGAAATCACGGTCTTCTTTGGCAGTGTCCATATTAACCTCATAGTTTATCATGTATTTTTGCATGGGGGAAAAATCCTCGTCCTTCAAAACTAACTTATCATTAAACCAATTCCAGACTCCACTACTACTCTTATTGTCATTGCTCAAAACAAACTCGGCTGTCTTACGCCCGTTCAAATTAACATTTACCATCCACCAGTAAAGTTCGGCTGTTTTACGCCCGTTCAAAGTAGCATTTACCATCCTCGACCAATTTTCTCTCTCATCGTCGCTTAACTGTCGTTCAGCTTTTGCAAACAGCATCAAGTTTAAGTTCGCAGACGACGCAGGAACGATGAACGTGAAACGACCTTCGCTGTCTGTGGTCGTGATTTGAATCCTTGGGCAAAAATGATCGGCGGATGGCCAATTGATTTGATCCCACAAATCGGCCTGCGCCTCGATTGCATCATCAAACTGTTTTTTTTCGGGAGATGATTTTTTTAATTTGTGCAAGTCACGGATTTCCCCCTGTACCTTTTTCGACCAGTCAGAAGCCTGTTCATAATCGCTGCGACCGTTATACGAGTCTAGGTTAGCAGTCGCCATTGCGTTCTCATGGTATTTTTTGGCAGCGGCGAATTTTGCCAAGTCGTCTTTGTAAAGTGCATCGTAGTTTCTAGTTGCTTGGTCAACTTTCAGCCGTGCCGCCGCCAGCGCGTTCGACCATTCAAGTGCTTTGGAATTGAAATATGTTCCCGTTTGATCCGCGTCCAAAAGAGCGACTTTCACGTCGCCAAGCACAACATTTTCCCCTCCTTTGGTAACGATAAAAATTTGGCCGGTAATCAACGCCTGTTCGGATTCCACGACTTTATTCGCTATAACTTGCTCCTTCTCTTTCGGTTTGCACCCGGCGACCGCAAAGACAAAAAAGAGAACCAAGCAAATGTATTTTATCTGGCCGGCGGCTTCACTAGGAAAGGCGATATGCCCGCCGCAATGCTGGCAACTGCATTTGGCTTCGGTAGTCATAATTTCTCCAGTGCCGGAAAAACGCGAAGTTCCCGCGTCAACGGGTCACTCGATGCTGCCTCGGGGGTGTTGGCCGTGTCAACTATGTTTGCTGGTGCTCGATTTTGAAACCAGAGCCGTTCAACGTGCGGAGGGAATGAATCAACCAACAGATCAATCGCCCTGAAAAATCCTTACTGAACCCGCCGGGTAGTAACGCGGCTAGGATGAACACAAACCGATGATGCTCGCTCGCGCGTGATTTGTCCTGGTGGTGTCGGATTTGAAACCAGTTCTGCGAAGGGTGGCGGGGCGCAGTGCTGGTGGCAAAATTGACACGACCAGGCTTGCATGGGGTGAGCGTTCGCGTGGTTGGCATCCGGCTTGGCTTTTCATTCCGCAAGCTGCATGACAAGCACGGGAACACGAACGGGGATTACCCAACCAAAAAGGCCTTTCGCTTAACGAGTTGCGAGCTGTTTCATTTTGTTTCATTTTTGTTATTGACACTTGTTGCATGTCGTATTATTCTGTTCTCACAGTTATGAAAAATGTAGAACTATATCGCGACAAGCTGTCTGAACAAGATGCTGCTTTGGCCCTACGGATTGAAGCCGAAGCTGACAACACTCCGGCCAGAGACAAAGGTTTAGCCATCCATTTTGGTGCTATTGAGAAGCTGCGGGCAAAGGGCTACTCCTATCGAAACATTGCTGAATGGTTTGGTGAACGTGGCTTTAAGGTGAGTCATGTGGATGTCTGGCGCGCTCACAAGAATGGCATGGACCATGTAGAGTTTTTTGCAGCCGCTGACAACGATGAGGAGTGGCAGGAATATGTGAAAACGAAAAGAGAAGGGAATGTCACCAAATATGAAGAGGTCATTCCCGAAGCAGCGGCACCGCCACAGGTGGCGGAAAAAACACCAAAGAAATCGTCGAAGGCGGCCAAACAGACAGCAAAACGCACTCGCAAGGCTGCGGTAAAAAAATGAATTGGTGAAACATGAATTCGCCTGTCATAAAGCACAACGAGAACAAACTGTTGCGAAAGCGAGATGTGGCAGAAAAACTGTCGTGTTCATTGCGAACAGTGGACCGTTTAGCGGATTCCGGTCGCCTGACGCGCGTAAAATGCGCTGGTGTGCGTTTTCGTGCAAATGAAGTTCAGGCAATTATCAATGGCTGTTGATTATGATTAATCACATTTTCAAACCCAAAGGCTCACGAATCTGGCGCTGGAAGTTCCGTCTGCGACCGGAAGACAAAAAAATTCAGGACGTGTCGCTCAGCACTTCGGACAAGCAAGCGGCTGAATCGAAGCGTTCTAAATTGTTGTGTGAGAAAGAACACGAACGCGCGGGTTTGGCTCCATCAAAGGCGGCGTGTAAAGCTGCACAATGCAAATTGGCGGAGCATTTAGAGGATTTTTTGGGTGATTTGCGAGCCAAAGGACGGAATGGGCATTACATAAAGGGCATCGCCTTTTGCCTCGGCCAGTTAATTGATCAATGCGGCTGGAATTTCCCGCCAGACATTACCGCTGATTCATTCGTCAAATGGCGCAGTTCCCAGAACAAGGCAGCCAAGACGCTCCGTGAGTATTTAATCAGCGCAAAAAATTTCTGCAATTGGCTGACGGCACAGGGGAAGATTGCTGCTAATCCGCTGGCCTCGGTGCGGAATGTAGAACTGCGCGGGCGGGAAGTTCGTTGCCGTCGCGCGTACGATGATTCTGAATTTGGTGCTTTGCTGGCGGCGGCCGGCGCGCAACGCATGGTTTATTTGACTGCGGGGCTGACGGGCATTCGTCACGGTGAATTAAAAGAGCTTCGCTGGGGTGACATCAACCTGGCTGACGAGAAACCGTCTGTCACGGTGCGAGCATCGGTCAGCAAAAATCACAAGCTGGCTTGCCTGCCGCTCCATGCCGCTCTGGTTGGCGAGCTTAAAGCATTCCGTCCCGCCGACGCGGTAGCGGGTGATTTGGTATTCAAGGGACTGGTGCCTCGTTCCAAAGTGTTCAACGGCCATTTGAAAGCGGCAAAAATTGCGAAAGTTGATTCACAAGGGCGGGTGGTGGATTTCCACTCGCTACGGCACACGTTCTGCACTAACCTGCACCGTGCGGGGGTGCCGCAACGCGAGGCGATGGAATTGATGCGGCACAACGATCCGCGTCTGACGGCGACTACTTACACGGATGCTTCCCTGCTGTCTTTGCGGAGTGCGGTTCAAAAACTCGGTTTTCCAGCCTCACAAATAGCCTCACAAAAATTAGGCGCAGAGGGGCAATCGCTGACACTGCCTGTCAATAGTTCTGCAAAGGCAAACAGCATTGAAACCATTGAAAACAAAGGGGGAAAGTCACTTTCTGACGTGGCGTGGCGCATTCTGGCGAAAATTGAGAGATGGTGCGCGCTGCAGGCTTTGAGCCTGCGCACTACGCGACTTAAAAGTCGCGGCTACAGCCAGTGTGAAACCGCTCTAGTCCAGATCAAATCGGCGCGGGGCGCAAGCAGGTCTTCGCGGGGAATGGTCGGCGTCACGTTCCAGGCGCAACCATTTGCTCAAGGTGGATAACCCGACTCCATGACGAGTGGCAAAGTCCCGTAAAGTCAAATGACCTTGCTGGAAACGTGCCAGCCATCGTTGCCGCTGCTCAGGAGTCCGGCGCCGGCGATCTAATCCGTTTTTTGAAGAATCCATGCCGCCCTGATTTCATAATCCGGCGCGAGAAACTACACGTCGCCCGTCAGACCGACACTATGAATCTCTATAACCTTACCTCCACAATATTCTCCTGCCGATCCAGCATGGCCAAAAATTGGTCGGCTGAAATCACTGCTCCGCCCTTGCGGTATTTGTTTTCTTCATACTTGAACTGAATGGCCTTGCCATTAATGGAAACAGCTTTGGGGCTGAAATTGCCTTCCTTGACAGCATAACTGAACGTCACAGCATGATTCAATAAATCCATTGAGGCGGATAAACCATCCAGGGAATGCGGCATGACAGGATCGATGATGATCTTTCCGGATTCAATCCGTAAGCCAAGCAATCGCGAAACGACCAGGCCAATATAAATACCAGGCCCGCTGGAATACACCCGCCATCCGCCCCTAAGCGTGATCTTGCCACTTCGTATTTCATCGTAACGTTCATCTGCCTCATAACGGTTCCTGAAGGTAACATCCGAACTGCTGTAATAACAATTTGACTGGCGGATATCCCCGCGGGGGACAACCTCCCGGTACCCCACTGGAATAGCCTGGCGGAGCGCTTTCATGAATGCATCCGCCCTGCCGGTAAGGGCCTGCGATTCTGCATAACGGATATGCTCATGCACATACATCAGGCCAATCTCGCGGCCAAAGAAGCTGCTGCTTTCCGCCCTTTGGAAAATGGTTTGGATCCCTCCTTTGTACCTGAGTGGACGGTCCATCAGGCGGGCGCCGTCAGGACCTTTCAGATGCCTTTCAATAAGATCCTGGTGATGCTGCGCTTGTTCCTTGGTGAATATCTCGCTGATGATGCCGCGGTTCATTGGCAAAAGACTGTACCGGATCCCGGTTTTGGTATCACTCGGATGGAGCAGGACGCTGGTGTTACGGTCGTCTTCAATCAAGCCGTATCCCGCAACGACGCCATCCTTGATCAGGTATTTGTTGAAATCAGCTTTGATCCTTTCACAGGTTTCCTTCAGTTCTCCGGCCTTTCGTGTATTGCCGGTTTGTTCATATACCAATTGGTATTGAGCAAAGGCCTGGTAATTCATCTCGACCGTCCAGCTTGAGATCATCCGTTGTGCCAATTCCCTGCTGACCGGCTGCAGGGAATCGTTCCAGTCACCGCCGTCAAATGGTACCAATGCCGTGCCCGGAATGAATGAATCAATGATCATCCTGATCAGCCGGTCAACATGCTCGCTGAGCGTCGTGTGCTCAGCCTGGGCAGGACCTTTTTCATGATAATAAGGAAGGACCTCGTCCAGAATTTTCAGGTCGCCGGTGATTTTGACATAGTTGCTGAGCGCAATGAGGCACCAGTAAAAAATGTCGCCGTGGGAACTGTCGGCCCGGATGTTCGAGTAGCGGTCGAACATCCACCATTGCGGCCATCCACCATCCGGGTTCTGGTTTGAGAACATGAGGCAGAGCACTTGCCTGGCCTCATCATACTTTTCGAGAGTCAACAGCAGGTCCAGCGGCCCCTGGGACACATCGCGCGTGCCCCAGGCGGCCCCACTGAATTGCTCCAGCCCATAAGGGGTCAGAAAATGGGTGATGGCATTCATGCCATACCAGGGCAGGATCTCCCGGATGGCTGCAATGTCTCCCTGGCTACCTCGCAGGGAAAGGTTCAAACTTAAATCTTTCCAGGAAGACCGTGCATCCTGGCAATCTGAAAGCCACTGACGATCCGAGTCTTCGACAGTAACTGCCTTGGCAGCAGCGCAAACTTCACCGATGAAACTCATGCAGAAATCTGCTGTTTCACGGACATCTAGGACGAACAAACACCCACCCCGGTTGTGAGGGCTCGGATGCAGAGCTTCGTCGCCACAAGCCCGGTAATCAGAGCCGGTGCTGTGGATCAAGATCCTGAATCGTGCCTCCGGAAATTTACCCGCGATCATGCTGTCTGCCCTGGGCCTGGCCGTAAATTCACCGGCATTGCTGCCCGGGCTGATGGTCCATCCGTTCAGAGGGTCAAAATCATGCGTAATGAGCAAGTTCACTTCTTTTCCGCTGATCACCTTAAAGTCCATATTGACCTGCGGAGCGGCTTTAGAAGTCCAGGAACGGACCTGGAAGCAGTAATTGCCGTGTTTATAAATCCATCGGCAGTGATTCAGGCCCATCTCGAAAGCAGAGGGAACCCCAAGCAAATAGCGCTTTTCATCCACTTCCACAAAGATCCGCTGACCCGTTTCCGGAGCGAGATTGAACTGGCTGGTGCAGACCGAGAGCAGCACATTGAAATTGGTATTGCCCTGTGTGATATGTGAATTGAACACCCCAAAGGCATAGGAAGTCGTGGACATAATGCTTTCATCAGGCACATACCCGGCCCGGGCCTGCATAATGTGCGCATGCGGCCGGTCAACCATTACCTCTTTAGCCCGCAACACGACATGGTTGTTTTGTGCGCTAAAAAATGACAGCAACCGGCCATTTTCATCTTCGCGATGGCGCCTTTCACTATTAAAAAAGCGGTTCAGCTCATCATCGCTCAAATCATCCACCGGCAAGAAAGAAGTTGTATTGAATAAATTACTTGCCGGGGCAATCAGGTCATTCGCGGGCTGAGACGTGGTCTTGTCATTGCATTCGAGCATCAGGCTGGGTAAGCGGTTAAGATCGTCCTCTGATGTGGCGTGTGGATGATCCGGCTGATAGGTGCCAACAAAAACACTGTGATGAATCCCGCCAGCGGCCAGGCGGAATGGTTTTTCCCGCAAGGCAAATACCGAAGATTCCCCCGCATAATCACCGCCCGGGTTATCTGCAACCAGCCCTTCCGGGATGCCTGTTTCCCGGTATGTCCTGCCATAAAACTGCATGCCGTCAACACTTCCTGCCACGGCTGTGTTTTTGCAGGCCAGCATAAACCAGGGATGGCCGGTTGATTCCTTCATGTTCTGACGGCAGCACGCCACGGCGCCAAAGACTTTATCTTCGAGGATACGGCGTTCCAGATACTGGGCTACATAATATTCGTTGATCAACCCGGCATTTACTGGTTTCAATCCGGCGTCCTGCACGTAAATCAGATCCAGTTCAACGGGATTGTCAGACAGATTTTTGATATCAACACTCCACCGCCA
>Ga0181521_10005493_pt1 | contig 14083 bp, 10 predicted proteins | sample PEATcosm2014_Bin_32_FD_119764 | JGI IMG/M metagenome (GOLD analysis project Ga0181521, IMG submission 119764) | Peatland microbial communities from MTU Mesocosm Facility, Houghton, MI, USA - PEATcosm2014_Bin02_60_metaG | ecosystem: Environmental > Terrestrial > Soil > Wetlands > Peat | place...
CCAGCCGAACGAGCGCGTCTGGGTGTAGGTCGTGCCTGGCCCCGTGTAGCGCTGCATCGAAACCCCCACGAGCTGGTTCACGGAGTTATACGTATAATTTGTGATCGCGGTATGGCTCGGGTTGTTGGGGTCCGGATCGGGCTCGCTCACCGTCACAAGGTTTCCAAACGCATCGTTCGTGAAGGTCTTCCACTTCGCGGCCGGGTCGGTCACGGTTGTCAGATTCCCCTGGTAGGTGTAGGTCGTGGCGCTGGCCCCATCCGGCTTCGTTACCGTGACGGTTCGGCCGGAGCCGTCGTAGGTGTAGGTCGTCCACGCTTGCCCGCCTCCCGGCGCGTAAGGCTGCGAAACCCGCCACATCTTGCCTAACGGCGAGCAGGCGCACGGCGCGTACTGCGTGTCTACTTCATTCACCGTCGTGGAACCGTACCCCGTCTGTACGCTGATGGTCCGCCCGAAGCCGTCCAGCGTCGTCTTTTCCCACTGCGTGGCGCCATTGGTCGTGATGGTGGCCGTCTGCACGTTGGGAATATACGTGTAGGTGTAATCGGTCTCCGCGCCGTCGGGAATGGTGGATTTCTGCGGGCGGCCGTAGGTGTCGTACGTGGTCGTTGCCGTGGCCCCGTTGGGTCCGGCCACCGATGTCACCGCGAACGAGCTGGCATAGCCTACGCTCGTGGCCAGGTTGCTGTTTCCGTTCGGCGACAGAACCCCCGGCAGCGCGTAGTTCGTCGAGGACGAAGGGGTGGTATTGATGGTCGTTCCGGCGCCGTTCTGCGCCAGGTAGGGAACCCCCGTGATCTGGTAGGCGTAGCAGTTGATGTCGCCGTTATTATTGCTCCACGTGAGATTTCCCCGATACAGGAAGTTCACGTTGTAGTTCGAATCGTGCTGGTTCAAGCCGTATTGGTTCTGCAGCGCGCCGCAGGTGTAGTTAGGGTTCGTGATTGGCCACGAGTAACCACCGCTGGTATCCGGCCCGTCGTCGTAGCCCCTCTGCGCCACTGTGACCGTTCCCGTCGAGGTCGTCACGGTCGCCTGACTCAACCGGTTGCGGATGTAGATCGACGTGTAATTCGGGTCCGTCACGTACGTCATATTGTACGTTTTCGTCGGCGTGCTCTGGTTATAGTCGTAGACCGTCGATTTCAGGACGTTTCCGTACGTGTCCAGTATCTGCGTCGTGGTGGTCACCGCGGCGTAACTCGTTCCCAAATCCAAGGTAGTCTTCACCGACCCCATGTACGCCGCCCCGTTGCCGTCCTGCGTCCAGGTGTAATCCTTGTGCAACGGAACCGACCCGTTGCTGTTGTGTTCCTCGTAAGCGATGGGCATCACCAGGGACAGCCCCGAAACCGCGACCGCCGGCGTGTAAACTTTTTGCGTGTTAGCCCCCAAATCGGTAAGGGTGGTCGATTGGTGGAATCCCTGCGAACCATCGGAGGAGGTGTTATACCCGAACGACCACGAATACGTGCTCCCGCCGCTCACCGGAACCATCGTCCGCCCGCGCACCTCCCGGATCTGGATGGTGCCTTCGTACGTCGGCGTCCCGTAGGTCCAGCCCAGCGTTCCGCCCAGCGGCGTGGTCAGCGAGCTCATCTCTCCGCCGGTGCCGTAAGTGAAGCTGTGCCCAACCCCCATCCCGGTCACCGCGATACCTTCTAACAGCGTGGTGGTTCCCTGCGCGGAGCCGTCAATCGGCGAGTAGAGCGGCTTGCCGTTCAGGGGACTGAACGTGTACTGCTCCGCCGTGCCGATGGCGTTCGTGATTTGCGTCAAGTGGGGAATGGGGTCGGAGTTGTAAGTAAACTGGTAGGTCACGCCATCGAGCATAAGCGGCAGGTACCACCCCCCTCCGCGTGCATCCAGTATCAGTAGAATCCGCGCGCTCGTGTTCGGGCCGCCGCCGCCCGCGCCGGTAGCGTAGTAGATCGTAATCTGATTTCCGTTCGCATCCTCGATCGTGGTCGGGTACATGGTTCCCGAATCCGCCTCCCCGCCCGCCGAGGTGCAGCCCATCACCCAGAAACTCCCGTCCGGCTGGTGAAGCTCGTTGGCATTCGAGTCGTAAACCGCGTAGGTGCCCTCCAGCGAGCTCCACACACCGTTGTTATTTACCGAAAGGTTGTACTCCGCCCCGGTCGCATCCGCGAAGATGTAGTGGTCAATCTGCGAGACATTCGCCCACACCGGCGTGATCGAGCCCGCCTGCAACCGCCAGCCCAACCCATAACCCACATCCGCGCCCATCAGCCACGTTCCGCCCGAATCCATGCGCCACATTTGCGAGTTGTAGCTCAACACGATCGGGATGGTCCAGCCGCCGCGCCCTTGCAGCGTCATCAGCGGGATCGAGAAATTGACGTTACCCGAAGTCGTGTCGATCTGCTCGCCCGCCCCTCCCCAATACGATCCGAAGGCGCGCACGCCCACGCGCCGCGGGTCCAGTCCGTTGCCCGAATCCGCCGGCGGAGTGCCGGCTGTCACCTGCGGCGTGAAGGCCGCTGGGTTGGGGCGCGCCGCCGCGGGCAACGCCGCGAGACTGGTGGCCGCGAGTACCCGCGCCGCGAACAGGAAAGTAGCCTTCATTGTCACCATCGCCTCGTCTCGGCGGAGATCTCCTCTCTGCCTTGCTTATGTCTGAAAAGCCGCCGCTTACTTTTTAGCCACCGGGACCGGCGTCGAAACCGTTACCGCCGTTCCCGGGGACTGGTTAAAGTGCTGATCCACCACGTAAATCGTGTAGGTATGGTTTGCGCCGGGTGAAACCGCCTCGTCGCTGAAATGGGTGCTTTGCGTCTGCCCGAAGTAACTGCCGTCGCGATAGATCCAGTAGGCGGCAATTCCGGGACTGGTCGCGGTTGCCGCGACCGCCGTCCACTGCATATCCACGCGGTTGCGAAACGCCGAAATCCCGATGCTCTTCTCGTCCACGGCGCTTGGAGCCGTCCTTCCAATGCTTCCCAATTGAACCAGGGAAATGGAGTTCCCCGCCGGCATGCCGTACGCTCCGATGCCGGGCTGTCCGATGCCGGAGGCGACCGCAAATTCCACCGGCGTCGCGTCGTCCGGCCACACCAGCGCCGTGTTGCCGTGCACCGCCAACCGCAGCAGCATTCCATTGCGGCAGGCGTGCTGGAACTCCGAAACCAGGGATACCGTTCCGTTGCTGCTTTGGAATATCAGGAAGTTTGCCATGCAATTGCGAGCCGAATCGAACGTCGGGTTCTGCATCTCCAGCGCCACATAGGTTCCGTTCGCTAGGGCGCCCGTGCGCGCGCCCGTGGAAGCCTGCAGAAACTCCGTATATACCCCGCCCGAAGCCGCCAGGGTGAGAGTGGCGTCCACCTCGGCCTCGCTGCTGCCGTCCGGAATGGGAACCTTCGAGATCAGCGACGCGCCGTTTGCGTCTGGCGCCGCCAACCCGGCAGGTCCAGGGTTTACCACGCCTGTTACGGCCCATTTTGTCGGATCGATGGTAGTGAGATTGTCCGTCAAGTAGTACTGCACGCCGGCATAAAGCTGTCCGGCCATGAGCAGGGCCGCAATCGATAGGCTTCGCTTCATGGCATCACCATCCCAAACTGGTCTACGCTGAAATCCCTCCGGACCTGCTGGATCGCCGCATTGATGGTCGCCGTGCTCGCCTTGCCTTTCTCGAACAGCGTGATTCTGTTGTCGTTAAACAGCGCCTGGAACGCCGTTCGGTTGCGCGCCACGAACTCGACCACGGCCGACCTACCGTCGTCCGTGGGCTCGAAGTAAAACGCGATGATCCCATTGGGATCTTGCGATGCGGGCCACGGCGCATATTCCGGCCGCTTCGGGTCCGTAGCGGCGCCGCCTCCAACGAGCGGCACTACGCCTATGACCCGGTGGTAAGTATTTCGGGGATCTACCCGACGCTGCGCTAACACGGAGAGCGCCAGCGCCAGTAACCCGAGGGTTAGTAAAACTGGTGATGAACCGTCCCGCGGCCCGCAGCTCGAAACCGGGATCTCCGGCGGCAAACCGTGGAAATCGCGCCCTACCATTCCATTCCGACCAAAGTCGAAATGGAATTTCGCGATTACCGGAAATACACGGCCGGCCCGGCTGTCGCGTTCAAATGACCCGCGCCGCGCTTTACGCGTTCGCCGGCCGCCTCGTCACCGCCGGCATCCAGCCCTGAAACCATTCGCGAAACGCATCCACCTTGCGCGCTTTTTCGGCGCATAGAGGAGTCGTCACGGGCCCGGTCTTCAACCCTCGCATGCCCGTCGCCACTTTGAGAATCACCGGCCGCGGCACTTGCTCCACCCATTCGAGGAATGCCGCGATGTTCTTCTCCAGGCCGTCCGCTTCGTCCGCGTTGCCCGCGGCGATGGCGCGCGCCAGCGCCAGCACCAGTTCCGGAATCGCGCACGCCGCCGGCGATACCGCCCCGTGCGCTCCCGCCGCCAGCCCGGCCCGCAAGCATCCGTCGTGCCCCACCAGGTACGAAGGGCCTCCCGGCCTTCCGCCGTTCCGCCGCGCCAGCCGCCCCCACGCCCCGCTATCGCCGCTGGCCTCTTCCATTCCCGCGAACTTTCCGCTGGCGAACAATTCCGCCGCGGTCTCCGCGTCGATCCGGGTCGCGCACTCCGCCACATGCGACAAATAAATCGGCACGCCTTCCACGTGCGCCGCGAACTGCAGGTAGTACTCCCGCAGATCGTCCTGCTCGTAGCGGAAAAAATACGGCGGCGGCAGCAGCAGTCCCGCCGCTCCCGCGTCGCGCGCCTCGCGCCCCAGCGCCACCGAATCGTCCAGCGTCGCGCTTCCCACCCCCGCCAGCAGCGGTACGCGGCTGCGCTTCACCGCCAGATACGCCAGCCGCGAGCGGTCGCCCGCGGGCACCGCCGGGTACTCTCCCGCCGCTGTGAACAGCGCAATCCCCTGCGCTCCCGAACGGCTCAGAAAATCGATCAGCTCGAATGCCGCGCCGAAATCGATGTCGCCCTGCGCCCCGCGCGGCGTGATGGCGGCGGCGTAAATTCCCTGAACCGCGTCCATGGCGATTGGCCTTCCTGACTACTGTAGTATAGAACCGCCCATTGGTACCCATTTCGGTACGCCGCTAGTACAACCGGCACTCGCGCGCATCGCCATTCTGCCGTTTAATGGTCTTGCGGAACAAACATTATGATCTCAGCCACCAACACCTTCTCCCTTAACGTGATCGCCCTCGTGATGTGGTCCCAGCGCCGCAAACAGGTCGAACGCCGCGTCAACCGCAGCCTCGCTCTTTATCTGGGAGAGCGCCAGCGGCCCTCCCTGGCCGTGCAGCGCATGCGGCCTTTCTATCGCCACATCGGGCTGGCGCAGGAAGCCGCCCAGGGATAACCCGATAACCGTAGGGATTACTCGCTGGTACCCCCACGGTACCGCTGGTACTCGATTCGCGATCGGCTCTCGGGTGCAATAGAGGCACGGAGCCGAAATGACATCCGCTGCCCACACCTTATATTCCGTTTCGCTCTTCCTGGCCCTCCAATCGCTGCTCCTCTGGAGCAAGCGCCGTCACCGTTCCGCCTTCCGCTACCGCCGCGCGCTCGCCAATCTGATCAATGCGCAGTAATCCCGCCGCGCCACGGATCTTGCGCTCCCCGGCAGCCGCCTCGAAGCGCTCATGAAAGACCGAAGCGGCCCGCACAGGATGCCAATCAACCACCAGTACCGCACCTGCTTCGTCCGGTCTGCCTCGTCTGGTCGAATGGCGATGCCACGGAGGTTGAAATCGCCAAGGCCCTCGCCGTCGGTGCCCCGCGCCTGAATGAAATCGTGCGCGGCCGGCGCGGGATTACCGCCGGTACCGCCCTGCGCCTGGCCCGCTCCCTGGGCGCCACTGAGGACGCGAACGCCTGCGAGACTTCGAGCGTCCGTGCGCCCGCGCAGCGAAGCGGCATGGCGGTTCAGGCGCTGGAAGAAGCCCAGGTTTCGCCGCTCGCCGGAATCGCCTGGCGGTTGACCAGGGGATACCCCGCCAACAGTCTCTTCCCGCACGCCCATCGGATCGAAGAGCTGTTGCCTCCGGTGGAGGCGCTGGCAACCATTCAGCCGCCCGCCCTACCGCCGTCCCGCAACCCCGCTGGCCCGCCCCACCACCCGCGAGGGCGCCGTCCCCGCCGCCGGCCGGCACAACTCCCGCTCCGCCCGCATCCAGTCCTCCAGCGCGCCGCCGTCCACGCGCCCGCGCGCTTCCCAATAACGATAAGCCAAAGCCGCGATTTCTTCCTGCGTGGGCGAGGGCCGGGTCTGAAGATTCCTGCACAGATGAGCCATGGGTCCGAATCTCACTTTATAGCAAACTCGCCCCGCCTTTGGGAACACCGCCTGCACCGCAACCGGAGGCGCATGCGCGCCGCTCATGGCCAATGCAATTTCGCCCGGCCAAGATCTCCCCTGGTATAAAGACGCAGTCATCAACCAAGTCCACGTCCGCGCACCTCCAGGACCTCGGCATCACCGCCATCTGGGTCCTGCCCTTCTGCCCGTCGCGACGATGGCTACGATATTTCCGATTACAACAATATCCATCCCGCCTGCGGCGCCCTGCGCGATTTTCAGCTCTTCCTCAACCAAGTCCACGCCCGCGGCCTGCGCGTCATCTCCGAACTGGTGCTGAATCCCACCTCCCGTCAGCACGTCTGGTTTCAACGCTCCCGCCGCGCCCGTCCCGGCTCCCGCCCCGTCCAGTTTTTTTCGCGCGGAGCACTCCGGGCTGGCGCGAGAAGACATTCTCGCTTCCGTCTGAAGAACCTCGGAAGGCTACCGGCGGCTGACGTTCATGATGCTGGACGGCGACATTGCGGCGGTGAGCCCGGCCAGCGTCTGGCGAGTGCTTGGGGTGGCCCATCGACATTGGCACATCGCGAGCCGATGAGCGAGGCGCACCTCGAGGTCATCCTGGAACGGGCCTCGCGATCCTCGTTCCCCGCCCCAGACAGACCCGCCAACCTGAACCCCATGGCTTTTTCTTCGTGTGTGGAGTAGTATAGCCGGAAAGGAGTTAGCAGATCTGGGTTTCCGAGGGGACCGTACTTGGCTCCACGTCCGCTCAGGCGGGCGCGCCAAGACGCATGGCGGGCTGCTGCGGAACACACCGATCGCGTCACCACCATGCCACTTGAGCCCGGCGCGAAACTCGGCCCTTACCAGATTCTCTCCGCCGAAACAGGCAGCGGAAGCGAAGTTTATAAGGCCTCGGACACGCGTGACAGCCGCCAGGTCTCCATCCGGCTTTCCGCCGGCCCCATCAGCGAGCGCCTGGAGCAGGATGCGCAGGTCGTCGCCTCCCTGCAGCATCCGCACATCTGCGCGCTCCACGATATCGGACACGAAGAGGGCGTGGACTTCCTGGTCACGGAATGCCTGGAAGGCCAGACGCTCGCCGGGCGCCTGGAAAAGGGCGCTCTCGATCTGCGCCAGGCGGTCACTACCGCGATTCAGATCGCCGATGCGCTCGACCAGGCACACCGCCTCGGCGTGCTGCATCGCAGCCTCGATCCTTCCAAGGTAGTTCTCACCTCCTCCGGCGCCAAGCTCGTCGGTTTTGGACTGGCCGAGCCGGTCCCCGTGCCGCCTCCTTCTTCCGCTGCCAAAACTCCCCCTCCGCCGGGCGCCGACGCCGGCCTGCCGTACACCGCCCCGGAATGCCTGGAGGGAAAAGAGCCCGACGCGCGCAGCGACATCTTCGCTTTCGGCGCCGTCCTCTATGAAATGATCACCGGCAGCAAAGCCTTCGAGGGAAAGAGCCGTGCCGTCCTGCTCGCGGCCATCGCCACGGTCGATCCCGATCCTCTGTCCAAAACGCAGCCTCACGCGCCCCCGCTGCTCCAGCACATCGTCGACCGGTGCCTGGCGAAAGATCCCGAGAATCGCTGGCAGACCGTCCACGATCTGCTCGTCCAGTTGCGCTGGATGACCGAAGGCGGGCAGGTTCCGGCTTCCGCGGCCCGCGCGCGCGAGAGGCTCACCTGGGCTTTGGTGGCCGCGGCGGCGCTCCTGATTCTCGCCCTGTCGGTTCCGGCCGCGATGTATCTCCGCGGTCCTGGCGATCCCGCCCCGTTCCAGTTCCGCGTGCCGGTTCGCGGCCTGAGCACGTCGGATATCGCCCTCTCGCCGGACGGACAGGCAATTGCGATGGTGGCCCGCCCGAACACCGGGGAAGCGGCGTCGCTGTATGTCCGGCGCGTGGGTTCGGTGGCCTTTCAACGGCTCGGAGGCACCGAGGACGCCACGCAGCCATTCTGGTCCGCCGATAGCCGATACATTGGCTTCGTGGCCGGAGGCCGGTTGAAACAGGTGAGCGCCGCCGGTGGCGCGCCCAAGGATATCGCCGAAGCGCAGGGTTTTACGGGCGGCGCCTGGAACAGGGACGGCGCCATTCTGTTCGGGTCTCCCAAGGGAATCTACCGGGTTTCCGCCGAGGGCGGGAAACCGGCTCTGGTCACCGCCGTCGATCCTCAGGACAGCGGCCATTTCTGGCCCGGTTTCCTGCCCGACGGACGGCACTTCCTGTACCTGGCATGGTCCGGACAGGCCGCCAATCGCGCGGTGTTTCTCGCCAGCCTGGACTCCAAGGACAAGACCAAGCTCATGGCCGCCGAATCCAACACCCTCTACGCCGCGCCGGGCTATGTGGTGTTCCACCGCGACGCCTCCCTCTTCGCCCAGCCGTTTGACGCCAGGAAACTGGCCCTCGGCGGCGAGCCGGTCCACATTGCCGACCAGGTCTCCTCGAGCCCGGCCAATGGGCGGGGCGATTTCGATGTGTCGCAAACCGGCTCGCTGCTCTACTACCAGGGTACCAGCGCTCCGGCGGGCCGGGCGCGGATTCTGAACTCGGGCGTTCAGTGGGGATGGGCGGATCGAGCCGGGAGCCCCACGGATCACTCCTACGCGGGAGAGCCCGGACCGTACGGCGACTTCGACCTTTCGCCGGACGGAAAGCTGATCGCCGTCACCAAGCAGGATACCGGGCCCGGCGCCGATATCTGGGTCATCGACTGGCAGCGCGCCGGCGTGACCGACCGCGTTACGCTCGATCCCGCCGACGATATCGGCCCGGTTTGGGCCCCCGACGGCAAGCACATCGCCTTCACCACCTACCGCAAGGGCAACGCCGATATCTACGTGGCGGAACACGGCAGCGGGGTGGGCAAGGAAACGCCGCTTCTGGAAACTACCGTCGATGAGATCGTCAAGGATTGGTCCAAAGACGGCCGGTATATTGCCTACCTGACCGGCGAGGGCAATTTCCTGGACATCTACGCCCTGCCCCTGGTGGACGGCAAGCCCGACCCGGCCAGGAAGCCGTTCCCGGTGGTGCAGGGCCATTTCCAGAAAAGCGAGCCGCAGTTCTCCTACGACGGAAAATGGCTGGCATACACCTCCGATCGCACCGTGCCCGGGACGTTCCAGGTTTACGTGCGGTCGTTTCCGGAGGGAGACCAGGAGATCGCGGTATCCACCGCGGGCGGCGGGCAGCCGCGCTGGCGGAAGGACGGCAAAGAGCTCTACTACCGCTCTCCCGACGAGAACATCATGGCCGTGGACATCAAGCCCGGCGCCAGGCTCGAGGCCGGTATTCCGCATGCCCTGTTTCTGGCTCCTTTCCGCAACGCGGCGACGCACGATCCCGTTCGCCACCTGCTGTCGGTCACCCCCGACGGGCAGCGGTTTCTGCTCAGGGTTCCACCCGGTGGTTCCGGCATCATCGGCAACACAACGGTGCCGGAGGTTCCTATTCTCGCCACAGGCGGCTCCTCGCCGGCGGCCACGGGCGGACGCGGAAGCGGGGCCGGCGCCGTCACCGGCCTCACGGTGATTCAACACTGGACCTCCGCGGTGAAGAAGGAGGGCCAATGACCAGCGGACCAACTACCCTGGCGGCCGGAACCGTGCTGGGCCCCTATCGCATTCTGGAACCGATCGGCGCGGGCGGCATGGGCGAAGTCTATAAAGCCTCGGACACCCGTCTCGATCGCGTCGTCGCCATCAAACTGCTTTCCCGCAACTGGACCGGCGACACCGAAATGCGCCAGCGCTTCGAGCGCGAAGCCCAGATCGTCGCCTCTTTGAACCATCCCAACATCTGCGTCCTCCACGATGTCGGGCAGCAGGATGGCCATGATTTCCTGGTGATGGAGTACCTGGAAGGCGAAGACCTGGCGGCGCGATTGGAGCGCGGGCCTCTGCCCCTCGACGAGGCCCTGAAAATCGCTATCGCCATCGCCAATGCGCTCGATAAGGCTCACCGCCGCGGCGTGGTGCATCGCGATCTGAAACCCTCCAACGTAATCGTCACCGCCGCCGGACCCAAGCTGCTGGATTTCGGATTGGCCAAGCGGGAGGGCGCCTTTGCGGCGCGCGACGCTAGCCGCCGCGACGCCGCCACCCCGCGTCCCAGCGTCCCCTCGCGTACCCAGTTGCCCACCGTCAGCAACCTCACCACCGCCGGCGCCATCATGGGGACCTTGCAATACATGGCGCCCGAGCAATTGGAAGGCCTGGAAGCCGACGCGCGCAGCGACATCTTCGCCTTCGGGGCGCTGGTCTACGAAATGATCGCCGGCAAGAAAGCCTTCGTCGGCAAAAGCCGCATTCTGCTGATGTCGGCCATCGCCACCGCCGATCCCGAGCCTCTCTCCGTCTCCCAGCCTGCCGTGCCCCCGGCGCTCGATCACGTCGTAAAAACCTGCCTGGCCAAGGATCCCCAGGACCGCTGGCAGGACGCCCGCGACCTGCTCGCCGAGCTGGAATGGATAGCCGGTTCCGGCCCCGCTGCCGGAGCCCCCGCGGGTAAGGCCGCGGCGCGCGCCGCCGTGGCGGGCAGGCGCGAAAAGGTCGCCCGCATTCTGCTGGCCGCGGGAGCGCTCCTGCTGGTGGCCACCGCGTTGCCCGCGGCTATGTACTTCCGCGGTCCCAAGACGGCCGAGGAGTTCCGCTTCCACATACCCCTCAGCGGGACCGCGCAGCCGTATGACCGCGTCGGAGGCGTCGCGAATAATTCCAGAACCCAGGCCGGAGCGAATTTCGTCATCTCGCCGGACGGCCGCTTGCTGGCGTTTGTATCCCGCGCCGACAACCCGGAGCCATGGTCGCTGTGGGTCCGTCCCATCGGTTCCGTGACGCCGCAAAAGCTGATGCCCATCGAAGACGCCGCGCCCCATGGCGTCCAACCCTTCTGGTCCGCCGATAGCCGCTTCATCGGAGTGGTTACGGGCGGAAAGCTCAAGAGAATCGAAGCGCCCGGCGGACCTCCCCAGGACATCTGCGATGCCGTGGGCATCTCCGGGGCCACCTGGAACCGCCAAGGGACCATTCTGTTCGGCTCCGCCAGCGGGCTGTTCCGGGTCTCGGCCGAAGGCGGAAAGCCGGAAGCGGTCACCGCGTTGGAACCGGGGGAGTCGGGGCATTATTGGCCGCATTTCCTCCCTGACGGCCGGCACTATCTCTATACGGTGTGGAATAGCGACGCCGCCAGGCGGGCGGTGTTCGTCGGTCTGCTCGGGTCGAAGCAGAAGACCCGCCTGCTGGCCGCCGAATCCAACGCGGCCTATGCCGAACCCGGATTCCTGGTGTTCCACCGCGGCAGCGCGGTCTACGCGCAGCCGTTCGACTGGAAGAAACCGGCTTTGAGCGGGGAACCGGTGCGCATCGCGGATGAAGTCGGCTATATCGCCGCCAACGGCTGGAGCGATTTCGCCCTGTCCCCCGGCGGCACGCTGGCTTACTTCCAAAGCGGGAGCGGGGGCTCCGCGCCGTCTCAGGAGAATTCCTACGAGTGGCAACTGGTCTGGACTGACCGCGGCGGCAGGGTGTTCGAAAGCCCCGGTCCTCCGGGCGTGTATCGTGGCATGGAAGTCTCTCCCGATGGCAAGCGCATCGCGGTCCACCGCCACGACGCCAAGGGCGGCGACGTGATCGTGATCGAGCCTCGCGGCTCCACCACCGCTCTGACCTTCGACGCGTCGCACCACAACTCATCGCCCATCTGGTCGCCCAACGGCGATCGCATCGCGTACAGCGGGCTGGTAAACGGCAAGTGGGGGCTGTACCAGGTTCTTTCCAGCGGTTCCGGCAAGGAGGAGTTGCTGTACGAATCGGAGCTGCTCAAGGCTCCCATGTCGTGGTCTCCGGACGGCAAGCGCATCGTGTTCTGGATGCAGGATCCCAAAAATGCGGGCGATATCTGGATGCTGCCCATGGAAGGCGACAGAAAACCGGCGCCGCTGATCGCCACGCAGTACAACGAGACGCACGCGCAAATCTCGCCCGACGGGAAATGGATCGCCTACACGTCGAATTCCACGGGGCGGAACGAGGTCTACGTGCAGCCGTTTCCCTCCGGCACCGGACGCTACCAGATCTCCTTCCACGGCGGCGACTGGCCGCGCTGGCGAGGCGACAGCAAGGAGCTTTTCTACCACGCCATCGCGCCGAACCCCGACCTTTCCGCCATCATCGGCCAGTTTCGCGGCGGCTCCCTGTTCTCCGTCGCGGTGACCGCCAACGGCGCGGCTTTCGAGCCAACCGACCCCAAGGAGATTGTTCGCATCTGGGGCGTGAATCATCCGCACAGCGGGGGAGACTATTCGACCTATGCCGTCTCGGCCGATGGCAAGCGGATTCTGACCCTCCAGCTTTTCCTTCGACCCGACACCCCGATCGGCGGCGTGGGAGACGCCACCGGCCCCGACCCGCCGCTGAGCATCACGGTAGGGCATTGATATACCTGACACACGCACTTTAACCAACCACGGTTCGACCCTTCCCAAGATTGCAGTCTTGGCAGAGCGTTTGAAGGTTGTCCAGCGTCGTTTTGCCGCCGTTCGCCACGGCAAGAACGTGATCGGCGTGGAGGTTGATGTTCAAGTGTGTTGCAGGGCTTCGCCCACAGGCAACACAGCGAAAACGATCTCGCATGAATACCTTGAATCGAAGGCCGGGGCGAACTTCACGGCAATCAGCTTCAGCCCGACCTGCCTTCTTTGTCGGCTCCTGTACCAAACTGACATCTGCTTCCGACTCGTTTGGCTCTGGTGGTTGATCGTCAGCATTGGCCCAATCCACGAAGGCCCTCAGCGCCTTCCTCCACGTTCCCCACCGTGTCACATAGGTCTTGCCTTGGATTCGTGACGGCGGCTGGAACATCTCCCGGTACTGCGGAGGACGCCCATGATGTGTCCAAACCTCTGCGATGTTCTCATAGCACTCTTGATCCGTGAACTGCCGTGCTTTGAAAGGATGATTCGGGATGCCAGCCGCATCCAGCCCTTTGCGAAACGTGCCGAAGCGCCGTCGAACGGCTTCCTCACTCGTTATGGAATGGGCATTGAAGTCGTCGGATGTAAGCCACTCTTTTCCGACAAGCGCATGTACCCGTTTGAGTTCAGAAATCAAATCGGCGTTCGACAGTTCCTTTGCGGGTTGGGACCGCATCTTCTGTGATACTGGCTGACCGACATACAGATATCCCAAGCCAGCACGCTCCAATGCTTCCTTCCATCCACCAAAGCGCCGCCGTATGGTTGTGTGCGCCACTCTCGGAGAATGCCGCTCGTATGCTGTCTTCGTGAGGTATTCGCCCTCTGGCAGTAGAGTGGCAATTCTGCGAAGCTCCACAAGCAGCGCCTCGTCGGTGTACTCCGACAGGAAGTCAATCTCGAACCGTGCCATCGTTCCTGTTCATTATCAGACGTTTCCCGCAGGTTGACAATGGTCGAGGATGCGGCGGGATAATTGGGCATGGCTGAAGACGAGCCGACCAAACCCGATCCGGCGCATCTGGCACGCTTCAGGAAAGTGATGACGGCGCTGGTGGCCGTTCCGAAGGACGAGGCATTCCGGGCATTTTTGAAAAAGGAACTGAAGACGCCGAAGCGACTAGATAGCAAAGGCAGGATCGTCAGTCCAGCGAGATCGAAACGCAAGGGACAGAAACCTTAGGGTCCGCGCAACAATAACACTTCACCAGTAGTCGCGACAAACACATTACTTGCGGCTGCCAATTTCACTTTATTCCCCTCGCAGTAGCCACTCCACCCCAATATCG
>Ga0181521_10005494_pt1 | contig 14082 bp, 13 predicted proteins | sample PEATcosm2014_Bin_32_FD_119764 | JGI IMG/M metagenome (GOLD analysis project Ga0181521, IMG submission 119764) | Peatland microbial communities from MTU Mesocosm Facility, Houghton, MI, USA - PEATcosm2014_Bin02_60_metaG | ecosystem: Environmental > Terrestrial > Soil > Wetlands > Peat | place...
CAGTACAAAAACAGTACAAAAAGTTTTGGATTCGACTCAGGCAGTTGTGGTCAAGGGGGCTAAAGCTATGGAAAAATATGGTAGGCACGTGGGGACTCGAACCCCAGACCTCTACCGTGTCAATTTTGAGGTCAATGACTTAAAACCCTTTCCCCATCTAGCTTTTCCGCATTTTGCGCGACCTCACAACACCTCAAAACAGCTTGGTTTTGATGGCGAATTGATGGCAAGTTTCCTTCCCGCCGCGTTCCGCTCAAAAGAAGGAGTGCCTTTCGGCACGGAACACTAACATCGGGAGTCATCGAAGATCTGCATTCGTTTGAGAAAAAAGGCTCTGAATTTCCTAATTTAGCGGGATGGCAAGTCTTGGTCTGCAATAGGGGTGCAGGGCTCGGAATCCGAGCCTCGGCCCGACGTGGCGACCGCAGAACTCGCCGGATTACACCGTTGGCGCACCGCTCTTGTTGGGGAACAACCAGCCTGCAAGCGGGCCTCCGCGCCCCTCGTGCCTCGCCGACTGGGAGATTCTGGAGGCGCGGCAAGAACTTCACGCGACTGATCGGGCTTTCAGGAAAGTCTCCTCGGCTATTCCGGGAACGCTGTGAAAAGTTTGCTCGCCACTCCTTCTTGATAATCTGGCAGAGCTTCAAAACGAGCAGGACGATGAGAGAAACCTGCAAAGCGACGTACTTAATCAGATTGAAGTAGCGGTCTAGGTCTTGAGGGTCGAGGTACATCGCATTGCCTTTCATAACCTGAAGCGGTTCGTTGACTAATTAGACTCTCTTTTACTCCTCCCATTTTTAACGTCAATGAAAAATACCCGTCTGGATCTCTTGTGTATTCAATCGAGTGCAGCTCATGCACAGGCGGGTGCCCCGTTTTTGGTGCAGAGTGCTGTGCATTTCGTGTGGAAAAACCCGCCGACGACCAATGATTGTGCGCCTCTCGCGTGGTCACCACTTTCGTGACTGCCTAGCGGCCTAGCCAAGTCTGCATGTGCGAAATGCTGCATGACGCGGGAAACCAGCGAGTTTGCGGCGGTAATGAGCCTTTGGTGGTGACGAGTTTTCCAGTGGATCTGCGAGCGGCTTGTTATGTCGTGAAGTATTGCCGGGCCAACTCCGCATGAGCATCAATCCGTTGTCGATCATAAAGTATCGAATCCGCACGATTGCGACACCACTCAAAATAGTCATTGAGGGCGAGCGGAACCGCGTTCCATAACGCGCCGGTGCTAGGCTGGACCCATCTCCACCAGACATGATGTAGTGGCATTGTTGTGGGTGGTGCGAACGCTCGTGCCGACTCGTGCACGAACAATCCGAACGGCGGGGCGTTTTTCTCACCCAGATGGGATTGAACCATTGGCATTCCTAGAAGGATCGCATTCTTGTACTGACCTCCCACTGTGCTGCCAAAGGCGTTCGATATGCTAGCGGGTACGGCCGCTCCGTGGATCACAGGCCCGAAGGCAAGCGCACCGCGAATAATAAAGCGATGCAAGTTTTCTGTTTCATCGACGAAGACTTCCGCGATATTGCTGAATACGGAGCGCAAAAAGTCTAGCATCGTTTGCTGATTGGAGGATGATAGGTAGAGGCCATCCATGACCGGGTAGAGGGACACCCCCGTGTTCGAGGCCTGCAGCGCCGCCATGTGCAACTTGAAAACGAAGTTTGCGGTAATCTTTAGCGAACGGGACATGGCCGACTGCACACCCATTACATCAAGCCAGGCGACATACTCGTTGGCTGGGATCGGCAAGACTTCCGCATTGAAGTAAAGGGGAATTGGGATGCACTCCACTTGTCAAGAGAACCGCTTGTTCCGCATAATCATTCTAAATTGAAGGCTGTAGCAACGCCACATTCCGGCAAACGTGCTTAGCTCGCAATCTGCGTAACTTGCGGGGTGGCACGGACGCCAATCCGTCCAGAGGTACATAATGAGACACCTTACGGTGCGTGACATTGTGGAGCAAGAACGCGCTGTTTGCGATCAGACACACGAGCGACTGCCTGGATTCTTGGAGTTGTCGGCCCGAGCACTCAACTTGCTTATAGACACCCGAGACCCAGCAAGAATTTCAGGAGGTCGTCTCTCTTCTGGAGAACGCGGTTCAAGAACACATCAAGCTCAAGGGCGGCGAGAATGAGTGGCACAAAATGACGCGGCCTATATGGCAGAAATAGTAAAGATGACACTCCCCCCGAGACATTAATCATGCATGTGACCTGCCCTCGAAAAACTCAACCAGCTAGAATTGGGGACCTCACGTCGCGGCGGTTGCGACGAAGGAGGACCATGGAGATGAAGAGAGGACGATTCAGCGAGGAGCAGATCGTAGGGATTCTGAAGGAGCATGAGGCAGGGAGGAAGATCGCGGAGCAGTCTCGGGAGCACGGCATCAGGGTGCTGGAGCCTGGAAAGCCGAAGGTGCGTTTCGGGTCCAGATTTGAACTGGACTACAAACCCAATTCGATTGAGGATTTTGTTCGTGATCCCTTCCAACTGGTGATGTGCAATCGAAGTCAACGAAAAGGTCCACTATCGGCTGCTAGTGTGCAGCTACATTGGACAATCCGAACACAGGCAACAACTCGTCAAATCTGTTGATAATAAAATCGGGTTTCACATTACGAGACGATTCCTTTAGCTTCGCCTCTCGGGCAACGTCGTCAGAGGTCCAGTGCGTTACTTGGACAATGGAGTTCCAAAGAGCAGGATCGTAGCGGGTACCGTATTGCGCCCATGCGACTTTTATTCCCGCTCTTTTTGCCATGGCGACATCCCGAGTAAGACTGTCTCCAACATACAGACATTGGTCAGGAGGCTGACCCTCGAACCTGCAAATATCAAGAAGGACTTCCGGATTAGGCTTTCGCTCAGAGGGTGGGAGTGTTCTGATAAGGTCCTCTGGCGGAAGTGTCCGTATTCGGTCTGGAAACGGATGATCAATCGTGCGCCCACCGACTGTATAAAGCCGCTTAAAAAGATGGACTACCCCAAGTAGCGTCAATCGATAGAAAGCGTTTATGGGGAGAGCCTCCGTGTGTCCGATCAAGGCAATGCCATTGTTGGCGAGCTCTTCTAATGAACTAGCGACTCCGTCATAAAGGACTAGATGCCTTTTCCGTTCGGCGCTGAAGGCTTTGAACGCGGGGTCCAGGTATTGCGCCATCTCGGCGGGAGTTGCATTGGGAAACATCATTCGAGCAGATGGCAACTCAAGGGCTGCCCAGGGTGTCTCTGTGCTGCCATATCGCTGGTGGATTTCTTTAAATTCTGCAATCAGGACTCGCCGCTCTACTGAGAGGATACGAGTCAACTCCGTGAGCATTGCGTCGAACGCATGTGCAAAGAATGTGACCCAGTCGTAAAGCGTATTGTCCAGGTCTGTGATGACGGCCTGGCGTGACATGTTTCGCTTGTTTTCGATCGAAGGTTTCACACTATTGCTACAAATAATACCGCGTGGCAAGCCTACGCGCCTGGGTCAGTCTTCCAATCCTGCAGTGAGAGATGCCCCTCAGAATCGAGAACAATTGAAGCCTCCCAAGTTCGCATCATCGCAAACGGACCGGCGTTTTCCGATCTGAACATGTCAAGTTGCAGTTTGTTTCCCCTGAAGTGAAACAAATTGAAGTAATTTCGATTTCCCTCGGTTTCGACCGATCCCGCAGAGCCACCCCCGACTATTGCTACTCGCCCTAGCCCCCATTTTTGATGCGTGTGTTCAGGCAATTCGTAAACAGAGGAAGCCCACACGAAAGCCCTATGCTTGTGGCCGTGTAGTACGAGCTGGACGTGATTGGAAGCTGCGGTTCTCAAGATCTTGGGAGCATCAATCGCGATACCGTAACCGCGATAATAATCTTTCATCGGTTCCAGATTCTCAGTCAACACGAGATGATGGTGGACGCCGAGGATCCGAAACGCAGTACTGGATTGATGCCACTGAAACCGCTTTGCAACCCTATCAAGAGAGCTTTCGTCAATCTTGCCCATGCCGGCGAGAAAATCCTGTCCCGTTTCAAGCGAACTTGAGTTCACACCGCAGACTTCTAGAACCGTACCCGAAGGCAAAACGAATCTTCTCCCCATTACTAGGCTTTCATCCGGATCGTGACCGTACAGTTGGCGGTAGAACTCCATGTAGTTCCGTCTAGCCACCTGTGGAGCTTGCTCAACGCGAGCGGTTTCGTCATAGTTGTCGGTCTTGGTCCACTGAATATCGTGGTTTCCTGGGATTATGACTAAACGATCCCTATCCAGATTGAAGAGTCCCAGAAGCCGGTTAATCGAGTTCGCCGCCTCGCGAAATTCCTCCGTCTTTCCGGTAAAAGTGAAATCACCCGTGATCAATACCAATCCGATACGTGTATCTCCAATAGCCTGCTGAACCGCCTCGGCCAATGTTGAGCCTTTTCGTGGACTGTCAGACTCGAGCGCCCAAACGTGTTTTTGTCGATGTGGGCCCGTGGCGAAATGGGGATCGGTCAAGTGGAGAATGATCGAGGATTGCAGATCTCGGCTTTCATTACTGACCGGCTCTGAGAGCAGGCGTGTTGTGAGAATGATCTCCTCGTCGCGATCTTTGTCACCTCTGGGTCGAATTCTCCAGATAGTTGTGTCCATTCCACGGAGCTCATTAGATGTTTTGATAACTTTCCCACGAAAGAGATCGAGCACGTCTTTCGAATAGTCCGAAAGCGGGGGAGCCTCAGCGAAGGAATATTTGCCGAAGAACTCAATAGGCTTCGAATCCAGCTCAGCGAACAGCATCCATGCACGGCTGAACGGGCTCTTGCGGTAGTATTCGGGAATCAGATGCTCTTCGCCTGCCGGGACTGGCACTGGCGTAGTGAGATCCTGTTCTGGAGGGATAACCTTCGTCACAGTAGCAACGTAGACAGATCCGGTGCCCGAATCAAATAGCCCTACGCGAATTGGAGACGCTGGAGTCGCTTTGGATAACGGTTCCCAGACATCGGCCCTGTTTTGTTCTGTGGGTCGCTTCCACCATCCCCACCAACAGACCTTGTGTGTGGCGATGACCTTTCTGTGTTCTTCAATGGTCTTTGCGACCAGATCTCTGAACCGGAAGAGGTACTCTATATTCTCAGTGTTGGCACCCACAAATCACCTCCGCATGAAAATTGGGAAGTCCAATTCTAACTCAATGAAACGGGGGCTGATCGGATTTCGTAACAAGGCCTTCGGAGTCCGTCGCGTATGGCGCGAAAGGAATCGTCCCCTATCCCTTGGATGGAATGTTCGGGACACTTACCAGCTTGTGAGAGTTTCAATGTGGGGAAGAAGTTCGGGACAAAATACTTGTCCACAAACTCCCGTACTTTCCATAAAGCCATATTGCCCTCAAATTCAATCACGTGGGGATTCAACTACCTAAACAACGGCAGTAACCAGCACTTCCTCGCCGAGCATGTCTACTACCTTCACCGCGACCGTAGTGTCTTTAGCAGGCGCCGAAAGCTCGTAAGAACCGACAACCAGATCAGTCTTCTTCTCTGGAACATCGGTCAACGCTACATTGAACACTTGTCCATCGTATGCACTGTCGATCATGACGCAGTCCACCATGCTGCGCCAGTCTTCAATTGTAGGATTGAGAACGCCCGCCTGTTGTTGAAGGCGTTCAATGATTGTTGGCGAGATGAAATCATTAATTTCAACGTGGATCTTGCTCTCCTCGCGACGGATTGCAACCCGTGCCCTGGCCGGGCGATGGTCAATAAACTTGCCATACTTCGGGTCAGTACGAAGTTCGATTACTCGAATCTTATTGACTGCATCCCTGCCTTTGCGGTGCCGATTCCACTCCTCAATCCACGCCGTCGCCGCAATTTCAACGCCGAGGCATACGATGGTGATGGACTTAGCGTCCTCGTTCCTGGCATCGATTTCCCGACGTAACTCCTCCAAGTCAGTGGGGCTGAGGGGGTGACCGAAAGGAATGACTTTGACCCACGATTCGCCTAATTTCCCATCAAAATATCTATCAGTACGTATTCGTTCGACCCCTATGTGATCGCAAGCTAAATTCACAGCCTCCCCGTACTGGACTGCAAGATCGTAGTCGTTCACACGCCAAGTAGTGAATGCAAGCTGGGCAGGAGGCGCTGGCGGACTGCCAGTATCAGGTTCTCCTACTTCAGTCATGAGTCTAGCCTGCTTACCCTCGCGCTGCTCTCGCTCAAGGTCCGCAGCCTGCTCTGTAATAATGTTGTGCAATAGCTTCGACGTGGTTTGAATAGCTCCTTTATTGATGTCACACGCGATCCAACGCCTGCCAAGCCTCTGCGCAGCGGCCACGGTCGTACCAGACCCAACAAAGCAGTCGAGGACTATATCGCGTGGATTACTGCAGACTTCGATGATCCTAGTGAGCAATGCCTCTGGTTTTTGAGTTGGATAGCCGGTTCGTTCCCCTTTGAAACCAGCGACTATCGAGAGATCCCAGACGTCACGCAGAGGCATTCCTTTTGTTTCTTCGTCGACTGTTAACTTGCGGGTCCCTGTCTCTTCGTCGAGCCGCTGCGTTTTGCCACCGAAACGCTCCATGTAACTGTCTGACGCCTCTTCATATCGACGATGAAAGGTTCGCTTCTGCGAGACCTCGTTTGTGTACCAGTAAATATTGTCGTGCATCGCCTGGAACGAAGGCGTATCAGAAGGCCACCGTCGATAGCTCCAGATGATTTCATTGACAAACTTCTCAGCGCCGAATACTTCGTCCATTAAGCATCGGAGGTGGTGGCCCTTGCCGCTGTCACAGTGAAGAAAGATGCTTCCTCCATCTGACAGTAGATCTCGCAGCAACAACAATCGCTCGAACATGAACTGCAGGTAGTTGTCATTGGCCCAAATGTCGCTGTATTGCACCTGCTCACCGATGGTATACGTCTCTCCAGAAAGTTTCTTTTTTCCCGTGCCCCTGCGCAATTTCACCTTACGGACGTAGTCAGCTCCCGAATCAAAAGGCGGATCAATATATATAAGATCAATCTTGGCCCTGAACCCACTGGCTAGCAGATTTGCTAGGATCTCTTTGTTATCTCCGTGGAACAGCAGTCCGCCTTTGTTGTAGGCAATTGGCCATTCTTTCCACATGGCGCGGTCCGAAGGCAAACGGCTGAACTCGCGAGTAGGATCAAACGATTCGATGCGCTGTGCGGGAAAGCCCAGAACTTGCGTCAACGGGTGCTTCCCAACCCACATCAGCATCGGTCGACCTTTAGCAGCGGTTACCTTGACTTCAACCTGCCGTGGTTTAGGTTTGGTCGCTTTGGGTGCAGTTGCTCGCCGCCGGGACCTAGCAACTTCCCCTTCCCGTAGATCATCTTTTGGCAAACTACCTGGCTTCAGCCGTTTCATTCGCAGTCCTTTAGGGCAAGCGCTCTCACCCTCTCCACTTGGTCGTACGTCACCGAATCAGTGCTTGTGAAGATCATTTGATATTTCAATCTCTCAGGGTCCAACGCTTCCCACTTCCTCATGGCTAGCGCCTTCTTGCCATTCTCGCCATCAATTTTGTGAGCGCGGTCGTGTTCGCTCTTTATCTCAACAATCAGCACCTTGCCACTGTTGGCCCTTCGGCCTACCTTCGTCTTGAGTCGAATTACAAAATCGGGGGTATAGGTCCGCAGTTTCCCCTTCGTATCCTTGTATTCCACATAGAAATCCGTTTTTTGTTTGTCCCGGATCGCCCCCGTAAAATAGATGTCATCGACCTGCTGTGGATCAATCGTCAGCTGCCTTAGAATCTCCTCAAAAAAGCTTTTTTCTGGATTCGACGAAAAGTTATAAGGCGTGTAGTGAAAACCGAGATTGTGGGGATTGTGCGCAAACATTTCGCTGAGAGAAAGCAGTAGCTTTTCCTTGTCTTTGGGGTATCGAATTTCGGCAGTATAAATCTCTTTACCTTGTGTAATGTCAAATTCCTTGTCGAAGCCATCAGGCTTCACAAGAGCAAGAGCAACATCTATTTGTTCCTCCTCCACGTCATAGATACTGACTTGCTTCTCAAGCTGTAAAGCAAGATCGGGAATATCAGCGAGCGGAATATCGTCCGTGCTGTAAGCTTGCCTTAATTCGTCGTATACGACCCAAGGACTAAGTCTGTACCTTCCAGACAGATCAACGCTCACAGTGTAGGCGTCTAGGGCGTCGGGACTATCTTCAATGATCGTGGCTGAGCCAACCTGTGTCAACAGTTTGCGAGTTGCTTGTCGCTCTTGAATGGTCAAGGTGCGTTTGGTGATCACATTGGATGATTGCTTGGGCCGAGCGATAACTAGGGGTTTGGAGCTGTCCGGCTGTCGCCGAACGACTGTTCTAACGGTCTGTGTCACGAGCAACGGAGGAACATGTAGCTTGTTGAGGACGATCTTGCTGGTTCGCGTGTCTTGTCCGGCGTGGCTTAGGTCGGCGATGGATTCGCCATATGTCTCCCGCAGCTGAGTATCCAAGATGGACACATTCTCTTTAGATAGGTAAATCCGCGCCTTGCGGACGTTTCCAGGCACTTGGCGTAAGCAACGTGTCGCGGCTTGCAGGACGAAATTGTTTGATCTCGTCAATTTACGCGCCAGAGCACAAGCGAAAAGGCTTGGGCAGTTCCATCCCTCAGTTCCTTTATTGACAAGCAGGATTACACGCTGAGGTGCTGCCGGGTCGTTTAGACGATTAAACGCCTCGATGTCGGCTGCTTTCGTCAGGCTTTGGTCGGACGTATTAACCAAACTGACGGCTGGCCCTTGGCCACCTTCCACCAGAGCCTTGTCTATGGCTGCCCGCATCTCCCGCAGATCAGAGGTTTGTGGAAAATAGATCGCGAGCTTTGCTGGGGCTCCATTGGGTAATCGAACGCTTCCATAGTCCTTGAAGAAGTCTACGATCACATGGGACAGAAATTTATCCGTGTGGCCTGCAAACTCAAATTGCTGAATGTTGTCACTGACATCTTTTAGGATACCGTCTCTGATACCTTGCGACAGTCCATACCACACGACAACGTCTTTCAGCGGTTGACGTTGGTAGTAGGGTGTCCCGGTCGTGTTGACGACACAAACTAAGTTGGGACTCTTCTGATGCAGGTAATCCACCGTCTGCCGTACTCGCTTCAGCTCGGAATCCAGCGATTGTCCGTATGTGTGATGAGCCTCGTCCGAGAACACCGCCAGGTGCGGCAGACTTGCAATTGCCTGTAGCCGAAGATTGGCAACTTCTGCTCGTGCTTCATCGTCCGAGGTCCCGAACAGGCTCCCGATGTCGGCCTTTCGCACTGTTTCTTTTTGAATACGGATCTTCTCGGTATTGGTCACCACGACATTGAACAGTGAGCCACGAACGACTGGTATGTCCTTTTCGCCGTCTCGCGTAAACACCGGCCTAAAGCTCGCTGCGAAAGATTTGTACAAGCGCGGCGGAAGTAGTTTCTGGTAGGGAATCGAAAGCAACTCGCGCAATGACTCAATGATTGTCTTCCCAGGAGCGAATACTAGTGCATTCTGCACAAACGGCCCATCAGGATATTCCATGCCCATCGCAAATTCCGTGGCAATGATCGTCCCTATGAGGATCGTCTTGCCAGCACCCATCGCAAGCGCCAAAATGTAGCTCGGATAATCGAGCGTAAGGGTCTCTCGCAGGGCCTCCAGCTTGTAGCTGCGCACAAACTCGTCATCCGTTCGCACTCGATCCCAGAGGGCTTCGTAATCTCCCTTGTTGTCGAGCAGAAACCTGTAAACGGAAGGTTGCGCCAGCCCAAAGGGTTCGAGAATCTCTGATTCGGAGAAAAACCTCTGGTAGAGCTCAAAAATCTTCGGAGTCTTCTCAACCAAACGGAGGTACCAATAAACCTTAAGAGCTTGAAATTGAGGCTGGCGCAAAAACCGAAACGCGCCCGTCTCTGGGTCGCAGGCCCAGTCCATGATCTCCGAAATGGCCCGATAATCGGACGCATAATCGTCCGCACTCCAGTTTTCGGTCTGCCTGGCGAGCAGTCGATAAAAATTATTGACTGTCGGCGTAGTCATAGTGTGTGAAGGTGAATTGTAGCCCATGAAAAGCCCAAGCATCCAAATGAGGTGACGATAATGATTGCCGCATCCGTTCAGTGGCTCGACAAGAATGTCGGTTTCGCGAAGAGCTCAGTTACGAGTAGGGCACCTTAGCAGATTCATCTGCTGGCGATTGCGAGCATAATGATCCAAGTCCTTGGATTCGTTTGAATGACAACCCACAAGCAAACGTCACCGAATTCTCCCGGAACCCCGACCCCGCAAGACCCAGGGCCGAAGCCGGAGCCGCCATCAGCAAAAAGAGCGCTGAAGGCCGAAGGCTACGAGATGGCAATTGCATTTTTCACTTCGATGCCGCCTCGCGAGGCAAACAAGCGGGTAAACGAAATCTTCTCGCTGGAACCACTGGTTCTCGCAATGTCCAAGGGGCTGTCCAATGATCCAGATTCATCGCTCAGTCGATGGAGTCAATTGTTTTTGCAGTCTTTCCATTCCTTCAACATCAAACCTGACGTTGAGCGCCTGGTAAGCCTGGGTGTTAGACCGCAGACGATTGCAATCGCAATGATGGGAATCAAGCTGTCGCTGCAGTTCGATAAAATGTTTGGCCAGTTCGGCGACAAACGAACACGCCGACGCCGAGCTAGAGCACTTCTAGCTCCTCTTCCGGTTCTGGAGGAACTGGCAAAGATGATGGGTGAGCTTCCGCCTGAGCTTCCCGGTGCAGACAAGTTTCCTCGTCCGGCCAAGATTATATCGGACCTGAAATTTCTCTCCTCATCGTTGAGTTGGGGCGAGTGGATTTATGAATTTCTAGGAGCCAACTCCTTCTATGAGGTTTCGAGGTTCGCCTTCGCCAGTCTGGTGCGCGAGGTGACCGGCAAATTCCATGATCGTGAAGTTTCGGGTCTGACGAGCGCAGCTCTTCGAAGTGACGATTATGACGAGAATAGACATCGCGTCTGGCGAATCGGCAATTACGAACGCCTGCAAGGAAATGCCCCGATTGCAACCCGACTTTTGGTTGCGCTGAACATAGTAGTCTCGCAGCCGAAATCCTCTGTTTAGCTACGTAGTCCTGCAGCCGTCTAGACCCGTTCCCCAACGTAGTCTTCCGCAAGCCCTGAGCAGATAGCGTTCTGTTCTGTTTTTCCCGAAGAGTTCAGACTTGCCCATGAGCATGGACGATATGCACATGGGCAAGCGGGGTGCGGTCCGAAACAAATCCGGGCTACCGGTTTACCACTCCGGTCCGGGGCTGGGAGTAGGGCCAACAACTCCACCGACAGCTGGCCGAAAGCCAGAGGCTTGCCCTCCAATTTTGTTTTCCCCCTCCCAGCGTAAAAGTGGTCAGGGGTCCGGGGACGGAGTCCCCGGCGGCGGCGAAGCCGCCGTGGTTTCTTCTCTTGACCCAATACAGATTAATCGCAACATAACCTACGAAAACGTGTTCGTTAGCACCTCGGTCGGGCGCAATAGGAATTGCGGGAGGTTCACCCTCGTAGGCACTTCCGCCGACGGTCAGAAACGCCGGTATATCCGAGTGGATTGTAAGTGTTGGGATTGCCGGTATTGCGGACCGCGCAAGGCGAAGAGGTATAAGCGCGCAATTCGGGAGCTAGCAGAGGCGAAGAAGCTCAACCGGTTCTTGACCTTGACTCTTGATCCACGCTCTACGGATCACGAGGACCCGGTCGCCTACATTAATAAGGTATTCGGTAAGTGGCGGACGTACCTCAAGCGTAAGTTTGGCGTTTCAATCACATACATCAGAGTCCTTGAATTTCAGAAGAACGGCAACCCCCACTTTCACATTCTCGTGGACCGATTTATTCCCCAGGCCTGGATCAAGCAGAGTTGGCAGGCAGTGGGAGGGGGTAAGTTCGTGCATATCCAGTTCGTCGATGTTCATCGCGTTTCGCGCTATCTCTCTAAGTATCTGACGAAGGAAATGCTGTTGTCCGCGCCGAAAAGATCCCGTCGGGTGACGGTGTCGCGGGGACTCAAGTTGTTGGAGAAGAGTAAAGCCTCCTCGGACACGGCCTGGCGTCTCATGCGGATCAGTATTTGGGTTTTGTTCGATGTGTTAATTCCTGACCTGCGAACCGTGGAATTTGATTTGGAGGGTGTTTTGAAAAGCTTCGTGACTGAGTAACGCAAAATTACGGATTACAACGTTAACGTTGGAGGTGACCAAAGATGCCGTTTTTACCGTGCGTATTGTGTGGGGCGAATCTCGAAAAACGAACCGACAAAAATCATAAACCGTATTTCGTATGCAACCCCTGCGGGATTCAGTTCTGGGTCCGCAAACAACACGGGATCGAACTCCTGGACAAACTGCTGCGTGACGCCGCGAAGAACGAGATCCCATTTAAACAGCGCGCAGAAGAGTTATATAAAATCCAGGCTCTTTTAACCGCAATTAATGGAATTAAGCAGCAAATAGATCGTGTCGAATCGCAGGAGAATCTTTTCTTCCCAGATCAAGACAGCGTACGCGCGTGCAACTTGCTGAAAATAAAGCTACAGAATTTGTTCGTGGAATTGGAAGAACTAGCGAAATTAAAGCGCGCAATTTAAGGCCGTGTAAGCAAATTTTAAGATTTTAACTTTTTCAATTTCAAAGAGCGTTTATGGATATACTTCTCAACGCGGAAAAGCTAGGTGGGCCAAACCAGCAAGGAGGCTGGCAAAAAATGGCTCGCCGACGTTATCAGGGCGGTACTCTCCGAAAACGCGGCCAGCGCATTCCGTATTGGGAACTACAGTGGCGAGAAGATTACATCAAACCGGACGGAACCATTGGCAGGAGGCTCGTTCCCTGGAAGATCGGCGAGGTAGCAAAATTAACGCGCCGGGAAGCCCGGAAATTAGCCGACGAAAAACTCCGTGCGCTCAATCAAGGGCAATACACTCCGCAATCCACAATTATTTTGGCGGATTACGTGGAACGATATTTTGTCCCCAACTTCTTTCCCACACTGAAACTCTCAACGCAAAAGCGCTATCGCCGCACGTTGAACATCCACCTAATCCCCGCTTTTGGCAAAGCTCGCCTTTGCGATATCGGAACGCTCGAAATTCAGCGATTTGTCCTCGCGAAAATGGAGAGTGGTTTGAGCTGGGAGTGCGCGGATCACTACCGCAATCTCCTCTCAAAGATTTTCGACACCGCAAAGAAGTGGGGCTTCCACTCCGGACCCAATCCTGCTGCTGGGGTCGAGCTGCCGGAAAAAACACCGGTTCGCGAAAAGCACATTCTGGAGCTGGAACAAATCCCCCAGCTGCTCGGTGTGCTCGAAAAACCGGTTCGCACCATGGTCTACCTGGCATTACTGACCGGTCTGCGCATTGGCGAGATACTGGCCTTGAACTGGACCAGCATCGATTTCGCAATCGGCCAGATTCGCGTTGTACGGGGCTACTATCGCGGAATGATGGGAAGCCCCAAGACCAAATGCAGCAGACGTTCTGTGCCACTGCCGGAAGCGCTCAGACCTGTTCTCTTGCGACTAAAAGAACAGACAACGACTCCGGAAGAACTGGTTTTCCACACCAGCAAGGGCACCCCCTACAACGACTCCAATTTGCTCCATCGGGATCTGAAGCCTGCCGGACGCAAGTTGGGCCTGCCCTGGTTGAACTGGCACACTCTCAGAAGAACCCACGCTACCTATTTCCAGGTGGCTGGGGGATCGCTGCGGGATGCGCAAGCGCAGCTAGGCCACTCCAAGATGTCTACCACGCTCGAAATCTACACGTTGCCGATCCCAGAACAGCAGCGGGCGACGGTCGAAAAACTCTCGGTTTTGATGGCAAGTGATGGCAGGAACGATCAAAATTCGGGGGAATTACCACTCGCGACGACTCGCCTGCAGTAAGCGTCTGAATGGATTCAATGAGATAAATGGTAGGCACGTGGGGACTCGAACCCCAGACCTCTACCGTGTCAAGGTAGCGCTCTAACCAACTGAGCTACGCGCCTACGTTCAACATTTTACCAAACTGCTACGACTCTCGCCTGTAGCTC
>Ga0181521_10005496_pt1 | contig 14080 bp, 15 predicted proteins | sample PEATcosm2014_Bin_32_FD_119764 | JGI IMG/M metagenome (GOLD analysis project Ga0181521, IMG submission 119764) | Peatland microbial communities from MTU Mesocosm Facility, Houghton, MI, USA - PEATcosm2014_Bin02_60_metaG | ecosystem: Environmental > Terrestrial > Soil > Wetlands > Peat | place...
CCAATTTCAGGAGAGCCGGTGAGAGTGAAGGCCGAAAGTGTTCGGGGGACAGTACTGAAGTTTGTCAAACCCCTTCACCAAAAACTGCGTCAACAAAAGATTGATCTCTTTCTGGATCTTGTTGGAGCGAGAGAACCGGGGTGCCGCCTGCTTGATGTCGGTGGTGGGCTGGGCATCAATGGTGAATTTGTCCACTTGTATGAGCAGTTTGACGATGTCGTCATGGTGAATCTAACTGTTCAGCAGATAAAGGTATGTAATGGAGTCACTCTGAGGACAGTGGTCGCCGACGGGCGGAACCTACCCTTTGCCAAAGGGTCCTTTGAGTGGGTTTTCTCAAACGCGGTCATTGAACACGTTGGTGCTTGGCCTGCGCAACAGGAGTTCGCCAACGAGATCCGACGCGTCGCTTCGCGCGGTTACTTCGTCACAACTCCAAATAAAGTTTTTCCCCTTGAACCGCACGCCATGCTTCCGTTCTACCAGTTTCTTCCGGAAGCGGTACAAAAGAAGATTGCCCCCTACTCGCCAGGTTACCTCAGGGAATACGAAGAAATTCATCTGCTCTCGTCGCGGCAAATGCAGACGCTATTCCCTGAAGCGAAGGTCGTAGACATTGGGTTTCCTGTGCTGGGCAACAGTCTGGTAGCGTATTGCGACCGAAATGAGGAATGACTGACATAGCTGGCAATAGGTTCATCAGACACGCGGATTCCGGGAAGGTGTGAATCGATGATTCGTCTTTCGAGAGAATCTGACTCTGCGAAGGGTATTGCGTATGCGGACGATCGCCTCCCGTGCGCCTCGCTACAAATTCGCGCAGTAGCATCACGGCTCGGATTGCCGGTCACACTTTTCTCCCATCGCTCATAGGGCAGATTCCGTTGTTATGGATATAGGGGCGAATCAAGGGCAGTTCACGCGAGCAATGGTCAGAGAGTTCGGTTGCAGAGTTCACGCCGTGGAGCCAAATCCGCATCTTTGCGCTGATCTCCACGAATTGGCCATTCCAGGCGTAACGGTCCACCAAGTGGCGCTTGCCGATACACGTGGTCCGCGGCCGTTCCTGATAATGGACAACTCGGAACCGTCTCGTTTTTCTACAACGAGCGGTTCGAGCGCAGGGACTGTTCGGTGGAAAGTATGACGCTGGAAAACTTGACTTCACAGGTGCCTGCCGCCAGTATTGATTTGATGACGATGGATATCGAGGGCGCGGAACTCGATGTCCTCGAATGCGTGCCCACAAGAGTCTTGGAGCGAGTGAGGCAGTTCAGCGTCGAGTTCCATCAGTTCATTTATCCAGAGAGTCGCAACCGCATCGAGCCGTTAAAAAGCAATTCTGCAAGCTCGGTTTCTGGGTTGTTGATTTCTCCCGGACTAACTACGATGTCTTGTTCATTCACCCAAATGCAAGGCCCAGGCCTCACGTGCGTGCTTCGCTTCTCTGTGAGAAATATCATCTTGGGATAAGGCGCGGATTATCTTATTGGTTTGGTTCGTAGGTTGCGCCCATGATCTTAAGGAAAACGGGGTAAAGCGTAGTGGGGATCGATCATCACGGGCTTCAGTTTCTGCGTTTCGCGGCGACGCACGGGCAGTTCGGACGCGTAGCAACAATCGGCCGGCAACAACTGTTCCTAGACAAGAACCAGGTTTGTACCCTGATCGGCGCGGGGTCTGAGTATAAGCACGAGAAATATTGCGAAAGTTTGCTGCTGCAGCATTTTGGCGCTGCGTCTGTCGATTCCTGGGACTACTCCGACTACGAAGGGGCGAGTCATATTGCCGATATGAACAAGCCGCTAAACGAAAGACTGTCGACATATGACACGGTAATCGACGCCGGAACTCTGGAGCATGTTTACAATGCTCCGCAAGCGTTTCTGAATGTGTCGGAGTTGTGCCGCGACGGCGGACAGATCTTACATGTATCGCCGGGGAACAACTTCTGTGGCCATGGGTTTTGGCAGTTTTCCCCAGAACTATTTTTTTCACTGTACTGCGAGTCGACCGGCTACTCGGAGACGAGAGTCTTTCTGGCGAGTGACTATCGAACTGACATTTGGTACGAGGTAGTGAAGCCGGAACATGGACAACGTGCCAATATAATATCGTTCACGCCTGTTCACGTCCTTTGCAGAACCGTGAAAGCTCGTAGGTGCTGCCATGATAGCGTTCAGCAGTCGGACTATGTTCATACCTGGCAGCGGTATGAAGGGATCCAATCACAGGTCGAGGTCAGACCGATGTGGCGAGCGAAGATCAGGTCGGCCCTTCAAACGTCGGCCTTCGTCGACTTGGCGTACATGCTGCATATCAAGTTATCAGGTAAGCGGTCGTTATCAGCCCGAAACCCACATCTGACAGCGCGTTCGGTGCGCTTTCTTACCCAATAACCGTTATGTGACCACCATTGTTTGTTTGTGCCCTGCTGTGTATCGCCTCGGCGGAGCTGCCGACTGTCAGAAGAGAAGAGACTACGGACATTGCTTCAGGCCTGGGCCCGAGTGACTTCCCGCTGTACGTTGCCCGTAATCGGTGACGGGCCATTGCTGAACGAGATTCGTTCGTCGATCAGCCGCACCTTTTTTTCGGCTGTTCGTCTGGATGAACGCTTGCCTCGTGAGGCATCACTGAAGGTTTTGCAAGATGCAAGGGTTCTGATCTTGCCTAGTAACTGCTACGTGGACTGTCTGATGACGATAGCTGACCGTAAGTACGAGATTCTAATGCAAATCTACCAACTCGTGAACCATGAACCGTGCCCAGCCCAGTAGCACCCACCCTTTCATTGCCTGGCAAGACATAGAAAGCAATACTTAACTTATTTTCTGTCCGCAAACGAAGGAAATCCATGCTGAGAAGTAAGGTCATTCAGCGCGAAGCCGAATCGAACAATGGCGACTCACGACTTGAGGTCGTGCAAGGCTTTGATGTTGTCAGCGTGATCGATGAACACCTCAACATCGTGGGTCAGGTGAAAACCCTGGCGCCGGCCATCACGCAGACAGCGACAAAGATGATCGCTGTGCTTCGTGACGGTGGAAAGTTTCTGTGGATGGGAAACGGGGGAAGCGCCGCCGACAGCCAGCACTTGGCGGCCGAACTTGTTGGACGTTTTGCACGCGAGCGCCGAGGGTTGGCCTCCATGGCGCTGACGACTGACACGTCGATCCTAACTGCCCTCGCGAATGATTACTGCTTCGATCACGTGTTTAGCCGTCAAATTGAGGCTTTGTGTTTCCCTCAAGACATGGTAGTTGCCATCTCAACTTCCGGTAACAGCAAGAACGTGCTTCTCGGAGTGTCGGCGGCTAAGAAGATCGGCGCGTGCACTGTGGGATTGTCGGGCGAAAGTGGCAAGCTCGCCGAGATGGTCGATATGTGCATTAGCGTCCCGACGCATACCACTGCGCGCATTCAGGAAGCCCACATCCTAGTCGGTCACATTTTGTGTGACAGTGTGGAGCGCGCGTTTTGCAGAACCTCTCAACCGCAGCAATGTGGAAGAGTGCGAGAATGAGAGTTCTTATAACCGGAGGAGCTGGTTACATCGGATCTATCCTAAGTGAGCACCTGCTGGCCGCGGGTTTTCACGTCACTGTTCTGGATAACCTTTTCTTCCGGCAGAATGGATGTTTTCATCTCTGCTCCCATCGTTGCTTTGAATTCTTTCGGGGTGACGCGCGTGACGAGCGCATCGTAACCCATTTGCTTAAGAGCGCGGACGCTATAATTCCGCTGGCTGCAGTAGTAGGTGCGCCCAATTGCGATCGTGATCCAATACTAGCCCGCACCATCAACCTTGAGGCAGTTCAGTTGCTCAACCGCTTGCGCAGCCGAGCGCAGTTGATCATCTTTCCTACAACCAACAGTGGCTATGGTACGAAGTCGGGCGAAGTTCTCTGTACAGAAGAGACCGCGCTGGAGCCGATCTCCTTATACGGCCATCTCAAGGTGCAAACCGAAAGGGAGCTGCTTGATAGCAACAACACGATCACCCTTCGATTGGCTACCGTCTTCGGAATGTCCCCTCGGATGCGCATCGACCTGTTGGTGAACAACTTTGTTTATGAGGCTGTGAATCGGGGATACTTGGTCATATTTGAAAAGGACTTCAAAAGAAACTACGTCCACGTTCGTGACGTGGCCGACTGTTTCATTCACTGCATCGAGCATTCCGACACGATGATTGGCAAACCATACAACGTTGGGCTGGATTCTGCGAATCTCTCCAAGGAAGAGCTGGCCAAGAAAATTCAGTCCCAGGTGCCCAGATTCTACCTTCATTTTTCTGATGTAGGTACCGATCCGGACAAGCGCAACTACATTGTTTCCAATCAAAGATTGCTGGACGCTGGCTTCCAGGCGCGTCGTTCCTTGGATGAAGGGATCCAGGAACTGATCAAAGGATATCGCATGATTGGAGATCGTCAATTCACTAACTTGTAGAGGAGAGGTTCGATGCCGAGCACAGCTTTTCCCATCAGAACCGTCACCGAAGTTCCGCAGGCGTGCGCTGCAACGATCATCCGCGCCAAAGCGCCTCTTCGCATCAGTTTTGCGGGTGGCGGAACGGATTTGCCTCAGTACTATGACCGCCACCCTGGGGCAGTGCTATCAAGCACCATCAATCGTTATGCGCATGTGACGCTCTACGCTCGCAAAGATCAGAACATTGAGATCCATTCCCTCGATCTCGACCGCAACGTCAGATACAGCATTGAAACTGGGCCAGTCTTCGATGGTGTTCTGGATCTGGCAAAGGCTGCTATCCACCGTGTGGGGATCGCACACGGCATCGACCTCGACATCCGACTGGAGGCTCCTGCGGGTAGCGGGTTGGGAGGCTCCTCCGCGTTGACGGCAGCTGTCCTCGGCGCAGTCGCCTCCACCTACGGACATGCTCTTAGCCTCTACGAACTCGCGGAACTGAATTACACTGTAGAACGCATTGATTTGAAAATAGCTGGCGGAAAGCAGGATCAATATGCCACCACGTTTGGCGGTTTTAATATCCTGGAGTTTCATAAAAATCGGGTCGTTGTGACGCCTCTCAGAGTCGACCGCGGCATTTTGAATGACCTAGAAGCCCACTTGTTGTTGTGTTACACGGGGCGCGTGCGCCCGAATCTCGGGTTGGTGGACCAGCAGGTCAGTTTTTATCGGAAGGGTCGAACCGAAACATTGCTAGGCATGGAGCGGCTGTACGAGATGGTCTTTGAGATGAAAGAGGCGTTATTGAGAGGGTCTCTGCGACGATTCGGTGAGCTGTTGAACGAAGCGTACGAGAACAAGAAACGTATGAACCCACACATCGCAGACGGTACCTCAGCGGATATCCTCTACGAAACGGCCAAACAGCACGGCGTTGTCGGTGGGAAGTTGTTAGGCGCCGGTGGCGGTGGATATCTACTCTTGTTTTGCGAAACCGGAAAGCAACACAAAGTTCGTAAGGCACTGGAAGAGCTAGGGGGGCAATTCACAGATTTCTCCTTCGATGGCCTTGGTCTCCAGGTGTGGCGGAGTTCCGCAGTATGATCGCAGCCATTCTTGCGGGTGGGATGGGTACCCGACTGCGCCCGGTGGTCGATGACCGTCCGAAGGTTTTGGCCGCCGTCAGGCAGCGACCGTTTCTTGGCTATCTTCTGGATCAGATTGCCGACGCCGGGGTAAGAAAAGTCGTGGTTTGTTCCGGTTATCGTGGAAAGGCGATACCCGAGGTTTTCGGCTCGCAGTTTCGTGATATGAAATTGCACTACTCTCGAGAGCTCCAGCCTCTCGGTACCGCTGGGGCCTTGCGTCAGGCCGTGGCTTCTTTCGATTCTGAGCTAGTCCTTGTCCTAAACGGCGACTCATATTGCGATGTTGAGCTAGAGAAATTTGAGCAGTGGCATCGCGCACAGCGCGCGACAGCATCGATCGTGTTAGCCGGAGTGGAGGACATTTCGCGGTTTGGCAGCGTTCGCTTAGCGGCCGATGGACAAATTATCGGATTCGCGGAGAAAGGCAATCAGGGAAAAGGCTGGATTAACGCGGGAATATACCTGCTACCGGTCGAGTGGATAAAGAGTCTTCCCGAAGGTGTTCCGACTTCTCTCGAGCACGACTGCTTTCCCAACTGGACCGGGAAGAACTTCTACGGTTTCGCCCAGGGCAGACGCTTTTTGGACATTGGAACGCCCGAGTCTTATCGGAGCGCGGATGAGTTCTTTTCCAATTGGACGATCCGAAACGGAAAGAACGCGATCGATTCCCATCGAAAGCGGAATGTTAAGGGCGCGTATGTAATCCTCGATCGCGATGGCACGCTTAACGTCGAAAAAAACTACCTCTCGGATCCCCGCCAACTCGAACTGTTGCCTGGCGCGGTTGAAGGGTTGGCGCTGCTGCAGAGCCGAGACTTTGGAATTGTGGTCGTCACGAATCAGTCAGGCATCGGCCGGGGCTATTTCTCGGAAGATCGTCTGGAGCAGATCCACCGGCGACTTCTCAATCTGCTGAACAGGCAGGGAATCACGCTGGATCGCATCTATTACTGCCCTCACGATCCCGCCGACCACTGCGCCTGTCGTAAGCCGGAGCCGGGATTGGTTCGGCAGGCTGCGGTCGAACTTGGCTTTGATCCCCACCAAGCGTTTGTCGTTGGTGACAAGCCCTGCGATATCGAAATGGGACGCCGAGTGGGAGCTACTACACTGTTGGTTCGCACGGGTTATGGTGCGCAGTTCGCAAGCATAGGAACTTGCCACCCGGATTACGTCGCACAGAATCTTGGAGAGGCGGCCAATCTGATGGTGGATTTGGCTCAGGCGCGCAACGCACAAGAGGCCACGTCGACATATAGCAGGCGAGAAAGGGATCAGCGGATGTAGGTCATAGGCGTGCGTGCGATCTGTGGTACCAATTCCTCAACGGAGAAATGGGATGAACAGCTTTTGGAAAGAAAAACGCGTACTGGTGACGGGCGGGGGTGGATTCCTGGGCAGTCACGTCGTCGAAAAACTCCAGGAGACTGGGTGTTCGAAGGTTTTCGTCGTGCGTCGTCGAGAGTATGACCTTACACGAGAAGATGAGGTTAGCAGGATGTTCCATGAACACCCAACCGATATCGTGATGCATCTGGCGGGACTGGTCGGTGGGATCGGTGCCAACAAGAGTTGGCCAGCTGATTTTTTTTACCAGAACCTGATGATGGGAGTTCTTACCGTGCATCATGCGTGGAAGAACGGTGTGCAAAAGGTAGTCTGTGCCGGCGCAGGCTGCGGCTATCCGGAGGGCGCGCCCATTCCGCTAAAAGAAGAGTCTTTCTGGGATGGTTTTCCCCAGCCAGACAGTGCTCCGTATTCTCTCGCTAAACGCATGCTGCATATTCAGTCGCTCGCGTACTGGAAGCAGTATGAATTCCCCATCATTGTAGCGATTCCGGGAAATATCTATGGCCCCTACGACAACTTTGATTTAGACAACGCGCATGTGATCCCAGCGCTTGTTCGCAAGTTCGTTGAAGCTACAGACGAAGGAAGGTGTTACGTCGAACTCTGGGGTACGGGACGCCCCACGCGGGATTTCGTTTATGCCGGCGACGTTGCTGAGGGAATGTTGCGGGCCGGAGAGATTTATGATGAGGCGGCTTTGGTCAATCTTTCTTCCGGAAGCGAGTGCAGCATCCGCAAGGTTGCGGAGATGTTATCTGAAATTGTGGGTTTCAAAGGTGAGATTAGGTGGAACATAAATCAACCCGAAGGTCAGAGTCGGCGCATGTTCAATGTGGGCAAGGCGGAGCGGGACTTGGGCTACCGCGCTCGTACGGACCTCAGAGAAGGATTGCGGCTGATAGCGGAGTGGTACTGGGAAAACCGAGCAGACGCCAGAAACACCCTTGCCCTCACGGCATCGGCCAAAGATCAATAGTGTCGGATGTAAATCATCGACATTTGCGCGAGGCCAATGGTGAAGTGGTGGGAGAAGCGACGGGTTGTGGATCTTATCAGTGAGAGGGCAAACGGCTGACTAGGCATCACGATCTGAGCAAGCCGCACGGAGTGTGCGGCCGCAACAGCGACAACAGCCGCCTGCGACAGACCTTTGGTCTGGGAGCCTTCTATATCGCTCGAAGAAGGCCTGACCGTTATCTACCGATGGATGGAAAAATGAGTTACGCTACACGGGACGCCTCTCCAACATTTACACTGCTCGCAGCACCGACGAAGAGCCGCGCCAACGTGCTTGGCGTTGGCGTACACGCAATCGACCTTCCCAGAGCGGTCAGCATTATCGAAAGCGCCGTTCGTGAAGGGACGAAGGGGTATGTTTGTCCCACTGGCGTGCACGGCGTGATGGAGGCGCACCGTGATCCCGAGTTACGGGATATTCTTAACCACGCCCTGCTCGTAACCCCCGATGGCATGCCAACGGTTTGGGTTGGACGCATGCAGGGGAACTCCACGATGAAGCGTGTTTTCGGCCCCGATCTGATGCTGGAGGTCTGTCGGCGTTCAGCTGGAACAGGAATCCGCCACTTCCTCTATGGTGGGAATCCGGGAATTGCCGCTGAACTTGCAGATTGGTTGCGGTGCAGGTTTCCCGGCATCGCAGTGGTGGGGACCTTTACGCCTCCCTTTCGGCCTCTTGAGCCATCGGAGCAGCTTGCACTTGAAAGGCAAATGAACGCCGCGCTACCCGACGTTGTTTGGGTAGGACTCAGTTGCCCGAAGCAGGAAAAATTTATGGCCGCGAACTTCCGACGGCTTCCCTGCAAGATCATGGTCGGAGTGGGCGCGGCCTTCGACATTCATACCGGCCACGTGAAAGATGCTCCGAAGTGGATTAAAGATACTGGATTGCAGTGGGCCCACCGGCTCTGGCAGGAACCAGGACGCCTGTGGAAACGCTACCTCGTGAATAACTCGGCATTCCTGGCCGCGTTAAGTTTGCAACTCACGGGGCTGCGTCGTTATACCCTTCCACCCGACCCCGCCGGGATTCCGTCAACCGAGACGAGCATTCGGCGGAAGCCGTAACCGGGATGCGCTCCTGTCCGAAATCCTCTTCTGACCAGTTGCCTCATACCAGCAAACACCTTGTCGGATAATTCCCGACTGTATTCCGCCGCCATGACTCTTTTCAGCGTATTCAAGATCAGGCTGGAAGGGTGCCCATCGTTGAGAACTGCTCTGCACAGTAGTGGACTTGTACTCCGGCAGCTTTGCACAGGAACTCGTAGTGCGCTGCCTCATCCGGGTCTTGAAAACGTCCGCAACGGCTCACGTCGCACACTAGAATCCGCTTTTATAGGGATTGCTTGCCCCCGACGACATCCTGAAGCAGTCGAGACTTCAGCTGCCGGTGGTCTCCCTGGAGTAAGAGCGGGAAGGACTACCCTGGCAGTCTGCTCCGGCGACTCTGATTTTGTGGCAACGAGCAGAAATCTCCGCGGTGCATGGGGTTCATTGCTCGTTTTTCTGTACCCCCATCGCTTTCTAAGCTTGTCGTAGGCCTCATTGTTTTGGACATAGGACTTGCCGAATTACCGTCCGTTGTGCCGAAATATCGGCAGCGGCGGGGTTGCAAATCCCAGATTCAAAACCAATGCTTCTTGTGTGGAATGCTTAACTGCGGTGTTTCGAATGGATCAACAGTCCTACGTGGCGCGATGCAGAGCACCGGTCGGGCACATATAACGATATTAGTACATGGCACGCAGCGCCAACGGCATGTGAAGCTTGGTACAAAAGATCAGTCAGGTCAAATGCCAGACCATTGTAAGACAGGCATCGCTCTTTGCTCGGATTTCGTAACACATAAACTCTGCAGTCTGTCTTTTAGACAGTGCTGCAGTCTGTCTTTTAGACAGTTCTGCAATCTGTCTTTTAGACAGGCTCTGCAGTCTTGCCCCTTTCTTAGATAGTTGCCGATAACACCTATGTAACCGCCGAAAACCATTGACAAGACTCGTCTGAGTGGATGAGAATGTGTAGGGTTTCCTAACATAATAAACTAGCTGTTGATGCCTTCGTATACTTAAGACGAAGTTGCATGTTGTGTTGCGGACTTAGGAGCGATGCTGCAGCATGGTGCGGTTCGTGCCCATATCAAGAAAGGTAATTCGCATTTGGTGCGTGATTTCACGAAGAAGGTGGACAACTGGTGGCCAAGAGGGTTTACATGCAGTTCGCACCAGCCCGCCGGCGCTCATTAGTTTTGGAAAATAGGACTTGCCGAATTACCGTCGGTTTTGCCGAAATATCGCCAGCGGCGGGGTTGTAAATCCCAAACTCAAGACCAATGCGCAGGTTGTGGAATGTTTAACATGCGGTGTTCTGGTCTCTTGGTCACTGGTTTGCTACTGGTCGTCTCAAAGGAGTGATCCGATGACTCTAGAGCGCTGTTCTGGTCTCTTGGGTCACTGGTTTGCTACCGGCCGTCTCAAGGAGTGATCCGATGACTCCAGAGCGTATTGTCGCTTTCCTTCTGGCGGAGAATTGTTTGCTCCGGGAAGCCTTGGTTCGAGTCCTGCGAACAAAGGACGACATAGTCGTGGCGGGTGCAATTCCTTTCTCGGCTTCCGCGTTGGAGAAAGTTTCGGCCGCGAATCCCCTTGTAGTCCTGTTTGACTCCGCCAGTGTCGCACTGACCGGTCACCGCTTGGTTTCACGCATGCGCCAAGCAGGAGAGAACCGCAAAGCCGTTATGGTGGGCATGGAAGAAGATGAGGCCACTTTCTTGCAGGCCGTGGCCGAAGGAGTCGTGGGCTACGTTCTGAAGGATGCGTCGGCCGCCGAGATCGTTCGCGTGATCCGCGCAGTCGCAACAGGCGAAGCGGTCTGCCCACCTCGATTTTCGTTGTCCCTGTTCCAGTGTGCTGCCCGGGACGTTTCCTTTTCGTTCAACACGCTTCAAAAGACGGAATTAGGCTTGACCCGGAGGGAACAGCAACTGGTAGGCCTGATTCGCCTCGGACTCTCAAACAAGGAGATCGGAAGCCAGTTGAATTTGTCTGAGCAAACCGTCAAGAACCATATCCATCACATTCTGCGGAAGGTTGGTGCAAACGATCGTCTAGAGATTGTTCAGCGGTGTCAGTCAGAGAGCGGAGGACTGGTAGCCTCGTTGTAGTCCGCCTGACCTGACCGGGGCTTTTTGTACCAGGTGGAACGAATTTAGTGCGTGACTTCACGAGGAAGGTGGACAACTGTGGACGGGTGCACTGGGATGTGTTCGCGGAGCTTGTAAATGCTGCGCGACCGGCGACTTGGAAGGAACGGCCATCGAGAAGCCCTCACTACTTTGCATGCAGTTCGCACCAGCCCGCCGGCGCTCATTGTTTTGGACATAGGACTTGCCGAATTACCGCCCGTTTTGCCGGAGTATCGGCAGCGGCGGGGTAACAAATCCCAAATTCAAAACCAATGGTCACTGGTTTGCTACCGATCGTCTCAAGGAGTGATCCGATGGAGACCGACTTGCACAAACTCACCTCGGAGTATTGTGCTATTGAAAAGATGGATCAAATCCTTCTCTCGGCGGACCGAGCAGATGAGACTGAGTTGATTGGATTGAGGGTCCGGGAAATGAGGCGCCGGGAGATTCTTCTGGAACTCACCACGTGGAATCAACGGCGCCCGAAGAGTTGCTGAAACAGGCTGGTCGGATTCCGGGCTCAGTATACGCAGCAGGCACTAGTTCTCGCTGCTGCAATATGGAAATCAACCGTTGGAGTGCCCAATGAACGCCCCGAGCGTGCTCAAACTGCTGGCCATTGACGACAATCGAGAGGATCTAGCACTGATTGGTGCTTCGCTCGAAAGCGAAAGCCTGGAGATACTAACGGAGAATGACCCCGAGGTCGGCTTCGCAACATTCCTGCGGCTTCGACCGAGGATAGTCTTGCTTGCCCTGGTCATGCCAAAAGTTAGCGGAATGGAATTGCTGGAGAGAATAGTGGCCGTTGATCCGGGCGTGGATGTCATCTTGATCACAGCCCACTATTCCACAGAATCGGCGGTCGAGGCAATTCAGAAAGGCGCCTGTGATTATTTAAATAAGCCTCTCGACGTGGAGAAGCTCCGCAGCCGCATCGCAAGTCTTGTGCTGGAAGCAGAGAGACGTCAGATGACTCTACGCCTCGACCAGCACTTGGTAGATGCCTTCCAGTTCGAAGGAATGGTCGGACGTAGTCCGTTAATGATGGAGGTCTTTGCGAAGATTCGGCGAATTGCGCCTCACTTCAGAACGGTGCTGGTAACTGGTGCAACAGGAACAGGAAAGGAATTGGCGGCTCTTGCGCTCCACTGTCTTAGTCCGGCAACACGGGGGAAATTCGTGGTCTGTAATTGCTCGACGCTGGTAGAGAACCTTGTAGAGAGCGAATTGTTCGGTTACGTCCGGGGCGCTTTTACCGGTGCGATACAGGACAAGCCTGGACTATTCGAACATGCCGATGGTGGAACCATCCTTCTGGACGAGATTGGGGAACTGTCGCCCGCGGCACAAGCAAAACTACTGCGAGTACTACAAAACCGTCAGGTGCAGCGAGTCGGGTCACTCGTCCCCCGAAACATAGACGTGCGAGTAGTTGCCGCCACACACCGCAATCTGAAAGCCATGGTCCGCGAAGGACAATTCCGCGAAGACTTGTACTACCGGCTGGCAGTGGCCGAAATTACGTTGCCGACGCTGGCCAACCGACGGGAAGACCTGCCGCTTCTGGAGAGGTATTTTATCGACAAATTTGCGGCTGAGTACAGAAGGCCGATTAGGGGTCTCGTCCGCAGGGCGCAGACTCGCCTGGCAACATACCCGTGGCCGGGAAACATCCGGGAGCTCGAAAATGTAATCGCCAATGCCTGCATGATGGTGGATGGAACTCTAATTGACATTGATGATCTTCCGGAGAGGTTTCGCGGTCCCTTGACCGCGAAAGCCTTGATGGACGAGAAATGTCTCTCGCTTGAGGAGGTGCAGAGGAGTCACGTGACACAGGTGCTGGAGGGAGTCGGGGGTAACAAAGTGCGAGCTGCAGAAATCCTGGGTATCAGCCGCGCAACTATTTACAATCTTTTGTCCAAGATGAAACTTGAAGAACGAACAGACGAGAGCGCGTAAGAAGTTCGACCCCGCCTGTCGGTTCAGGTTGTGGCGGCGGTGGTATCTACTCGTGGCGCTCGAAGGTGAAAGCGTCGGGGATGAATAAGCACATGGGCTGGATTGTGGCGCTAATTTTGTGGAGGGATTCAAGTGCTGACGAACACGGAAATTACTGTGTGTCTGGCTGTAGTGATGACGGCTGCGAATTTGTACTGGTCCTATCTCAACTGGCGAACGTACCAGGGGCAAAAGAAAATCATGAGCGCTGCGCTGCGCTCGGCTGACCAGATCAAAGCGCGAGCGCTCGACTTTTTGCGGGCGGCAGAAGCGAAGGCCGCGCAATTCGCAATCGAGCAGGAATACAAAGTCTGCTCAGTCTGCCATCGGATCGCGAGCAAGGACACTACTGACGAGCAGGGCGTCACGGTTTGCGCCGATTGCGTCTCATTGCATCAAAACGCGAATTTAGGCGGCGTGACGACCCACTCCCTCGGTAGTGACAAGGTTTGGCCCTCAGTGACCGTGGTAATTGGCCGCACACCTGTGGCATGAGGTAAACATGGTTAAAAGCTCAAGTAGGACAGCCAAGCGCGACGACTTCCAGAATGCGCTCGCCACGGTTGAGAAGGCTATAGGCGCATCACTGGCGAAGAAAGAGCCGAATCCAGCAGCCGTAGTACGGGGACGCTTAGGTGGGCTGAAAGGCGGTAGGGTTAGAGCCCTAGTGCTCACGGCGGAAGAGAGAAAGGCAATAGCCCAGAAGGGCGGCAGGGCCAAAGCCGTCCGCTGGGGCAAGAAAAAGTAGGCCCGAGTCCTAGTAAGCGACTCACCACGGCTCGATTCGCCAGCCTCCCCAAGAGATCAGCTGTAATAGCTCAGACTTGATCTGACAGTGTGGTTTATCAAGCAGCTGTTTCCGCAGCCGCGCCTCCGCCTGCGCTCCGCTGCGCAGGGCTCCGCTCCGGCTCCGGCGCGGGAGTCGAGAACG
>Ga0181521_10005498_pt1 | contig 14077 bp, 11 predicted proteins | sample PEATcosm2014_Bin_32_FD_119764 | JGI IMG/M metagenome (GOLD analysis project Ga0181521, IMG submission 119764) | Peatland microbial communities from MTU Mesocosm Facility, Houghton, MI, USA - PEATcosm2014_Bin02_60_metaG | ecosystem: Environmental > Terrestrial > Soil > Wetlands > Peat | place...
CGGAGCCGAAATAAACGCGGTTGAGATAAAGTTCGAGGATCTGGTCCTTGGAATATTTATGTTCGAGCCAGAGCGCGAGAATCGCCTCCTGAATCTTGCGGGAAATCGTGCGTTCCTGCGTCAGGAACAAATTCTTGGCGAGCTGCTGGGTCAGCGTCGAGCCGCCCTGCACGCCGCCGCGTCCGGTGACGTTGCGCGTCAGCGCCCGCACGATGCCGAGCGGGTCGATTCCGAAATGGGAATAAAAGCGGCGGTCCTCGATGGCGACGAAAGCCTTGGGCAAATAGGGCGGCAGTTCCGATAGCCGGACCGCCGCGCCGCCGGTGTCGCCGCGATTGGCCAAAAGCTCGCCGTCGGCGGCGAGGATGGCGATGTTGGGCGGACGCTTGGGGATGGCGAGTTGGTCGATCGGCGGCAACTGCGAGCCATAATAGACAAAAATCCCGCCGGCGCCGATCGCGCCCCAGAGGCCGAGCACGAGGGTCCAATAAATCAGCCCGCCGAACAGGAAGCCGGAGCGGCGATGCGCGTTTTTGCGCGCCCGCGCGGGTTTTTCCGCGCCTTCATGCGCGTTTTTGCGCGCGCCGCGTCGTTCGGCCCGAAGGTCGTCGCCCCGGTCGTCGTCGAAAGCCGGTTCGCGGCGTCTGTCGCTACGCGCCATCGGATCTCCTGCGGCCGTCCGCCGGGGCTGGGAAAATGATTGATAAAGCTTAACGCCGGCGTTTTAAGGGCGGGTTAAGGGTCGAATGGCGGACGGGCCATTGGGCGGCCTCTGCAATGTGGCGAGCCCGCGAAACGGCCTCACGGGATTTGGCGCCCGAGCCAGCATCGTTTTCCTGTTTCCGAAGCGACCGCGCGCGGTCCGTAACAAACTGATTAGTCAACCGCTATTGTAATTCGACGCTTGAAACTTTCATCCCGGAGGGCGTCATGGCCGCGGCTTTGAGCGGATTGCCGTGGGCGAGCGCCTCGGCGGCAAAGACAAAGGCGGCGCGGGAGCAATTGAAAAACCCGGCCACGAGGGCCGGGTTAGCGTCGATCAATTCCGTGGTCGGGGCGCGAACGCCGCGGCCGATCAATATTTCGCGACGACCGGAGCGGACGGGGCGAAATTGAACAGATAGTTCACGCCAAGGCGCACGACGTTGATCTCCGGATGATGGTTATTGCCCAGTTCCCAACCGGTGTAGGCGCCATAAATTCCGCTGCTGGCGAGATCGACATAAAGATATTCAAGCTTCGCCGACCAATGCGGCGCGAACTGCCACTCAATGCCGCCGCCAGCGGTCCAGCCGGTGCTGGTGTTGCTCCGCTGGAAGGCGGTCACGCCGCCGTAAGCGAAGCCGCCCGTGCCGTAGAGCAACAGGGTCGGGGTGAGGAGATAGCCGACGCGGCCGCGCACGGTGCCGAACCACGGCAGACCGAGATTGCCGCCATTGCCGGTCACGAGAGGCGTGAGCAGGCCGGTGTTCGAGACCGCATAGGGGCTATTATACAGGCCAGCGTAATTGCCCTGGTTGCCATCGGTGATGCTGGTGCCCTGCAAGTCCGCCTCGGTGCCGATCACGAAGGAGTTCAATTGATAGTTATAGCCAATCTGACCGCCGCCGACGACGCCGCCAGTGTTACTGGCGGTGGTGCCGCCGCCGGGCAGGAAGAACAGATTCGGAGTGGCGCTGCCAAGCGGGGTGCTGCCGATCGGGTAGGTCGTGTCCGCGTAGGGCAGATAGCTGTCGTTGCCGCCGTTGGAGGACCAGCCGCCGCCGATGTTCAGACCAGCGTAGAAGCCGGTCCAAGTGGCGACAGGCGCCGGCGCGAGGTAGACCGGCGGCGCTTCCTTGCGGTAGGGAAGATCGGCGGCCATGGCCGACCCGGTGGAAATCGCCAACCCAATCGCGGCGACGGAAAGCAAAGATGTCTTCATGGCGCATCCCTTCGCACAAAAACCGTTCAACTCAATGGACCAACGTGTACATATGCCTGGTCCCGACCTATGGACGAGATTGTAACGTCTTCTCTTCGTCTTAAGGCTCTCCTAAACGATGCCCTCGCCGCGCAATAAAGGCAACATGGCGTCACGCCGCAAGCTAAGTTAGTTCAGCAGTGTGCTATTTTTGCCACAGCCGGTTTTCCCAGCAGAAAATCTTAAAATGATGAAAACGCCTCAATATCATGGAGTTGGTCACAAGGCGGAAGCCACGGCGGATTCAATTAAATCCGGCCGCATGACAGACGCGGAAACGAAACAATACCAATCCATAAATGAGGACAGTCATAGATCCCGCGCGCCACTTATTAACAACTCTTGCCCTTCACGGCGGCCGCCCCTCTTGCGCTAATCGTCCAGCCGCGCCAAAGTCCCGCCCCCGGCGCCCGGTTCGGAGCCGCCGTCCACAGAGGCCAACGGAATTTCCCTCCATGAAGGTCACGATCGAGAGAGCGGCGCTACTGCGGGCGCTTGGCCATGTTCACCGGGTGGTGGAGCGGCGCACGACGATTCCGATCCTCGCCAATGTGCTCATCGAGGCGACGGCCGGCGAATTATTGCTCAAAGCCACCGATCTCGATCTCGAAATCACCGAGCGCGTCGCCGCCGATGTGACGCAAGAGGGCGCGACCACCTTGCCCGCCCACACGCTTTACGACATCACGCGCAAATTGCCGGAAGGCGCGCAGGTTTCGCTCGAGGAGACCGGCGAGCAGGGCCAGTTGACGCTGCGCTCGGGGCGCTCGCGCTTCCAGCTGCAAACCCTGCCGCAGAGCGATTTTCCCGAAGTGACCTCGGGCGAGTTCGGCCATAAATTTTCGCTGCCGCCGGCCGAGCTGAAGCGCCTCATCGACAAGACGCAATTCGCGATTTCCAGCGAGGAGACGCGCTATTACCTCAACGGCATTTTCATTCACGTCGCCGAGATCGAGGGCCGTTCGCTGCTGCGAGCCGTCGCGACCGACGGGCATCGTCTGGCGCGGCTCGAACTGCCGGCGCCGGAAGGCTCCATCGGCATGCCCGGCGTCATTCTGCCGCGCAAGGCGGTCGGCGAAATCCAGCGCCTGATCGAGGACGCGCAAGGCGAAATCACGGTGGAGGTTTGCTCCAATAAAATGCGCTTCACCTTCGGCGAGGCGCTGCTGACGACCAAGCTCATCGACGGCACCTTCCCCGATTACGGGCGCGTCATTCCGTCGGGAAACAACAAGCGGCTCACGGTCGAGCGCGACATGTTCGCCAAGGCGGTCGACCGCGTGTCGACGATCTCGTCCGAGCGCGGCCGCGCCGTCAAGCTCGCCGTCTCCGAGGGCAAGGTGGTGCTCTCCGTCACCAACCCGGATCAGGGCTCGGCGGTCGAGGAACTCGAAGCCGATTACGACAGCGAGCCGATCGACATTGGTTTCAGCTCCAAATATCTGCTCGACATCGTGAACCAGCTCGACAGCGACACGGCGCTGTTTCTGCTGGCCGATCCCGGCTCGCCGACGCTCATCCAGGATCGCGACGGCGCGAACGCGCTTTACGTGCTGATGCCGATGCGGGTGTAGCCCGCCCTCGCGTATGAGCGCTCACTCCGCCCATCCGAGCGACCGCTCGACCGCCTTTTCCCAGGAGGCGACGAGGCGCTCGCGCTCGAGGGCGGTCATCACCGGATTCCAACGGCGGCCTGGCCGCCAATGGGCGGCGATATCCTCGGGGCCGCGCCAAAAACCCACGGCGAGCCCCGCCGCGTATGCGGCGCCGAGCGCGGTTGTCTCCAGACTGCGCGGGCGCACGACGGGAACCCCGAGAATATCCGCCTGAAATTGCATCAGCAACTCGTTCGCCGCCATGCCGCCGTCGACGCGCAGATCCTCTAGCGCGGCGCCCGAGTCCGCGACCATCGCGGCGAGGACCTCGCGGGTTTGGTAGGCGGCCGCCTCCAGCGCGGCTCTGGCGATGTGCCCTTTGTTGGAAAAACGCGTGAGGCCGGCGATGACGCCGCGCGCGTCGGCGCGCCAGCGCGGCGCGTAAAGGCCCGAAAAGGCGGGCACGAAATAGACGTCGCCATTGTCTGCGACCGAGCGCGCCAGCGGTTCGACCGCTTCGCTGCTGTCAATGATTCCGAGATTGTCGCGCAGCCATTGCACCAGCGCGCCGGCGATGGCGACGGATCCCTCCAGCGCGTAAACGGGCTTCGATTCGCCGAGCTTATAGGCGAGCGTCGTCAGGAGCCCCTTGGTGGAAATTTTCGGCGTCTCGCCGGTGTTCATCAGCAGGAAGCAGCCGGTGCCGTAAGTGTTCTTGGCCTCGCCCGGCTTCAGGCAGGCTTGCCCGAGCAGCGCGCCCTGCTGGTCGCCGATCGCGCCGGTGAGCGGAACGCCTCCCACCGCGCCATAAAATTCGCTCGACGAGCGAATCTCAGGTAGGCAGGCGCGGGGGATGTCGAACAATCGCAAAATGTCTTCGTCCCAATCGAGCGTCGCGAGATTCATCAATTGCGTGCGCGAGGCGTTGGTGGCGTCGGTCACGTGCCGTCCGCCGCGCGGACCGCCCGTCAGATTCCAGATCAGCCAGGAGTCGATCGTTCCGAACAGAACCTCGCCATTTTGCGCGCGCGCTCGGGCGCCGGGGAGGTTCTCGAACAGCCAGACCAATTTGAGTCCGGAGAAATAGCTCGCCAGCGGCAGGCCCGTTCGTGCGCGCAGGCGATCCGTCCCGCCGTCGCTTGCAAACCGCGCGACAAGCGCTTCCGTGCGCGTGTCCATCCAGACGATCGCATTGCACAGCGGCGCGCCGGTCGCCTTGTCCCAAAGCACGGCGGTCTCGCGCTGATTGGCGACGCCGATCGCCGCGAGATCGGACCTTGCGGCGGAAGCTTTCGCCAAGGCGTCGTCGATCACCGCGAGCGTGTTTCGCCAGATCTCCGTCGCGTCATGCTCCACCCATCCGGGCTGGGGGCAGATCTGCGCATGCTCGCGCCGGGCGAGCGTCACGACCTCGCCGGCTTCGTCAAACAGGATGAAGCGCGTGCTGGTCGTGCCTTGATCGATCGCGCCGACGTATTTGGCCATTTCGCGTCCGCGTGGGGATTAGCTTCCGAGCCGGCGGCAGGATAGCGAGTCCGCCCCGTTTCGCGCAAGCGCCCGACCAACGCCAGCGGAATTATCGGCGCGCGCTCTGGCGCTTGTCCTCGCGCGGCGCTACATTGTTTGCGCGGCGCTGCGGGGCGCGTGTTGGACTTTAATTCCCCGGGGCCTTATCGATCTCAATGGGAGCTGTCCCTGGTCTCGCCCGTGGGCTTGGCCACATGGCGCCCACCTACTCTGTAGGTTCCCGGGATCGACGTCCCACGGCTCACGTGGCCCGCACCCGCCTTTCCGACCCAATTCCTCCGGTCCACTGACACGAGATGAACGACTTGAAGACGACGATGCGCCGACACGCTCTCGCCCGCCGCGACCTCGTGACGCAGCAAGAAGCGCATGACGCCGCCGCCGCGATGTGCGCCTCGGCGTTGGCGTTGGTGGAGAAACTCTCGACCGCTGGCTCCGCTCCCGTCGTCTCGGTCTATTGGCCGATCCGCAGCGAGCTCAACACCCGCCTGCTGATCGAGACCCTGTGCGAGCGCGGCCTCAAAGTGGCGCTTCCAATCCTGGTGGCCGTCAAGCGCCCGCTGTTGTTTCGCGCCTTCGAGCCGGGAGACGAACTGGCCAAGGGGCCGTTCGGACTGAGCGAACCCTCGTCCGACAAAGCGGCGTTGGAGCCGGACATCATCTTCGCGCCCTTGGCGGCCTTCGACCGCAAGGGGTATCGCCTGGGCTATGGCGGCGGCCTTTACGACGCGACGCTAAACGCATTGCGCGCGAAACATCCGGTCACGGCGATCGGCGTCGCCTACGCCGTGCAAGAGGCGGACTCCATCCCCATCGAAGATCACGACCAGAAGCTCGACTTTATCGTCACGGAGCGCGAAACGATCCGCTGCGCGTGAAGACCATGAACCATCGCGCGCGCCTCGCGATGGTCGAGCCGCGGCCATCGCCTTGACTATAAAGGATTAAACGCGCGAGCGAAGACAAAGCCGCGACAGGAAATATTCGCCTCGTTAACTAAAATTTTCGACCCGTCGTTAACCGCTGGGTAGCAATCTCGCGTCGAAGCCTGTCCATCAAGGCGGGCGTCCATGGACCCCCAATGGCTCGTCGCGTCACGCCCCATCTACTCGTTCTTTTCCCGGCCTTGCTGGCGGCGGTTCTTTCGGGCTGCTCCGGGCCAGTGAAACCGCAACGTCCCGCGTGGCGCACCCAGGCGGAAAACGCCTGCCTCGCCCAGCGGCGGGTGCAGCCCTCCGCCTACGTGCAAATCGCCAATGAGGTGGACGGCCCCGGCATTTGCGGTCTGACGAGTCCGTTCAAGGTTACTGCCCTGCAGGGGGGCGCCGTGTCCTTCAACGCCAGGGCGACGTTGGATTGCTCCATGGTCGCCGAACTCGACCAATGGCTCGCCGATGTCGTGCAGCCCGCGGCGCAAGCGCGTTTTGGCCAGGACGTGGTTCAGATCAATTCGATGGGCTCCTACGCCTGTCGCGGCATGAACAACCAGAGCAACGCGCCGCTGTCGGAGCACTCCTTTGGCAACGCGCTGGACATCGGCGGTTTCGTGCTAGCGGACGGACACGAAATTTCGATCGTGCGCGACTGGACGCGCGGCGATCTTTTGACCCGCGCTTTCCTGATGGATGTTCACGGCGGTTCCTGCCAGCATTTTTCGACCGTGCTCGCGCCGGGCTCCAATCCTTTTCACTACAATCACATTCATGTCGATCTGGCGATGCATGGACGCGGCGGCAAACATATCTGCAAGCCGGTCCCGCATGAGATCGCCGCTCCGCCCGTCTCGCCCATGCTGGTGACCAAGGGTCCGGCCCCCGTCGACGATGATGACAGCGACACCGGCGAGGCCCCGCCGCGCGCGGCGTTCGAGGGCGGGAGAGCGGCGAGTCTCGACTCGTTCGCGGCGCCGCTGCCGCCGAGGCGGGGCGATTCCGGGGAAAACTAACGGTCGCCCGCGCCCCGCAGGACGCGCGCGATCCCCTTTACGCGATCTGAACTCTCGCCTCGCCCTGGGTCTCGCCAAGCGTCGCCAGAACCTTGGCGACGATCGAGGGCGCGTCGAGCCGCGCCGTGGCGATCATCTTGTCGTAGCTGTCCTGATCGATGTAGCAGTCGGGCAGGGTCATGCCGCGGAAGCGGAAAACGCCGTGCGCGCCATCGAGCAGCCCATCCTCGGACAGCGCCTGGAACACCTGCGCGCTAAACCCGCCGATCGAGCCTTCCTCGATCGTGATCAGCACCTCGTGCGAGGTGGCGAGGCGGCGAACCAGATCGCGGTCGATCGGCTTGGCGAAGCGGGCGTCCGCGACCGTGGTCGAGATGCCGCAACTCTCCAATTCGTCGGCGGCCTTCAGCGCCTCGGCGAGCCGCGTGCCGAGGCTTAGCAATGCGACCTTTGAGCCCTCGCGCAACACGCGGCCCTTGCCGATTTCCAACACCTCGCCGCGTTCGGGTAGTTCGACGCCGACGCCCTCGCCGCGCGGATAGCGGAAAGCAATCGGGCCGTCATTATAATGAACGGCGGTCGCCACCATATGGGTCAGTTCCGCCTCGTCGGCCGCGGCCATGATGACCATGCCCGGGAGACAGCCGAGATAAGCGAGATCGAAGGCGCCGGCATGGGTCGGCCCGTCGGCGCCGACGAGCCCGGCGCGGTCGATGGCGAAGCGCACCGGCAGATGCTGGACCGCGACATCGTGCACGACCTGATCATAGCCGCGCTGCAGGAATGTCGAATAAAGCGCGCAGAAGGGCTTATAGCCCTCGGCGGCGAGACCCGCCGCGAAAGTGACGGCGTGTTGTTCGGCGATGGCGACGTCGAAAGTGCGCTCCGGGAAAGCCTTGCCGAAGATGTCGAGGCCTGTGCCGCCCGGCATAGCGGCGGTGATGGCGACGATTTTTTCGTCGCGCTCGGCCTCGGCGACGAGGCTTTTGCCGAAGACGCTGGTGTAGCTCGGCGCGTTGGCCTTGGGCTTGATCTGCTGTCCGGTGGCGACATCGAATTTATTGACGCCGTGATATCTGTCGTCCGAGGCCTCCGCCGGGGCGTAGCCCTTGCCCTTTTGGGTGATGACATGCACCAGCACCGGACCATCGTCCTTGTCGCGCACATTCATCAGCACGGGCAGCAGATGGTCGAGATTGTGACCGTCGATCGGCCCGACATAATAGAAGCCGAGCTCCTCGAACATCGTGCCGCCGGTGATGAAGCTGCGCGAAAACTCCTCGGCCTTGCGCGCCTTGTCGTAGAAGAAGCGCGGCAGATGGCTGGCGAGCTGCTTGGCGGCGTCGCGAATGGAGCGATAGGCGCCGCCCGAAACGAGCCGCGCGAGATAGGCCGACATGGCCCCGGTCGGCGGGGCGATCGACATGTCGTTGTCGTTCAAGATGACGATCAGCCGCGAATCGAGCGCGCCGGCGTTGTTGAGGGCCTCATAGGCCATGCCTGCCGACATCGAGCTGTCGCCGATCACCGCGATGACGTGATTGTCGCCGCCAGCGAGATCGCGGGCGATGGCCATTCCAAGGCCCGCCGATATCGAGGTGGAGGAATGGCCGGCGCCGAAGGGGTCGTATTCGCTCTCAAGGCGCTTGGTGAAACCGGAGAGGCCGCCGCCCGCGCGCAGCGTGCGTATGCGGTCGCGCCGACCGGTCAAGATCTTGTGCGGATAGGTCTGGTGTCCAACGTCCCAGATAATTCGGTCGCGCGGCGTGTCGAACACATAATGCAATGCGACCGTGAGCTCGACCACTCCGAGTCCCGCCCCCAAATGCCCGCCTGTCACGGAAACCGCGTCGATGGTCTCCCGGCGTAGTTCTTCCGCTAGTCTATGTAGTTGAGTTGGCGGGAGTTTCCGCAATTCATCCGGCGTTGAAATCCGGTCTAGAAGGGGGGTCTTTGATGTTGTCAAAGCAGCTTCTCTACTCTGGATAGGTGTAAGGGCCGGCCGTTCAACACCCGCCGCCAAAGGACGGGCTTTAGGTCGAAAGACTTTGTCAGGCATACACCGGTTAGGGCGGCGGGAGCAAATCGCAAGGCGCCGAGGCGAAGAAATTCCATGTTTGGACGAGTTCGCCATTGGATGCCCCCGATTTGCTTTGCGCCGTCAAAGTCGACCTGAATATAATTTGCGCGAATCGAGCGCCCGACCAGCCCCGTAATTACACCGCGATTCGCCGATCGCGCCGTTCCGGCGGCCTTGCTCCGCCTTGGCTGTAAAGCTCGCGCGCGACAGTCTTGACGCTCTGGCTTGCTCCGAAGCGAAACTCGGCTTAAAAGCCCCTTGCGCCGACGGGGACGTCTCGTCAGGGCGCTTTTTTTCGTTCGCGCCGGCCCTGGCCGCGCGGCGCCTCGAACCAAGAAGACCGGAACACAACTCGCCGTGCCCGACAAAAGCGTCTTCTCATGGACCAATATCGGTATTTCGGTGGGCGGCGGGCTCGCCGGAGCGGCCGTTTTCGCCGTGCTGAGCAAGGGAACGCTAGCGGGGTTCCTCCTGGCTCATCTCGCGCCGCTGCCAATCATGATCGTCGCGCTCGGCCTTGGCGTCGGTCATGGCGCGACGGCGGCGATCATCGGAACCATGCTTCTCAGCATCTGGCCGAACCCGTTGTTCGGCATGGCTTACGGCCTGCTGGTCGCGCTTCCGGCGTGGCTTTCCTGCTACGCGGTCGCGGGCGCGCCCTGGCGTCGGCGCGATCTTCTGACCCAGCATCTCTCGTCATGGGCCGTGCTGGCGCAAGCCGTGACTTTGTCCGCCGGCATCGTGTTTTTCCTAGGTGTCACGGCCTTCTCGCAAGGCAAGATCGAAGAGCCTTTGTCCTATGTGCAGGGGCAGTTTTATTTCGAGCTCGACGCCATGCTCAAGGAGCATCGGCTTGGCGAAGACGTGACGGTGCAGGATCTGACCCGCTTCACGCAGTTGTTCCTGCCCGCGACCTTCGCGGGCTACGGGCTGCTGCTGCACGCGCTTAATCTTTGGATCGCCGGGCGTCTGACCAAGATTTCCGGCATGTTGAAACTTTCCTGGCCGGACATCGCGGCGGACTTCGCGCTCCCCCGGTACGTCGCCGTCGCCTTCGTGCTCGCGTCGGGTCTTGCCGCGCTGCGCGGATTTCCGGGCGTGGCGGCGCTCGCGACCGCTGTTCCGCTTGGGCTGGCGCTAGCTTTCCAGGGGCTCGCGGTGACGCATTTCTGGCTGCGCGGATCGAAGTCCGGCATCCTCGTGCTGTCGGTGCTCTATTTCTTCCTCGGCGTGCTGGGCCTGCCGATGATCCTGTTCGCCTTGCTTGGGATGCTCGACGCCGTGCTGAATTTTCGGACCAGAAAATTAGCCGCCGACGCCAAGCAAAGCTCGCTCCAATAACCCATCGACGACATCAAGACACTCGGAGAACAACCATGGAAGTCATTCTGCTCGAACGCGTGGCCAAGCTCGGCCAAATGGGCGAAACCGTGCGCGTGCGCGACGGCTATGCGCGCAACTTTCTGCTCGCCCGCAAGAAGGCGCTGCGCGCCACCGAAGCCAACAAAAAACACTTCGAGACGCAGCGCGCGCAGATCGAGGCCAACAACCTGACCTTGAAGAAGGAGGCCGAAGCCGTCGCCGAGACGCTCAACGGCCAGGCCTTCGTCGTGATCCGGCAGGCCGGCGAGAGCGGTCATCTTTACGGCTCGGTCGCGCCGCGCGACATCGCGGACGCCGCGACCGCCGGCGGCTTCACGCTGAACCGCGACCAGATCGTGCTGAATCATCCGATCAAGGCGCTGGGGCTGCACAGCGTGCCGGTGCATCTGCATCCGGAAGTGGACGTGAAGATCACGATCAATGTGGCGCGTTCCGCCGAGGAGGCCGAGCGTCAGGCGCGCGGCGAATCGACGATCGCGTCGCGCGAGGAGGCGTCGATGGACGACCTCGGCCTCGAAGTGGGCGCCGCCTTGGCGGAAGCCGGCGACGTCGAGATGTAAACCGGTCTCGCCCGTCTTCGGACGGGCGAAAAGGCCACCGCGCGATTCGCCTCCTGTCCGAGAAGTTTTGGGCGCCGACCCACTCCAGGACAGGAGGCTTTCAGATGCTCGATCAAGATATCGTGCCGGAACGGATCGCCCGCGATCCGCCGGCTGTGCCGAGCGCCGGTGAAGTCCGTCCGCTTTTGGCTGTTTTAAACGCAGCGTTAGAATATTAACGGCGGATAGCTGGGGCCATGACTGCGCCTCGGCGCCGATCCACGGAATTCGTCTTGGTGTCGAATCCCTGGCGTGCTCTTCATAAAGCTATTTCTTCGCGCCCGGACGCTCGTTCCCCACGACTCGGAGAACGCCGCGCTTTTTTGTCGCGGCGTCGCCATTGACGACCGCCTTCATGTTCGGCGACGCCTTGAAGATGACCACCTGGCGCGGCTCTATCGGCACTTTCGCGCCAGTGCGCGGGTTGCGGCCGGCCCGCTCTCCCTTGCCTCGCACGATGAACGAGCCAAAGTCGTGCAATTTCAAATTTTCGCCTCTGGTCAGCGTCGTCACGATCTCGTCGATGACGCTATCGACCAGCCGCTTGGCTTCGCGCTTCGAGACGTCCTCGCATTTATTTGCGATCGCCAAGGCGATGTCCTGGCGGGTGAGGGCGCCTTGCGGGCGCGGTTCATCGCGCGCGGCTTCGAGCGCGGGAATTTTTGGCTTGCGAACGCCTGGCCGCGAAGGCGCCTGAAGGTTACTAGCCGATGACATGGCCTCTACTCTATGGTTGCCGATCTGCCTTCGCGCGAAGCGCCTTCATTTTGGAGAAATGGACGCTGGGCCAAGGATTAAGCTGACACTGCGCGAGCCGTTGACTTTACGGAAGTGCAATTGGTCACCAGGGCGCCGTGACTTTCGACAGGGTTTTCGACGAACGTCGCTCGAAATTCACCATTTTGCATGCTAAAGCCTCGGCGAGGTGGAATTTGCGTTACTGTCAGTTTCCTTTTGGCATAAGTCTTCGTTCGAGCGATGTGCTCGCGAGCACATCGCTCGCATCCACTTGCGAATAAAGGCTCTCGCCGCGGCCATGAGACGGATATCGCGCGAGGCCGACGCCAACGGATAAACAAAAAGAAGCGCCGTTATATGTTCGCGAAACATAAGGCGCTTCCGCTCTTAAGTATTCGCGCGAGAAGCTTACAGATAGAGTGACGCGATCGGCTGAAAATGCATTGGAGGCCTGGGAAAATGGAGCGCTTAGAGGGAGAAGCGAGCGAGTTGGACGAAGCCGCGGGCGTCGCGTCCGCGCCGGATCCAATCGAACAGGTGCGAGAACTGCTGTTTGGCGAAACGCGGCGGACGACCGAACAGAGTTTGCAAGCGCTGGATGAAAAGCTGGACGCGATGCGCGCGGATTTTCTGGCGCGCTTCGCGGCGCTGGAAGGCCGGCTCATCGATTTGTCGCGCGAGACCGAGCACAATCAGGAGGCCTCGATCGACGCCATCGGCTCGGCGATAGCTCAGCTTGGCGCCACCGTGCAGAATTTGAGCCTACGGCGAAAGGGCGGCTGATATGGCCGCCCCCGGCGGAGAGAAAGAGAATTTCGAGAAGCTAAGAGCGCTATTGTTGGGGGACTCGTTCGCTCGTCTCGACTCCATCGAGACGCAGGCGCGTCGCGTGGACGCTTATGTCGGCGACAAATCGCGTCTCGAAGCGGCGGTGGCGGATATTTTAGTCGAAGCTTTCCACAAGGCGGAGGTCACGCGCCATAAGGAACTCGCGGGCGCGGTCGCGCCGCTGGTGGTGGCCGCGATCCAAAGCGAGATAAGAAACTCCAAGGACATGATGGTCGAGGCGCTCTATCCGATTACCGGGCGTCTCGTGACCGCGGCTGTCGCGAACGCGTTTCGCGATCTCGCCGACTCGCTCAACCAGCGCATCGACGCGATGGTTTCCGCCGACGTGTGGCGGCTGCGCCTTCGGGCGCTGGCGACGGGGCGTTCCTTGGCCGAGGTGGCGCTCGCCGAGGCGGATTCGGCGAAGGTCAAGCGGGCGCTGCTGCTTGAACGCGGCAGCGGGCGCGTCCTCGCGGCGTGGCCGCGAGAGACACAGGGCGACGACCACGACGAACTGACGAGCGGGCTTATCGCCGCGATCACCGAATTCGCCACGACCGTCTACGCCGATCGCGGCGGCGAGTTGCGGATGCTCGATCTTGGATCCAGCCACGTCTTCCTGCGGGCGTCGGCGCGGGTGATCGCCGCCGCCGAATTCGCCGGCAAGCTTTCGCGCGCGCGCGAGCGCCGACTCGACGAAGCCTTTTTGAAAATTGTCGAAGCGCATGAAAAGGACGAGCAAACGCCAAGCGCCGCCGCGCTGGGCGACGAGCTTGGCGAGGCGCTCAAGGAGGGGCCGGCCAGACCGGCGAGCAAGACGCCCTTGATTGTCTTCGGCTGCGTCGTCGCCGCGCTGGCGCTGTGGGCCGCGTACGGCCCGGCGACGCGCGCGCTGCGCGACTACCGCATTTCCAAAGCCTATGCGGAGGCGTTGAAGGCGCATCCGGGCCTCGGCAATTTTCCACTGACGCTCGAAATCGACCATGAGGAAGAGCGGGTCGTCTTGCGGGGGCTTTCCGCGGACGACAGCGAGCCGCAAGCGCTGCTCGACGCGATCGCTCCGACCGCGCTGCCCTATCGCGTCGAGCGCGATGTCAAGACGGTGGCGGCGACGGAGAGCGTGCGGGAGGAGAGCCTGAGGGCTCAAGCGCGGCTGGCGCGACTGCAATCCGAGTTGGAGCAATCCACTGCGTCGCTGGATCGGCTGCGCGCCGAACTTGACGCCGCGCCATTGAGGCTGCGTCGGCTGATCGACCATTTCGCCGTTTTTTTCACCGAGCAGGAGACTCTTGTCGATCCGGCCGCCGCGAACGCCGGTCTCGACGAACTCGCGCGTTTGCTCAAAAGCAGCGACGAGGAGCTTCGGGTCGTCGGATACGCCGACGAAGTGGGGACGGCGGCGTCAAATCGGGCGGTGTC
>Ga0181521_10005502_pt1 | contig 14075 bp, 14 predicted proteins | sample PEATcosm2014_Bin_32_FD_119764 | JGI IMG/M metagenome (GOLD analysis project Ga0181521, IMG submission 119764) | Peatland microbial communities from MTU Mesocosm Facility, Houghton, MI, USA - PEATcosm2014_Bin02_60_metaG | ecosystem: Environmental > Terrestrial > Soil > Wetlands > Peat | place...
CCGATCGGTCGCGGGTTGACGTCGGTGTCGGGAATCCCGGTGATCGGCTGGTTGTTCCAGGGCCCATTTTTCGGATATTCCGTGTTCGCGGCCGGCGTGGTCCTCGCGATCATGGTGCTGCCCATTGTCACCGCGATTTGTCGGGAAGTCTTCGACACCGCACCGGTCGCCGAAAAGGAAGGCGCGCTGGCGTTCGGCGCGACCAAATGGGAGATGCTGCGCCTCGCGGTGTTGCCCCGATCGCGTTCGGGGATCGTCGGTGCCGCGATCCTGGGTCTAGGCCGTGCGTTCGGCGAAACAATCGCGGTGACCATGCTGATCGGCAACAACGTGTTGACCATCCCACACGGGATTATGCGCGCGGGATCCACCATGCCGAGCGTCATCGCCAATGAGTTCACCGAAGCCAACCAGCCTTTCCATCTGGATTCACTGTTCGTGGTCGCCTTCGGGTTGCTGTTGTTGTCCTTGCTCGTCAACATGATCGGCAAGCGCATCGTCGGCCGGGTCTCGGAGCACATCGCGTGAGCATGACGATCGACGAGGAACCACTCGAGGAACTGTCCGAGGTCGACGGGTTCCCCGGGGAGCGCCGCCGCCAAATCACCAACCTGTTCATGCACGCCGTGCTGCTACTGGTCATGATCGCCACCGTCGCCGTGCTGGCCTGGGTGCTCGTCTACGTCGCCGGACAGGGACTGAAGTACCTGGGCCCGGAGTTCCTCACCCAGACCCCGCCCGGCAATCCCAGCCAGCCGGGCGGCGGATTCGTCAACGGCATCATCGGAAGCCTCATCGTCACCGGCATCGCGACGCTGCTGTCGATGCCCGTCGGTATCGCGGCAGCGATCTACCTGGTCGAATACGGAGGCCAACTGGCCCGGGTGACACGCTTTCTCACCGACATCCTGGTCGGCGTGCCAACGATCGTCACCGGCGCGCTGGTTTACGCGATGTGGGTGGTGTTCTTCGGGTTCTCCGGCATCGCCGGAGGAATCGCCCTCGGACTCGTCATGCTGCCGCTGGTGATCCGCTCGACCGAGGAGATGCTGCGACTTGTGCCCCGCGAGCTGCGTGAAGCCTCGTTCGCGCTGGGCGCCACCAAGGCGGGCACCATTATGTCAATCGTGCTTCCCACCGCCAGCTCAGGAATCATCACCGGCATAATGCTCGCGTTTGCCCGCGCCATGGGAGAAACAGCGCCGCTGCTGCTGACTGCGCTCGGCAACGACCTGTTCATCGAACTCAACCCGACCAAGCGCATGTCGACACTGTCCTTGCAGATCTTCAACAACGCCATAACCGGGTACAAGGCCGCCCAAGCCCGTGCCTGGGCGGGAGCACTCACTCTGGTGGCGTTGGTCCTGCTGTTCACCGTGGCGGCCCGATGGATCGCCAGCCGGACGAGCGTCGGTGGCGGACGTGTCACCGAACCTAGAGCATGAGGACTCGGCCAACTTACTGCGACGACGCAGGTCTGCCGGCCGGGTCTGAAAGCGAATGACACCACAGGAGGATCCCGTGACACGGAACATCAACGTGACAACGGATGGCGCGGCAATCGGGCGTACCCAGCACGCGGCCCCGCCGGCACCCCCAGCGACGGAGCCGGCAACGGACAGCGACCTTCGGCTGCGCAGGGGCGCAAAGCGGCTGGAGGTGCGGGATCTCAACATTTACTACGGCTCCTTCAAGGCGGTGGCCGACCTCAACATGACGGTCAATCCGCGCAGTGTCACCGCGTTGATAGGACCTTCGGGGTGCGGCAAGTCGACTGTTTTGCGGGCCCTCAACCGTCTGCACGAGACCGCCCCGGGGGGGCGGGTGGAAGGGTCGGTGTTGCTCGACGGCTGTGACATCTACGGCAAACAGATCAGCGCGGTTGCTGTGCGCCGCATCGTCGGGATGGTGTTCCAGCGGCCAAACCCCTTTCCCACCATGTCGATTCGCGACAATGTGGTCGCCGGATTGAAACTGCAAGGGACACACAAGAAGAAGGACCTCGACGAGCTCGCCGAACGGTCGTTGCGCGGGGCGAACCTGTGGAACGAGGTGAAAGATCGGCTGGACACGCCCGGCGGGGGCCTATCCGGTGGCCAGCAGCAGCGGCTCTGTATCGCCCGGGCGATCGCCGTCTCGCCCGACGTACTGCTGATGGACGAACCCTGTTCTGCGCTTGACCCCATCTCGACGCTGGCAATCGAGGATCTGATCGCAGAGCTCAAGGAGCAGTACACCATCGTCATCGTTACCCACAACATGCAGCAGGCTGCTCGCGTCAGCGATCAGACCGCGTTCTTCAACCTGGAGGCCACCGGCAAGCCCGGACGGCTGGTTGAAATCGACAACACCGAGCAAATCTTCTCCAGGCCTGACCAGAAGGCCACCGAAGACTACATTTCCGGCCGGTTCGGCTGACCAACGCCGCACTGTTGCGCGGAATCGGCTGATGGCGGCGTCAGCCGCGCTTTAATGGGGCTATGGAGCTGATGACCCCCACCGATTCGGTGTTTCTGATGATCGAATCGCGCGAGCACCCCATGCACGTCGGCGGGTTGCAGCTCTTCCAGCCGCCGGAGGGCGCCGGTCCGGAATTCGTCCGGGAAACCTATGACGCGCTGGTCGCCAACCGCGATTTCCAGCCCACCTTCCGTAAACGTCCTGCGAGGCTGTTCGGCGGAATCGGCAACATCGCGTGGGCCTACGACGACGCGGATGACGTCGACATCGACTATCACGTGCGGCGCTCGGCGCTGCCGTCGCCGGGGCGGGTCCGCGATCTGCTGGAGCTGACCTCGCGGCTGCACAGCAGCCTGCTCGACCGGCACCGCCCGCTGTGGGAAGCGCACTTCGTGGAGGGGTTGAACGACGGCCGGTTCGCCCTCTACAGCAAGTTCCACCACTCGTTGATCGACGGTGTCTCCGCGTTGCGGCTCATGCAGCGGACGCTGTCGACCGATCCCGATGATACTGAGCTGCAGGCGATTTGGAGCCTGCCCCGGCGCCGTCATTCAGCGGGCCGGTCTCGATGGCAGACACTGACGCAGTTGGCGGGATCTGTTGCGGCGCTTGGTCCGTCGACCTGGTCGCTGGCCCGCGCCGCGCTGGTGGAACAGCAACTGACGTTGCCGTTCGCTGCGCCGAAGACCATGCTCAACGTGCCCATCGGCGGTGCGCGGCGAGTTGCCGCCCAGTCGTGGTCGCTGGACCGGCTCAAGAGCGTCAAGCTGGCCGCCGGGGTCACTTTCAACGACGTCGTTCTCGCGATGTGCGCCGGTGCGCTGCGTTACTACCTGCTGGATCAGCAAGCGCTGCCCGACACGCCGCTGGTCGCGATGGTTCCGGTCAGCATGCGCACTAAAGAGGAGGTTGACAGCGGCGGCAACCAGGTCGGCGCTCTCCTGTGCAACCTGGCCACCGACGTGGAGGATCCGGCGAAGCGGCTCGAGACGATCAGCGAATCGATGCGGGGCAACAAAAAGGTCTTCTCCGACCTGCCTCGGCTGCAAGCGTTTGCGTTGTCGGCGTTTCTCATTGCCCCGCTCGGACTGGCCGTGGTGCCGGGCTTCGTCTCGTCGGCACCACCGCCGTTCAACATCGTCATCTCCAACGTGCCGGGGCCGACCGAGCCGATGTACTGGGCAGGTGCCCGACTCGACGGCAACTATCCGCTGTCGATCGCGCTGGACGGGCAGGCGTTGAACATCACGGTCGTCAACAACGCAGACCACATCGATTTCGGTTTGGTCGGATGCCGGCGAAGCGTGCCGCACCTGCAGCGGCTGCTCGGTCACCTGGAAAGCTCGCTCAAGGATTTGGAACGCGCGGTCGGGGTGTGACGCGTGCCCAAGCTCAGTGCGGGCCTGCTGCTGTACCGGGTGCGCGACGGCGGAGTCGAGGTCCTCATCGGACATCCGGGTGGGCCGTTTTGGGCCCGCAAGGATGACGGCGCCTGGTCGATTCCGAAGGGCGAGTACACCGACGGCGAAGATCCGTGGGCGGCCGCGCAGCGTGAATTCGAAGAAGAGGTGGGGTGGGCGCCGCCGGCCGGGCCACGCGTCGATCTTGGTGCGGTCAAGCAACCCAGCGGCAAGGTGCTGACCGTGTTCGCGGTGCGCGGTGACCTGGACATCACCGACGCGCACAGCAATACCTTCGAGCTCGAATGGCCCAGAGGCTCAGGGCGAATACGGGCCTTCCCCGAGGTCGATCGGGTGGGCTGGTTCTCGATAGCGCAGGCCAGGGCCAAGCTACTCAAAGGACACCGCGATTTTCTCGATCAACTGATGGCGCAGCCGAGCTTGCCCGATCTGGGTGAGGGTTGATCAACCTGGCGTATCTTCACACCCATGCAGACACTGCGCACACCTGACGAGCGGTTCGACCAGATCACTGAATTCCCTTACACCCCAAACTATTGCGACGTCTCCGATGACGACGGCGGCACGCTGCGGATGGCCTGGGTGCAAGACGGCCCAGAAGACGCCGACCCGGTGCTCATGTTGCACGGCGAGCCGTCGTGGTCCTTTCTGTACCGCAAGATGATCCCGGTATTGGTCGCGGCCGGCCATCGTGTGGTCTGCCCGGACTTGGTGGGCTTCGGACGTTCGGACAAGCCCACCCGCATCGAGGACCACACCTACGCGCGTCACGTCGAGTGGGTGCGGGCGCTGGCGTTCGACCACTTGGACCTGCAGCGGGTGACCCTGGTCGGGCAGGACTGGGGAGGGCTGATCGGGTTGCGGTTGGCCGCCGAACATCCCGAACGCTTCAGCAGGCTGGTGGTCGCCAACACCGGTTTGCCCACCGGCGACATACCGATGCCCGAGATCTGGTGGCAATTTCGGAAAGCGATTCAGAGTGCACCGTCCATCGACGTCGGCCGGTTCGTCCAAGGCGGCTGTCGTCGGCCGATGAGCGACGCGGTTCGGGAGGCCTACGACGCGCCGTTTCCCGACGACACGTATTGCGCGGCACCGCGTGCCATGCCCGGCTTGGTGCCGACGTCACCGGAGGATCCCGCTGCGGCGGCCAACCGGTCCGCATGGGCCAAGCTGTGCGCGAGTCCGACGCCGATGCTGGTCGCTTTCAGCGACGGCGATCCTATTACCGGCGGCATGGCACCGATCTTTCAGCGCGAGATGCCGGGAGCGAAGGGGATCGATCACCCGGTGGTACGCGATGCCGGCCACTTCCTCCAAGAAGATGCCGGCGAAGAACTCGCCGAATATGTCGTCGACTTCCTAGGCAGCTGAGTCAGAGCCCGTCAGCAGGACACCTTGATGGTGAACGTCTCGGCCGTCAACCGGGTCGGCTTCGCGTTGTTGAAACCAAGCGCGGCGCCGGTGATGTGGTAGGTGGGACCGGTCATCGTGACCGTCGCCTCGCCCTGCAGTTCGCGCTCGTAGGAACCGGTGAAGCCGCCGAGATCGTGCAATCGCACGAACTCGGCCTTCAATCGGTTGGCGTTGGACAGCATCGCGCTCACGCCCGACGCTTCGAGGTCGGTATGGATCCTCGTCATCCAGTCGATCGACTCGCAACGCACCGAATACGTGGTGCCCACGTCCTTGCCGTCGACGGAGAGCACTGCGGTACCGGGCGGCAAAACCCCTGGCCCGGGCGGGACCGCCTTATCGGATGAGCAGCCGGCGGCAACGCCGATCATCAGCACGGCCGCGGCGGCAACGCAGATGCTGTTCTCCACAGATCGAAACCTAGCGCCACACGTGCGCAAGCGCATTACCGGATCCCGGCGACCGTAGCCACCTGCAATTTCTTTGCCGCCTGCACAATACAAATATGACTGCCACGTCGAGTGTCGCCGGCCCGCAGGAACTCCTGATGCAATTGCTGGATCCGGCCAACCGCGCGAACCCGTATCCGGTGTACGAGCAGTTCCGGGACCGCGGCCCAGTGCGGCTGCCGGACACCAACCTCACCGTCTTCTCGGCCTATCGCGACTGCGACGAGGCATTGCGGCATCCGTCGTCCTCGGCCGACCGGCTCAAGTCGACGATTGCCCAACGCATGTTCGCCGACGCTGCGCGTCCGCGCCCGCAGGGACCTCCCATGTTCCTGTTTCTCGATCCACCCGACCACACCCGGCTGCGCAAACTGGTCAGCAAGGCGTTCGTGCCCAAGGTGGTCAACGAGCTGGCGCCGCACATCACCGAGCTGGTCGACGGATTGCTCGACCGCATCGCCGAACGCGGCCGGTTCGATGTCATCAGTGATCTGGCCTACCCGCTGCCGGTAGCGGTCATCTGCCGGTTGCTCGGGGTCCCGCTGGAGGACGAGGCAGGGTTCAGCCACGCGTCGGCGCTGCTGGCACAGGCGCTGGACCCCTTCTTCATGGTCACCGGCGCGCCGTCGGAGGGCATGCAGGAGCGCCTCCGCGCCGGTCAGTGGCTGCGGGAATATCTGCACGGCCTGATTGGTCAGCGCCGCTCCCGACCCGGCGACGACCTGATGTCACGCCTGATCGCGGTCGAGGAGTCCGGCGATCAGCTGACCGAAGAGGAGATCGTCTCGACCTGCAACCTGCTGCTGATCGCCGGGCACGAGACCACCGTGAACCTGATCGCCAACGCCATCTTGGCGATGTTGCGCCACCCCGCCCAATGGGCTGCGCTCGGTGCTGAAACGGATCGCGCGTCGGCGGTCGTCGAGGAAACGCTGCGCTACGATCCGCCCGTGCAGTTGGTGGCCCGAATCGCCGCAGACCACATGACAATTGGGGATACCGAGGTGGTCAAGGGCGACGCCATGATGCTGCTGCTGGCCGCGGCTCAGCATGACGCCGCTGAATTCGAGCGACCAGAGAATTTCGATCCAGATCGAAAAGCATTCCGGCACTTGGCCTTCGGTCGGGGTCTGCACTACTGCTTGGGCGCTCCGCTGGCTCGGCTGGAGGCTGCCGTCGCGCTGTCGGCTGTGACGGCGCGTTTTCCCGACGCGCGGCTGGACGGTGAGCCGGTCTACAAACCCAATGTCACGGTGCGCGGGCTGTCGACGCTGTCCGTCGTGGTGTGATCTTCAGTCGCGTGGTTGCGCCGGACCGGTAGGCGCGAGCGCGACGACCGGGATGGTCCGCGACGTCTTGCGTTCGTAGTCAGCGAATCCCGAATACCGCTCGGCCTGCAGCGCGTACTTCTCGTCGCGTTCGGCGCCCTCCAACTCGGTGGCATGCACGTCGAAGATGTCGTCGCCAACTTCGATGCGAGCGTCGGGGTTGGCTTTGAGATTCCAGTACCAGGCGGGATTGTCGTCGGCACCAGCCTTGGAGGCGAACACGAGATACCGGTCGCCGTCGGCGAGATACATCATGATGTTGGTCCGTGGCTTTCCGCTGCGTGCACCGACAGTGTGCAGGATGACCAGCGGCGCACCCTCGAACTGGCCGCCGACGCGTCCGTGGTTGGTGCGGAACTCGGCGATGTTGTGCTCGTTGAAATCTGCACCGTTGCTCATGTCACCCGGTCTCCCCGGTTGCGCCGAGCCCGGGAACGATATCGCCGAGGCTGAAGGTGATCGGGCTTTCCAGCTGCGAATAGGTGCATGAGCGTGGCTCTCGGTCGGGACGCCAGCGGTTGAACTGGGCCGTGTGGCGGAAACGCTCACCTTCCATGTGGTCGTAGCGAACCTCGACCACCCGTTCCGGTCGCAGGGGCACGAACGACAGGTCTTTGCCCGCGTTCCAGCGGGAGAACTCGTTCTTGCGCGGTGTGCGTTCGCCCGCCTCGTGGGCAGCCCGATTCCACGGGTGATCGTCGAAGCCGGTCACCAACGGCTGCAGCTCGGTGAATAGCCGCCGCCGCTCGGCCATCGGAAAAGCGCCGATCACGCCGACCGATGCCAGTGTGCCGTCGTCCTTGTAGAGCCCGAGCAGCAGCGAGCCGATCGCGTCGGCTCCCGACTTGTGCACCCGGTAACCGGCGACGACGCAGTCTGCGGTGCGCTCGTGCTTGATCTTGAACATGACGCGTTTGTCCGGTTGGTACGTGATCGTCAAAGGCTTGGCGATGACACCGTCGAGACCGGCTCCCTCGAACTCGTCGAACCAGCGCTGCGCGGTGGCCAGATCCGTCGTCGCGGGTGTGACGTGAATTGCGCGGCCCGACCCTGATAACACGTCGACCAGGGCCGCGCGGCGCTCGGAGAACGGCCTACCGGTGTAGTCGTCATCACCGAGCGCCAGCAAGTCGAACGCGACGAACGCCGCCGGTGTCTTCTCGGCGAGCATCCGCACCCGCGAATCGGCCGGGTGGATGCGCTGCTGCAGTGCCTCGAAATCCAGGCCGTGGGCGGTGGCGATGACGATCTCGCCGTCTATGACGCACCGCTTCGGCAACTCGACTGTGGCCGCGGCGACCAACTCGGGAAAGTACCGGGTCATCGGTCGCTCATTGCGACTGCCCAGCTCCACCTGATCGCCGTCGCGAAAGCAGATCGACCGGAATCCATCCCATTTGGGCTCATACGACGCGTCCGGCGGGATCGATTTCACCGATTTGGCCAGCATCGGCGAAACCGGTGGCATGACAGGCAAGTCCATCACCACATTGTGCTGGAATGGTGTGCTGCAATCGGCATATGGCAGCTGCAGCGGAGGAACTCGACGTCGACGGGATCGCGGTTCGCTTGACGAATCCGGACAAGGTGTACTTCCCGAAGCTGGGTTCAGCCGGCACCAAACGCAAGCTCGTCGAGTACTACCGCGCCGTCGCGGGCGGCCCGATGCTGGCCTCGTTGCGGGACCGCCCGACGCATTTGCAGCGCTTCCCTGATGGCATCGACGGTGAGGAGATCTACCAGAAGCGCATACCCAAGCACCATCCCGACTACCTGGAGACCTGCCGGATCACGTTCCCGTCGGGAAGGACCGCCGACGCGCTGATGGTGACTCACCCGGCCGCCATCGTGTGGGCAGCGCAGATGGGCACGGTCACGCTGCACCCGTGGCAGGTCCGCTGCCCGGATGCCGAGCACCCCGACGAGCTGCGCATCGATCTGGATCCGCAGCCTGGCACCGGTTTCGCCGAAGCGCGAGCCGTCGCCGTCGACGTGCTGCGACCACTGCTCGACGAGCTCGGGCTGGTCGGTTTTCCCAAGACGTCCGGCGGTCGCGGCGTCCACGTGTTCCTGCGAATCAAAACCGACTGGGATTTCATCGCGGTACGCCGTGCCGGCATCGCGCTGGCCCGCGAGGTGGAGCGTCGCGCGCCGGATGCGGTGACCACGTCGTGGTGGAAGGAAGAACGGGGCAAGCGCATCTTCATCGACTTCAACCAGAACGCCCGCGACCGGACGTTCGCGTCGGCCTACTCGGTGCGGCGCACCCCGATTGCGACAGTGTCAACGCCGCTGACGTGGGACGAGCTGGCAAACGCCAACCCCGACGACTACACAATCGCGACCGTGGCCGATCTGGTGGCCCACCGCGACGACCCGTGGGCCGACATCGACGCGATCGACCAGTCGATCGCGCCGCTGCTGGACATGGTCGCGGCCGACGAAGAGCGCGGGCTCGGCGATCTCCCGTATCCGCCCAACTACCCGAAGATGCCGGGCGAGCCTAAGCGTGTGCAGCCATCGCGCGATACAGATCTGACGAGGAGAAATAAGCGGACTTGAGGTTGGGCATCGTTGACGGTTGCAACGGTCAACGAGCGCGGTCATCACGGCGACCGCGCCAGCGATCGGCTCGAAGTCGGGCCGGGGTTCAGGTAGCTCCAGGCGGCTTTCTCTGCGCGTGTATCGGCCACTGGGTCGTAGTGGATGGCCGCCCCACCGCTCAACCACGACGCACGCGACGTCTCCCGCAACACCCCGCCGGCGAAGGCATCGCGGATCAGTGCCCGGGCCATCCATGTGGATTCGACCGACGTCGGTATCCGGGACTTGCGCATCATCAAGAAGCAAACCGAAGCGCTTTACGCCAACCGGCATGCCGCGGCGCAGAAGTTCCTGTCCACTTGGGATTGGCCGGCATACGTCAAACACACCGATCTGAGCAAGCCCGAGGACCGCGCGCTGGGCCGCTCCCAGGGACGGGCTGACCGCCAAGATCCATGCCCGGACAGACACCGAGATCTGCCCGGTCGCGATGTCAGTCCGCGAGCGGACTTCTCCGCACACGAACACCACCTCGGCGCCCGTTTCGCCCAGCAGCTCGGTGCGGTTGGCGACCGCAATCGCGTTCGGAGTCATCCTCGTCGCGCTGCGCGCCGCCAACGAGGAGGGCACCCTTCGGGTCGATGACCCCGAGATCGTCACCAGGTTTCTGTGGGGCGCGCTCAGGCGAGGCGCGATCTTGGTGGCGACCTCCCCAACCCGGTCGGCACCCGCGACGCCGTCTCACGTTCGATAGTCGCGTTGGTGTGGGGGCTATGCTGCGACTCGTCCGAGTAGTAAGGCAGTCCAATGAACCTGGTAGCCAAGGCTGTCGACAAGATCGCCAATCCACCGCGAGTGTCGGATCCGGATCGGCTGCGCGCCGTGGTGTCCGGCAAGACGGTGCTGGTCACCGGTGCCTCCTACGGACTCGGTGAGGCCACCGCGCGCAAGCTCGCGGCGGCCGGGGCGACCGTGCTGCTGGTCGCACGCTCTGCGGACAGGCTGGCAGCCCTCGCGGCGTCGATCAACGCGGGGGGCGGCCGCGCGGCCGCGTACCCGGCCGATCTCACCGACCCGACAGCGGTCGCCGCACTGGCGAAGGGGCTCACCGAAAACCACGGCCCGATGGACGTCGTCGTCAGTAACGCCGGCAAGTCCATCCGGCGGTCGCTGCATCTGCAGTACGACCGGCCGCAGGATTTCGAGCGCACGATCGGTGTCAACTACCTCGGCCCGGTCCGGTTGCTGCTGGGGCTGCTTCCCGCGATGAGGGGCCGCGGCCGCGGGCACATCGTGAGCATTTCGACGATCGGTGTACGCACCGCACCAGGCCCGCGCTGGGGCACCTACCTGGCGTCCAAGAGCGCGTTCGATGTGTGGTTGCGCAGCGTGGAACCGGAACTGCGCGCCGACGGCGTGCACGTCACCTCGGTGTATATGACGTTGGTGCACACCCCCATGAGCGATCCCACGCCGATCCTGCGCAGAATGCCGGGTCTGTCTGCGGAGCAGGCCGCCGACATCGTCGCCAAGGCGATCATCGACCGGCCCGGCAGGGTGCAGCCGTGGTGGGTGTGGCCGATCGAAATCAGCTCGATTCTGCTGCCCGGGCCGCTGGGGGTCGGGATGGGACTGATGTATCGGTTCTCCACCGATTCCCCAAGCGCTCGGGGGATTCAGCAATGACGGCCGCGACCATCGTGACCAGCGCGGCCCGGGTGGTGCTGCGATCGGGATTGTTTGCGCCCGCTGGGCCGCTGACGATGTTCCGCATCGTGCGCGAGGCGGTTCGAGGCGGTGCGAACCTGGCTACTGTGATGGCGATCGCGGCGGCTCGCTGGCCGGACCGGACCGCGGTGATCGACGATGACGGCGCGCTGAGCTACGGTCAGCTGCAGTCCCACACCGAGTCCCTGGCGGCCGCGCTGGCCTACCGCCACGGCATCGGACCCGGGCTCTCGGTCGGCATCCTGTGCCGCAACGGGCGCGCCTTCATGCAGGCGATGTTCGCGGCGGCGTCGGTCGGTGCAGACGTGGTGTTGCTCAACACCGAGTTCCGCACCGACGCGCTGGCGACCGCGTTAGGCGCGCACCGGATCCAAACCGTGATTTGCGACGACGAATTCGCCGACCGGGTGCGTGCGGCAGACGAGGCGGTCGCCATCGTCGATCTCGCGGCGCTTGAGATCGACGAGCGCGAGCCACGGCCGAAGGCTGGGCCGCGCGGTCGGTTCGTGCTCCTGACGTCCGGCACGACCGGCACGCCCAAGGGTGTGCCGCGCACACCCAATATCACCCCGGCACTGGGTGTTGGAGTCGTGTTCCTCGACCGCATCGGGCTGCGCGCTGGAAGCCGAATTGCCGTGCCGGTGCCCATGTTTCACGCGTTCGGGTTTGGGATGGTGTTGCTCACGGTGATACTCGGCGGCACGCTGCTGACAAGACGCCGGTTCGACGCCGAAGCAACGCTCGCGCAGGCGTCGTTGCACCGCGCGCACGTGCTCGCCGCGGTCCCGGTCATGCTCGCCCGGATTCTCGACCTTCCGGACGAGGTGCGGGCGCGAAACCCGGTTCCGTCGCTGCGCGTGGCGATCACGGCCGGGGCGCGCCTGGACCCGAGCCTGGCGCAGCGGTTCATGGACGCCTACGGCGAGATCCTCTACAACGGCTATGGCTCCTCGGAGGTCGGCATCGGGTCGCTTGCGACGCCCACCGATCTACGGGAGACACCGGAAACGGTTGGCAGGCCCGTTGCCGGCTGTCCGGTCGAGATTCTCGACGAGAACGACGGTCCCGTCGGGCCGCACGTCACCGGGCGGGTGTTCGTGGGTGGTGGCCTGACGTTCGACGGCTACACCGGCGGCGGAGGCAAGGATGTGGTCGCCAAGATGACGGCCACCGGGGACATGGGGTACTTCGACGAGGCGGGGCGGCTGTTCATCGTCGGCCGCGAAGACGACATGATCGTCTCCGGCGGAGAGAACGTCTACCCCAGCGCGGTTGAGAACGCCCTTGGCAAACATCCCGATGTGGCCGACCACGCGGTGATCGGTGTTCCGGATGAGGACTTCGGCCAGCGGCTCGCTGCATTCGTCGTTCCCCGCCCGGGCGCCGACATCGACGAAGCCAAACTACGGGAGTACTTGAAGGACAAGGTGTCTCGCTTTGAACAACCGCGAGACATCACCCTCGTCGCCGCGATCCCCCGTAATCCCACCGGCAAGGTGCTGCGAAACGAACTGGGTCACGATCAACCGCACCGCCCCGCACGTGCACGACGTCGAAAGGGCAAGATCGTCGACCGTGGCGGCCTAGCCGGTCCAGAGGCATTAGGCTGACTGACACTCGATCTCGTGCCCACGCCTGTCCAATGAAGTAGAGGCTAGATGCAGGACATCGAACGCACAGGCGTCTCGGCTCCTGTAGCAGACGATGCCGACTTAGGACGGGACCCGCGCCGCACTAGTGCCAATCCCCTGTCGCAGGTTCTGGGGCTATTCACCCGGACCGGCGGCTTCTACGCCCGGTCCTGGGCCGCCTATCTGGATCGTGAGCCCGGTGAGCTTCCGGTGGCACGGCCCACCCTCGCGCTGGCGACCGAGGCGTTCTTCGACGAAATCGTGCTGACCGGGTTTCGCTTGCTGCGGTCGGCCCCCGACGCGACGAGACTCGCATGGATCACTCGCGAGGTGTCTGCGGCACTGGAGTTCTACGGCCAGCAGGGCTGGCTGGAAAAGCCCGAGGGGTTCTTCGCCGCACCCCCGGCGCTCACCGATGTCACGGTCAGGACTGTGAACAACATGGGGCGCACCTACGAGCGCCTGTTCTTCGACAGTGGCTATGAGCCCCATGCAGGTGAACCGGGCCGGGAACGATGGCTGAGCTACACCGGCAATAACCGCGAGTACGGGCTGATGTTGCGACACCGCCAGCCGCGGCCCTGGCTGGTGTGCGTGCACGGCGCGGAGATGGGACGGGCTGCGCTGGACCCCACGCTGTTTCGTGCCTGGCATCTGCACTCCGATCTCGGCCTGAACGTGGTGCTTCCGGTGCTTCCCATGCACGGGCCCCGCGCGCGGGGCCTGCCGAAGGGCGCCGCGTTCCCGGGTGAGGACGTGCTCAACGACGTCCACGGTGCGGCTCAGTCGGTGTGGGATATCAGGCGCTTGCTGTCCTGGATCCGCTGCCAGCAGCCCGAGGCGATGATCGGGCTGAACGGCATCTCCCTTGGCGGTTACCTCACGTCGCTGGTCGCCAGCCTCCACGACGGCCTCACCTGTGCGATCCTGGGCGTTCCGGCCGTCGATCTGGTCGAGCTGGTCGACCGCCACGCCGGCCTGAGCGGTCACGACGCCCTCGGTCAGACCATGAGGTTGGCCAAGCCCATCGGCCGGATGATCTCCCCATTTGCACTGACTCCCCGCGTGCCGATGCAGGGCCGCTTCATCTACGCCGGC
>Ga0181521_10005505_pt1 | contig 14071 bp, 11 predicted proteins | sample PEATcosm2014_Bin_32_FD_119764 | JGI IMG/M metagenome (GOLD analysis project Ga0181521, IMG submission 119764) | Peatland microbial communities from MTU Mesocosm Facility, Houghton, MI, USA - PEATcosm2014_Bin02_60_metaG | ecosystem: Environmental > Terrestrial > Soil > Wetlands > Peat | place...
GCGCTCGAGCACGTCCTCAGGGCTGATCCAGCGGCCGGCGCTGGGCACTTCGTTGCGCATCTCGCCATACTCGGGGCAGACCCCGCGAATGGCGGTATTGGCCAGACGGTCACCGTAAGAGATAGGAAGCCAACGCACCGTTTCCAGGCAGGCGGTCCTGACCAGCGTGACGTTTTCCCGAACCAGGTCCAGGTCCGCTTTTTCGAAGACCACGTGCTTGCCGGCGCGCTGGCCTCCCGCCTGCTCGCTGGTCTGAGCGGGCCAGCATATGACCGCTCCCTTGCCGAAGGCGTCAAAGGCCGCGACGACCACGGACCGAAGCCCTCGGCCGTAGGCGATCAGGAGCGCGACAGCGGCAATACCCCACGTAATCCCCAACATGGTGAGGAAACTACGCAGCGGTTGGCGGCGGAGTGCGGACCAGGCTTGGATGAGGATTTCTCGGAACACGTCGTTCTCACCTTGGGCTGTCAGCTTTCAGCCATCAGCTATCAGCTTCCAGCCCTGAACTTGGGGGAATGATTTGGTCGCCCGGTAGATCGAGAGCGTCAATTCATGTCCCTCTTGCCAGACTTTCGGATCTTTAAATGACCTCGCTTCGCCTCGCCTCCCATGTTGGGTGTCCGGAAGGGCTCCGAGGCGGCACGTTCCATCCTTTCCGTCCTCTCAATCAGGTGAAAGCTGAGAGCTGATAGCTGACGGCTGATAGCTGACAGCTAGCCTCCCGGCTCATACCGCAGGGCGTCGATGGGATCCACCATGGCGGCGCGGCGCGCCGGGTAAAGCGCCGAGAACACGGCGATGGTGCCCAAAATCGCGAATGAAATCACGGCGGATCTCCAGGTTGGCAAGAGACCCGCAAAGAAGACCGGCATGGGGAAAAGGTCGACGAGCCCGCAGAGACCGTAGGCGATGCCCATGCCCAGACCTCCGCTCAACAGAACGACGATGAGCGCCTCGATGAAGAACTGGCTCAGAATGGCCCGGGCGCTGGCGCCCACCGCTTTGCGAACGCCGATTTCACGGGTGCGTTCGCGCACCGCCACCAGCATGACGTTCATCACGCCGATTCCCCCCAGCAGCAGTGTAGTGATGCCCACCGCTCCCAAGAAGAGCTTCATGCTGTCCATGATCTTCTGAAATCCCTTGGCCTCCTCGACCGTGTCCCAGATGGGAGCGGCTTCCTTGTCTCGAGGGTCGAAGTTGTGGATGCGTCCGAGCGCGCGGCGCACTTGCCACTTGCAGGTTTCGTGCTCCTCGAGCGACTTCGGGGCCACCAACAAATGATCAACGCTGGTGGAAAGCTGAGGAGGTTTGTTGGGAAAATCGCGCAGCATGGCGCTGAAGGGGACGAAGACCTTATCCACGTCCCAGCCGTCATAGCAACTGTTCTGGTCTTTGCTTTCCATGATTCCGATAACGGTGTAAGGCAGGTTGTTGATGTAAATGCTCTCACCGACAGCGGGACGGGTCGAGAAGAGTTGCTTCTTGATATTGCTGCCAAGGAAGGCCACGCGGCGCCCCTGGGCATTGTCTCCCCAGTCATAGAACCGGCCTTCAGCGACGTGGATCGAACGAATCTCAGCGAACGGGGGAAGCGAACCCGTGACCAACGGCGAGGCATTGTTGTAAAGGCTGCGCGTGGATAAGTTCTCCCGCTCGAGCTCCGGCAAGACGTACCGGCAGGCAGTGGCCTCCTCCGCCACGGCGGGCACGTCCGAATCCTGCCAGTTCACTTGACGGCCTGCCCGCAGCCCGCCCGCTTGCATGCTGGTCCGGCCATTGAAGATGATCATCAAGTCCTTGGCGAAGGTCTCCTGCTGTCTCATTTGGCCGACGCGCAATCCTTCTCCGGCGGCAATCATCAGGGTGATGGAGATGATCCCCCAGGCAATGCCGAACATGGTGAGGAAGGTCCGCAGCTTGTGAGACCACAGGGTGCGCAACGTGTCGAGGATGAGATCGCGAAGGACCATTGTTGAACCTGTCTTGAATGCCCAGTGACATCAACCTAGTGACAAGTGATGAGTGACAAGTGACGAGCAAATGTGCAGGTGCCAGGTTTCACGTGTCAGTGAAGAACAGGCGGGAAGTTTGTAGAAACCAACTCCTGAATTCTGACTTCTGCTTTTCCGCTCGTCACTCGTCACTTGTCACTCGTCACTGCAATATAACCTGCTGGCCTTCTTTCAGGCCTTCAACAAGTTCTGTCTTTACGCCATTAGAAATGCCCAGTTTCACCGAGAGTTTGCGCCGGCCAGTCTTGGACCCAGGATCGGGAGTCTCCAAGGAAGTGCGGCGGTCCTTGTCATAGATCACCGCCGCCTCAGGCACCATCAGTACTTTCTGTTTCTCCTCCAGGATGATTTCAGCATTGGCGCTCATGTTTGCTTTCAGCTCCCCGGTGGGGTTCTGAATCGAGACGCGGACCTCGAAGGTTGTAACGTTGTCCTTCTCGACGCCTAGGGGGGAGATCTTGGTTACTTTACCCAGGAACTTCTTTTCTTTGAGCGACTCGACCGAGATGCGCGCGGGCTGACCAAAGTAGACCTTGCTGATGTCGGCTTCGTCCACTTTGCCTTTGACGTAAACTTCGCTCACATCTCCCAGGGTCATGATGTTTGTCGCCTGCGACCCCAGGATCAGAATTGAACTGATGGCGTCACCCACTTCCACGTCCCTGGACAGCACCAATCCATCCATCGGGCTGACAATGGTGGAATTGCGGAGGTCCTCCTCGGCGTTTTCGAGGGCCGCTTGCATTTGGGCCACCTGGGCCTTCGCGCGCGCGACGTCGGCGCGGCTGACCGCCACATTGCGCTGGGCTGACAACTGCTTATTCAGCGCCATCTGATAGGCTTTTTCACCGTCATCGAGCAATGAGGCGGAAATCAGCCCTTCGGCAGCCAGCTTCCGGTTGCGCTCGGCGGTGGATTTCAGGAAGGGCAGGTCAGGACCCATCGCGTCCACAACGTTGCGCTCGAAAGTCGCCTGCGCTGATTGAACGGCAGCCTCTGCGGCCTGCAAGTTGGCGCGGGCCTCAGCCACCTGGGCGTGCAACTGCTCTTTGTCCAGCTCGACGAGCACCTGGCCCTGCTTCACGCGGTCGCCATACTCGGCAAAGATCTTCTCCACGATCCCGCTGGCCTTCGATTTGACATCCACTTTTGCCAGAGGCTCAATCTTGCCTGTGGCGACCACGGAACGAGCCAAGTCCCCGCGTTCGACCGCGGCCAATTTGGAGGCATCAATCTGACGATTCGGTCGTAATGCTGCGGCAATGCCAAATCCGCACCCAACCAGGACAATGAAGGCAACTCCCGCGACGATCCACCGCCGCCGCTTCTTATGATTGTTGTTTGCCATCGGTTTTCCTCGGACCCAGGCGCTACGCCGGGTGTCTGGTTTCAAGTACGCGACAACGGCAGGAAATGTTCCATCCCTATAGGTGGCAGTCGGCCATGCTGCTTCCTAGCAACCTTGGACAGGCAACCGGCCTCTCAATCCGTGGGTTTCTACTCAGGAGATTTAGACGTGGAAGGAAGCCGAAGGTCACCTGATTGTACGCGCCTAATGCAAAACATTGAGAAGAAGTCGTCGGTCTTGTATTTCGCTCCAAGGTACGTTGCACCGAGGCGCTCGGCACCATTCTGAGCATGGATAGCCGAAATCGGCTCTCCGTGATGTCAGAAACAGGGTGCAGCGGGGTAAGACCGAAGGGTAGGTTTTTCGTGCCCTGCAAGGGCAGAAGATAGTAGCCGGGGGCAACGCCCCCAGAAAGCGCCACGTTCGTTCCCCGACCCTGAAAGTCGTATCACCCTGAGCCGCGGGACGCAAGACCAGTGACGCCACCCGGATTCGACACGTCACCTGACGGGTCGGGCCTGGTTGGGGGCACGTTTTCCGGGGGCGTTGCCCCTGGCTACTCTATTGATCCCCTCTGGGGATCAAGGGTCGAAACCTGTTCGGAGGAGTGGCGAGCGGATCAATTGTTGGTTTTGGCCATTGATAGTGAGAGAGACCATTTTGGATAGGTTACAACTTCCACACGAACCGGCGTGGTGCCGGAGTGGACAAATCCCAGGCGCTTAGCGGCTGCCCACGAAACGTCAATCAGACGCCGTCCGATGTGCGGCCCACGGTCGTTGACCCGCAGCAATATGTTCTTATTATTCTTGAGGTTAGTGACTCGGACGGTAGTTCCAAAAGGGAGCGTTTGGTGCGCTGCTGTGAATCCGTTTAAGTCGTAAACCTCTCCGTTCGCCGTCGCGCTCCCCTGGAACTCTTGACCGTACCAGCTTGCTACTCCGATTTGGTATTTTTCCTCCGGCATTACGGCCAAGGGGGATAGTCTGATCGAAGCGGACGACCTTGCTTCGGACTTGGCTGACAGTGCGATTAACCCCGCCACCGCACAGCCTATAATAAGTCTCTTCATTCATCCTCCAATCAGCACGCGCCCTCTCTGGTCTGAGCTGGCCAAACTTGTGTGCAACTGGTTACGTGATGGAATTGCCTACTTTAGACAATTTGGGATACACTGTCAAGTGAAAAGCTCCCCTTGTGAAAAGCTCCCCATGAAAAGTAGTCTATACGGTCTGACTAAAACTTGGCTGGCAGCTTATTTTCAGGCTACTCAGTCGAAATATGTAAAAGGGCGAAATGGCCCCTTTCCGAATCTGAATCGCCTGTGCCATGGCTGAGTTTTCGAGCGTACCGTACCGCTACTGCCTTAGTGCTGGCTCAAGTGGGCTGCCTTGGGAACCGGAGGGCTGGGTCAAACCCAGGGCGGCAGCCAATGTCGCTGCAAGGTCGATTGGCTGACATCGGCTGAAATAGACGCCCGGTTTGAAGGCGCTACCCCAAAGCAGCAAGGGTACTTGCGAATCGTAGTTCCAAAGGCTCCCATGAGTAGTTTCTCTGGACCCTGAAACAGGCAGTGCGTAGGGGTCCAACACTACGAAGACGTCACCCCCTCGCTTGGGGTTGAAACTGTTCGACGCTGCACGGGCGAAAGGTGACGAGGGCAAACTGCCGGTCAATAGCTGGGTGCGCGTAAAGGCTGCCGTCACTCCGGGCGCGGAAACAGCAGCCGTAGCCGCCACCTCTTCAGCCTGTAAGGGTTGAATATGGTGGTTCATCAAAGCGTGGTGGTCAAGGTAAATGTAGGGCCCCTCCATTCCTTCAATCCACGCCCCCGGCCCGAATGCCGAAGCCATCGCAGTTTCGACAGCGTTGCGGATCAAGGCAGACTGGGCGTTGCCTGGACCCCACTTGTGGTCCTGAATGAATCCCGGGTTCGGAGCAACTCCGTGGTCCGCCGAGAGGGCGATCCACACGTTGTTGAGCCCAACAAGCTTATCCAACTCGGCAAAGAACGAGGCCAGATAGCGGTCCGTTCGCAAGGTTACATCAGCAACTTGAGGGCTGTAGGGGCCAAACGCGTGACCGATAGAGTCGTTTACGCTGAGAGATATGGCCAACAGGTCGGGATCGGTTCCCTGGCCAAGGCGTTCGTTCCGCACGACCTCACGAGCAAAAGCCAGTTCAATTTCATTCATAAAGGGAGTGTGCTGAAGCCAACCCAGAAACTTCGGGTCAGGGCACGATTCCTCGGGCATCCCGCGATATTCCCCCAGCGTTTGGCCGCTTGCACCCGTTGTTTCTGCCAAGACTGTCCATTTCCCGCCACAGTATTCCTTCACCGGCGAATTCCGGTTGAATTCCGCTACCCAGGAAGGCAGCGCCGGCATGTAGTAGGTGCTGGTAACAAAACGGCCCGAACCCGGGTCATACCAGTACACGGCGGACGGCGAGTGGCCACCCATGAGCACTGCCGCGCGGTCTTTGAGTGAGATGGCCACGACTTTCGAACGAAAGTCTGTGGCGGCCCGCAATTCGTCCCCCAGAGTGCTGCCGATAAGGTAGTGCGGCGAGAATCCCGGGGTCGCGCTGGCCCGGTCGGGCTCGCTGACTAACTTTGTGGTTGGGTCCTCGACGCAATTGACCGTTCGGCGAAGCGTTGGCTCGTACCATTCATTCCCGATGATCCCGTGTACGTTTGCGTACGCCCCTGTCAACAGAGTGGCATGGCCGGGGCCTGCGCTAGTTGTGGCGTAGTCGTATCGACAATCTGCAAAGTTGGCGCCGTTCAGCAAGAGGTTGAATCCGCCCGCAACGAATCGCTGCCTAAAGCGCACCAAGTAGTCATATCGGAATTGATCGATTACGAGTATCAGGACCAGCTTGGGACGGCGGGGGTAGTCAGTTGCTTTCCCTGCAATGGCGACATGGAGCAGGAAAAGCATCAGTAAAACCGCTGTCAATACACTAATCGGGGGCCTCTTCAGCACATAAATCCTCCCCGAAAAGTCTACAAACTGAATCAGGATACCAGAATTACGCGCTGGTCAGCACGATATGGCGTCGGGGCATGGCAAGTGTGACGTGGAGACATCCGGCCCTCGTGCTACACTGAGTCTATGTCACACAAAAGGGGTTGCCGCCCATGCAGCGTCGCGTTCTCATTTCCCTGTTCCTGGCTTCCATTGTGTTCGCACCGGTTCGATGGAGTTTTCCCGCAGAAGATGCTCAGACGGTTAAATCTAAGCTTCTGCAAGCTCCTGCGGGCCGCTTACCGGTGAAGATTGATCTCAGAGGAATGACCGTTCTTCCCAATGGGCGCCTTATAACCCCTTTCGGCAAGCAGGTGAAGGTGGCGCCCCATCCTATGGCCTCGGGCTCAGCCCGGACGGCAAAACCCTGGTCACCGTTAACAGCGGCACGCATCCTTTTTCGGCAAGCATCGTGACGGACATTTTCGGGCTTGCTCCCCAAGTGGCCCAGATTCCCCCCGGCTTCAAATCTTCCGACGCTGATCCGGAGAGCGTTTTTATGGGCGCCGGCATCGCTGGCGACAATCGCACGCTCTACCTGTCCGAAGGCAACAACGGGAAGGTTGGCATCTTTGACCTGGTAACGCACCAACGGCTGGGCTCTCTTAGCCTGGAGGGTGAGTTCCAGAGCAGAACCTACAACCACAGCCTCAGCGGAGAACTCCTGCTCTCGCATGACGGCAAAAGCCTCTATGTCCTGGATCTTGCACACTTCCGCTTGGTGGTTTTCGATACGAACAGCAAAGAGGTCATCGCCAGCATTGCCGTGGGCCGGATGCCCTTTGGGCTGGCGCTCTCGCGGGATGGGAAAAGGGTTTACGTATCCAATGTTGGAACGTTCAGCTACACGCTGGTTCCGGGTTACGATGCCAAGAATGCACGAGATACGGGCATCACCTTCCCGGCGTTTGGATACCCCTCCAAGGAGGCCGAAGAAGGCGCCGCCGTGGAAGGCAAGCAGATTACCGGTTTGGGTGACCCGAACGTTCCCGAATCAAATTCGCTTTACGTGATCGATGTGAGGGTTCCTTCGAGCCCCAAGGTGCTCGACAGAATACGAACCGGGCTACCCATTGGCGGCCTGATCGTGGCCGGAAGTAGCCCGGGAGCCGTGGTCGCAGGAAAGAGGAAGATCTTTGTCTCAAACGCAACCCAGGACAGCATCAGTGTGATTGACGCCCGCAGCGGGAAGGTGGAGGAGAATGCCTTGCTCACTCCCGCAAGCGCCGTCAAAGGGTTGCGTGGCGTCCTGCCTTTCGGCATGGCACTCAGTCCCAATGAAAAGCGCTTGTACATCGCCTGCGCTGGCATCAACGCTGTCGCCGTGGTGGAAACCGACCACATGCAATTCCTGGGTTTCATTCCCAGCGGTTGGTTCCCGGCGCGAGTGGCGGTGAGTGCTGACGGCAAGACGCTCTTTGTGGCCAATGCCAAGGGCTTTGGCGCAGGCCCCAATGGGGGGAGAGATTTTCAACTCGGCCCGGAGGGTGCTTACATCGGCGACATCACCAAGGGGACGGTTTCAATCCTGACGATCCCGAAAGACTACGCGTTGCGCCCCCTCACGCTCCAGGTGATGAGGAACAACGGCTTTATTCCAAGTTTCCTGGCGCAGGCACAGGCGCCAGCGTCCAAGCGTTCCGCAGACTTCCCTGTTCCCTTCCCAGGCTCACCCAGCTCGAAGATCCGCCATGTGGTTTTCATCACTAAAGAGAACCGGACCTTTGACGAAATGTTGGGCGACCTGGGCGGCGCCGACGCGGAGCGCGACGCCACGCTGGCCCGCTGGGGGATTGACGCTACCGTCAAGGAAGAGAATGAACCTACGCTGGAGCACGTGCAGGTCACACCCAACCAACATGCCCTGGCTAAGCGCTTTGCGTTCAGCGACAACTTCTACGTGGATTCGGACGTCTCGGTGGACGGCCATCACTGGCTGGTAGGCAACTACCCAAATGAACTCTTAGAAACGGCTTGGCCCGCCAGCTACGGCGGCAAGCTTGAATTCGTGCCCGACCAGGACGCCCCAGGGCGGCTGGACATCGGGGCCTCATCCACAATTCCCGAGACTTACCTTGAAAACGGTTCGCTGTGGGAAAACCTGGCGCGGGCTCATGCTACCTTCCGCAATTATGGCGAAGGACTGGAATTGCCGGGCGACGACGAAAGTGCGGGGGAGTATCCCACGGGCGCGCGGCAATCCGTGAATGCGCCCATGCCGAGGGTTCTGTTCGATAACACGTCGCGAGACTATCCAACCTTCAATACCAACATCTCCGACCAGTATCGCTTCGCCCAGTTTAGGAAAGAGTTCGATGAATTCGTAAGCGGTAAGAAACCTCTGCCACAGTTTATCTACATCTGGCTCCCTAACGATCACACCGCCGACCCGCGCCCTGAGGATGGATTCGCCTATCGGGCTTCCTACGTGGCGGATAACGACTTGGCGCTGGGCAAGCTGGTGGAGTTGTTTTCTCGCAGCCCTTTCTGGAAAGACATGGCCATCTTCGTGACCGAAGACGACGCGCAGAGCGGCCAGGACCACGTGGATGCTCACCGCAGCCTGTTGCTGATGATCAGCCCTTATGCGAAGCCGGGCGTCTCACACATCCATACCAGCATGGCGAGCATTCTCAAGACGTTCGATTTGATTCTTGGCATGCCTTTCATCAATCAATACGACGCCGCAGCTACGGACCTCTCCGACATGTTTACAAACACTCCGGACTTCACACCGTACACCGCCTTGCCTTCAGACACCCGGATTTTCGATCCGGCGAAGGTAAAGGAACCGGGCCTCGAGGCTAAGCCCGGCGAACCACTTGATAATCCTGACCTGATCCGCAAAGAGATGAAAAACCGCATTGAACCGAAATAACGACATTCGGGTGGGTCGGGCTAGGGAAACGGCCCTCTCCCGCGGGGAGGGTGGCCCGCGACCGGCGTTTTCACCAGCCGGCGCGGGCCGGGTGAGCGGTTTCTTTGGTACGTGCGAAGCAGCAAGTCACCCAGACCTGCTTTTTAGCTCTGACCTTCTGCTCCGTACCTTGCGCCTATGGCGAGGACTAGGCTGTTCCGCGGTTCGGTAGTGATATATCTGTGCGTTGCTGGTTGTACTTGCAAGACATTTCATTGTTGACATTGTGTTAATTTCTTGATAGACGGGGTACTCTTTTTGGTTATCCTTTGTTCAAGTCGTGGGATGCATCTGGCTAGGAGGAGCGCACACCTTGGATTGGGCCTTTTGGCGACGCGTATGGAAAGCTTTGCAACGTGTCATCGCGCTTGCGCTTTTTATGGAGGTCCACAGGGGACTGGATCGTGGATTTGAATGGATTACCCCGAAATGGATGGTAGGAGCCTTACGGTTAGAGGAAACAGTAATATACCTGATCTTTTTGTACATTTACATTCAATTGGGTGGGGATATGGTTACAGTTTTCAAACCCTCCCATGGAAAGCGAAAAGCCGAGGCTGGCAGACATGAGACCGAACCAGAACAACAAAGCACTACAACTTAGCGGGATCACCAAAGCTGTGATTTCCGTTGTTAGTGGAGTCCCGCGCATGTTCATGATTTCTGTGACTGGCGTCTTGATCGCTCGTTATGTCTACCACGTTCCAAATGAACAGATCGCAGCTGGAGTAGGTGTCCCCTTGGTCTGTTTTCTTCTTATCAAATTCTTTTTCCCTGGGCACAAAGATGAAAGTACGGCTACGCAGCAGAAAGAGCAGCGTTTGTTGCTAACATGGGGTGCCCCTCTAGGCGCGCTATTATTGATCATAGCTATAATCTCGCTGATGTCATCTGGGTTGTACGCATGGATTGGGTTGTTGTCCTTTGCGAAAACGGCACTGCATTATGCGGTCGTATTTCTAGCTTCGGCGGTTATGATATTTGTTCTTCTGATACTAACAGGCGTTGTCTCGCCTCGGGACACCATGCGCAACGTCTTCTGGGAGATCCCCATTAACATCGGGGGCCAATTGTCTCATTGGTTGTCACTCGGACACGGCAGCCTAGGTCGCTAGGAAATCACCTCTCCTATCGTCCAGATATGGTCAGCTATACCAGCTTCCATGGCGGGAGTTAGGGGCGAGAAACGCAACAATATCACACTACCCGCGGTTCACACGTATTGACAGAGATGTTCCGTTTGTCCTAAGGTCAGTGAAAAGTCATGGACAGTTCAAACGAATCCGAAGTCAGGCTTGCTGAACTCATTTGGAGAACTGTCAAGCTAAGGGTGTCGCTGCTGATTCTTACAATTGTGGTATTGCTTGTTGTCTGGTCTTCGCTCTCGAATGGCAGCCGAGAGGCCGAAAAGATAGATAGGACCTTCTGCGAGTACCTAGTGGACCAGCAAAACACCCTCCAGAAAAATCTCGATCAGCAAGCCCGCGAATCGCTTCACCCCAACCCTGGCACACCCCGGCCGCAGCCCCTTGTTCTCTCCTCGGAAGACACGTGTCATGTGGGTTCGAGTCGCACTTGGATTGAAATTACAAGAAATACTGACGAGATGCTCTCCTGGCCGACTACATCACCTTTTGACCTCCTTGCCAAAGCCGCCAATGAAAGGAGGAAAGCCTTTGTTGATTACGACACAAAGAGACACGAGGCCTACCGTCTTCAAATCCAACTTTCTTCCGAGCAATCCAGCAGCACGATTATAGTCAATGCTCTAACGGTTGCTAAGGTCATTCCGTTTTGCGTTCTTGCGGTGTTAACGGTAGTTGTAGTGCTTGGTTTTCAGCAGTCCGCCTACAGGCGGCAACTCCGGTCCCATCTGCGAAACAGGGCCGGCGATGACCTTTTCCAGGCAATGGCAGTGGCTCAGTTCCTAGCTGCTCCGTTCCGACAAGCTGCTTCCCGTGTGGAAAAATGGCTCGAAGTGCCTCCCGTTGGTCTAGCGGTGGGCACTCTCAGCATCGCGGTAGTCCTACTACTGCTCGGAGTAATTTCAAGCTTCACTTTAACTCTCGTGTATTTGACGGACTCGATTATTTTCAGCTACCCGTTTGCGCTCTACGCTTGCCTCATCCTTCTCACGTGCATGTTGATGGTTACTCGGAGGTCGTATCTTGAAAACAATCGACCCCCTTCCGAACACCAGGATAAGGACGTCCCGGAGCACCTGTCAAACGGATCTAGATGGTTCGCGATCACCCTTGCGTGCGTAGCCATTATCAGTCTTACGCTCACGTGGACGAAGGAGAACGCGCAGGATGGCGATTCTTTCAGAGGATTTGAGTTCCTACTGCACCAACGCCCATCTGACGACATTTATGCCCTCAACCTGCCAACATTTCGCGACGCAAGAATTCAGGTAACTGTAGCAGTGGCCTTCGTTCTGATCTGCATTCTAGATGTTCTGCTTCGTTCCCATCGAGCCAAACCGCTTCCCGTGTTCTTGTATGAGGTTCGGCGTTTCCTTGCTGTCTGCGTCCTTGGCCTGTCGACGTACTTCCTGGCATATATAGGCACGCTTCAGTACGAATCGGTCTACTCGGTGCCGTGGCTTGACAGACTTTCACCTCAGGGATCTCTGATTACCTATAATCCGACATATGGGTTTTGGATATTCCTCGTGTGCTGTGTCCTCCTCGTTTGGCTTTCATTCAGGACGGCGACAAACAGACTCGACACTTGGCTTTCGGAACAAGCGCAGACCTGCCTCTTAGGTCTGCGGCTTTTAGCCGCGCGTCATCCGGTCTTGCGCAGGGGCACAGGTCGGCGGGACACGGAGGCCCGAAGTCGGAAATGAGGCCCTCTCCCTTGGCGGAGAGGGCGTGACGTGAGGGGTTGCTTCGTCATGTTCGCCGATCTGATCCTCCTCAGCGTGCAACCGATCCCTCACCCGTCCCGCTCTGGCTGGTGAAAGCGCCGGTCGCGGGACACCCTCTCCCCAAGGGAGAGGGAAAGAATCGTTTCCGCAAGGGCCAAACGAAAATGATCTGCATCGGACGACGCGGCCAGGATGCCCGCGCTACATCCGAGGGACTTTGACTCTTACGTCGCGCACCCATGACATTCCTTCGTCTTGACGCCTCTCGGTGGTTTCCCCTAGAGTAAGGTGCTTGACGGCGTTCCACCAGACGTATGCACGAAGGTCAACGAGCGGCGAACGCTCATTCGCATTGTCTAGTGCTTAGTTGTAGAAGTTAGCGACCTTATTTGTCGGGGGTGGAAGGGCGGGGCTTCAGCCCCGCCGTAGGGCGCAGGTGGGATTTGGGGGCTTTAGCCCCTGAGCGACGCGGCTTCAGGGCCTAAAGGCCCATTCAACTCTCCGCCCCGCGGCGGCGGGGCTAAAGCCCCGCCCTTCCGAGGGTCATAAATAATAGCGGGAATCTATGCAACTAAGCACTAGCATTCGTGGCCAAGGCACTGTGCATTTCAGTTGGCAAAAAAAGCTCTTCCCGCCCCTTGTTCTTTTGACCTTCGCGCTCTCTGCACTCGCTTTCAGTCCTGTGGCCGCGCGGCATGGGATGGTGGCGTCGAGCGAGGCTTTGGCATCCGAAGTGGGGGTCCAAATCCTTCGCGCCGGTGGCAACGCCGTGGACGCTGCGGTGGCGGTTGGGTTTACCCTCGCGGTCACTTATCCGGTGGCGGGGAATATCGGCGGGGGCGGATTTATGTTGATCCGCTTGGTGAGTGGCGAAGCCGTGGTAGTGGACTACCGTGAGGCGGCGCCGGCGGCGGCTTCCCGAAACATGTACGTCAACTCCAGTGGGGAACTCATTCCGGACGCCAGTACGGTTGGAGCTTTGTCGGCCGCGGTTCCTGGCACGGTGGCCGGCCTTGCGCTGGCCGAGCAGAAATATGGGAGACTTGGGCTGGCCCGCGTGATGGCGCCCGCGATTCGCCTCGCCAAGCATGGTTTCGCGGTCAGCTACGACCTCAGCGAATCGCTCCGCCTGGACCGGGACCTCCTCTCGAAGTTCGATGCTTCACGCCGAATTTTCCTCCGGGATGGACGCCTGTACGAGCCTGGCGAGGTTTTCAAGCAGCCGGAACTGGCTCGAACGCTTGAGGCTGTCGCTCATCGGGGGGCGAATGGCTTTTATGCGGGTCGCGTCGCGCAGGCTATTGTCGCCACCATGGGCAAGTACCGTGGCCTCATCACCGAGCAAGACTTGGCCCATTATCAACCGACGCTGCGCCAGCCACTGGTTGGTCACTTTCGGGGTTACGAGGTTCTGAGTGTTCCCCCGCCGAGTTCCGGAGGCGTGGGGTTGATTGAAATGCTTAATATCCTCCAGCCCCTTGACTTGGGAGTGCCGGATTCGTTCCAATCCATGCATTTCATCACCGAGGCCATGCGTCACGCTTACGCCGACCGCGCTGCTTACCTGGGGGATGCCGACTTCGTCTCGGTGCCGGTGGCACGCCTCACGAGTCAAGACTATGCGGCGAAGCTGCGGGCGGAGATCCTGCATTCCAAGCCGGATGCCCCTATCCAGGCGGGCAATCCCCAGCCGTTTGAAGGTCTCCAGACCACTCACTACTCCGTGGTGGACGCTGAGGGGAACGCGGTGGCGAACACCTACACCTTGAATAACGGCTATGGAAGTGGAGTCACGGTGGAGGGCGCGGGTTTCCTCTTGAACGATGAGATGGACGACTTTGCCTCCAAGCCGGGCGCGCCCAACCTGTACGGCCTCGTGCAAGGCGA
>Ga0181521_10005506_pt1 | contig 14069 bp, 9 predicted proteins | sample PEATcosm2014_Bin_32_FD_119764 | JGI IMG/M metagenome (GOLD analysis project Ga0181521, IMG submission 119764) | Peatland microbial communities from MTU Mesocosm Facility, Houghton, MI, USA - PEATcosm2014_Bin02_60_metaG | ecosystem: Environmental > Terrestrial > Soil > Wetlands > Peat | place...
GCACGATATGTCGAGCCTGCGCCTGCTCGGTTCGGTGGGCGAGCCGATCAACCCGGCGGCGTGGGAGTGGTACTACAAGACCATCGGCAAGGAGCGCTGCCCGATTGTGGACACGTGGTGGCAGACCGAGACCGGCGCCATCATGATCGCGCCCATGCCCGGCGCCGTGCCGCTGAAACCGGGGTCGGGAACCCTGCCCCTGCCGGGCGTGCTGGCGGACGTAGTGGACCTGTTCGGGAAGCCGGTCGAGGCCAATCAAGAAGGATTTCTCATCGTGCGCCGCCCCTGGCCGAGCATGGCGCGCACGTTGTGGCGCGATCCGGAGCGCTACCGGCAGCAGTACTGGGAGCGCATCGACGGCGTGTACATGACGGGCGACGCCGCGCGCCGCGACCAGGACGGCTACTACTGGATTCTCGGCCGCGTGGACGATGTGATGAACGTCAGCGGCCACCGGCTCAGCACCATGGAAATCGAATCCGCGCTGGTGCGCCACCCCGCGGTGGCGGAAGCGGCCGTGGTAGGCAAGCCGCACGAGATCACCGGCCAGGCGGTGGCCTGCTTCGTCACCCTGAAAAAGGGCACTTGGAATCACCACGAGTTGGCCGAAGAACTGCGCAAGTGGGTGGCGCACGAGATTGGCAGCTTCGCCAAGCCGGAGCAGATCCGCTTCACCGATTCGCTCCCCAAGACGCGCAGCGGCAAGATCATGCGCCGCCTCCTGCGCGAGATCGTGACGTCTAATTCGGTGACAGGCGACGTAACCACCCTGGAGGATCTGTCGGTGGTGACGCGGCTGGCGGCGCAGCACGACGAAGAGTAGGGGTCTACGCGAGGAGTGTGGTTCCTGCGTGAACCGCAGCCAGCCCTTGGCTCTGTGATCGAACCTGGCGGCCGGAGCGTTTTCAGAAAGATGGGCCGGGGATGCCGATCATCGTCCACGACAAAACCCCAGCCCGGACGCTCTCGAACTCGCCGTTATGGAACCCAACTCGCGCGATGAGACAAGGTGACTTTCACAGGACGAGGCGCTAACCTAATTGAAGCTGGCTACACAGTGAATTCCGGGACTTCACCAGGACTTTCTCCTGCTGTGTCGCATTCCGCCGCTGGGGAAGACGATCTCATCAGCGTCGCCGCCATCGGTGTCCTCGCGTTCATCAGTACTGATATTGCACATGAGGTGGTGGGACACGGGATCGGGTTGCTCATTGCCGGTGGCAGGTCGGGAATATTGACTACAACCCGGCTAATTTATGAATTTCAGCTGCCCAATCCAACCTGGAGAATCTTCGATATTGGCGGACCTGCGGGAAATTTGATTTGGGCGGGTGCTTGCTTTCTCGCTCAACGCCTGATTCACCGAACCGCTCCAGGACTGAGACTGTTTCTCTGGACCAGCATGTCCTTCAGCCTGCTGTGGGAATGTGGTTATCTGATGAAGTGCGGAGTCACAGGCAACGGAGATTGGATGGCGCTCACAGAGGGACTAACGCCTGCCTGGGTTTGGCGGGCGTTGATCTTCGTAGTTGGCCTCGCCCTCTATCGCGGTGCCATATCGCTCACAAGTTCCGAGCTTCATTTCGTCATAAGTGCGAAGGCCGCGCAATGGCGCTCCCGCGTGGTTCGTCTGCTATTAACTCTGTGCAGTGCAGGCGGGTTGATCGCGTGTGCCGGCCCGATCTTCGATCCACGAGGACGGATCGAGATGCTGAACTCCGGAGCTCTAAGCAGCCTCGCATCCTGGGTGGGGCTCTTCGCTGTGCCATTTCTTTTTCCATTGCATTCAGATAAGAACCTTGCGGCGGTCAGTCCTCTCCGGCGAAGCACTCCCGTGATTCTCCTGGCAGCGGCCGCTTTGGTTTCGTTTGTAGCGATCCTGGGTCCCGGCATCCCGTTCTCACTGTGATTGGTTCCGCGCGCGGACACAGCGATTCAGAGCGGTTGGATCGCCGGCGCTTTCGGAACGCCATCCGCGCGCTGAGCGACTCGGCAGCGCGCACGTCGTCCAGCGCCTCGTTCATTTTGGCGACGATGTGAATTCCCTGGACGAGGCAACCGTAATAGTACTTCAGGTACTGGTCTGATTCGTGATTACCGGCCCTTCACCACGTATACTATGGAGAGTGAAGTCAACGTCTATCTCAAAGCGGACCGTGTCTTCCTCCCAGCACGAAGCCTCGGCGCCCATTAAGGGAGGTGTAAGGGTCTACGCATCTCCGGTATTATTGAGTGCATTTCTTCTCTTCCTGGTGCAACCGATGCTGGCTAAAGCGATCCTGCCGTGGTTCGGTGGCGTCGCGAGTGTGTGGATCGTGGCCATGCTTTTCTTTCAGGGGATGCTGCTTGTTGGATATGGATACGCCTATTTGATCTCCCGATTCCTGTCGGCCAGGGTGCAGCCTCTTTGTCACATAGCGTTGCTGATGGGAAGCCTGATGCTGATGCCGCTTTCGCCATGGCGTGCCTGGCAAGCGGGCGCGCAGGGCGATCCGCCCATGCAGATCCTGCGGATTCTCTTTTTGTCAGTCGGGCTTCCGTACTTCCTTCTGTCAAGCACCGGCCCACTGATTCAGGCCTGGTACGCGCAGGCACAGCGCGTTGCGTTCCCGTACCGATTGTTCGCACTGTCGAACTTGGGGAGCCTGACGGCACTGCTGGCTTACCCGGTTGCCGTCGAGCCGTTCCTTACCACGCGGCACCAGACGGTGGTGTGGTCGATGCTGTATGGAGTGTTCGTACTTCTATGTACCGCCGCAGCGGTGCGGTTCTTGCGCTCGCGCTCCCCAGCATCCGATTCGGCTGGCAAGGTAACGAAACAGCTTACAACCGCACCAGCCAGGCGCGACTATCTGCTATGGGGAGCCTTCGCCGCTTGCGGCTCCGCTCTTCTGATCACGGTGATGAATCACTTGTGCCAGAACCTGGTGCCGATCCCGCTTCTCTGGGTGCTACCGTTAGCTACGTACCTGCTGACGTTCATTCTATGCTTTGACCGTCAGGGCTGGTACAGACCGGCTCTCGTTCGCTGGCTCCTGCCGATAGCGCTGGGCGCCATGATGTACGGGGTGTTTGATCCGGTCTTGCTACAGGCCGGAGCGATGTCACAGATTCTGCTTTACCTGGGATGTCTGTTTGTTGGATGCTTGTTCTGTCATGGTGAACTCGCCCGGCGCAAGCCCCACTCGGTCTATCTCACGTCTTTCTACCTGATGATGGCCCTTGGTGGCGCCATGGCATCGATTGTGATCGGACTGGTCGCCCCGCGAGTGTCTACGTGGCAGGTAGAATTCCCTGAGACAATCGTGGGTTGCGGCATCCTGGGGCTTTCAGTTCTCTATCCGAAGTGCTGGACACGCAGAGCGATCATGGTTGCGTTGGCTGTGGTGCTCGTCTTGCTAGGAGCGGGGCTGATTCGCGGGAAGAGAAAGGGAGTGATCCTGCAAGTACGCAGTTTCTACGGCGCGCTCACCGTGACTGAAGGAAATGATGATCTCGCGGATCACCGTTATATGCTGCGAACCCTCTTTCACGGATGGATCAGGCATGGGACGGAGCTTCTGGGGCCGCAACTCGAGACCTACCCGACGTCCTATTATGGGCCTAAATCGGGTGTCGGCCTGCTCCTGAGCACCCCGCGTAATTCCTGGAACGTGGGTATTGTAGGGCTGGGTGCCGGGACCTTAGCGGCTTACGGAAAGCCGCTCGACGAGTTCACGTTTTATGAGATCGACCCGCTGGTTTCCCGGGTGGCAAATAGCGAATTCAGCTTTCTCAAGTTGAGCCTGGCGACCGTGAAAATCGTGATTGGCGATGGCCGCCTCTCTCTGGAAAAGGAGCCGCCCCAGAAGTTCGACCTGCTCGTAATCGACGCATTCTCGGGTGACGCCATTCCGACTCACCTTCTGACTCGGGAAGCCTTCGAGTTGTACTTTTCAAAACTCAAGGCCGGCGGCGCGATCGCAGTCCACATCTCGAATCGGTATGTCGATCTGATGCCGGTGCTGGCCGAGGTTTCCGCCACCCTCGACAAGCCGGCCATACTGGTGAAGAGTTACCTGAACGATACCTCCGCCGCGTTAGCGTCCGATTGGGTGCTGGTCGCCAACAACCTTGTCGCGTTCCGCGACATGCCGCGGGCATCCTGGAGTGCGCTACCTCGTTCTCCAGGATTCGAGGTATGGACCGACGACTACAGTAACGTCCTGCAGTTGCTAAAGTAAGGATTTCGGGCTCGTCAATCTCGGACGACTTCGAGCCTATCTAACCCACAGATTCCCCGGGGAGGCCTCTTTCTGTCCGTGAGTGTCGCCATTGGGGGCGTCAGCGGGCGGGTCCTCATCACGAAACGCCTCACCAAGAAGGTGGCTGCAATGCCGGTCTACGATTTGCGGGGCACGCCCCCCGGCGCAATCGGCCGAAACCGACTTGGTGTGCGAGCTGGAACTTACGGTAGTGGTGTTCGAGGGCGTGAGTGCCACGCCGCCGCCACCACAAACAGTGGTTATGGAACAACCGGCGTCTTCCTACAACGACGCCATCCAAGCCATCGAGAACACCAGCACCCTCTGCCAACAATTCCCAACCCGACCACCCGCAGAGCAACGCCGCCTGCTCCAACTCCTCGTCGACAAAGCCACCTGGAAAACCGGGGAGTTAGAAACCACCCTCCGAGCGCCATTCCAACAACTGCGACTCTCGAACCACGGAAGCAACACAAAACAAACGGGGAACGACGATGGTGGGCCCAAAATGAAGACTGCCTCCCCACGCAGGACTCGAACCCACAACCCTTCGCAGCCCGGCCCCCGCCCCACCCCCACCATCGGATCTGCTAATATTGAATGGCCGAAAGGCTCTCCCGCATGCCGTCAAGTTTGCCGCTGGCGCTCCTGGTTCCTCATTCCGCTACCGACCGTTTGGTGCGGAGCCTGTTCGACGACACCTTCGCCGGAATTCATCAGATGGCGTGGTTCGATTGGGCCATGCTGATTCCGTATTTCACGATTCTGGTCATCCTCTCGGTTTACGGCGTCCACCGGTACGACATCATCCGCACCTATTTCAAGCATCGGAAAAAGGCCGTTACCGGGCCGCCCCAGCGCTACGAACACCGTCCGCCGGTGACCATCCAGCTTCCCCTCTACAACGAGCGCTACGTGGTGGAGCGGCTCATCGACGAGGTGGTCAAAATCGAGTATCCCAAGGGCCTGCTCCAGATTCAGGTTTTGGACGATTCCACCGACGACACCGCCCCCTTCGCCGAAGCCCTGGTGGCGCGCTACCGGGCGCTGGGCCACCCCATCGAGTATCACCACCGCGCCAACCGCCACGGTTTCAAGGCCGGCGCGTTGCAGGAAGGGCTCGAAACCGCGACCGGTGAGCTGGTGGCGGTGTTCGACGCCGATTTTTGCCCGCCGTCCGATTTCCTCGAGCGTACCGTCGATTTCTTTGTGGACCCGACGGTCGGAGTGGTGCAGACCCGCTGGAGCTACATCAATCGCGATTACAACTTCCTCACGGAAGTGGAAGCCATGCTCCTCGACGGCCACTTCATCCTCGAGCACGGCGCCCGGTCGCGCGCGGGGTACTTCTTCAACTTCAACGGAACGGCCGGCATCCTGCGCAAAAAGATGATCGCCGACGCCGGCGGCTGGCAGCACGATACGCTCACCGAAGATTCCGACCTGAGCTACCGCGCGCAGCTCAAGGGCTGGCGTTTCGTTTACCTGCCGGGCCTCGACTGCCCTTCCGAGCTGCCTGTCGAAATGCACGGCTTCCAGGTGCAGCAATCGCGCTGGGCCAAGGGGCTGACGCAGGTCGCCAAGAAGCTGCTGCCCGCGATCTGCCGCGCCGACGTGCCGAAGCGCGTGAAAGCCGAGGCTTTCCTGCACCTCACGCCCAATGTTTCCTATCCGCTGATGATCGTGCTTTCGGCGCTGCTGCTGCCCGTGATGATCGTGCGCTTCTACATGGGTGTGTGGCAGATGGTGTTCATCGACCTGCCCCTCATCGTGGCGTCGTTCTGGTCCATCTCGCTGTTCTACGTGATTGCGCAGCGCGAGCTGTACCCCAAGCACTGGAAGCGGTCGATTCTGATGCTCCCCATGCTGATCGCGGTGGGGGTGGGGCTGACTATCATCAATACGCGGGCCGTGCTGGAAGCGCTGTTCGGCATTCAAAGCGGCTTTGTGCGGACGCCCAAATTCGCCATTGGCGGGCGCCAAGTCAGCCTGGAACACAAGAAGTACCGCCGCCGCAGCGGCTGGCTTCCCTACGCGGAGATCCTGGTGGGCACGTACTTTGTGGCGATGAACGTGTTCGCCGTCCAAACCTACAACTTCTTCGCGATTCCCTTCCTTCTACTCTTCGTCGTGGGCTACTACTGGGCGGGTTTCGGCACCTTGTACCAGGAGTATCAGGGCCGGTTGCGCTGGCTCAAGCAGCGAAACCTCGAACTGGCCCGGCAGTTGTAGCAGAGGTTGATCCATGAGAGTCACTCTTAAGCTCGCAATAGCATTGCTGTCCTCATTGACTTTGATGGCGCAACGGCCGTGGCAGCAGATCACCGTGCCGCCAGTCCGTGAAGCGGCTGCGAATTTCAAGACGCCGCCGCGCGAGTACGGAGCCATCCGCTGGCTCACCAATGGCGGTGAGCTCACCCGGGCCAGGATCGTCGCGGAGCTGGATCAGTCGCTGGCCAATGGAGTGTTCGTCGTAAACATCGGGTGGGGGAGCCATCTGCAACCCAAGTACCTCTCGCCGGAGCAGCTCGCTCTTGCCAAGTTCGCGGTCGAGGAGGCGAGTAAACGCGGCATGAAGGTCTGGCTGCAAGACGAGGGCAACTACCCCAGCGGCATGGCGGGAGGGTTGATCAACACGGAGTACCCGCGGCTCCGCATGCAAGCGATCGTCGCCGATCTCCGCGCCAGCGTCGCCGCCGGGCAGACGCTCACGCTCCCGTTGCCTCCAGGCACGCTGGGTGCGTTTTCCGTGAAGGGATCCGACCAAAGCACCGCGGTGATTCCACTCCCCGCCGGCGGCCAGTTCGAATGGACCGCGCCGAGCGAGGGTTCCGATCCGAATCAACCCAATTGGTTGTGGACCGTCGTTTTTGTGCGCCACGTATACCGCAGCTCGCCCACGCGGGCCAGCGATCGCGAGGACGGGCTTGAGGTCAAGGACGCCCGTTACTCGCTCATCGACTACCTGGATCCGGAAGCGACTCGCGCTTTCATGAAGACCACGCATGAGAAATACAAGGCGCTTTTCGGGGACGAGTTCGGCAAGACCGTGCTCGGCTTTTTCGGCGACGAAACCGACTACAACGGCTTCATTCCCTGGACCCCCAAGCTGCTCGAAGAGTTCCGGAAACAGAAAGGCTACGACTTGCAGCCTTTCATACCCTTGTTCTTCATGGGTAAGCTCACCGAGGAAGCCCAGCGCGCCAAGGCCGACTACTACGACGTGTGGAGCGGCATGTTCGCCACCAACTTCTTCGACGTGTTGGCCGACTGGAACGCGAAGAACAACATGGAAGACCTCCGGCATGTGGGCGCCAGCAGCGTGCCGCTCTATCTGATTCGCAACGAGGGCGACTTCTTCAGGTGCATGCGGCACGTGCAGGTGCCCGGCATCGACAACATCAACAGAATCGGTCCTGGCATTGTGGCCAACTACCCCAAGCTGGCCTCCTCCGCGGCGCACCTGTTTGGAAGACCGAAGGCCTGGGAGGAGGAGGGCGGAGGCGACGGGGAGCAGGGCAAGTTCGTGGCGGACTACCATTTCGCCCGCGGCGTCACGGCCCTTCAGCTTCGCGCTGGGGGCTTCGGCGGCAGTGGCGCGCCGCCGCGGGTGAATCCGCAAACTTCGGCCATCTCCTGGTATGTGAATCGCCTCGGCTATCTGCTGTCCATCGGACGGCCGGCGGCCCAGGTCGCGCTGTACTACCCCACCAACAGCGTTTGGATGGGCGACGACGACTCCATCGCCGTCACCACTCGACTCACGCAGCAACTGCTCGAGCATCAGATCGACTTCGACTACCTCGACGAGCAGGTTCTCTCCACGGTGGGAACGCTGGAGGGCGGCGGCTTGAAGAATCTCAGCGGACAGGTTTACCGCGGCATCGTGATTCCCTCTTCGACGGTGATCACGCGGGCAGCGCTTGACCGCTTGCGCGCGTTTGCGGCCCAGGGCGGGAAGGTGGTCTTCGTGGGCCGCACACCCACGCAAGTGATCGAGCGGACCTTCCTGAAGCCCGCCGCCGGAGCGCCGGATCTGAGCTTCGCCGTGCTGGAACCGGCCGCGGAGATCACGGCGCGGGTGGTTCAGGCATTGCCCAAGCCGGACGTGGCGCTGGACCGTCCCTGCCCTCCCATCACTTACAACCATCGGAGCTTGCTGGACGCCGAAGTGTACTTCTTTTTCAACGAGAGCAATCAGCGGCAGTCGCGCACCGCGGTTCTGGCCGGAGGCGGTCAGCCGCAGCTATGGGACGCGGGCGCGGGAACGATTCACCCGATGACCGGCGCCACCGTAGGGAACGGAACGGTGACCGTGCCTCTCTCGCTTGACCCCTATGAGGCGAGACTCATCGTTCTAGGGCCTCTGCCGGCTGGAGCAGCGGCACCCGAACCGGCCCTGGCGGCCGGCCAGACTCTTCTGGAGTTGTCGGGCGATTGGGCAGTCACCTTGGGCGACAAACGTCTGACCACGCCATTGAAATCCTGGGAGGACCTGGGCGTTTCCGGGTTCGCGGGCGCGGCCCTTTGCAAATTCCGAGTGGCCGGCGCTCCGCCCCGAGCGGACCGTGTGCTTCAGCACAACGCCGCTGAACCGGCCGAGTGTTAGGTCAATGCAGTACCGTGGAAATCGAGGCTAGTCGCCCAATCGAAAGCGATGCGGCGCAGAGGTTTCTCCTGCACTCAGGCACCATTCCGCCGCGTCGCTCCCGATTGGGCATTAACGACTACTCGCGGGTAGTCACCGGAGCACTTCCACGAGTCGGCAACGCGCCCAAGTGGCACCGGCAGAATGTGTGCTAATCGTCGTACCATTCCCCGGACCGGCGGTTCATCACGGCTATGGTACCCGCTTGCCGTGGAAAAAGCAGCGGTATAATCTCCTGATGAAATCGAAAAGGGCCGGCGCGGAGCGTGTCGCCAAAGTCCGCAAGCTCGCACGTCCGGAGAAGACCGACCAGCCGGTGCGCGCCGATCTGAAGCGGCTCCAGACGGCGGTCTGCATCTTCCTTGCCCTGGCTACGGTCTTCGTCTACTGCCAAACATTCCGCTACGGCTTCATTGCGTACGATGACGATCAATACGTTTACGAGAATCCGATGGTTAAGGCGGGCCTCACGGCATCAGGTGTGGCGTGGGCAGTCAGCACCTTCCACTATGCGAACTGGCACCCGCTGACGTGGATCTCCTACCTGCTGGATGCGCAGTTGTTCGGGATGAACGCGGGCGCGTTCCACCTAGTGAACGTGCTGCTCCACGCGGCCAGCGCTGTGCTGCTGTTTCTGGCGCTCTTCCGGATGACCCGCCGGCCGTGGCGCTGCGCTGTGGTCGCCGCTGTGTTCGCGTTGCACCCGCTGCACGTCGAGTCGGTCGCTTGGATATCGGAGCGCAAAGACGTTCTGAGCACCTTCCTGGAGATGATCGCGCTGCTGCTCTATGCGCGGTATGTCGAGCATCCAACGACGAAGCGCTACCTGCTGGTATCCCTGACCTTCGCGCTCAGCGTGATGGCCAAGCCGATGTTGGTGACGTTTCCGCTCGTTCTGCTGCTGCTCGATTACTGGCCGCTGCGGCGCATTCAGTGGCCGCCAAGGTGGCCGAAAGACCGGCCGGTCTTGGTCGAGAAAGCGCCTCTATTGCTGATCAGCCTGGCGGCCAGCGTCCTTACTTTTGTGGCGCAGCGGAATTACGGAGCGGTCGCATCGCTGGAGCACGTGCCCCTGGCAACCCGCATCGCGAATGCCGCCACTGCTTATGTGACTTACATCAAACAGGCGCTCTGGCCCGTAGACTTGGGAGCGCTTTACCCTACGGCGCCGCCTGCCCTGGGCAGCACCGGACTCGCCCTGCTGGTCCTGCTGGTGGTGACGGCAGCGGTCCTTATATTCGCTCGAATGCGGCCGTACCTGTTCACCGGCTGGTTCTGGTATCTGGGTATGCTGGTGCCGGTGATCGGGATCGTGCAAGTGGGCGCGCAGTCGCGGGCCGACCGGTACATGTACGTTCCTCTGGTGGGCCTCACGATTGCGATCATCTGGGCCGCTGCCGATTGGCTCGAACTCCATCCCGCTCTGCAGCACGCAGCCGCCGCTGCTGTAGGGGCGGTCTTGCTCGTCTTCGCCGTCGGGACTTGGCACCAGGCTGGCTACTGGAAGGACAGCCGGACGCTGTTCGAGCACACGCTTGCCATTACGGAACGAAACTACATCATCCGAAATAATCTCGGTGTGATCCTTGCCCGCGATGGCGACGCGAAAGGCGCCATGGATCAGTATCGGCAAGCGATCGCGATCAACCCGGAGTACGCAGAGGCGCACGCGAATCTCGGACATGCGCTGCTGTTTGCAGGCCAGTTCGAGGCAGCCCGATCCCAGCTCCTGGAGGCGCTCCGTCTGAGGCCAAGCTTTGCGATGGCCCAGGCGGACCTGGGAGTGCTCAACGCAGCCGGCGGGAATTACCAGGAAGCGATCGGGCAGTTGAGCGAGTCGCTGCGTCTCGATCCCGATGATGCCGAAGCTCACAGCAACCTTTGCTTCGTCCTTCAGCGTGCAGGCCGGGTGGACGAGGCCATCGTTCAATGCCGCGAAGCTTTGCGGCTGAGGCCCGATTTTCCCAGCGCAGAGTATAATCTCAAGAACGCGCTTGCGGCGCGTCAGTAATGGGCCAAAAACTCACAAAGCGAACAACCGCGAAGAAGCCGACCGGGGCGGCCCCATTTCGGAAACCTGACGGAACCGGACTTCGGGGGCACCGCGGATGGAGCATTCTTTCCAAGTGCGCCGGTCGTGCAAGTGCGACAGGGGCACGCAGCGGGGCGAATTCACTGCCCCTTGCCTTCCCTGAAAAGGACCACGCGAACGCCGGCATCCAGTTTCTTCCACGCCGCATCGCTGGTGATGGCCGCCAGCCGCAGATGCCGCGCGAGGGCCAGGCAGGCCCGGTCCGCGAAAGAGATGCCGTGGGTCCATGCCAGAGAGCAAAGATCGCGGCTCTCCCACGCCAACTCTTCGTCCCATGGCACGATTTCGAGTTGAAGCCCACGCAAATACCGCTCCACCAGCCGCGGCTCGCCGCCCGCGCGGATCAGTTTGGCCATGGTCTCGGTGAGATTGACGGTGCCGACGACGGAAGCGCCCATGGCGGCACGGACCGTTTCCGAACCCGGTTCGCCACGCACCAGCGCGATCAAGGCCGAGCTGTCCAGTACGTACCGCGCCTGGTCAGTCTTCGACTTCACGCCGCGCCTCTTTGCGCCGTTCCGCGATTAGTTCGTCCGACCAGAGCACGCTGGCAGGCGCGAGGCTTCGGAAGTATTCCTGCGCTTCTCGCAGGAGGGCCAGGGCCGGCTCGAGTACGATGCGGCCCGACGGCCCTTCCGTAATGGTCACCATGGCGCCGGGCTTCATGCCGGCCCTTTTCCGGATCTCGGCCGGGATGAGCACCCGGCCTGTGCCATCCACCCGGGCCTTGTATCGCGCCGTGGCTTTGCGTGCCATCCTCCCATTTTAGCGCAATCTGGCAAAATCTGAGAAACTGGCAAGTTTCCGAGGATTGGGAAGGGCTACACCAGCACCGTGAACGTGGCTTCCGTCCGCTCCACCGGCCGGTATAGCGTGTCCCGCTCTACCGGCTCGCGGCCCGCCTTGCGGATCAGGTGCAGCAGTTCGGCGCGGCGCAGGCCCTGCGTGGTGGTCGCTCCGGCGTCGTGGTAAATCCGTTCCTCCACGATGATGCCGTCGATATCGTCGGCGCCGAAGCGCAGCGCGATCTGCGCGATCCGCGGCGTCATCATCACCCAGTAGGCCTTGGTGTGCGGGATGTTGTCCAGCATCAGGCGCGCCACCGCGATGTTCTTGATATCCGCGAATCCGGCTAAGAAAAGCTGAATCCTCGCCACGGCCTGCAGCATCAAGTTTCATAGATTTCTGTGCGGGGTCTTGGTCCCGTCAGGGTCAAGGAGGGATTCCTATGCGAACGCGCCCACTGATTCTGGCAGCGATGGCTGCCTTTGCCGCCTGTCTGATCGCCCAGGCTCAGTCACCCAACATCTCCGGCCCCAGCGTCACCGCCGTAGTCAACGGGGCCAGCTACATCACTCCTGGACTGCCCAATGCGGGCATCGCGCAAGGCTCCATCTTTGTGGTCTTCGGGAGCGACTTGGGCCCGGCCAATATCTCCTTCGCCCCGACGGCCTTCCAGTCCACCACGTTGAGCAATACCTCCGTGTCGGTCACGGTGGCTGGCACTACGGTGAACGCGCTTATGTACTACACCTCGGCCGGCCAGGTCGCCGCGTTGCTGCCCTCGAACACGCCCACGGGCACGGGAGCCATCACCGTCGCCTATAACGGCCAGACCAGCTCCCCGGTGCCCATTGCCGTGGTGGCAAACAACCTGGGTATCTTTACCATCGGTTCCAATGGCCAGGGACCGGGCATCGTCACCTACCCAGACTACAGCTTGGTCTCGGACGCCAAGGGCTCCCAATGCGGAGGGCCGAACACCACCTGCGGCGCGGCCAACCCCGGCGATACGCTCATTCTGTGGGCCACGGGCTTGGGCCCGGTGAGCGGAAACGACGCCTCCGGCGCAGGCCTGGGTCAGAACATGCCGAACATTCCACTCACGGTGTGGCTGGGCGGAGTCCAAGCCTCAGTGACTTATCAGGGCCGGTCCGGCTGCTGCATCGGGGAAGATCAGATTGTCTTTAAGGTGCCGAACAATGTTCCCACCGGATGCGCCGTGCCGTTACTGGTCCAGATCGGCAACCAGATCAGCAACAACACGGTGATGCCGGTGGCCAACGGGAGCCGCAATTGCACTCCCACCAATCCCGCGGTGGCGTCGATAAACGTGGAGCAAGCGGTCAACGCCGGACCCGTTACTTACGGCGACATCGAGTTGCACAGGACCCTCAACGACAGCGGGACTGGGTACGAGGACCTCGCGAGATTCCAGTTCTCCAGGTTTCTTACATACCCTCCGGGCAGCCAGCCCTTCTTTGTCTCCTACGCCGACGACCCGCCACTGGGCACCTGTCTCGTTTTCAATAACCTCAATGCGGGCTTCAGCCCGCCCGTCGCGAGCTCAGCGAACGCGGACGCCGGATCCGAATTCACGATAACGGGGCCGAACGGAAACATAGTGGCGGCGGCGAGCCCAGGGCTATTCAGAGCAACGCTCAGCGCGGCGGGAACCTATCTGTCGCCCGGTGCGTATACGGTCTCCGGCGCCGGCGGAGCCGACATTGGCCCCTTCAACGCGGCCGTCACGATTTTCCCGCCGCCGAGCGTGACCAGTCCGGCGAACCTCGTCATCCCGCCCGTGACGCGTTCCAGCGGAATGACCATCACCTGGACCGGAGGCTCCCCGAACGCGTATGTTCTGATCCTGGTGGGGGGCGCCACCGACAACACCGACACCAACGGCGCCGTTGCGGCCTGCTACGTGGCGGCAAATGCGGGAACATTCACGATTCCGCCTTACGCGCTGCTGCCACTTCCGGCCGGCAACTTTACCGAGTTCGTATTCTCGGCACGGACAGCGAGTGTCCCGTTCACGGCCACCGGTCTCAGTCTTGGAACATTGGAAGCCGCTGATGACGGCCCGTCCATTTTCGGCTTCACTTTGAAGTAGGCGCAGTGGGCGCGAGCATTTTCCCGAAAATGGCGCTGCTCTCGACGCGGCGCATGGGACTGGCCACGCCGTCGGCACGCGGCCTGTGCCATCCACCCGGGCCTTGTATCGCAGGGCTACCGCCCCTACACCAGCACCGTGAACGTGGCTTCCGTCCGCTCCACCGGCCGGTATAGCGTGTCCCGCTCC
>Ga0181521_10005507_pt1 | contig 14068 bp, 14 predicted proteins | sample PEATcosm2014_Bin_32_FD_119764 | JGI IMG/M metagenome (GOLD analysis project Ga0181521, IMG submission 119764) | Peatland microbial communities from MTU Mesocosm Facility, Houghton, MI, USA - PEATcosm2014_Bin02_60_metaG | ecosystem: Environmental > Terrestrial > Soil > Wetlands > Peat | place...
CCACTACTGTCAGTGAGGTTGCTACCTTGCATGGTGGCTGTAGTATTCGTGTTTGTCTCGCTGATCCTAAGCTCCAGCGTGTTGCCACTGACGGAAAAGGTTCCGTGATAGGTCTCGCCGGCCTCTTGCAGGGAGAATGAGTTGTCGGCATTCAACTGGAGCTGGTCTGCCGGGGTCTGAGCGCGCACGTAGGTCAACGGAAGCTTCAACAGCGCAGCCGCCGGTACCTGTGCTGCCGGGCTCGGCTCTTGGCCGCGAATCAGTAGAACGGTTCCCTCAAAGACTATCGCGAAGATGACCGCGGCGAACAGTTGAAATTTATTCATATTAAAGACCTGCCAAGTAAAGAGCCAGGAGCGGAAACACTACTTTTCAGCCCCAACGATTGCCTTGAGCACAGCCGCGCTGACGCCGCTTTGCTTCAATTGGATGAGAGCGTCGGTTGAGGTGTCGAACTGGCATTTCGAGCTGCTAATTTTCGCGATGATAATGGCATCGTCAACACCAGCCTTGACCATTTTGATGACGTCCTCGTTCCGGAGTGGGGCTCCACCCGAAGCAGGTCCTGCGGATTGTTCCCGCCGAACCCACGTCTGGCCGCTACTGTCAGTGAGCGTGTTGCCCTCGATTGTGGCCGTCGTTTTGTCGCCTGTCTCGCGGATGCTGAGTTCCGCCGTGTTACCGTTGACGACAAAGGTGCCGTGATAGGTCTCGCCGGATGCTTGGAGCGAGAAAGAGTTATCGGCGTTCAACTGGAGTTGGTCTGTCTGAGTTTGCGCACTCACATAAGTGGCCGGAAGCTTCAACGGCACTGGCGGCGGGGGCAGCTTTGTTTTTTCTACTGTTGGCGAGATTGCGGAAGCAGCGACTCCAAATACTTGCCCGACTGTCTCCAGAACCTGCTTGGAGTCAGCCGTACTCAAATATCCTTTATCAAATTGGAACGCCAGCCGTGCACGGTACGGCGGATCGTTCGGATTGACCGACAAATCACAGGCCCCGCAGGACTGGACATTAAAGACTATCTCGGTCGCCGTGACCTCCATGTTCACGAGATACAGCTTTTCGCCGACTTGAAAAGGCCGGCGTTCACCCATGGCGACACTACCGCCGTGCTGGACCATGCTCGACTTGATGCGGCCTCCTTTTTTGAAGGTGCTGTACCAGTACGGCCCATAAGAGGCTGGAATTGCCATCAGCCCATCCTCCTGCATCACCAGGATAGCTCCTGGCTGGCCCACAACGGTTCCATTGCCACCAACACGTGTGAGCTGGTACTGGGAACGAAGTTGCTGCTCGAAGCTCTGGCTCGGTGCCTGGCCTTGCAGCCCTGGCAGGGTTGCGCCTAGGAATACCAAGCCGATGACTCTGACCACTGATCCGACTCTATTCATCATAAAAACCTCGCAAAAGCCTCCACCGATAGAATCAACGCTTACATGCCTCGCTCGGAGCCCTCGGCCAAGTCTTTCAAGCTGAAGCTCGCTCTAAAGGGGGTGCCGCGGTTATTGCCGAGCTGTAGGGTGAATTCGACATCGCCTGTGCCGCTCTCCAGCGCCAAGGACCTAGGGAAGAGGAGCAGGTCAACGGACTCTCTCCCTTTTTTGACCGACTCCACACGGACGGGGGGAATTGCTTCATCGCCCGAGCTCGACAAACGGCCCACGGAAAACGCACGCCGGGCTTGCTCGTTGCCAATCAACATCGGGAGCGGCGGGTCCAGCATGCCACGTCCCGGCGGCTGGCGCGCCGTTGCATTGCGCAGTTCTTCCTCCTGCTCCGGGCTCCAGTGGCCCGACAATCTTGTTTGCGCCAGCGGGCTCGCGTCCGGCCATTTGCGGACGACTGCGATGACGCAATAGTCCTTGGAGAAGCCGGCCAAGGCATCGTTATATTCCTGCGATTCGACTCGTTTGAGAGCATCCCGCACCAAGGCTGCGCTCTCCCAACGGATCGTCAAACTGCCCACGGGAAAGAAGGCAAACCGGCAGCCCTGCGGACCTGAAATGCAAGCATCAGACTGAACCCAGAGACCCCCAAAAAGACGTACCCAGGGGGACTTTGTGAGAAACTCATAAATCTCCCTGTCTGACCAGTCGGACGGCTCTCTATCCTTCCAGAAATACCCGGTCTTTTGATCGGCAGCGGAGGCAAAAGCAGCGCTTCGCGCCGAGACGCAGCACGCCACGAGAAGCCCGCCAATTACTGTTGAGCGGAGTCGCGTTGGTAGGATTGATCGGCGGCGCATTGCTAAAGCATCCTCGACTGCCAAGAGTCACAATAGCCGGAAGCTAACCTCAACAGTGCTAAATACGCTCACGGGTTTGCCGTCTTTGGCACCCGGCCTGAAGCGCCATTGATTGAGCGCCTCCATGGCTTTCACATCCAGACCGAGGCCGAGAGATCGGACCATCCGAATGTTGATTGGATGGCCAGATGTGTCAACTTGAAAAGTCATAACGACAGTTCCCTGGAATTTCGCCCTACGCGCCTCCGCGGAATACTCGGGCTCGACCTTATATAAAATGACCGGTGCGGAGACGCCCGCACCAACCCTGTATGATCCACCCGAAGTTTCTGAAATACTAGCGGTGGTTGCGGAAGCACGGCACTCCATCTCGATGCTGGCGCTGGCTTCCCTGGGTTTCCCGTTTAAGAGGCCGGGTTGGAATCTCCACAACGGAATCGCCTTGAGAGTTGCCGCACTCGCGTCTTCGCCACGCTGCTCGATGATCTTTACCCGTTCTGGCTTTCCCGCCTTAGTAACCTGAAAGATAACCACAACGACGTCTCCGTCAGCACGGCAAGCTTCGGGAGCAGGACTCGCATATTGGTTCAGCATCGGCTTTGTAAGCTGTGCTACTTGATCGGCTTCCGTCCGGTTCACTCGATAGCCTGATCGCCGAATCTGCCATGAATTACTATGATCCAAGGAGAAAGTGACTTCGGCCGACTGAGCCATCTTCGCCGGCATCCCGTCTATCGTGCCTGGTTTGAAGCGCCACTGCTTCACTGCGGCAACGGCGTTTTCATCGAGGCCGAGGCCCAAGCTCTGAATTATCTGAGTGTTTTCAACGTCGCCCGTTGGATCCACTTCCAAATACACAACCACCGAGCCTTGCAAGTCGCTCGCGCGAGCTTCCGGCGTGTACTCAGGCTGGACCCTCTTCGACAGAACTGGGTACGAGATCCTCGGTCCTGTTAAGGGAGACGCGGCCGACCCCTGGGCGGGGCTCGGGTCAACTACTGGTGAAACAGAATCGGAACCCGTGCTCTGTCGTGCTGCGGCTGCCGCAGGGTCATTTGAGTCCTTCCGACCGCCGTTACACAGCCCAGCGGCGCGGAGCATGGCTTTGGCGAGCTGATCCGCGATCTGTCGGTCGTCAAATGGTAATCCCGTGGTGGAGGTGCCGTCTGACATAGTGAGAAACAGCGTATATACTTGGGGGATTGAGTTTTGCGCGGGGCGCACGTCCGCCCTTGCGACCCGCCGCAGAGAAATTGTCTCCTTGCCGTCACCCGTCGTATCCATCAGCGGTGGGTAGTAGGTCAGCCCCCCATTGACTCGTCTCGTCTGATCAAAGTGGATCTGACAGGTGGCTGTGTCGGCAATCACGTTAGAGATTCGAGTGGAATACGTGTCTGCTCTGGAACCAGTGGGATACTGATTGACACTACGATAGTCGACCGCTCCGTTGTCAGCCAGTTTTTCCTTGATGAAACCGAGGCTATCGCCCAAGTTGGACGCTGCGGCTGTATCGGCCATCTTGAGAGGAGCGGATTGACAGATCTGCGCGCTTCGGTGGATCGCGTCGGCGGCATCCGTCGCTTGTTTCTCGTCCAAGAAAAGAATCATGGTCGCATGGCCGTTGATGATGATGTTGTATACGGCGGGAGCGGAGTACGTTACAAAGTTGGGTTTGCGAAGCCGTGTACCCAGGAGATTCCCCACCTCCTGCAAAGACTTGACTTCGACCGTATCGATGGATTCCAAGAACAACGAGGCCACTTGGCCCCTTGGTTCTGGGCTACTGCTAGAATCGTCGAAATGCATGCGCACTTGACAGGTGGACGGCAACGCCGCGACTGCGGCGATTTTTCGCCACATTCGATGAACGCGTTGTTCGCCCGAATAGCTGAAGCTCCACTCGATCGGCCCGGCTGAAAGCAGAGACTTTTTTAGAGAATCCAGTGTTGACACCAACATTGGATCGGGCGCGTCCATCGACCTCGCCCCCGCGGGCGGTAACGCGGGATCTGCACCCGGGCGAATTACCGTCGTCGTCGCCAAGACGCCATCCTTGACCGCTGCAATGGCTGCCGGATCGCTGCGCGCATCAAAATCGGCGTTGAACCAGAGATACCCAACCTGGTTTGTGGTTGAATCCGGTACCGCCAGGCGATCATAGAAATGACCGTCTTTCCTCACCCAGTCTTGGGATTTGGCGCGGACGTTTAGCACCCGATTGAGGAAAATATACTCTTCCTGCACGGTGACAACGAAGTACGCGGTCTCCGGGCTCTTGCCATCGCCAGACTGACGGATCGAGTCCAGAAGCGCATTCAGGATCTTCTCGTGGGCCGCCGCCTCATCCGCTTTGCCCACCGCCTGGTAAGCCGCCATTGCATCATATTGCGCAATCGGGCTTGCGTAGTTCCGCTCAAGCGCCCGCATTGCCGAATCGAGCGCGCCCGTCCAATCGCTGGAAGCCATGATGTTGCGAAACGCAGCGCGTTCCTCAGTTTCGAGCTTACTGGCATGCGGGCCGGACTTGAGTGCTCCCGCGACCCGAAAAGCGCGAAAGTCTACGGTCATGTCCCCCTGCTGAACATGTCCCAAAATCTCGGCGTAGTCGCGCTCAGCCTTCTGTTGTTCCGCGGCCGCAACGGTCGTCGCGTTTTGCGCCACCACTTGACCGGTCGCCAAAAGCCAGCCGAGCAGAGTTACGCAAACTGGAATCGTAACGCCGGATCGCGCGTCTGTCATAGGGCTACTTTCCAGCGCCGAGCACGGCCTTGAGCACAGCCCCGTTGACGCCGCTTTGCTTCAACTGGATGAGAGCGTCGGTTGAAGTGTCAAACTGACACTTGGAACTGCCGATTTTCGCGATGATTAGGGAGTCGTCCAATCCGGCCTTCACCATTTTGATGACGTCCTGATTCTGGAGCGTGGCTCCGCCTGAGGCGGCTGTTTCGGATTGTTCCCGCAGGACCCACGTCTGGCTGTTGCCGTCCGTAAGAGTGTTGCCATGAATCGTGGCAGTGCTCTTGGTGCCGTCGCTGATGTTCAACTCCAGCGTGCTGCCGCTAACGGTGAAAGTGCCCGAATAGGTCTCGCCGCCTGCTTGTAGCGAAAATGAGTTGTCGGCGTTTAAGTGAAGTTGGTCGGTTGCCACCTGAGCGCTAACATAGGTTGCGGGAAGCTTCGGCGGCACGTGCGGTGGCGGCGGAGGCGTCGCATCCGCATGTCGAACCCACACTAATCGGCTGCCAATGTAAATGCTGTCCCCGCGAATACTGAACGTGCTAGAGCGTCCAGTCGCAGTGTACGTTAAGGCCAGCACATCACCATTCACTGTGTAGTGACCGGGTCTCTCCTGACCGTCGGAGCCATGCTGCGAGAATGACCAATCGGGATTCAGTTGGATTTGCGCGCCCGTGCCTTGCACATCCCACAGACCGGCAAGTGAGGTCTGCTGGGCACCCTGTGACGTGTTAGCCTGCGACTGTTCCGATCCCTGATCTGAGCTGCTAGTATCGGGAACGAAGATCTGGCCAATCGCGTCCTGGATGTCCTTTAGCTTCATTGAGTCCAGATAGCCTTTCGGAAACTGGAATGAAACAGCGGCCCTGAACGGAGCGTCATTAGCACCGCCGCAGCAGGTCTGTATCTTGAAGACAACCTCGGTCGGTTTCACCTGAATGGCCGTAAGATAGGCTTTCTCACCGACCTGGAGTGGACGTTGGGTGTCCTTGCTGACGCTATAGTTAATCGCGCACATCGCCGAGTGGCTGATGCGGCCACCTTCCTTGTGTGAATTGCACGGGTACTCTCCAGGCGCTGGAAGCGCCGTTATTCCGTCCTGCTGAACCACAACGACAGTTCCGGCCCGGACCACTACTCCGTTGCCGCCTACGCTCGCCACGCGATACTGTGACCGAAGTTGCGGCTCGATGCCCGCCCCCTGCGTTTGACCTACAAGGAGTGTCAGCGCTCCACTGAAAAGAAGACCGCCGATGAATGCGACTAACAGTCGGGTTTTAGACATATTGAGAATCTCCTGAACGTGTTCTACTCACGTTCGGGCCGGAATCCGGCTAGTTCGTGCTCCCGTCTTGCCTCACCTGATCCTCAAGCTTGGCGGCGTCGGTTTCTTGCGCGGCGAGTTGGGCTTCCGCACCCGGGACGGGATCCGCAGTTCCTTCCGCTACGGGACGGGCGCCGGCGGCCGGCTCGTTACGCACACCTTTCACTTGGTTATCGGCCAGCATCTTAAGGCCACCGTCAAGTTGCTCCCGAAACTGGTTGTGCATCTCTTGCAGATCCGCAAGCTGGACCGCAGCCACGGAATCGGCGGCGCAATCTCCCGGTTTGTTGCTGACGACCACTATTGCAACAGCGCCATTGTCCGCCACGCCTTTGCCTGTTCGCTGGATGATATCTCCCGGAGTCAGTGAGCATGACTTATTTGCTTCAGTCGTTATGTCGAGGTTTGACGCGACGACGAAGAAACGCTGGGTCAATGCTGGCGGCACTTGGTCGCTTCCCGAGGTCTGCTGCTGACTCGTAGATGAGGTTGGCTCCAGGGCAGCCGCCTTCTCGGCCGCAATCTGCGACTTAACTTCGTCAGCAACCAGCGCTTTCATCTCTGGCGAGAGTTGCGCCGATGGTTGATCGTTGGCTGATGGTTGCGCGGCTTGACCCTCGTTGCCTGCCTGCTGGCTTTCGTAGGCGAGCCTCAAGTTCTGGGCGATCAGGTAGTCAGTAAGCCACAAGTCGGGTGAAGCGTATACCGCAGATGGAGTGAAATAGCCCGCGTAGAAGCCGAACCATGGAGCCACGAACCCGCCGCCCCATCCATAAGCGACGGGCGCGCCCCAGGGATTGAGCGCCCATGCGTAGAACTGCGGGCCATAGTAGACACCAGGCATGTAGCGGTAGTACGCGACGCCATGATAATGGAGTTCTCGATACACGTGCGCGTAGGACCGCCCGCCGACGACGTACGTGCGCGAAATGTAGCCCGGCCGGCCGGCAACGGAACGTTCCACGAATCCTCGCTTCGGTCCGTAACTGACCACGCGGGCGCCAGGACGGCCGGTGACGACCATCCTCTGGCCACGGGGACCGCGATTGACCGCGATGTTCCCTCCCCCAAGACCCGGACGGCGGCCTTGAATTTGCGTCACATGGTTTTGCGCATCTGTCCTGACCGTGCGGCCTGACGCCGCATCGTGGAACTCTTTGCCACCGTTCGGCAGCGTCTTTACTTGATCAGTTGTTTTCCCTTGATACTGGCTGACCGGCTTTGGCGACCGAGGCTGTAGGGGCTTTGGCGGCGGAGGCGGGGCCACAGGGGGCTTGGGTGGTTGAACCGGATTGGTAACTTTTGGCTGCGTAGGCCGGTTCACGTTTGGCTGTTGTACCGGCCTTCCCGCATTCGGACTAGTGGCAGCCGGTTTTGCCGCTGTGGGTGCAGCCTTCGCGGGCGCAGCGGCCGGCGTTGTGGCCTTGCTCGACGGAGCCGCCATCAGCGCCCCGCTCAGAACCACGGCGAGGATGACGCCCGCCGAAAACATCTTCTCAACGCTTCGTCTCAATTTCACGACTGCCTCCATCGGAACTGTTTGTCCGCACTTTCACTAACCAGAACGAAGGCGCATGGATAATTCCACACGCCTTGCGCAAAATCTCTTATTCGGGCGGCCTGGATTCGGCGGGCAGCTTCTCATACGTCGATTCCGTCGCCATCCACGTCTCCAGCACTTTTCCGGCATCAAACTCCACCACTTCTCCTGCTCCCAGCAGGCGCAGATTGGCCTCGCCGCCCGCGCTTCTCAACCGGTAATGTGCTTCCGCCGATAGGAATTCTCGTATTTGAACCGACCGCTTGCCATTTCTCACCGGCACAGTCCCGAAAACTTCGGTGTTCCGGACAAGTAACACCGCACTAGACTGCGTGACCGGCAGCAGCACCACACCCCGGAACTCAGACACGCCATCCGTCAGCGGCTGGATGGACTTCAACGAAATCCACACGCGGGTGCCAGCATCAAGCCGGATTAGCGGCGGAGCGAGAACTACCGGTGTATGCTCTGCCCTTACCGCGAGCGCCGCAGCGCTCCGAGTGGCCACTGCCGACCTCATACCGGCCGGCATTGGCCGCGCGGAAAGCCGCGGGCCTGGCCTTGGACCAAGCGAAGGAGGCGGGCCGGAAGCCTCAGCGCTTTCTACGGTGCGTTCGGCTTGCGCATGCGGGGCGACCGGTGCCGATGTTTCTGTTGGGTTTTGCCGCGGCTCTGGTGGAGAAGAAATCGACGCCTCCTCAGACTTGCTCGAGGCGGGTGGCGTGAGGATCGCAGTGCCGGTTGCGTTAGCGCTGCGGGGTGACGCGGTCGTGGCGGCGGACGACGGGCGGATCCGCCGCTGGGCACTGGCCACAGCGGCGGCTGCTACCGCCGGATTCGACCCACTTTGGTGAGCATATTGGGAAGGCTGCGACTCTTGTGCCGGCCTGCTCTCGGGGCTTCGGGCTTCCGCGACAGCCCCTCCCGGTATCGGATTGGGGGACGAACTCCCGTAAGGGGTGACAACGGCTAGCTGCCGGGGCCGAGGCGCGGAAAGCCGTCCAACCAGGAAAGAACAAATCACCACGCCGAAGGTGGCAGCCGGGACCAGTATCCAGCGTACCTGCCAACCAACATGCAGGCTTGCCATTCTCTTCCACCACGGGCGGGAAAGCGACTCCCTAGTGCAGCGGCCAACCTGATAAACGGCCCCTTCCGAATCGAGAAAGCTCTTTAGCCAATTGTCAAGCCGCCCTTCCGTCCGTTTCCACTCGGTTTGTTCCGCATTCAGCATGGGGGCGTCGAACGCCTGGAGGCGTTGTTGAAAATCCCTACACGTCGGACATCCTGCTGTGTGCGCAGCGATGGCGCCTTTCAAGTTCTCGCTGGCTTCGCCATCTGCGACCGCGCGGAGTGCTTCGACTTCCGGGCACCGATCGGCGGCAGGCCTACGCCCCAGCGGCGGCATAAGTTCCTCCAGAAAGTTCTTTTCGTCCCAGCCCTTCATTTCAATTGGGCGTCCCCTCGTCCTTCATTGACCGAGGCTGCATCTCACTATTACAACGGATGGCGCAAGAGAATTCCACATCGCATTGCGAAAAATGATCGGCATCGATCCAGGGAGCGTCCATGGAGTTGGCTTCTACCTTTCACAAACTGGGCAGCACGCCCTCCATCTTCCGCCACAGCATTCGGCGACCGTTCTGCAGGTAAGACTTCACCGCATTCACGGTAAACCCTGTACGGGCGGCAGTTTCCTCATAAGAGAAGCCTTCGACCTTCAATTCCAAACACTGGCGCTGCTCGCTGGGAAGGGCTCTGATTTCCTGCCAAAGCCTCTCCACCATCTGGCGCCTTTCGACTGACGAATTGAGCGACGTCGATGCCGCTTTGTCTTCCAACTCCAACCCGTCGATCACGGTCTCAGGGCGGCGTCTTCGCCACTCGTCGATGCACACGTTCTTCGCAATGCGCATCAGCCAGCGGGAGAATTCGCCTTCCCGGAAGCTGCGGATATTCTTGTATGCGCGGAGGAATGTTTCCTGCGTCGCGTCTTCCGCCGCCTGCCAGTCCGAGAAGAAGCCTTGGCAAGCGCAAAACACCCTCTTCCGGTGCCGCGCGAAAAGCTCCGCAAAGCAATCGTTATCCCCAGCCTCCCAAACGTTCCGGGCAAGCACCTCATCTGGCAGCATTGGTCTCTCGCCTGCCATGGCTATGGGATCTCGCCCTTGGGCAATACGACCCTCTAGGGATCGACCAACCCAAATAGCGAAAAAAAGTTCTGAAAGGCTGAGACTGCGTCAACTTTGCTCCGCCCCGGACAACGAGATTTCCCGCAGATGGATTGTACACCCGAACTGGGCCTGCTCAAAGCGCAAAGATGCGCATAAGCGCGGGTAGGCGTTTTGGCAATCTTGACTCTCGATACTCCATGGCGGGTCCACGTCGTCCCGAGCTATTCAAAGACCTGAGGGATCGCTGGGTATCTGGGCATCGGCCTGGACGCCGTGGGCAACCCTATTTGGACACACACCGGTTTCCTGGAACTCTCCGCGAGTCGAGCAACGAGGGCAGGCGCCGCGTGCAGATCGTTGGTAAGGAGAATGGTAAGCGACCGGGTTTCCGCCGCCAGCAACGAGCCGAGCAGCAGCAAAAGCGCCAGCAGGCGCCGGGTCCAGTTGGGCATCAACGTGTATTGTACGAGCGCCAAAGCCGATCACGACTGTGTCCCGATTGAACCGCCGCAAGGCTTGTCCGACTATGCCCAATACTATGCCCACTCCACGCATAGACAGATCGTGACTCGTATCGACGCAGAACCGTGCGATCGGCTTCAACTTCTTGAACAGGATCAACCTGTGGCAATCCGTCTCAATCACTATGCCCATGGCTAAGTTATTGATTTTCTCACGAGGTCCTGCAAAAGGGACGGCCCGCGTGCGACTGCGTTAAGATCGGCACCTTTGTGTGAGCCGGTCGGGCAGTTCCCCGCAGCAGGCCGACGCTCGACCGCCACTCTAGCGGATCCGGCTGTGGTCACGGCCTGGCCTGAGGCGGTTGCGTGCAAGGTCCCTCGCGCCGTTCAAGCGCTGCATCACTGTCGTGTCGCCGCCGTGATCCGGGTGAAATTTCCGCGATGCCGCTCTGAAGCCATATTCGAGTAGTTTCAGAGCGACGGTCTCGTCAGAATCGCTCGCTGATAGTTCCAAGGACACAGGGCGCTTCTGTTCAGGCGTTCTCCGTTCGAGTTCATATTTCGCAAACCAGTACTGGCTGAGATCTGGGCTGTTGCACGGAGCCTGTGGATGTAGAGTTTGAAGTAGGCTGGGCCACTGGAGTGGCGGAAACGCTGGCACTGTCTGACGCCTGGCGTCCACTCGGATGAATAGCCGCAGTTCCTCATCGGAAAGGCTGCTTAGGAGCTTGCCTTGAAATCTCCCAGCCACGATGACAGGTTCCGGTGGAGAAAACGGTCGCCGAATGTGTCGGCGGGTCCGGATTGTTCGCTGATTCTTTTTCACCCGCTCAGCCCTCCCTCGTCAGCATGATGTCGCCGCCGGTGCAATAATCCCCATATCGCCGGTTGAATTTTCCCCACCCCTGACGGGGGGCATAGCCGGCATCGACTCTGGAATGGAGGAGGTGCCGAACCTGTTGAGGGCGAGGGAAGTGAACGACTTTGCAGAGCTGAAGCGAGAAGGGCTCAGCATTCAGGCGATCAGTTCGGTGACGGGCTTTGATCGCAAGACCGTGCGCAAGTATCTGTTGCAGCCAGATGCGATTCCGGCGTATGGGCCGCGGCCGCCGGCGGTGAGCAAGCTGGATGCGTTCAAGCCGTATCTGGAAGAGCGGCTGAAAGCTGGCGTGTGGAACGCGGCGGTGTTGTTGCGGGAGTTGAAGGAACGCAGCTACGCCGGCGGCTACACGATCCTGAAGGACTGGCTGCAGCCGCAGCGGGAGGCGGCCGGAGCCGTGGCGGTGCGGCGGTTTGAGACGCCGCCAGGTCGGCAAGCCCAGGTGGATTGGGGGCACTTGGGGAGCCTGGAGTTGGATAGCATCGAGCGCCAGTTGTGGGGCTTCACCTTCACGCTGGGCTACAGCCGGATGATGATGGCGGAGGCGGCGCTGAACCAGAAGCTGGGGACGCTGTTGCGGATGCACGAGGAAGCGTTCCGGCAACTGGGCGGGGTTCCCGAGGAGATTCTGTATGACCGGATGAAGACGGTCTGGCAGGAGATCGACGAGCGAGGCGAGGTGGTCTGGAACCCCGTATTTCTGGACTTCTCGCGCTACTGGGGCTTCACGCCGCGGCTGTGCCGGCCGTATCGCGCGCAGACCAAGGGGAAGGTGGAGTCGGGCGTGAAATACGTGCGGCGGAACTTTCTGTGCGGGTTGCAAGGGCGAGAGCCGGACAGCATGGAGGATCTGAACAACCAGCTCCGGCAGTGGGTGTGGAACGTGGCCAACCAGCGGGTGCATGGGACCACGCACGAGGTGGTGATGGCGCGTTGGGATGCCGACCGGATGAGCCTACAGCCGCTGAACGGGCGGGCCGCATATCCTTTTGCCGATGAGGAATTGCGCAAGGTGGCGCGGGACGCCTTCGTGTCCTGGCAAGGGAGCCGGTACTCGGTGCCCTGGATCTACGCGGGCAAAGAGGTCTGGGTGCGCGAACGCGACGGCGGCGTGGAAGTGCATTACGGCGCACAGCGGATCGCGGCGCACGCACAGGCGTCGCGGAAGCACGTGATCGTGCGGAATCCCGAGCATCACGAGGGGATTCCGTTGGGAGCGCGGCAGGACCGGAAGACGCTGGTGCACATCCGGCAGAGTGCGCCGGTGGTGGAGGTTCGGCCCCTGGCCGCCTACGAGAGCGTGGCGGCGGGAGGCGCGCTATGACGGCCATCGAGCAACTGCAGGAAACCTTGAGCGGGCTGGGGCTGGCGGCCGTGCAGGCGCGGCTGGAAGGGCTGCTGGAGCAGGCCGCGAAGAAGGAGCCCAGCTACGGCGATTTTCTGCTGGAGGTGCTGACGACGGAATCCGACGCCCGGCGGCAGCGGTACCTCAAGACCCGGCTGCAGTTGGCGCATCTGCCGTACCTCAAGACGTTCGACCAGTTCGATTTCGGTTTTCAGCCGTCTATCGACGAACGGCAGATTCGGGAGTTGCGCACGCTGCGCTTCGTCCACGAAGCGAGCAACGTGATCCTGCTTGGGCCGCCGGGCGTGGGCAAGACGCACTTGGCCGTAGCGTTGGCGGAGGCGGCTATCCGCGCCGGCCAGGCGGCGTACTTCATGACGGCACACGACCTGGTGGATGATCTGGGCCGGGCGTACCGGGAAGGGCGGCTGGAACGGCGCATGAAGGTGTATCTGGCGCCGAAGGTCCTGATCATCGACGAGATGGGGTACCTGCCTCTGGACGATCTGGGCGCCACGATCTTCTTCCAGTTGGTGAGCGCCCGCTACGAGCGGGGCAGCATCATCCTGACCTCGAACAAAAGCTATGGCGACTGGGGCGGGATCTTCGGCGACCCGATCATCGCGACGGCGATCCTGGACCGGCTGCTGCACCACTCGACGACGATCAACATCCGCGGGGAGAGCTATCGGCTGAAAGATCGACGGCGAGCTGGTCTGCTGAGCAGGCCCGAGGACCAGCCGGCGGGAGCCACCACGGCGCCGCCTCCTGCCGCTGGTGCCCCGAGCAGTCGTGCAAAGCGGGGGGCCTCGTTGTGAGTTTTCTGAGGCATGACGAGATCTATCGGTCCGATGCAGGGATGAAAACCATCCTCAGCTTGGAGCCGAGTGCCGCCTCCCGTTGGTCGGCCCCGAGCCACGACAAAGGGCGCGGCTTTGACCCCGCGCCCTTCCCATCGTCCGCGATGAGTCTCGGGTCGGTTATTCCTTGGCGGGTTGCTCTCCAGCAGAGCCCGCCTCCGCTTCACCGGCCGGAATCCATGGTGTACCCGCTGGCCGAAACCGTCAACCACCACCTGACGGGGGCTGGGGAATTTTCAACCGGCGATTCGGGGAATTTTCAACCGGCGTTGACAATGACACAGCTCTATAGCCCTGCCGATCCTCTGGAGACGACGCTAAGGTGTCCGTGCAGCACCTACGGAAACCCCATCCATGACTGATGCCATGCACGGCAGCAGACCCCCCGGCGTAAAGGAGACGGAACATGAGGCTGGCACCCTCAACGCTGATCGGGCGAATCAGCGGTGGGCAAACCGCCACATTCCCAAACCTCGGCCGGGTTGACTGACTGGTGGTCA
>Ga0181521_10005509_pt1 | contig 14062 bp, 13 predicted proteins | sample PEATcosm2014_Bin_32_FD_119764 | JGI IMG/M metagenome (GOLD analysis project Ga0181521, IMG submission 119764) | Peatland microbial communities from MTU Mesocosm Facility, Houghton, MI, USA - PEATcosm2014_Bin02_60_metaG | ecosystem: Environmental > Terrestrial > Soil > Wetlands > Peat | place...
ATTGTACCCCGAACGAATCGCCGAGGCAAACAGAACCTGTTCGAGCCGAGCGCGCTTCTCGTTGGCGCGGCTGCGGGATAGAATAGCAATATGCGCGTGCGCGTACTGTTCTTTGGCCAACTCAAGGAAATCACCGGCGTCGCACAAGAGGATGCGGAGCTCTCGGAAGGCGCGCGCGTCGAAGACCTTTTCGAGCGCTATGGGCGGCGTTTCCCGAAGCTCACGGGTTTCCGCGCATCGATTGCCGCATCCGTGAATCAGGAGTACGCATCGTGGCGCGCGCCGCTCTCGGCCGGCGACGAAGTGGCTTTTCTCCCGCCCGTCAGCGGCGGCCAGCAAACGGCCGTTGCGGAAGACATTTTTCGGCTCGTGCGTGAGCCGATCCACCCGCGCGAGATCGTCGAAAGCCTGAAGGCGCCGGAGGATGGAGCCGTGGTGGTTTTCGACGGTTTCGTACGCAACAATTTCAAGGGCCGGCAGACGCTTTATCTCGACTACGAGGCTTACGAACCGATGGCCTGCGCCAAGATGCGCGAGATCGGCGCCGAAATCCGCGCGAAATTTCCCGTGCACCGGCTCGCCATCGTTCACCGGCTGGGCCGGCTGGAGATCGGCGAGACGAGCGTGCTGATCGCCGTCAGCTCGCCGCACCGCGGCGCCGCGTTTGACGCCTGCGGCTACGCCATCGACACCCTCAAGCGCGCCGTGCCCATCTGGAAGAAGGAGTACTTCGCCGGCGGGGCCGTGTGGGCCGAAGGCGAAGTACCCTCGCAGGAAGCCATTTCCCGCCCAGATGAATCTACTTCGTAGATGAAGATATCTCGGCCAGCGTTGGGTGTCCTGCTTACGAGCGCGGTCGCGGGCATCACCGCGCTGGCGATTCCCCTGGGAGCCTGGCAGCAAAGGCGCAGCGGCGAAATCCGCGTGCAGACGGATCTCGTCAACATCCTCGCAAGCGTTACCGATGCGAACGGCCGGCCCGCCTCCGAACTCACGCAGGACGCGTTCGCTCTTTCCGAGGAGGGCGTGCCGCAGAAGATCGAGCGCTTCGAGGCTGAGACGAACCGCCCGCTCGATCTCGCGCTCATGGTGGATTCGAGCATGAGCGCGTTCAAGGACCTCAGGTTCGAGACGGAAGCGGCCGCCCATTTCATCCGCCAGGTCGTGCGTCCGGGAGATACGCTCGGCGTCTTCGAGTTTTCGGAGTCGGTGACGCAACTTTCCGATTTTTCCGACGACGTGCCGAAATTGCAGACGGCGGTGCGGCGCATTGCGCCGGGCGCGGGCACCTCGATCTACGACGCGGTCGTTCTCGGCTCGAATGCGCTCAGGCGGCGCCCGGAGGCGCGAAGGCGCGCAATCGTGCTCGTCACGGATGCGGGAGAGACGACGAGCGTCACGAAATTTGACGACGCGCGTCACGCAGCCGTTTTGTCCGGCGCGCTGCTCTATTCGATCGTCATCCGCCCGGTCAAGAACGAGAGCGGGCGCAACACCGCCGGGGAGCATGCGTTGATCACGATTACGGACAGCACGGGCGGCGCAATGTTCATTCTCGACGACATGAGCCAGATCGACGAGATGTTTGACCGGATCGACCGCGAACTGCGCACGCAGTATCTGCTGGGCTATTATCCCCAGCCCACGCCGCCGCCCTCGAGCGACCGCCACGTGCAACTCAACGTGAAGGGCGACTACGTCGTGCGCTATCGGAAAGAGTATTTCACGCCCGCCGCACCGCGATGAACGAGTTTCTCAAAACCGCCATCGAAACGGCCCAACAGGCGGGCGCGGTCCTGCGCCGCGAGTTCGAACGCCCCAAGCAAATTTCGTATAAAGGTGAAGTCGACATCGTCACCGAATCGGACCGCCGCTCCGAAGCCCTGATCGTGGCGCGGCTGAAAGAACGCTTTCCCGGCCACGCGATCGTCGCCGAAGAGGGCAGCGGCGCGGTGGCGGCTGGCGCAAAGTACTGCTGGCACGTGGATCCGCTCGACGGCACGACCAACTTTGCGCACGGCTATCCTTGCTTCGCGGTGTCGATCGGCCTCAGCGAGGACGGCGAGCCGATCGCGGGAGTCGTATTCAACCCCGTGAGCGGAGAGCTTTTCACGGCCGCGCGCGGCGAGGGCGCCTATCTCAACGAACGGCCCATTCGTGTTTCACTCGTCGATAAGCTGGCCAACAGTCTCGTCGCCACGGGCTTTCCGACCCACCAGCGAAAGCGGAGCGCCAATATTAACTACTACTGGGAGTTCACGCTGCGCTCGCATGGTGTCCGTCGCGACGGCTCTGCTGCGCTCGATCTCTGCTCGGTCGCGTGCGGGCGTTTCGACGCTTTTTGGGAGTTCAGCCTGAATTCGTGGGACACGGCTGCCGGCATGCTGCTCGTCCGGGAAGCCGGTGGAGTCGTGACCGATCTCGGCGGCGGGCCGTATCACCCGGGTGGCCCCCATCTGCTCGCATCCAACGGCCTCATTCACGATGAGGTGAAGGAAGTCGCCGCCATCGCCGAGCGCGCCGGAAAACCGTAGCCGCTATGAACGTAGGCGAGTTCGATTACGATTTGCCCGCCGAACGCATCGCGCAGCGGCCGCTCACCGAACGCGATGCTTCCCGGATGCTGCTGCTTGATCGCGCGACAGGCGCCTGGGAAGACCGCTGGTTTCGAGAGTTGCCGGAGCTGCTGCACGGCGACGAACTCATCGTCGTCAACAACGCCCGGGTTTTGCCTGCCCGGCTTTTCGGACGGCGCGGGGGCATTCACGCGCAGACGCCGGGCCGCCACAATCCGGCCCGCCGCGAGTTCCTGCAGACGTCCATTGAAGTGCTCCTGGTTCGGCAGGTTGGAGCGGACACGTGGGAAACGCTGGTGCGGCCCGGAAGAAAGGTGGCTATAGGCGAGCAAATCGTCTTCGGCGAGGGTGAACTCGAGGCCCGAGTCGAGGGACGGGGCGAGTATGGTCTCCGCGTGCTGCGTTTCAAATCGAAGAACGGCTTTCACGAAACGCTGGGCCGTCTCGGGCACATTCCACTCCCGCCTTACATCAAGCGAGCCGATGAGCCGCTCGACCGCGAGCGCTACCAGACGATCTTTGCGCGGCAGGGAAGCGCAGTCGCGGCCCCCACCGCCGGACTGCACTTCACTTCCGGCATTCTCGAGCGTCTCCGCGGGCGGGGCATCGAAATCGCCGAGATCACTCTCGAGGTGGGTCTAGGAACGTTTGAGCCGATTCGGACGGAACGCCTCGAAGACCACAAGATACACGCGGAAACGTACGAGATCCCCGCGGCGGCAGCCTCCGCTATCGTGCGAGCGCAGCGCGAGAATCGTCCGGTGCTGGCCATCGGCACCACGGTAGTCCGGGCGCTCGAAGACGCGGCCGAAAAGAACCTCGGCCATTCCGAGGTTGTCGCGCCGGGGAAGGGCGAAGCGAAGACATTTCTGTATCCCGGCAAACCATTTCGCGTCGTGAATCAACTGCTCACGAATTTCCACCTGCCGCGCTCGAGCTTGCTGGCGCTGGTGGCGGGCTTTGCCGGCCGCGAAAATATCCTGCGCGCCTATCGCCATGCGGTGGACGCCGGCTATCGCTTCTATAGTTATGGCGATGCCATGCTGATTCGCTAGACGAGGCGCCAGAGTCAAATAGGTCAGTTTCCGAGTACGCCGTCATCCGCCCACAATCGGCGCAAACTCCCAACGGAACTTCGAACTTCCCACAACCGGACTTCTGGACAATTAAGCGTGCTGCGGCGCTTTCAGGCGCTCGCAACAGATAGTTTCCGGATGCGCCGTCACTGGGGAATAAGCACCAGGGTCATTTTGAGCGCTTCCAGAATGGAAGGAGCATCGGGGTATGCAGCCGGTATTGCCTGTAGGTGTCCCCGAAGAAAGAAACCAGGTCGTGTTCTTCAAATTGAATGGCCAAGAGGATGTAGCCCGTCGTTGCGACAGAAAATAGCAGATGGCCATAAGTCATCTTGGGCGTGGCCCAGAAGGCGACGAGGAATCCGAGGTAGATCGGGTGGCGAACCTTCTGATAGAGCATGGGCGTCTTGAATCCAATGGGCTCATAGGGCTGACCGCGCAGGTAAAGTGCGACCTGCCGCAAGCCAAAGAGATCAGCGTGGCTAACCATAAGGGTACTCCCTAAAACCGTGAGCCAGCCAAGACCGAAAAGAGTGAGAAGTATCCACCCAGCGGCGTTCTGGACGTTCCACACAGTTCCTGTCATGGGTCGCCATTGCCAATAGAGCAAGTCGAGGCAGAGGCTAGCGAGCAGGACATACGTGCTTCGTTCGATGGGGCGGGGAACAAACTTCGTCCATGCGCGCTTGAACCACTGGCGCGCCATCACACTATGCTGGATTGCGAAGAGGCCTAGCAAAAGCGCGTCGATTCCCAGTGCCTCAACAGAAAAACCTCCCGCACCGGAATCGATGGATTTCGGAACGAAGAAGTTACCGACAAAGCCGATGGCGTAGAGAAACGTCACGAAGAAAATCAGGTATGCGACGATTCCATAGAGAAACGCTGCGATCCTGCGCATCGTGTCTGCCTCCTGAGCCCGAGTCTCGGTTGGCTGTGGACACTACCACTCCAGCGGGAATTTGAACTAATGCTATCTCTGCACGATTCCGCGGTCAAGGTAGTTACCGGCAATCCGCGGCTCATCTCTGCCATAGACGGGCTTGTGGAAGACGAACGACGAGGTTCTGGACGTGAGGAACCACCTTCTATCCCGCCGGCAGGCGACCGTTCGCGAACCTTCGTTTTCCATGGGTCAAACATCGCTATTATCCGACGACGCGCACAAGCTCGAACTTGGCAGGAAACCGCTGACGGCCTATACTTCCGTCTGCAACTTTTCGCGCCCACGGTCGCTGGAAGCGCACAGGTATTGCGTTGAGTTCTTTCAACACTCCTTACCGATCGACAAGCCGCTCTACCGGCTTCACTTGAATTTCCGCCGAGAGGCGCCCGGCGGCCGCCTTCCGGTTTCCGCCACACTGCGATATCTAATTGCATTAGCCCGCAATCTTAGAAATCTCCAATTGTCATAGAACTGCTCGATTGAGCAGAGGAGGGTCCATGTCGGACATTCAGGTCATCCTGGCTGAAAATGAAAAGCTGTCTCAGGAAATGTTTCGCGCAAGCGCTGACTCGATCGACCAGTCGCGCCGTTTCCCGCGGGAAAACCTTCAGGCGCTCGGCAAGGCCGGCGTGCTCGGACTGATGATACCCGCGCGATATGGGGGAGCGGGTGCAGGGCTCGCCGAAATGTCGCAGGTACTGGAAGAGCAGGCGCAGAGCTGCGCATCCACGGCTATGGTCACGCTGATGCATTTCTGCGCGACCGCCGTAATCGGCGCTAAAGGCAGCGACGCCCTTAAACAGGAAATCTTGCCTTCGTGCGCCCGCGGCGAACACGTCACCACGTTGGCCTTCAGCGAGGCCGGCTCGGGCGGCCATTTTTATGCACCGGTCAGTGAAGTGCGCCAGAACGGCGGCAAGAAATCGCTCAGTGCCGCAAAAAGTTTCGTCACCAGTGCAGGAGAGGCAGACAGCTATGTTGTCTCCGCGCGGAAGGCCGGCGCCGCCGCACCCACCGAGACCAACATCTACCTGATCGCCAAGAACACAGCTGGATTATCTACGCAAGGGCGCTTCGAGGGACTGGGACTCGCCGGCAATGCCAGCGCGCCGATGTCACTAACCGATGTGGCGATCGATGACGCCGCGCGTTTGGGGCCTGAAGGCAGCGGGTTTCAGAGCATGCTTGAAGTTGTGTTGCCGCACTTCCAAATCGGCGTTGCTTCGGTTTCCATGGGCCTGGCGAAGGCGGCGCATCAAACGATTGTCGGGCGCATGGGCGCGCGCAAATACGAACATGCCGGCGGCGTCGCGCTCGCATCGATCCCGCGCGTCCAATTCCTCGTTGCCGAAATCACGCTTGCAGTGAATGCCGGGGAAGCCTACTTGCGAGAAACAATTCGCAAAGCGCTGGCCGCCGATCCCGCAGCGATGCTCGATGTGCTTGGTGTCAAGGTTGTTGCCGCGGATGCTTGTCTGGCCGCTGTTTCCCGGGCGATGACTCTGGGGGGCGGATGGGCGTTCGGCCGGCGCGGAGGCCTTGAGAGAATTTTCCGCGACGCGCAGGCGGCCGCCGTGATGGCGCCGCCGAGTGACGTTCTTAAAGATTTCATCGGGAAGGCGAGTCTCGGGCTGCCGCTGTTCTAGCGGCGCTCCGAACGTAAAGGAGGAACGATGTTGACGTCATCAACAGGCCACGCGCTTCGCATTGGCGCCGTGGCGTATGATCCGAAAGTGGTGACGATTTGGGAGGGATTTAAGCCGTATTTTGCCAAACATGGCGCGGAAATCGATTACGTTCTCTATTCGACCTACGACGCGCAGGTCGACGCGAACCTTTCCGGCGCCGTGGATGTCGCGTGGAACTCGCCGCTGGCCTGGGTCAAAAGCCAGATCGTCAGCCGCGGAGCTTGCCGCGCCATCGCCATGCGCGATTCCGATCGGGACCTCACCACGAAGATTATCGTACGCGCAAGTTCGACGCTCTCGAAGCTGGCCGACCTGAAAGGCAAGACTCTTGCGGTCGGCGCGTCGGATTCTCCGCAAGCCACGCTGATTCCCCTCGGGCTGGTGGCCGATTCCGGCGTCGATCCAGGACGCGATTGCCGCGTGCTTTACCACAACGTGATGGTCGGTAAGCACGGCGATCATGTCGGCGGCGAGCGCGACGCCGCGAAGGCGCTGGCTTCCGGCGCTGCGGACGCTGCCTGTGTCCTGGACGCAAACTACGCCGTATTCATTAATGAGGGGACCCTTGATCCGGGGACGACGCGCGTGCTCGCCACCACACCGCCCTTCGACCATTGCAACTTCACCACGAGAGCCGACCTGCCGGAGCAGCGCGCGAAGCCGTTTCTCGATGCGTTGCTTGGAATGTCGTTTCAGGATCCGGAGGTGCGTGTCTTCATGGAAATGGAAGGACTGAAGAAATGGCTGCCGGCACGGACCAGCGGTTACGCGCAACTGGAAAAGGCCGTCGTGCGTTTCGATTTTTTCGGCTCCGCCACGTCGTCAGCGGGAAGCTGACAATTGTTTCCCCGGCCCTGAACCATGCCCGACTCCACGCCCAAATCGCGGCTCGATCTGGAAGACCTGGCGCTGCACGAAGGCGCGACGGTTCTGCTGCGCCGGGTTCTTTCGCAGCTCCCTACGGGAGAGTGGTGCGAAGTTTGCGGCGATTCGGCAGACTTCGCAAGCCAGCTTGCGGTCTGGTGCCGAAAGGAGGGGCTTCGATGCGAATCAAGGCAAGGCGTCGCCGGAACGTATCGGATCGAATCCGCCGGACCCGCTCCTGCGGTTCAAACTTCTCGCGTTGATGTTTGCGAAACAGCCGCGCTGAACTGGGGGCTTGCGCCGCGCGGTGCCCGTATCGAAAAGGGCGGACCCGACTTTGGCTTTACGCTGCGGCAGAAACGCGACGTGTGGGCGCGCGAGCTGAGTACGATCTATTCGCAGGCGGTCGCGAATCAGTGGTCGGCTGCGCGCGACATTCCTTGGCCCGAACTTCCTGAGCTTTCCGCCGAAGTCGAATCGGCGGTAGGGCAAATCATGACGTTTCTCACCGAAAATGAATTCGCCGCGCTATACGTCCCCGCGCGCTTTATACCGCGCATCCATCCGCATTACCGCGAGGTTGTGGAAGTGCTGGCGATGCAAGTTGTCGACGAGGCTCGCCACGCCGAGGCCTTCACGCGGCGTGCCGAAGCAGGCGGCGCGGGTCTGGGCACTACGGCGACCAGTGGGCAGCTTTCTCTGAAGACGTTGCTCGAAGAGCCGGACTTCACGACGGCCACGTTTCTGCTTTGCGTGATGGGCGAAGGCACATTTCTTGCGCTGCTGAAATTCCTCGGCGAACATGCGCCCGACCCGGTGACCGCCATGCTTGTGCGACTGGCTCATCGAGACGAAGCGCGCCATGTGGCGTTCGGCACCGAACACATGCGGTATGTTTTTGAGCGCGAGCCCGAGATGCGCCTTTCGATGGCGGCTGCGGTCGAGCGACGCAGCCAGATGTTGGCGTCCATTTCGGGGCTCAGCCCGTATGTCCACGATGCGCTGGTGGTTTTCGCGGGAGGCGGAATTTCGGTCTCCCAGATACGCACCGGTTCGCGGCAGGTGGCCGAATTGCAGCGCGAAATGGATCGCACGAGGCGGGAACGCTTGCAGTCGCTGGGGTTTGAGCCGGCCGTGGCGACAATGATGTCCGCGTATCACACGAAGAATTTCATGTGAATGACTCTTGTGCCTGATTAGTCGTGCCAGCTCAACCGGTCGATGCAACACCATCTGATCAGTTGATCCGACGATACTTCCTCTAGGGAACCGATCTATAAGACTGTACTCAATCAGAACCTAAGCAGGGCAGTGTTCCGTTCACATCAACGCCCTCGAACGAATTTAGCTTCGTAGACTCCTGGCACGTGGACTCTGAGCTAGTGTTGCGTCGGCCCATTGAGACCGCCGCGTTAATCAGGCAAGTTGATTAATTGCGAGTACGCCGTCGATCACCAAGGTATCCGGAATAGCCACGTCGGAGACTTCACCCTGGTATCCACACTCCGATTACTGGTGATAAGGGATAAGATCAAAGGGCTCACGATCCACGCGCTGAAGCCAGGAGAAAACCTGTGATACGCAGTGAGAATCTACGCAGCGGGTACATTCGGGACGACGTCGAGGATTACATCTATAACCTGCTGCCGGAACGCGATGCAGTGGTTCGGGAAATGGAAAGCTATGCGGAGGAGCATCGCATACCCATCATCGGGCCGGCGGTAGCGCGAATGCTGGCTCTGTTCGTGCAGGTTTCCGGCGCAAAGCGGATATTCGAGATGGGTTCGGCGATTGGCTACTCCACGATCTGGCTGGCGCGCGCGGCGGGAGCAAAGGCGACAGTGATCTATACGGACGGCGATGCGGAAAAAGCGCGCCGCGCGAAGGAGTATTTTCGAAGGGCGGGCGTGGCCAAACGAATCGAAGTAAGAATCGGCGACGCGATGGCTCTGCTGAAGAAGGCACCGGGCACATTCGATCTGATTTTCAACGATGTGGACAAGCATCAGTATCCAGCTGCGCTGCGTGTGGCGCTGCCAAAGCTGCAGCGCGGCGGCTTGCTCGTCACGGACAATACGATTTGGGCGGGCAAAGCCGCACGCCCGGCCGTGCCGGAGGACCACGACACTCAGGGAGTGCAGGAATTCAACCGAATGGTCTACGCCTCAAAAGACCTCTACCCCGTCCTGATCCCGCTGCGCGATGGTGTTACCGTCTGCCAAAAGCTGTAGCAGGGCAACGGTATTAGGAGCGGGAACAATTGCGGATCATGAAACCAAGATTCGCAGGGCGCTCGGCCAGACGGCGCATGAAGTACGGGAACCAGTCATTGCCGTGCGGGATGTAGACGCAGACGGGTTCGATCCGTAAGCCCAAAGTGGAAATCATGGCCGTGAAGTGAGAGGCAGCGCCGCAACCTGGAAAGCGGTTCAGTACACAGGAGGATGCACGAGATGCACGAGAGAGAAAGGGTATACAATGCGCATAGTTTTCGGACCGACCGGGGGGATCCGTGCCAATGCGAGCAGAAGCCGGAATCCGTTTGGCCCCGACCGCTTCCTGAATGCCGTACAGAATTCATCGAAAGGGAGGATAGGGACCATGGATAGACGAAAGATGTTGACCTTGCTTGGAACCTCTCCAGCCCTTTTGGCAGGCTCTACGGTACACGCAGAACCAGCCAAGACGACTGGCGAAAACGGATCGTCCGCGATGAGCGGCAGACCGATTGCCGTGCTGAACCCGGCGATTGCGGGTACGCTGGCCGAGCGAATTCCTCTGGTACCCCCTCTGGACAGTCTCGACGGCAAGACAATCTATCTCATCGACACCCAGTGGGGAGGTGCGGAATCGGCAAAGAGCTTTTTCGAGGCCATGCAGGAGTGGTTTGCCAAGAATATGCCCAACGTCAAGACGGTCGTCAGGCAAACAAAGACGAACATGTTTCAGGACGATCCGTCGGTGCGCAAGGAGATGATCGAGAAGAAGGTCGACGCCGCCATCGTCGGCATTGCCGGTTGAAACGGCTGCGCCTCGGCCGTAGGCCGAGATGTGAAAAGAATTCAGATGGAATGCAAGATACCCGCCATCGGTGTGGCCGCCTCCAATATCGTTCATTACGCGATCGGCTACGATTTCCAGTACAACAACGGCATGCCCATCCGGTTTGTTTCCGTTCCATTTCCTTTTGCAGGCCAGCCGATGTCCGTGGATCGAGAGTTCGTGGCGGGCAAGGACATGCTGAGCGGCAAGCCGATGATGACCGCGGTGGTCGACGCGCTTACGAAACCCCTGACAGCCCAGGAGAAGATCGAGGGACCGCCGCCGGGGACGGCACCCGAGCCGAGAATGCTTCTCGCAGACACCGAGGAGAACCTGCGGCGCCTGTTCAAGGACAAGGAATGGACGGACTACAACTCCATCATCCTGCCCACCGAAGAGCGAGTGGCGGAGATGCTCCAGGGGACCAGCCATAAGCCCGACGAGGTAGTCAAGACCATCAACATTACGGGGGGCAAGCGGCAGCTCACGGTGGAGAAGGTTGCGATTTGCGCCGTGATGGCCGGGGCGAAGCCGGAGTACTTTCCCATGATCCTGGCCATCGCCACGCAGGCGCCCTTCGGCAACTCCACCACCTCGATGGCGAACATGATTGTGGCGAACGGCCCCGCCTGCAAACGGCTGGGCATGAATTGCGGGACCAATGCGATGGGCCCGTTTAACGAGGCAAATGCCGTGATCGGAAGGACGTTTACGCTGGTGTCGAAAACGGGGGGCGACCTCCGCAACAACGTTGTGGCCTGGGAGTCGCTTGGCAGCACCATGCAGTACAACAATGTCTGCTTTGCCGAGAACGAAGACGAACTGCCCGAGGGGTGGGTGCCGCTCCACGTGCAAATGGGCTTCAAGCCCACCGACAGTATCGTCAGTGTCGGCGTGGGGTGGAGCTATATCTCAAGCCTCGGCGAGTCGCAACAGCCCTACGGTCCCCACAAGTTGATGCGCGACTACATGAGGGCGCTTTCCGGGCTCACCTCATCGGCCACGATCATCATGGATCCGACCGTCGCCACGCTGCTCAAGAACGCCTACGGTTTCCAGACGAAGGAACAACTGAGCGAGTGGTTCTCGCAGAACGTCGAGAAGACCGTCGATTCGTACTGGGGAAACGGCGTCATCACGACCACCAACACTGCTTTTGCGCTCCAGGGGCTTGAACCCTATGCCACGTGGCGAAAGTTGCCGGGGGACACGCTGATCAAGCCGTTCGACAATCCCAAGGCCATCCACGTGGTGGTGACCGGCGGAAAAATTCAGACCACCTGGTTCGTTACCGATTTCCGGGTGGGCCGCGGCGTGAAGGTGGATGATTGGGCGTAAGACGGAGAGTCCCGAGAAGGCAGGGGACCAGCGATGGCCCCCTGCGCTCCTCTCCCGAAAGGAACCAAAGATGAAAGCCGAATTCCTGGCAGTCTCTCTGTTGGCTTTGCTGATGCTCGTACCCGCGCCGGCTGCTGCGCAGACACCGCAGGCCGGTTCGCAAGACAAGGGAGCTTCTGCCCCAAAGAATGGAGACAACCGCTCCACCGGCGCGAAGGAAGCAGAACCCTTTCCGCAGGTGCCGCGGATCACCGCCGAGGAGGTGGAGCGGCTCGTAAAGACGAAGACCAACGTGGTCTTGGTGGATACGGACGATAGCGTGGCCTACGATGCCGAACACATCAAAGGCGCGATCAACATGGCATACGATCCCACGGTGGATCCTCAGGACCGGCAGGCGACGCTCGGTGCGCTTCCCTCGGATAAATTGATCGTCTTCTATTGCAATTGCTCTCACGAAGAAGACAGTGCGCCACTGGTGCTGGAGATGTGGCAATTGGGTTATGACCACGACAAGGTCAAGGCACTGAAGGGAGGATTGACGCGCTGGGAGCAGTTGGGTTATCCACTCATCGGCACGGATATCACACCCAAGGAAAAGGGAAACTAGAACAGGCGGAGTAGAACCATGTCAAAAGACCTGACACGAAGAGAATTAATGCGTCGTTCGATTGCCGCAGGCGGCTTGTTTGCGGCCGGATCACTGATGCCGGTTTCATCGACGCCAGCCAATCAAGTTGCCGGACAATCAACTATTCAAGCCGAAACCAGGGCTCCCGCGACAGTCGTGGACGGCAAGGTAGTGCAACCGCGACGGGAACTGCCCGTTTTGCAAAAGACAAGCATCCTGGTTGTCGGAGGCGGTCCGGCGGGGACTGCGGCCGCCTTTTCGGCCAAGCGGCTGGGCGTCGACGTCACTCTGGTGGAGAGGTACGGGTATCTGGGAGGGCTCGCAACCGGCGGCCTCGTCCTGGGAATATTTCCGCTTTACGATCGGAATAACAAGCAGGTCATCTTCGGCATCGGCGAAGAGCTGATGAAGAAACTGGACGTACTCAAGTTCGGAATCATCGATCGGAACAAGGCGCCTGTTTACCCGACAATCGATGCGGAGGCGTTCAAGTATGTGCTGGCTGATATGCTGCTCGATTCGGGGATAACTGCCTACCTGGATTGTTGGGGCGTCGATGCCATTGTGGATGCCAAAGGAGCCGTGCGGGGCGCCGTTTTTGAGAGCAAGTCGGGGCGACAGGCCATCCTCGCCGATATCGTGATCGATTGTTCGGGAGACGGAGATATTTACGCGGCCGCAGGGGCGGCTTTTGAAAAAGTCAAAACCAATATCGGTCTGATCAGCCGAATCGGGAACATCGATGAGGTCGATATGGCTGTGGGACGAGGATCGGAAGACCCGGAGCACCCTGCTACAGGCAAGCCCGGCGAAGGCCGCCCCTCCAAGGGTAGGGTGAACGATCTCAACGGTCACGCCGGGAATTCGACGCCTGCGCCCCATGTGAACTGGCTCAACATGAAAGGCCCAGTCGGGGACGCCCTGGACGTCGCGGACCTGACCGCTATGGAACTCAAACATCGCCGCGGGACCTGGGGCAACGTCGAGAAGCTCCGTCAAAAGCCGGGAAGCGAACAGGTCTACCTGGCGGAAACAGCCCCTCAGCTCGGTGTGCGGCTCAGCAGGCTCCTTGACGGCGTCAAGAAACTCACAGTCCAGGAAATCCGGAGTGGCGCCAAGTTTAAAGATGTCATCGGCTATTCCGGCGCGTATGCGAATGCTCCCGAATTCCAGATTCCTTACGGCTCCCTCGTTCCCTCGAAGGTCGAAAATGTCCTGGCGGCCGGACGATGCATATCGGCCGATTTCGAAGTCGCAGATATAACCCGGCTCATTCCGGTTTGCTGGGTTACCGGACAGGCTGCAGGCCTGGCTGCAGCATTGTGCATCCAGGACAAATGCAAGCCTCGCAACGTAAGTGTAACGAAGCTGCAAAACCTGCTTCACCAGCAAGGGGCGTATTTGGGATGACGTTTCTCGCGCGCGTTCCGCGGCGAGTGATCCAGCTGACTTGCTTCGTCGGCGCGGTCGTGCTGGTTTGGCCGGTGCTTCCTTGGGCGATTGCGCCAAGGTCCTTCGTACAAGCGAGTCCATTCGTTGCTCTGGCATCGAGTATCGCCACGCGCTCCATCAGCCTGGGAGTGGTTTTTGCAGTCATCGTAGCCGTCGCGAGTTCATTTAAAAAGCGGTGGTTCTGCCTTTACCTCTGCCCGACCGGTTTCCTGCTCGAAAATATCAACCACACGGGCTTGCGCAAGACACGTTGGTGGAGCAAGTGCCCACCGGTCGGGAGATACGTTGCGATCCTGACGCTAGTGGGTGCCGTGGCAGGTTATCCGGTGCTGCTGTGGATGGATCCTCTGTGCATTTTCAGCAGCCCCTTTGCCGTGAACAAAGCGACGAACCCGATATCCGTGATTCTTGTCTGCCTTGGCTTGGGTGTTTTGGTGGCAGCGACATTG
>Ga0181521_10005511_pt1 | contig 14061 bp, 9 predicted proteins | sample PEATcosm2014_Bin_32_FD_119764 | JGI IMG/M metagenome (GOLD analysis project Ga0181521, IMG submission 119764) | Peatland microbial communities from MTU Mesocosm Facility, Houghton, MI, USA - PEATcosm2014_Bin02_60_metaG | ecosystem: Environmental > Terrestrial > Soil > Wetlands > Peat | place...
GCCTGCGGTGCCTACCGAGCCCGCCGAGCCCGCCGAGCCCGCCGGGCCCGCCAAGCGCGCCGAACCTGCCGAGCGCGCCGAACCTGCCGAGCCCGCCGGGCCCGCCAAGCGCGCCGAGCGCGCGGAGCCTGCCGAACCTGCCGAGCCTGCTCAACTCATGGGACCAGCCGGATTGGCGAAGGTGGGCTCGGGCGCGGAGGACTCGGCCATCATCGCCGGGGTCGACCCTTCGTGGTTCGGCGCGGGTCAACTCATAGTGGATCTCGTTTACGACCCGCCGCTTACGCCTTTCCTGCTGGAGGCTCGGCGTCAAGGCGCCGCCGTTCGCAGCGGACTCGGCATGCTCGTGTACCAGGCCGCGCGTCAGATCAGATTGTGGACAGGGGAAGAACCACCCCTCAGCGTGATGTGGGCGGTCGTCGGTGGAGCCGGGTCGCCTGCCACGGCGCGCGGAACGAGCACGAAGCCGACCAAGTCGACATCAATCGAGCCAATCGGCGGATTGCGCGACCTGGGCTGACTTGTCCAACCGATCGGGCGCTGGCCATGAGCAGGGGTGCCTGGTTTGTGTGCAGCCCGGACGCGTGCGGCCCGGGAATGGCCCGCGCCTGATAGCTGCGCCGCTTCGCGAGCGCGTTGCCGTTTCAGCTCAGACCGCGTGACCCGAGCCGGCACCGGCACCCGTTCAGTCGCAGGCACCGGCGAACAGGCTCGACTGCTCGGGCCGCGGCGGCTGTGCATGCTCCGCGGGTCGGCCAAGGGCCGCGGGCCGATCAGCTCCTTGTGCCGCGGCGCTGCCCGCGCCATGGCGAGCAGCCGGCGGTGGGTCTTGGCCGGGGGGAGCGGTGACGTCTTTGCACGGGGAGGTTCCTGGGCCATGGCGGGAGCCGTCGGGGTGCACCCACACCCAGGCACCGGGCTCACCTTGCAGCGAGTATCCCTCATGGGTCTTCAAGAAGTGGTGGTGGTGGCATATCCTCGCCAGGTTTGCGAGCTCTGTCGGACCACCCTCGGCGAACGGCACGACGCGGTGGTCGATCTCGAGGTTGTGAGTGGCCGAGCACCCTGGCACCACACAGCAGCGGTCCCGCTCTAACAAGGCGTTGTAGAGCCTCGTGGGGACCGAACGGCCGAGGTTGCAGATTGCGTGCACGTCGGTGGCGCTCGTGACAAGGACCTTCGCGATCGAGTCTCCGACGAGCTCGCGTGCGGTTGCGACCGACACCGGGCCGACTCCGGCGATCTCGCAGACCTCGCCCGGTCCTGTGTTGCCACGGCGCAGTGCTTTAAGGTCCACTCGCAGGTGCACGAGCGCCTTGGGGCGGTGCGGCGCGTCCATGCCGGGAGAAGTGACCAGAGCCACGAGGGCATCGGCGAGGTAGGCCTGCGAGGGCTCGCGCGCACCTGAGCGGCGTGCCTCGGCAAAGATCTTGTCTGCCTCGCTCTTAAGGCCTGCAAGCACCCTCGCACCCGCGTCTTGGCTGAGTCGAGCATCGAGACGGAAGGTGCCGTCGGACTCGGTCCAGGTCCTCAGTCTCCGGGCGGCATGGATTCGCCTGGTCCTGGCGGCCTCGTCCTCTTTGGAGGCCGTTGCGGCCTTGATCTCGGCACAACGCCGCCGCAGTGTCTCAAAGCCTCCGGACTTGGCGGCATCGAGCAGCTCGGTGGTCGAAGCGGGGTCACAGATGGCCGCGCCGGCCACCTCTTTGGCCTGGGCGGCCGACAGTTCACCTGAGCGAAACGCATCGTCTAGCTCGGCGAGCTTCGACACGACTGCGGCGGCCTCCAAGACCGAGACGGCGGCACCGAGGGAGTCACCGCTCTCAGCTGCCAGCCACTCTGAGGCATGGCGGTGGCCCTCGGCCTCGAAGACACCGGTTGAGGCGACCCGGAGAGCGCAGATGGCCTTGCCCGCAGCTGCGAGGTGCTCAAGGCGCGAGAACAGGCCGACGAGGGTCTTCGCGTCCGTGCCCGCGAGCAAGGAGGCGTCGAGGTCCCTCACGATCCGCGAGAGCGACGCTTCGAGCTCTTGGGTCGTCTCGCACACAAAGCTCACCTCCTCCGGCGAGTTAGATCGAACGTATGTTCGTAGACTCAAACTAACCGGGGGGTGTATCAGGCCCGGGAGGCGGGGTTCCTGGTGCGGGGCTGGGGCCTAGACAGGCGGGCTGGGTCCCCGGGAGTCGGGCAAGGTCCCCCAAACAGGCGGAAAGGAACACGGGAGGCGGGGCTGGGGCAAGACAGGCAGGGCTGGGTCCCGGGAGAGGGGGATGGGGTACCGGGCGGCTCAAAGGGAACACGGGAGACGGGGCTGGGTCCTCGGGAGACAGGGCTGGCGCCCCGGGAGGCGGAAAGGGGCCCCAGACAGGCGGAAAGGGAACACGGGGCGATACACGGGGAGATATGAGAGGAGCCCCAGGAGGGACCGCACCGTCCGCACCGTTCGCTCAGCCAGGCGTAGCGAGCGAGGCAAATCGGGAAAGGGCCGGTGGCTCGAGCCGTAGGGGCTGGCGACGCCGCAGAGAGTTGACAGGCTGCCCCCGTTATTCTTGCCAATCATGGCCGCCCACTACCCGAGCGTGCCGGCGCGGTGGAGCGATCGCAGGGAAAGGCACGCGGCTTGGGATCTGCTGAGCCGATGTGACTTCATCCTGGTCGGCAGTGCAGTGCTGCTCTCGCTCATTGGCGCGGTCATGGTCTATTCCGCGACGCGTGTCGAGATGACCGCCGCCGGGGGAGATCCGAAGTTCTACTTGAAGCGCCAGCTCGTCTGGCTTGCGATCGGGCTGGTCGTCATGGTTGTCGTGGCACTGATCGACTATCACTGGCTCGAGCAGTGGGCTTATGTCCTTTATGGCCTCATCGTCATGTCGCTGCTCGCGGTGCTCACTCACTTCGGCCATGTCTCGCTCGGGGCGCAGCGCTGGTTTGCACTCGGACCTCTCGAGGTTCAACCGTCGGAATTCGCAGCCCTCGCCCTGATCGTCGTGGTCGCGGTGTACTGCAGCCGCCAAGAGACGATGTTTCCTAGGAACCTTGTGGTCGTACTGGCCCTCGCGGGGGTACCGATCCTGCTGGTCTACAAGCAGCCGGACCTCGGGACCGCTCTGATCATGGTTGTCGTGCTCACGGTCATGATCGTGACTTCGGGCGCGCGGCTCAGGTACCTGGTGGTCCTGGCCGTCGCAGGCATCGCAGGCTTGGTGGTGGCGATTCACTTCAAACTTATCCACGCCTACGAGCTTCAGCGCTTCACATCGTTTCTCCACCAGAACACTGCAACGAGCGGTGCGAACTGGAATCTCGCCCAGTCGATATTGGCCATCGCGTCAGGCGGAGCCTTCGGGACTGGCGTTTTCCATGGCGCCGCAACGAATGGCGGCTTTGTCCCGGCTCAGCAGACCGACTTCATCTTCACGGCAGTCGGCGAGCAGCTCGGTTTCGCGGGAGGTGTGTTGGTCATCGCCCTGTTTGGACTGATCGCGTTCCGACTGCTGCGAGCAGCACAGATCGCCAGGGATCCCCTCGGTCGGATGTTGTGCTCTGGGGCGCTCGCGTTGCTTGCCTTCTCAGTCTTCCAAAATGTCGGGATGACCATCGGTCTCATCCCCATCGCCGGTATCCCGCTTCCGTTCGTGAGCTACGGTGGCTCCGCCATGATCGTTTTCTTCGCTACGGTCGGGCTCGTGGTCAATGTCGAAATGCGCCGGTCGACCCGGCGATGAGTCCCATGGGCACCGACAAGGATGCTGTTGAAGCCGGTCCCGGGTCGGAGTCAATGACTCGCGCCAACGGTGACGGTTCGGCGTTCGCGAACGGCGTCGCGCCTGTCACCGAGGCGACCTGGACGTCCGACGTCAACGAGGTCGCCGGGCTGGACGGGCCCGAAGAGCCCCAGGCCGCGACGTCTGAAGTAGCAAGCGCAACCGATGAGCTACGGCTTGGTTCGGGAAGCGACCCGGAGTACCCGAGCGCCGGCGAGCAAGAGGAATTCGCACAGCCCGCGGTGGTAGAGGACCAAGACAAGCTGGACGAGCCCGCCGCGCTGGACGAGCCCGCCGCGCTGGAGGAGCCCGCCGCGCTGGACGAGCCCGCCGCGCTGGACGAGCCCGCCGCTGAGATGGATCTCGGGTTGGAGCCGCTGGACTCGCCTCGTGAGATGTCGCAGATGGTTTTTGTCGACGTCGTGCTCCTGCTGCCGGCGACTCACCCAGTCGTCGTCCTTCAGGAGGCGGATGCACCTTTCCGCGAGCTGCGGATCCCTGTTGGTGGTGCCGAGGGTATTGCGATCAGCTATGCGGCAAGAGGGCTTGCGACCCCGCGGCCACTTACTCACGAGCTGTTCACGCGCGTCCTCGAGGAGTTTGGGATGACGCTCGATGTTGTCCGGATCACCGAAGTGCGCGGAACCGCGTTCACCGCTGAGATGGTCATCTCCGGTCGGCTGGGGACACGTTTGATCGACTGCCGACCCTCGGATGCGATCGCGTTAGCGCTTCGCCACCGGCTGCCAGTGCCCATCATGGTCGAGCCGACTGTGTTGGAGGTGGCCGGCACCGACCCGATGGGCGCGAACTAGCAGGGAATTCCACCCTCCGAGAAGCCACCTGCGTCTGCTGTTGGCTCGTTGGTGGAGGCGGAAGGTCGGTCCGAGCTCCTGCCTGTCTGGCCCGTCCCGTCTGTCGTAGAGGCACCGGTGGGGGCAACGGTGATGCCGCCCGCGCCGCCCGCCGGAGCGGGAGAATTGTGGACACCGCCCTCCGGAGCGGCGGAACTGCGGACACCGCCCTCCGGAGCGGCGGAACTGCGGACCCCGCCCGCCGGAACAGTGGAGCTGCGGACTCCGCCCGCCGGAGCTGGGGAGCTGCGGACTTCGCCCACCGGAACGGGGGAACTGCGGACTCCGCCCACCGGAGCTGGGGCATCGACGGGTGCGGGAGCGGCGCGTGCGGCAACAAGGAAACGCCGTCGCATTCGTGTCGCTGGATGGCTCAGCCCGATGGCGACTCCTGGCGGCGTGGCTCCTTCGTCGGAGATGCGCATCAACAAGGCCACCAGGACGTAGTTCGCCACTAGAGAGGAGCCGCCATAGCCGATGAAGGGCAGTGACACCCCGGTGAGCGGTAGCAGGCGAACCACGCCGGCCATGATGAAGAACGACTGGAACCCGAGAATCGCGGTGAAGCCGACAGCAGCGAGCTGCGAGAACTCGGAGCGAGCCCGCATCGCGGCTCGTATTCCCGCGCCGACCACCAGCATGAAGCCGACGACCACCGCCGTCGTGCCGAGCAGCCCGAGCTCTTCGCCTATGGCCGCGAAGATGAAGTCGCTGTACGCGACGGGGATGTAATAAGGAGTGCCGAGACCCAGCCCCGATCCCGTCAGACCGCCCCGACCGAGAGCGAGCTCTCCTTGGACTGTCTGATATCCGTAGGAGCTGTAGTGGACCCAGGGATTGATCCATGCGGACACGCGCTCGTCGATGAGCGTCTTCGCGAATGGCAGGTGCGCGGCCAGGTATGTGCCCGCGACGAAAGCGACGAGTCCGCCCACTACATAGGTCCAACGCCCGGTGACGACCCACAACATTGTTATGAACGTCACGAACAGCAGGAGCGAGAAGCCGATGTCGTGCTCGAGAAGAATGACGAGGATCGCGACGACCCAGGCGACCGCGATCGGACCGAGGGGACGAAGGTCCGGCAGAAGGCGGTTGCCCACCCGCCGGGTCGACAGTGAGAGCATTTCCCGCTTCTCCACGAAGTAGGAAGCGAAGAAGATCACGAGCATGAGCTTTGCGATCTCGACGGGCTGAAAGGTGATGGGCCCGACGTGAATCCAGAGCTTCACCCCGTTCAGCTGGGCCTCGGAGGTCCTTCCGAGATAGGGAGCGAGCGGCAGCACGAGAAGGACCAGGGCGCCGAACACGAGCATGTAGCGGTAGCGCTCGAGGTCACGTGACCGGCGGACGAGGAACAACGTGACGACGTATGCGAAGACACCGAGAGCTGTCCAGGCCGCCTGGTAGTGCCAGGGCGCATCGGCGGCCATCTGCGGGGACACGTCGAGCCGGTAGATCATGACGAAGCCGATGCCGTTCAGCATCAGGACAACCGGCATCATGACCGGGTCCGCTTCCGGGGCGAGGAAACGATTGGCCAAGTGGACCACGAGAGCCAGCCCTGCGATCACGCCTATGAAACCCAAAGCGTTGGGAGGAAGCGCGTTACGCGTGCCGAGGGACGCGAGTAGGTACGCGAGCGTGATCACGACGACAGCGACGAGCAACAAGCCGAGCTCGCTCCGGCGACGTTGTTTGACCCTCGGTCCTGTTGCGAGGGGCTGCACGACTTCACGGTAGCGTCTGGGTTGTGAAAGTCGCTGTCACAACTCCTGGTAGCTCCATGGCGCGCCCGGACCGGTTCCTCAACCGGGAGCTGTCCTGGCTGGACTTCGCAGATCGCCTCGTCGATCTGGCAGCGGACACGTCGCTTCCGCTTCTCGAGCGCGTGAAGTTCATGGCCATCCTCTCCTCGGGGCTCGACGAGTTCTTCCAGGTGCGGGTCGGCGGCCTGAAAGACCATGTGGCGGCTGGCCTTCGTGCGCGATCAGCAGATGGGCGAAGCGCCTCACAGCAGCTCCAGGACGTTCGCGTCAAGTGCATTCGCCTCATGGCGCGCAGCGATGAAGTATTCGAGTCGTCGATCGTGCCAAGTCTTGCCAGTGCCGGCCTCTACTTCACGAGCATCGACGACCTCGATGCGACGGAGAAGGCACGGATCCTCGGCGTCTTCGAGAAGGAGATCTTCCCGGTCCTCACGCCGTTGGCGGTGGACCCCGGCCATCCGTTCCCCTACATCTCGAACCTCTCGCTCAACCTGGCGGTGCTCGTCGAGGATCCCATTACTCGCGAGCAGCGGTTTGCGCGGGTGAAGGTGCCGCCACTTCTGCCCCGTTTCGTGCCGCTGAATGGTGGGGCTCGCTTTGTGGCCCTGGAGCAGCTGATTGCCGCGAACCTGCCCAGGCTATTCCCGCACATGGAGATAGGGCGCCACCACGCCTTCCGGGTGACGCGCAATGCCGACCTCGACCTCGAGGAGAGCGAGGCCGACGACCTCCTCGCCGCTGTCGAGACGGAGCTGCGCCGCCGCCGTTTCGGCCGCGCGGTCAGGCTCGAGGTCGACCGGGACATGCCGACGGCGGTTCGCGACCTCCTGCTTGCCGAGCTCGAGCTCGGGACGGACGACGTTTACGAGAGCTCGGCCCCCCTTGGTCTGGGCCAGCTTTGGGCACTCCATGCCATTGACAGAGCCGATCTCCATGAGGCGCCCTGGGTCCCGATGACCCAGCCGCGCCTGGCGACCGCCGGGGACGGGCCCGTTGACCTGTTCTCGGTGCTGCGAGAGCGCAGTGTGCTCGTTCACCACCCCTACGACTCGTTCACGACCTCGGTCGAGGCGTTCATCACCCAGGCCGCCGACGACCCGAACGTGCTCGCGATCAAGCAGACGCTCTACCGCACCTCCGATGACACAGCCATCGTGTCGGCGCTCGTCCGGGCTGCCGAGCAGGGCAAGCAGGTAGCGGCGCTGGTGGAGGTGAAGGCCCGTTTCGACGAGCAGGCGAACATCGTCTGGGCACGTCAGCTCGAACGGGCGGGCGTGCACGTCGTCTATGGCCTCGTCGGGCTGAAGACCCACTCGAAGATCGTTCTCGTCGTGCGACGCGAGGAAGACGGGCTCCGTCGCTACTGCCACATCGGGACGGGCAACTACAACTCCGAGACCGCGAAGGTCTACGAGGATCTCGGTCTGCTGACTGCCGATCCCGCGATCGGTGAGGACCTGACGGACTTGTTCAACCATCTGACCGGTTACGGCAGGCCGGTCACGCACCGCCGCATCGTGGTGGCTCCCCAAGGCATGCGGCCGTGGGTTCTCGGCCAGATAGCCGAAGAGGCGGTGGCAGGGGAGGCAGGCCGGATCACCATCAAGGTGAACGGTCTCACCGACCCTGAGGTCATCGACGGTCTGTATGCCGCCTCGCAGGCGGGCGTCCGGGTCGATCTCTCGGTGCGAGGTGTCTGCTGCCTCCGGCCCAGGGTGCCGGGGCTCTCCGACAGGATCACGGTGCGTTCGATCATGGGGCGCTTCCTGGAGCACTCCCGCATCTTCCGCTTCGGTGATCCTGGCGGTGAGCGCCAGGTGCGCTACACGATCGGTTCCGGCGACTTGATGGAGCGGAACTTGGACCGCAGGATCGAGGTCCTCGTCCCGGTTCTCGACCCGGAGCTGCGGGCTCGGCTCGAAGAGACCCTCCAGCTCAATCTCGCCGACGACACGAATGCTTGGGAGTTAGGACCGGACGGAACCTGGACGCGAGTGGTACCCGTGCTCGGTCTCAGCGCGCAACGGCGACTTCAAGAGCTCGCAGTCGAGCGCGCCCGCAGGCGTCGCTCGCCCGAGCCACTGGGCTGAGCTCTGGCTGTGCGGATCGCCGCGCTGGATCTGGGCAGCAACTCGTTCCATCTGCTGGTAGTCGAAACTCGGCGGGACGGCAGCTTCGTTCCGCTCGCGCGGGAAAAGGAGATGCTGCGCCTCGGGGATGTGGTCGCACGGGAGGGCCGGCTCACCGACGAGGCGATCGAGGCGGCGATCGACACGATCCGGCGGCTCAAGACGATCGCAGACGTGCAGCATTATGACGAGATCGTCGCCATGGCGACCGCAGCGATGCGCCAGGCCGCCAACGGGCCGGAGGCCGCCGAGCGAATCGAAGCGGCAACAGGTGTCGCTATCCAGGTCGTCAGCGGCATCCGCGAAGCCCAGCTGGTCTTCGAGGCCGTGCGGGCGAGCGTGCTGATCGATCCGAGCCCGGCTCTTTGCGCGGATCTCGGCGGCGGGAGCCTCGAGCTTTCGGTCGGCGACCGGTTCGGTCTCACTTATGCGACGAGCCTGCACCTCGGCGTCGGGTTGCTCACGACCGAGTACGTGCGTACGGACCCGCCGACCAAGAAGGACCGTGCGCGGCTCAGAGAGCAGATCTCCAAGTCCCTCGACGAGGTGCTCGAGGACATCCTCGCTTGCGGACCGAAGCTCTTGATCGGGACCTCGGGAACCTTCTGTGCTCTCGCGAGGGGTGCCGCGGCAAGGCGAGACGGCATCGTGCCTCCGTCTGTCAACCAGCTGACGGTAACGGCCCGGGAGCTCGCCGCTCTCGGCGAGATCATCTACGAGCTGCCGAGCTGGGAACGTGGACGACTCGCCGGGATCGAAGCTCGGCGCGCGGAGCTGCTGCCGGCTGGTGTCGCTGTGATCGAGGTCCTTATGGAGCGAACGGGGATGCGCGAGCTCACCGTGTCGGAGTGGGGGCTCCGGGAAGGGATCATCATCTCCACGATCGCCAAGCACGACCGCGTGGAGCTCAGCAATGACCCGCGGGCGATCCGCCATGCCTCCGTCCTGTCATTGTGCCTCCGCTCCAGGTGGCCTGAGACCCATTCCCGCCAGGTCGCGCGGTTGGCAGTCGAGCTGTTCGACTCGACTGTTGCGCTGCACGGGCTCGACAGCGAGGATCGGGAGCTGCTCGAGCTCGCGGCTCTTCTTCATGACATCGGTGAGCATGTGAGCCGCGACGGCCACGCGCGCCACAGCGCCTACCTGATCGAGAACGGCGACCTGCGGGGTTTCTCGCCCGTCGAGATCCAGCTGCTGTCGTGCCTCGGGCGCTACCACGTCAGGGGACGTCCAAGGGAGTCCTTTCATGCTTGGGAGACTCTGGAGCGCAAGGACCGCGATCGCGTCTTGCGGATGCTCTCCCTGCTGCGCATCGCAGATGGGCTGGACGCCGCGCACGACTCGGTCATAGGCCACGTCGGGGTCGAGCTGAGTGGCACGCGGGTGGAGGTCGTCGTCAGCGCGCGCGGCGACGCTGAGCTCGAGCGTTGGATGCTCCAGCGCAAGGTGCAGCTCTTCCAGGAGCTGTTCGAGGTCCCGATCAGCCTTGAGGTGGTGCCGACGGGGCCGGAGGAGATGCAGGCCCTTGCTTGCGAGGAGGCCGGTCTGGCTTGACGGCCGGCGTCTCGGCCGTCGGCGGAGTCGACGGGTATGTTGCCCTTGTCATGCCCCCGAGCGCGTCGCGGCGCTCCTTGAGGCCCGCTCCGCGCCTGACTCGCAGGGACAGGTAAGCGCCGGCCCCCACCGGGATCGGCAGCCAGAAGTTGAACAGGCGCCAGGAGATCACTCCCAGCCAGGCAATGGCCGCAGGGACGCCGAAGCCGATCAAAGAGGTTGCGGCCACTGCCTCGACGATGCCAAGGCCGCCCGGAGTAAGCGGCACTGCCGCCAGGACGTTCGCCACGCCGTAGGCGACGAAGAGGTCGATGGGCCTGGAGACATGGCCGTAGGCCGCGACGAAGGCCCAGAGGGAAGCCGCATCGAGCAGCCAGTTCGCGGCCGCCCACGATACGGCGTTCTTCAACAGCTGGCGATCCGCTGCCAGCGTTCGCAAGCGGGTCGCGAGGCGTTGGACGAGCTGCTCCATCTGCTCTTCGGTGACCCACGGCACCCGCCTGGCAACGGCTCGCAGTGCCCGGGTGGCGTGGGCCTCGCCCCGCGTGAGGGACAAGACGAGTGTGGCGAAGGCGGCGAGCAGCACTGCACCGACCACCGCGACCGTGACATAAGCGCTGTTGAAGCCGTGGAGGGGGATGGACACCACGAGAGCCACCCAGAGCATCGCGTTGAGGACGACAGCCGAGCCGATTCCCTGAGTCGCGAGGGCAAAAGCGGCGTCGGGGCCACTCACACCGCTCGAGGTGAGGAGCCGGTAGCCGAGCCCGGTGCCGCCGGCAGTACCGCCAGGGATCACGTGGCTCACGGCGAGCGTCGACAGGTCGATACGCAGCACTCTCGAGAGGTCTGGGCCCTCTTTCGGCAGCACCGACTGCGTCAGGCGCCCATATGCGACGAGCGCTCCCGCTTCGAGAGCGAAGCCGGCGAGGAACCACACGAAATTGACGCGGCCCAGCTGGCTGAGCGATGAACGTGCCTTGGAGTGCAGGAAACTAGGAATGAGGACGTACTCGACGAACAGCAGAAGGATGAAGATCGTGATGCCATGACGTAGCGGCCCTGGAATCCATCCGAGCAGGTTGTGGCGACGGTGCGGCGCGGTCACGCCGGCAACTGGGCCGTCGAGCTCGGGTGCGTCGCCCATCTCCACATGCTTGCAGGCGCGACCAGGTCGCGTGGCGAGCCTCACGACAGGGGCCGGCTCCGTGTCGAGGGAGGGGCGTGCTCCGCGGGCGGTCCCGCCTGACTGCGTCCCTGGATCACGCTTTGGCGGTCCTGCATGGAGTTGACTTGTGGCGGTGCCCGAGCAGAAAGCCGACCGGGAGCTCTATCCCTCCGAGAGCCAGCGCGTGCACGACCTACGGGTGGCGCGCACTGCGTTCATCGCCACGGGGGCAGTCGTGAGCGTCGGCATCGGCCTTGCCCTCTTGTGGCGGCTCCGGGTCGTTGTCCTGCTGATAGTCGTGTCGTTGTTCCTCGGTGCGCTCCTGCACCCCATTGTCAGTTTCGTGGAGCGCCGGGGGATCCGCCGGGGGATCGCGACGGCTGTCGTGTTCTTCTTCTCGGCGGCGGTCGCGGTGACGGTGGGGTATGTGCTCGTGCACCCGGTCTACACGTCGGCTACGAGCTTCGCGAAGGAGCTGCCGAACCTTGTCCGCCAGGCTCAGCACGGCAAGGGACAGATTGGGCACCTCGTGAAACGGCTGCACCTCGAGAGCTATGTCAAGCAGAACGTGCCGCGGCTCGAGACCTTGATCAGCGGCCTCGGCCGCCCCGCCCTTGCCGTCGGCAAGACGGTCGTCAGCGGCGTCGTCGCGCTCGTCACAGTCGGGGTGCTGACCTTCTTCATCCTCCTCGAGGCGCCACGGATGATCCGCGGCGTTCTCAACTGGATGCGGCCCGAGCACGCGGTTCGCGTTCACAAGATATTGGGTGACGTTGGTCAAGCCGTGGCCGGTTACATGCTCGGCAACCTCGCGACCTCGATGATTGCCGGGGTTGTCATCTTCGTGACGCTGCGGGCCACGGGCGTCTCATACGCCGGAGTGCTCGCGATCTGGGTGGGCATCGTGGACTTCCTCCCGCTTGTGGGCGGACTGCTCGCCGGCGTGCCGACTGTGGCCGTTGCTCTGCTGCACTCGCTGCCGGCGGGGATCGTGACGCTTGCCGTGTTCCTCATCTATCAACAGCTCGAGAACCACGTCCTCAATCCAGTCGTGATGAGCCGGACGGTGCGGTTGAACCCCCTCTGGGTCCTGCTGGCGATCCTCGTAGGTGTCGAGATGGGCGGGATCGTCGGGTCCACGTTCGGTGGTCTTGTAGGGGCTCTGCTCGCGGTTCCCGCGGCAAGCGCCATCCAAGTGATCGCGAGGGACCTCTGGGCCGGGCGCAGATCGGGCCAGAGCGCCGATGAGCACCCCTCCGACGAGGTGGCCGCCGCGCCCAGAGCGTCGATCGGCGCCTCCACGCCGGCCCAGTAGAGTCCCGGAGTCCCGAGGAGGCCCTGCAGTGGAGCGGTGCTGTTCGTCAGCAGTTTGGCCATAGGCTGCAAGCGTGCGCGTTCTCGTTGTGCTGCCTACTTTCAACGAAGCTGCCACAATCGAGAACATCCTCGATCGTGTCCGCAAGGCGCTCCCGGATGCGTCGGTCCTCGTCGTGGACGACAACAGCCCTGACGGGACGGCCAAGGTCGTCGCGGAAGTCGGTGAGAGGTTCGGCAGTGTTGACATCCTGTCCCGGCCGGGAAAGCTGGGCCTCGGCAGCGCGTACCGGGACGGGTTCAGGTGGGGCCTCGAGCGAGGTTACGAGGCGATGGTCGAGATGGACTCGGATTTCTCGCACGATCCCGATGCCCTTCCCACAGTTGTTGCGCCCCTCGGCGAGGGATTCGAGGTGTGCATCGGGTCGCGGTATGTTCCGGGCGGTTCGATACCGAACTGGAGCCTGCCGCGCCGGCTGCTGTCGCGAGGCGGCAACGTCTACGCCGATCTCGTGCTCGGCCTGGGCGTGCGGGACTCGACCGCCGGGTTCAGGGCGTACGCGGCGACGGTTCTTCGGCGCATCGACTTGGGCTCGGTCCGGGCGGAGAGCTACGGGTTCCAGATCGAGATGACATACCGGGCGATCGGCGTGGGCGCGAAGGTCAGGGAGGTACCGATCCGTTTCGTGGACCGGGAGCTGGGGACCTCCAAGATGTCGACTTACACCGTCGTGGAGGCCTTGGCACTGGTCACGTGGTGGGGTGCCAAGCGAGCCGCCGGCCGGCTTCGAGGCGGCGGCAGGACAGCGCTTGCCGCGGCGCGGTCTCGTTCGTCGCGGTGAGCAAGGGCGGCACACAGGCCACTGCAGGTGGATCGATGGCGCCGATCGACGCCGGCACCGGGCCAGTCGTCGTGCTGGTGCACGGCCAGCCGGGCGCAGGAGCTGACTGGGTGGCGCTCGCGAACCTGCTGTCGGGCGATCACCGGGTGCTCGCGCCGGACCGTCCCGGCTGGGGATCCGATGCTCGTGGCGCGATGGGAATCGCAGCCAACGCCGTCGTGCTGGAGGAGCTGCTGGATGATGCAGGGGCGGGAAGCCCTGTCACGGTCGTGGGCCACTCGCTCGGTGGTGGCGTCGCGCTCGAGCTCGCTTTGAAGCACCCGGAAAGGGTCGGCGCGCTCGTGCTGGTCGGATCGGTAGGCGTAGGCGAGTCGCTGTCGGGATTCGACCGTTTGCTCGCGGTCCCCCTGCTAGGAAACGGCATCCTCCGCGCCGGGGTCGCCACCCTCCGGCGAGCCCTGATCGCCTCTACGCACTTGTCGGAGCGCCACCCCGCGGCCCGGGTCGCGAACATGGTGTCGGTGCTGCCCACCGTTCAGGCGGCGATCGGGACCGACGGCCGCCCCATTGTCGGCAGATCGAGGCAGAGCTTCCTCGTCGAGCAGCGTGCGCTCCTGGCCGAGACGCCGGAGCTCGAGCGCTCGCTCTGTCGCATTGCAGTTCCTAC
>Ga0181521_10005512_pt1 | contig 14061 bp, 9 predicted proteins | sample PEATcosm2014_Bin_32_FD_119764 | JGI IMG/M metagenome (GOLD analysis project Ga0181521, IMG submission 119764) | Peatland microbial communities from MTU Mesocosm Facility, Houghton, MI, USA - PEATcosm2014_Bin02_60_metaG | ecosystem: Environmental > Terrestrial > Soil > Wetlands > Peat | place...
CTTGCCATCGAATTCGACGAAGGCCGCGGTGTCGTCCTGCGAGCCGACCGAAAAGGCGATGCTCCCCGCTTGAACTCCGGAGGCAACCAGGGGGGGAGCGGTGTCGTTCTGGGCCTTGTGAAAGTATTGGACGCCGGCGGCGATCCCCAGCGGTCCACCCGGCAGGTCGAACAAGCTGCGCGAACCGTGAAATTCGATGAGGTCGAGAGAGCTCGACGGGTATTCCGACTCCGTCGGCGCGAACAAGGTCGCGGCGTTCGTGCTCTGTCCCGGAACGTAAGCCCCGCTATTGAGCGCCGCCTGCGCGACCCCCGGCTCGATCAGGCCATAAATATGCTGGCTCTGCTTCGCGTACATCAAGCCGATCGCGCCGTCGAGGTCCCAGCCGGCGGCGGTACCTTTCACATCGCCGAACAACCGGTACGTGGTGGTCTCGACATCCAGAGTCTCCGGGCCGAGATCCGGAAAGCTATAAACCAGGTTCGCCGCCGTTCCGTACGGGTTGAGCGGCGAACTCGCGGGCAACGACAGCACGGGGTATACGATGAGCTTCGGCGAACTCCCCGGGCCGAAGGCTATCTCCTGAAGAGAGCCTGCTTCTTCGCCGGTGTTGTTGAAGGCATGGCCAAAATTCGTTGCCGCAACCTGCTGCGCGGTGCTGTCGAATATCGACCCCGTCACCGTCAAGGTCCAGTCGCCGGCGAGGCCTTTCGTGAACTTGCTCAAGACGTTCGTTTGTTCGGTGGGCGTCTGCAGGACGCCCGGGAACTTGAACGTGCATTGATCCGCGTTCTGCTGAGCCTGAGTGCAGCCCGGCAGGAACGTGTAGGGCAGGCCGTTGGCCGTCAAGGGGTTGATCAGATAGCCGGTGACGCTGTCCGGATAGACCAGGCTGGAAGCGCCAATGGCGCCGGGATTGGTATTGTTGCCGCCTGGCAGACCGCTCCAATCGAGCTGTGTGAATCCGGCGCTGCGATTCGAACCCAGAATCTTGTCCTGGTGGTGCCAGTCCAGCGCCACATACAAGTTGTAGCCATCGTTGGCCAGATCGCCCCAGCCCATGATCCCCGCCGCATGCTCCATGGTGCCGTCGGCATGTTGCGAAGTGCCGGCCTCGGCGGTGAATTCTGAGCCGACGTACTGCTTCTTCAATTTGATGTTCACGACACCGGCGATGGCATCGGCGCCGTACAGTGCCGAGGCGCCGTCCTTCAGGACCTCGACGTTGTCGACCGCGTTGAACGGGATCGCGCTGATGTCGACGAAACTGCGCTCGCCATCATCGCTCAACGGGTAGGCGACCATGCGTTCGCTGTCGACCAGCGTGAGCGTGCCGCCCACGGTGAGTCCGCGCAGCGCGATACCGGAGCCGCCGGATGCGAAGGCTTGACTGAAGGACTGGTTCAGCGTGCCTTGACCGTTCGCGGCGAGATTGCGCAGCACGTCCGAAACGTTGGTATAACCGGTGTTGATCATATCTTCCGCGGTGATGACCTGCACCGGGCTCGGCGTTTCCGTGTCGGTGCGCTTGATCAAGGATCCGGTGACGACGATCTCTTGTAGCTCGGGCGCAGCCGCGGCCGGCGCTTGTTGTGCGCCGGCGGAAGCAGCCAAGAACAGCGCGGCGACGCCACTCGCGGCGATCAGGCCATTGACGGTCCGGCGGACGCGGTTTTGCGAAGACGAATTTGGGCTCGAATGCCTCGTGCCCGCTCTGATGTGCATCATGATATCCCCTGGATTTTTTTTAAGGCCGTGTTACGGGAATGCCAAAGATTTGTGCTGCCGAATCAGCTAGCCCTCGGTTGCACAAAACTTATCATCCCAATCACCGGGCGTTGCATAAGAGCCGCAAGCCCAGACTTGTGGGCGCAACAATATCAGTTTGTTCAAGAAATGTCAGGGCTGCAAAACCAATTTTGTTGTTTCAGCGCTACAGAGAAGCATGCCGCAATCCGCTCTCGAGCGACGCTGCGTCTGCTGCGGTTGGCGGCGCACTCAACGCAAAGGCCCTGAGCACTCGCGTGCTCAGGGCCTTGGTTTCCCGCTCAACAATTGTCTAGAACTTGTAATGCACCCCGAGCCGGAAGAAGCGGCCCACGATGCCCGCCTGCGAATAGGTCGGGTTGTAATTGATGCCACCGTAGTTGGGAGTATTCAACGGCGGCTCGGCGTCCAGCAAGTTCTGGATGGCGCCCGATATCTGCCAGTTATCGGTGATGTCGTAGCTGCCCGTGAGGTCCACGTCGGTGAACGACGCCACGTGGCAGTTGTTCGTCGAGCTGTAGCCATCGATGATGTTGGTCAGACAGCTACCCGGCGTCGGCGGACCGAACAGGTCCTCGCCAAACATTTTGTAGCCGCTGACGTAATACACGATCAACGAAACCCGCGCCGGCCCATCGGTCCAGGTATTGCTGAAATTGCCGCGCCATGCGGGCGTGCCGGCGCCGGAAGACAGGTTGTACGGCGATTGGGTGCCAGCGTATTGCTCATTCGGCAGACCGGGTTGCTCATACACGAAACTCAAGATCTTGGTGATCGATAGGTCGCTGGTCAATTTGCCGATGTTCCAGGGCAGATCCCATCGCGTCTGAAAATCCAAATCGACGCCGTCCGTATATTCCGTGGGCGCGTTGGTGTACCCGGCGGTGATGGTCACGATTCGCGGCAGGGCGGTCGGGTACAGAGGATCGAGATTGTCGTACACCGCCGTGAATCCGGGCGGCAGCGTGCCGTTCTCGCCGTACTGAGCCAACGCCGCGGATTGATTCGGGCCCGTGATCAAGTTCTTCTTCTTGATGTAGTAATAGTCGATGGTCGCGCTGAAGGCCCGAATGGGCTCGTACACCAAGCCTGCGGTGAAGCTGTCGGAGGTCTCCGGCTTGATGTTGGCGTTCCCCGTGGTGAGTTCACCCAGGCTATAGGAACTGATATAGCCGTCGGCATGGTGCGCGGTACACAGATTCGAGGGGCAAAAGCCGAAGTTCGGGATGAATCCCTCCACTTCGCTCGAGCCGTTCTCGGCGAAGCTCGGCGCACGAAAGCCCTTGGAATACGTGGCGCGCGCCACGATTTCGTCGACGGGTTTGAACTTCACGCCGAATTTCGGATTGAACGTGTTGCCGAAGTCCGAGTAGTGATCGAAGCGTCCGGACGCATTGATTTCCAACGATTTGATGACCGGTGCGTCGAATTCGATGTCGGCGCTCGCGACGGTACGATTGCCGATGGCTTGAGAGAAGCCCAGACCCTGGACCTCCGGCGGGGAGGAGTTGAAATTCGCGTCGTACTCCGCCTCGTAGCGCCATTCCGCGCCCAATGCCATGCCGAGCGGGCCACCGGGCAGCGTGACCAGCGTGCGGTTCGCCCGCAGCACCACAGTGTCCATATCCGAGGTGTCCTGTTCGACCAGACGCGGCGACAGGGCGCCGAGCACGGCGGCGCTATTGGCCGAGGGGTTGATGAAGTTGTAAGTGCCGTTGGTGACGTCCGACACCAACTGCGGAAAGTTCAGGTAGCCGCCCAATTCATAATCCAGCCAGGTATGGTTGAAGACGATGTCGGCCGAGTAGTTCCAGTCGGCCCACTTGCCGGTCACATCGGCGACCATGCGCGCATTGTGGTTCTTGATATACGACTCTTCGGGACCTAGGGGCCCAAAGGCGTAGTTGATCAACGCGGCATAGCCTTGCTTGGCAAACGGATCGTTGGGATTCAAGACCGTGCCGATGCCCCCGGGGCCGGGAATCATTGCGGGCAAGGCGATCGTGGTCGTGAGGTTCGGTACGGTGGTCTGAATCTGCGCGGGAGTGGTGCCGGCGAATTGGGACTGATTCTCGTAGTAACTCGCGTGCAGATAACCCGTCATGTCATCGTTGAACTGCACCGTGACGCGGCCGGCGAGCCCGATCTTCGAGGTCCACGGCTGGTCGGTCAGATACAGGTCCTGGTTCTGATCGCAAAACACATTGCCGGTGCCTAACGGGGAGGTTCTCTGGGGCGCGCTCGCCGGGCAGGGAACCAGCGGCTGTGAGACGGCACCCTTGTTGGGAATGCCGGTCAGCACATTGCCGGGCGTGCCGAGCGTGCCCGGGGTCACGGAGCCGTAGATCGATCCGGTGGAGAAATCCGGGTTTGGATGCTCGTCGTAACCGCCGTAAGGCGTGTAATCGTTGGAGTTGTAGGGGGCTCCGCGCTGATTCACGCCGATCGCGTTGTCGGACTGATATTCGACGCTGAAGTAGGCGTTGTAGTGATCCGAGGCCAGATCGCCGTGACCGGCGGTGAAGTCGAAATGCTTCTCGAAGCCGCCGCCATGCTGGGAATTGCCGATTTCAGCATTCGCGTTGAACCCTTGATAGGTCTTCTTCAGAATGACATTGACGACACCGCCGATCGCGTCGGCGCCATACACCGAGGAGGCGCCGTCCTTCAAGACTTCGATGCGTTCGATGGTGCCGATCTGGATGGAATTGAGGTCGACGAAATCGCGCACGCCGTCGTCCGGCAGCGCATAGTCGGCGGCGCGCAGTCCATCGATCAACACCAGCGTCGAATTGACCGTCAAGCCGCGCAGCGCGATGCCGGAAGCGCCGGCCGCAAAGGCGCCCGGAAACGCGGTCGGCAGCGTGCCGCTGTTGTCGGCCGACAGGGTGCGAACCACGTCCGCCACCGTGGTCAGTCCGCTGTTGACGATGTCTGCCGAGGTGATGACCGTGACCGGCGACACCGTCTCGGTGTCCGTACGCGGGATGTAGGAACCCGTGACCACGATCTCTTGAAGCTGCGTTTCCGGCGCTGCGGGTGCCTGTTGTGCGTTGGCGGACAGACTGATCAGCATCGCCCCGGCGCTGGCCGCAACCATGTGGGCTGCTCGTGAAATTCTCATCGTGATCTCCCTACGTTCTTATTAGACCGGTTCCCTGATTCACTTAGATATACTGTTCTAAAGGTTCTGTATTGCTCGACTAGGCCCGCGGAGGGCGCGAATTGACATGGCATTTCTGGTTCTCCTCGAGTAACACCATGAGCGTAGCGGCCCGAACAAACGCGCTCGCGTGCGACGATCAATAGTCGTCACGCAATGTCCGCCGCGGCTAGCTCTTCGGTTACTCAGAAAATATCACCCCTATCACCGAGCGTTGCGTTTGCCGCAAGCCCAGACTTTGTGGGCCCAACGATAACACCTTGATAGAGAAATGCCAGAGGTTAAGGGTGCGTATGTGGTATCCACGCCACGGATATGCCTAATCGGCCGGTTCAGGATGAGCGCCTCAATGCGCAATGGCGGCGGCGGACGTCCTTCGCTGGAAGGACGTCCGATAAATTGCTCACAGTAGTCATCACAAGCGCGGCGATCGCCCGCGCGATCAAAGCGCGCTGCCCTCCTCGCCCAGCATTTCCTTGCGCAGCAACGGTATGGGCGGGCCCCCAAACGACAGGAATTTGTCGTGGAAATCATGCCACAGCGCGTGATCGTCCGCGGATGCTCCGGGCTTGGTCTTTGCGATCCAATCGGCACGGAGCTTGCGGATCATCAATTTGCCGAGCGTGTAGTTGAGATACGCCGGATCGAAGGTGCCGCGCGCCGCCTGTTGGCGCGCATTGCCCGGATCCTGAAACGCCTGTTCCCTGAACATTTTCTCGGATTGCGCCACGGTCATTCCCTGAGTGTGCATGCCGATCGCCGATAACAGTCGCACATCGCGCAACAGCGCGTCCGTGAGTTGCCCGATGTGCGCCTCAGGATCGCCCTGACCCAATCCCTCCTCGTACATCATCTCCTCGCAATAGTGAGCCCATCCTTCGGCGAATGCGTACCCCACCCAGATGGATTCGAGCTTGTCGGGGTTGGCATTCGAGTGCAAAAACTGCAGGAAATGTCCCGGCCAGACTTCATGCACGGAAGTGAACAGCAGGCCCGCCTCGCTCGGTATGTAGGCGGCCTGTTCGGCCTTGGTCCATTTGGGATCGGGGGGCGCAATGTTGTACGTCGCCGCAACACCATGATCGTAGGGTCCCGGCACTTGGATGAACGCCATGTTCGAGCGGTTGTAGGGCGGGGCTTCCGCGACCAACGCCTCATCGTTGTTCGGTATGCTCACCACGTTGTTCTTTGCGACGAACTCTTTGAGCGACACCAACTGCTTGCGGGCGGCTTCCAATGTTCCGCCCGGCGGCTTCTTGGCTGACATCTTCGCCACGCAGGCGCTGAGCGTCCCCTTCGGCAAATATGCCGCGCACTCGGTCTTGAGCGCCGCGGTATTGCGCTCGAGGTCCGCGCGGCCCGCCGCTTCGACCTGATCCACGGCCAAGTCGACTCGTTCCGTGTCTTTGAGCATTTGCGCGAACAGATCTTTACCGAGGGCGAACTGATCGGTCGCGGTTTTGCGCAGGGAAACCAGGTAGTCCTTGAGATTCGACATCGCTTGCGCGGCCTGCGTGTCCGCATCGCTCAATTGCTTTTGCAGGTCAGGATCGTTGACCGAGGCGAAGATCGGTGTGACGTCCTTCTTATAAAAGTCGATAAAACCGCCGAAATCGGCAATGCCCAACTCGACGTAGGTCTTGGGCAACGGCCCCTTCAAATTCGCCTGAATGTCGGTCAGCATCTTCGGGACGGCACGCGCGTACTTGATATAGGCTTTCATGCGCACGTCGAGCGGCGCGTAAGTGCGGCTCAAGTACATATCGGGATCGAGGTTGCCGAGATACCACTGGGGATTGGTGGAGGGATAACCCGCCTTGTCGATCCAAAACAGATCCCTGTCCACCACGCTCAGCAAATACTCGCGATCAAAGCGCTCGTTCGGTTCCAACGTCGCCGGGTCGACCCCCGAGAGCTGCTCGCGCGCATCGTGCAAGCGGGCGATTTCGCGCTTGATTCCATGGGCGCTGACATCCGGCAGCTTGCCGTCGAAATCGTGCTTGCCGACTTGCGCGGCATAGAACGGCTGAGCGGCGAAATATTCTTCCACGAACCCGCTGGTCAAGCGCGCCCATTGCTGGCTGGCGAGCGAGGGGGCTCGTTTTGCCGGCGCGGTCGAGCTCGGTCCCTGACTGCAGCCCGCCATACTGATCAGCACAGCCACACAGACTGCCGCACTCACTTTGAGCGATAAAGACATGGTGCCTCCCCCTTACTTTTTGAATTTCTGACAAACGATGCAATATTTGGCCGCTACGCCTCGATTCGCAATACCTCTCGATTCGCAATACCTCACATTTGCGCACTGGATCAAAAATCATAGGGACCTCTGCACGCCGTGGCGCGCTTTTAAGGGATAGTGTAGCGCATTGACATATATCAGCCGTTCGTTCATGTTGAACTCGTGCCTTTCTTGCCAACTAGGCGGATATGAATACCCCCACCAAAACAGACTCTCCATCCGGGCGTGACGACGTGCGGATCATGACCCTGCAGGCGCACATTTTGAGCGAGCAGGCCCGCCATGCGCACGCCAGCGGTACCTTTTCGTGGATTTTGTCCGCCCTGTCCATATCCGCGAAAATCATTGCCGATAAAGTGCGGCGCGCCCGGTTGGAGAACGTGCTCGGCAGCGTCGGCACTGAGAACGTGCAGGGCGAGGTGCAGCAAAAGCTCGACGTACTCGCGAACGACGTCTTGTTGGGCACGCTCGGCGGCCGCGAGGGCGTGGCCATCGTGGCCTCCGAGGAAAACGAAGAGCCGGTGATATTGCGCGATGAAGGCCGCGGCGTTCCCCGCTACTGCGTGCTTTTCGATCCCTTGGACGGCTCTTCGAACCTCGATATCTGCGGCGGTGTCGGCACCATATTCAGCATTCTGGCGCATGACGGTCACAATGCCCGGGCGCAGGATTCGCTGCTGCAAGCGGGCGCGCGCCAGGTAGCCGCCGGCTACGTGCTGTATGGCTCCTCCACCGTGTTCGTCCTGACGCTCGGCAAGGGGGTCGACATGTTCGTCCTCGATCCCGGTATCGGCGCCTTCATGCGGGTGGAACGCAACTTGAAAATACCGGCCGGCAACAAGACCTATTCGGTCAATGAGGGCAATCGCAAAACCTTCCCCGAAGGCTATCAGCGCTACCTCGATTGGGCTCAGAGCAATGGCTATTCGAGCCGTTACGCCGGCGCCATGGTGGCGGATGTTCACCGCATCCTGCTCAAAGGCGGCGTATTTTTCTATCCACCCACCCAAAAGGCCCCGGATGGGAAACTGCGACTGATGTACGAAGCGAACCCCATGGCCATGATCATCGAACAGGCGGGCGGCAAAACCCTGGCCTCCGCCCATCAAAGAGTGCTCGACATCCAGCCCACGGCGATTCACCAGCGCACGCCGGTGATCTTGGGCTCCGCGGATCAGGTCGACCACGTGACTGCGCATCTTTAGTGCCCCCCTTTGACGATGAGCCCGGCCGCCGCCAGGGCTTGCGCCAATTCAATCTCGATACGCTCCGCGTCCGCCCGCTCGATGAATTGCAGATGCAGAGTCGGCCCGGTGAGTACCTCCAACCCTCGCTTCAGAACGCTTCCGGCCGCTCTGATTCCCGCCTTGTGCTGATCAAAGCGCTGTGCCGGAGGGTACTTGCTCATTCCCACATACACGCCGTACGTCTCGGTAGCACGGTCGCGATAATCGAGAAGCACCAAATAGATGTTCGACCGTCCTGTGCCGGATGCGCGAAAGCCCAGCGCAATCTCGTAAGCGCTCGGCAACCAATCGATATAGCGCATGGGCAGCCAATCCGGAACGGACGCTGCGGCTCGCGCCCACAATCCTTCGAGCGCGCGCTCAATATGGAGGGGCATGACGCCGCGCATCCACATTTCGTGGACACAGTGCGCCCCCATCCGGCCGTCGGCACTCGCCAAGGCGCGCTCGAACCGGGCCGTGATCTCCGTTTGACTCGCGCCTCGAAGCGGCCGGGCACTCGGCAAAGTGTGAGGTTCGGTCAGCGAGACGAGACCGATCGACCGGTTCATCGCTTGGCCACTCGGGCGCGACGCTTTGGTTTCGATGATCGGCTCGTACGGCGCATCATCGGGGAATTCGCGATGATCACCGAACGTCGTGCCCAAATGACGCATTCCTCGGCATCCTCCAGAACTTCCGCCGGCACCTCGTAGTAACTCATGCTGACTCGCGGCCGATCCCGGTAGGGACGGAACTGGACCATGCCGCGCGCTTCATAGTCGGAGCGATTACCATCGTTGACCTTGAAATAGAGTACGTCGCCCGCAATCAGCCCGAAAAATGCGCCATCGCAATACAATCCGACGGCGCCGAACATACGGCGCGTCGCGACACCTTCCAGGGCGGCAAGCTGCTCCAGCACATACTGCAAAAAATCATGTGTAACGGCCATAGCGCAAAGATAGCCCAATCGGCCACCGGCAGGTTTCTCAATCGGCTGCTGATCGTGTGAACTTGCTAGGATATCTTGCTGATATCGGCGGTGAAGCCGATACCGCGGCGCTTCGGCGTCGGGGCCCGGCCGGTTTCTTGTTTGAACCAACCATTTCGCGAATTTGCATGAAGGTACGCATGATCTGGATATTTACTGCGATCGCGCGACGACTACGCACGACAAGAATGGCACGGGCTATAGTCTCGGTCGGGAATTGGTCGCGCGAGCTTGCCATCGGTCATCACTTCCCATCCGTGCTTGCGGCGCCGGGAGGGGTTTGGGGGAAACACCTACGGATTTCGGTGCGCATCCCCGGCTCTCCAGCGGATTTCCCCGACGCAGGGATCCAGCAGTTGATTCACGTCCGGGATCAAACCCATCGTTCGCAGCAGCGCAAAGGCGCGAATGCGGGCGCGCGGAAAGGCCTCGTGCAGCCGCGTCGCGGCGGCCAACAGGGTCCTTCCCTTGGTCACCACATCGTCAACGAGAACGATCTGCCCGAAGCCGGAATCGGCGTCGGCGCGTTCGATCGCAAATGAATCGTAATGCATTGCGACCGTGGGCCGCTCGCCCGCGGCCGCCGTCGCCGATTTGCGCACGGCGCGGACCCTTTGCAGACCCGCCCACGCGCACCGGCCGAGTCCCTCTCGAACCAACGCCGCTGCCAGGAATTCGGTGACCGACGTGATTCCCGGGCTCCGCGGCTCGCTGCCGGGAACCGGGATCAGGATATCGGTTCCGTCAAAAAAGCCGGTCAGCAGGGGCAACTCGCGCGCCTGCTGGCGGACGCGCAAGGCATACTTGACCAGGAACCGAGCATCACCCGCCTTGAGCACCGCTCGCAATATGCGCGAACGCTCGGAGATCGCGCAGGTGCCGAACGGCGAATACACATAACACGAAGCAAAGGTAACCGCGCGGATCATGCACCCCTCTTGATGCCGCTAAAGTGCCAGGTCGTCGTCGCGGCTGCGCTCCTTGCCGCTGGGCGCCGAGTTCTCTGCGGATTCCTGGCGGAGTCGCAGCCAGCTCTCGCGCGCTTGGCGCCGGATCTCCTCGAGAGTCGCAGAACTCTTCATCGTTTCCGCGGCCGGTCGAGTGGCGCGTTCGAGCGGGCGTTGTGCGGCGGTGCGCTCGAGGCGCGCCTGCACGCGTGCCTCATAGTCCTCGCGCATGCGCTCCGCAACCACGCTGCGATACCCCTGCCGCTCCATCTCGAATGCCGCTCGTGGAATCCACGGACGCGGCTCGCGATCGATGCCTTGCGCCTCGAGGCTGCGATGATCGATGCGCGCCGCGACGTGAGCATTCCGCAGCGCCTCATTGGTCACCGTTGCCCAGCGCTCGCGCACGTGGAGAAGCTCTTGGATGGAGGGGCCGAGTCCCAGGGCGCGCCGCGTCGAACCGCCGAGTTCGAGCGTGGTTTTGGCCGCCAACCCGGTGGTGGAGACCTCGCGCGTCGTCGCCAGCAGGTGTGCATGAAAGTTGCGGGGGTCGCTTCCCGGAAAGTCGCGTGGCGCGTGAATGGTAAAATCCACGGCAAATCGGTAGCGGTCGGATAGTTCCTGCGAGAATCCTCGAACCAGACCCACGCGTTGATCCGGCGTGAGTTCTACCGGCAGCGCCACCAGGTACTCGCGGGCAACGCGCGCGTTGCGTCGCGTCTCGGCACTTTCCGCGGTGTTCCAGAGGCGGGCCCGGTCCCTGGCCCAACCCATGTCGGCGTCGGCGAATCGACTCGGCAGCACAATCTCCTTGTGCATGACGTCTTGGCGGTCCGAATGATCGTACGTTCGTCCGGTACGCTCGTCCCGAATGCGCTCACCGGCGCGGTACGCCGCCGCGCTCAGCGCACTGCTGCCGCCCGACCGCCCAAATGTCTTGATGTTCAGGAAATAGACTGCCATGCGACGTCACGTCGTGCCCATGGATGCGAAGAACTCGGGGTCGCAGGCATACCCGCCCGCCGCCGCTTCGATCGGCTCGTCTATCCATGTGAGTTGTATGGCTGCGGCGCTTGCCGGGCTCGTCGGCAGGAACGCGCCATCCGGCTCGCAGAACAGATCGTGGTCGTCGAGCAGGGTGTCGCACCGCTCACAGTGATTGGCCCAATACCATCCCTGCGTCGCAGCGCTGTGGGCCAAGCGGTAACCGGGCGAGCACTCGTTTAGCCGACTCTGAACGGCGGCCGGCAGATACTCCACGTAAAACAGAATCGCGGTGCAGCGGGCGCCTTCCCACGTGTCCCGCGCCCCCTCGTCGCGCTCGGCATCCGCATCCATCGCCAGAGTTTCGTGTTCGACGGGCAGCGCCACGGCGAGCAGGCGGGTCGGCGCCCGGCAGCATCCGCACGTTCCCACGGTGCGCGCAATGAAATAGCCGTCCGAACGGATGTTGATATCGTCGCGCAACGTGAGGTCCGACATCGTCACCTCACGTGAAGCCGCGAAAGACGAAAGCGGCTGTGGCGATCCGGATGGAAGGAGACCTTTAGCCAGACCCGTGATGATGCCGACTTCAGGTAGCCGCTGAGATCGGGCAATTGTTCGATCTGCGAGGGCATGACGGCCGCCTCCGTCACGTGCTGCTCGCTGGTGTTCTTGGAGCGGCGCGCACCGCGCGCCGAAAACGCCGCTTCGCGATCATTGCCGCGGGACACCTGTCTTCTCAAGATCTCGCGCTCGCCGATCAGCCGCGACGCGAACTGAGAGGTACCGCCGTTTTCGCTGCCCGAGCAGCGCAGAATGAGCGTATTTCCGCAGTTCTCCACAATCGTCTGCGCGTCCCCTGCGCCGTAGGTGCTGGATACTTGCGCGATTGATTGGAAACCAAGAATGCAGCGGCCGCCGAATTTGCGCAGACGCGTGAGCGCATCCTTGAGCCCGTCGATGGCGCCCAGCGCGTCGAGCTCGTCGATCACGAACCAGAGGCGTTGATCGCGATTTTCTTCGCCGCTCATGGCCTCGAATATGGCGAGACGCATCCATGTCGCGATCATCGACTTGAGCGCCGCGATTTGCCCCGCCTTGTAGGGAATGAACAAGATGCCGGTCGCCGATCTCGTTCTCACCCACTCGCGGACGGAGAAAGGCGCCGCGCGCTGTGCCTGCACGTACTCGAACGCCGCAATCGCGGATACCGTTACCGATCGGATCGAGCCGAACATGCGGGCGTTTTCCGGATCGAGAAACGGTTGCGCGGGCGTGCCGGCGACGATGGGTTGCAGCTCCTCGGTCGGCGCCACGGCCAGCAGACGCCACAATTCCGCGCAATCGCGGCGGTTGCCGGCGCGGCAACGGCGCACCACGGCGCAGAAGAAGGTGCGCGCGTAGCTGCGCCATTCATTCGCCGAGGCGTCATCGCTGGACGGGATGAGTCCGCTGGCCAGTTGCTCCACGTCGTAGGAGTTGTTGATCTCGGAAAACACATCCCATTTCACCGAGTGCCTCTCGAAAGGATTCAAGACGACATCCCCACGATAACGATTGAAGAAGCAAGCGACATACCCGCCGTCGGGGTCGGCGATTACGGCTCGATCGCCGCGTGCCAGCGCGGTGTCCAGCAGTTCCCGTATCGCCGTCGATTTGCCGGTACCAGTGGTGCCGATGAGCTTGAAGTGTTTGGACTCATCCGGAAAAGGCACAGCAATTCCGGCCAGAGTCAACAAACCACTGTTCGATTTTTTCAGCCGCGCGCCGCAACGCTGTGAGCCCGCTCCGTCTCGAAGGAGCGCGCCACGTTTGTGAGTCTCCGTTGATTTGCGTCGATAGGCTCTTACGCACGCGCAGGCGGCGAGCATCAGGCCGGAAACGAGAACGACCGCCTCACGTGCCGGCAGGGACTTCAGTATCGCCGACCAATCCATGTTTTCAATAGCCCTTGACGATGTAGTAATCGGCCTTTTCGCCGTACGTTGGAGCGGTGCGGTCGACGCGTACGCACAGCCGCGCAGCTTCACCACAGTGCCGCCAGTCGACGCGGCCTCCGTTTTGCTCGAGGCGCGAAACGCCGAGAGCAAGCTGGTCCCTCTCAACTCGCAATGCGGCGATTTCCCCGGCCGATGGCAGGGCCCAATGCGCAATGGCGATTGGAATCACCGTACAGAGAACTGCGACTGCGACGCTCCAAAGGAGTCCGCGCATGTTGGCGGCGCGTTTCATGCCGTGCAGCGCCTGCACCGCACGCTTGCTTTCCGACGTCAATTCCCGGAGTTCCTCGACGAGCGTGCGCCGGATTTCCTCGCGCACGACTCCGTCGAGGTCCTGCGTATGCGCCCGGAGTTTTTCCAGGTGCGAATCTGCCAACTTTTGATGCGCTTGGGCGCTCTCCATCAATAGGCCGAACTTCATGGTGGCGTCGTCCAGCGCCGGCGCGCGGTCACTCATGCGCGCGGCCCTCGCGCACCTTGGAATTCTCGCGACCGGCAGCGTGCGCCGCTTGCGCATGCGCCGCTCGCCAGTGTTCCCAAGCGCGCTTGGCATCCAGCCGCACGCGCTGCCATTGCGGATCCGATGCGTGCTTGAGGTATCCCGTCAAATCGGGCAGTTGCTCGATTTGCGATGGCAGAACCGCCGGTTCGACATTGAAATGCTCGGTCTGCGATATCGAGCCCATCATCTCGGCGCGTCGGCGACTCCGCGAAACCGTGGTTCGCAACACTTCGCGC
>Ga0181521_10005516_pt1 | contig 14058 bp, 10 predicted proteins | sample PEATcosm2014_Bin_32_FD_119764 | JGI IMG/M metagenome (GOLD analysis project Ga0181521, IMG submission 119764) | Peatland microbial communities from MTU Mesocosm Facility, Houghton, MI, USA - PEATcosm2014_Bin02_60_metaG | ecosystem: Environmental > Terrestrial > Soil > Wetlands > Peat | place...
GTAGCCCTCGCCGAATGTGAGCAGCGCCACTACCGCATTGTCTCGCGCGGTGTTCTCATCAGTGTACGGCTGAATGCCCACGATATGCGCCAGGGAATTGATACAGAACGTCAAATGATGGCTGACGACGAGCCGCAGCACCCCACCAAGCAAAAACACCCCGAGAACGTCCCCGCTCGCCCAGCCGATCAGGAGCGGGAGGCCAAAGTTCATGGTGAGCGCCAGCAGCAGGTAGTGGCGGTGCTGCCACATCACTAAAGGGTCGCGCTGCAGGTCGCGCACGGTGCTCAAGTCCGGTTCGCCGCTCGGGTAATTGCGCAGCATCCAGCCGATGTGCGAAAACCAGAAGCCTCGGCGCGCGCAATACGGATCGCGCTCGGGATCATCGATATAGCGGTGATGCGTGCGGTGACCGGCGCTCCATAGAAGCGCGCTGTTCTGCAGGGCCATTGCGCCGAACAGAAGATAAACCAGCTTGAGCGCCGGACGAGCTTCATACGTGGCATGGGCGAACAGCCGATGATAGCCACACGTAATCGCCAATTCGTTGACACTCAAGAGCACGCCAAACCAAATCCACGCGGCAGCGTGATAGCCGTGGGTGAAGCCATACCACGGCACAATGCTTACAGCCACCGCCGCGGTAATCACAAACATCAGCGCCGCCCCCCAATTCGGTCGCGCCGATTCCCACTCACTTGCTGTCATAACGCCTAACTCCGTTGCTCTCGGTACCACCCGGATATTATGCCAATTATTCTAAATGGAAGTGGCATAGCGCGCGGATTGATCACGAATTTCTGGCTGGAATTCGCGGGTGGAAACTACGCATTGCGCCCCGCTCGCCGATATGCAGTCCTCGGTACGGTGTCAGTGCGCATAAATCTCCGATCTGGACATCGCCGCGGTATCATATGCCGTTGATTTATCACGCGAATCGCGCGATATGAAAATATTCGCTCGCGGCTGGGAGATGTTTGCCTGCCATCGCGCCGCCAACAGGCGCACTTGCTTGACATGTGTATTAGTGAGGCGTAGTTGTTCGTCGGCCGATCCGCGCTTCAACACGGGTGCGAGTCGCGAATGCCAGGCATTCTGGGCGGCCGTTGCGGCTTTCCCGAAAGCTTCGACTAAAAAGCAATAAGACCACAGGGGAACAATCATGCAAGGGACAAACGTCTCACGCGCGCGGTTCGCGCGAGCCGCGACACTCGCGGCGGTGTGTTTCATGCTCGGAGTCGGATACGTTTCGGCTGCGCCGCACGCGCTGATCAGGGGACTGCGGAGCACGGACGCCCAAGCCCCACCCACCGATGCGTACTGCCGGGTCAATTTCGGTTCCCCGTGCTATTCACCGCAGGAAATGCGAACCGCCTATGGCCTGAACGGACTCATCGATGCGGGCATGGTCGGGGCAGGACAGACCATCGTCATCATTGATTCCTACGGCAGTCCGACCATTGCTGCTGACCTGAGCACCTTTGATGCGGGCTACGGCATCCCGGACCCACCGTCGCTCACGGTGCTGGCGCCGCTTGGAACCGTACCCTGGGACCCTACCACCTACCCCGACCAGCCCGGTTGGGCCGCTGAGACGACACTCGACGTGGAGTGGGCGCATGCCATGGCCCCGGGCGCTGCCATTGTGTTGCTGACGAGCCCGGTTGACGAGACGGAGGGCGTTCAGGGGATGCCGGAGTTTTTGGCGCTGGAGAGATTTGCGCTCGATCATCACCTCGGCAAGATCATCTCGCAGAGCTGGAGCGCGACCGAGAACACGCTATTTCTCGAGACGGCCGGTCCCCAGGGGCCCCAAGTGTTCGCGGACTTTACGGCGCTTTATGAGCGCGCGGCCCGGGAGCGGGTCACGGTGCTCGCCGCCGCGGGCGATGACGGCAGCAGCAACCCGGAGACCAACGGCCTGACCTTCTATCCGTTTCCCACGGTGGGCTTTCCAGCCTCATCACCGCTCGTGACGGCGGTGGGGGGCACGAGTCTGTCTGCGGACACATCCGGAAACTACCAATCGGAGACTGTCTGGAACGATGCCGGTTGCTGTGCAGGGGGCGGTGGCATCAGTCAAGTATTCGAGGCGCCCGACTATCAGCGGTTCTCGCTGCCGCGGCACGTCAAGGCAGAACTCGGCGGCATGCGCGGCGTACCCGACGTGTCCTACAACGCGGATTGCTACAACGTGATCCTCGTGTACCTCAGTTATCTGGGACCGGGCAATGCAGGCTACTACGGCATTTGCGGAACGAGCGAAGGCTCGCCGCAGTGGGCAGGCATCGTCGCCGACCTCGACCAATACGCCGGCAGGCCGCTCGGATTCCTCAATCCGGCGCTGTATGCGCTTGGCGGATTTGGTCGCTTCAGCAGTTTCGGCCGCGACATCACGGTGGGCAACAATGGACTCGTCGATGTTCCCGGGGCGGTCGCCCCGGGATACTCGGCGACGCCCGGATGGGATCCCGCGAGCGGTTGGGGCACGCCCAACCTCGTCGAGCTCCCGTATCGCGCATTCGAGTTGCTCGACCACCAGCGCTAGCGCCTTCGGCGGCTTTCCGCGACGCCCACGGTTGGGCCATGCCCACCGTGGCCGATACGTACGACGGCATGGCCAAGCCGTCGGATGGTACAGTTGCGCAGGAGCACACACTCGATGCACGTCCCCTCATCGGAGCCCCGCGCTTCGGTCTTTTACACCTACAAAATCCACCCGTATCGCCACACTCCGGATAGGGACAGCGGCCGGGCAGGAGCGCCGGTCGTGATCGTCGGAGCGGGCCCCATCGGCCTCGTCACGGCGCTTGATCTCGCCCGCTTCGGCGTCGCATCGGTCCTGCTGGAAGAGGATCTGCAGATTTCTCACGGCAGCCGCGCCATCGTGCTCACGCGCCGTTCGTTGGAGATTCTTCAGCAGGTGGGCGTCGAGCGGCCGTTTCGCCGGAAAGGGTTGCCATGGTCTCATGGCCGATCGTTCTATCGCGGCCAGGAGGTCTACCAAATGATCATGCCGCACGACGAGGATGACCGGTTCATGCCCGGCCTCAACATCCAGCAGCAATATATCGAGGAATATCTGGTCGATTTCTGCTCGAGGAGCCCGCTGATCGATTTGCGCTGGGGTCAAAAGGTGGTGGGAATCTCGCAGACGGCGGATGCGGTGGCGTTGCGCATCGACACGCCGGAAGGCGAATACGCCATGAACGCCGATTGGGTGGTTGCCGCGGATGGCGGCCGCTCGACGATCCGTAGGCTCCTCGGTCTGCGCATGGAGGGCCGCTCCTACCCGGGAAATTTCGTCATCGCCGACATCAAGGCTCAGATCGATCTACCCACCGAGCGTCTGTGCTACTTCGACCCCGCTTGGAATCCCGGCAACAACGTCTTGGTCCACCGCCAGCCCGATGACATGTGGCGCATCGATTTTCGGCTGCCGGACGGCGAGACATCCGAGCAGGCGCTGGCGCCTGCAACCTTACGTCAACGAATCAATGCCGTGCTCGAGATGATCCGCCAGAGGATTCCCTGGCAGTTGGACTGGGCCACCGTGTATTCAGCCAACACGCTGACGCTGCCGGACTTCGTGCGGGGCCGCGTTTTGCTCACGGGCGACGCCGCGCATTTGCTGCCGATTTTCGGCGTGCGCGGTTGCAATACCGGATTGCAAGACTGCAACAACATGGCCTGGAAGTTGGCGTGGGTCGTGAAGGGTTGGTCACACCCTGCCCTGCTCCGCACGTATTCGAGCGAGCGCGTCCAAGCCGCCCGTGAAATCTGCGAGGAAGGCGGTAAGAGCACCCGCTTCATGAGCCCGCCGACGGCCGGGGCTCGGTTGATGCGCGATGCGGTGCTGTCTTTCTGCCTGTCGGAGGATTTTCTGAAGGACCTGCTGCATTGGCGCACCTCTCGCCCGCACGACTATCGCCTCTCCTCGCTCAACAGTTTCCCCGAGGCCGATGCCGCGTTCACGGGCGGCATCGCGAGCGGACAGCCGGCTCGCAACGTCAAGCTGGGCGAGGACGATTATTTGCTCGATCGATTCGATGCAGGCGCCGGGTTTCACGTGATGGTCTTCACCGCTGAAGGAGATCTCGCCGGTGATCTCGAGCACATCCTCATCGAGACGGGACGCCAGCCATTTCCGGTCATCCGAGTTTTGATCGGTGCCCGACCCGGCGGCGCCAACGCTTCTCTCGCCGACTTGGTCATCGCCGATGCGGCGGGGCGCATCGCGAGCAAGTACGCCGCCCAAGCGGGCACGGTCTATGCACTGCGTCCCGACCTGCATGTGTGCGCTCGTTGGCTCAAGACCGATGCGGCCCAAGTTTGCCGCGCGTTGCGGATCGCGATCGGCGAGACTACGCCGGTACCAGCGCCAGAACTCGCAGCGGGCTGCCCGAGCCGTTCACGATCTTGAGCGGTGGAGCAATCACCACGGCGCCGGTTGGCGGCAACTGATCGAGATTCGTCAGGCTCGCCAGCCCGAACCGATTGGCACCGTGCATGATGGTATGACAGGGGAACATGGGATTGAAGGTCGCCGCCTGGCCTGCGTCGGTACCGACCGTTTCCACGCCGACGCCCAGAATGTCGCGCTCGCGCGCGAGGAACGGAACGCACTCCGGGTGGAAGCCCGGCGTATGGGCGCCATCCGCCCCGATATTGAGGAAAGTCTCGCCCGCGCGCTTGGACCAGTCGGTGCGGATCAGAACCCAGGCGCGGCTCGGGATGCGGCCATGCCGACTCTCCCACTGCTCGACGATGGCTTGTGTGAGCAGAAAATCAGCGCTATCTCGCGCCTGCCGCGCGACGTCGATGACGCACGCGGGACCGATGAAGCGTTCCACCGGAATGTTATGCGTCGCATTGTCCGGGTAGTCCTTGCCGGTCACCCAATGCACCGGAGCGTCGAAGTGCGTGCCGGTGTGCTCGCCGCAGCTGATGTTATTCCAATACCAGGCGGGCCCGCGCGAGTCGTAGCGCGAGATCTCCTCCAGCGAGAACGGCTTCGAGGGAGCGAACTGCTCCGGCAGCCGGATCGTTTGCGTGGCTGCCTCCAACGGCACGGTGAGATCGACCACGCGGATGCCGCCGTGGAGGATGCCGTCGACCAGCGTGGCGAGAGTCTGTGCATGAGTGGCCATTTATTTTCTCACGATAGTTGAGGTTTGAGTTTTTCATGAATGTAGCGCATATGCCGAATGCGGGCGAGCGACGGGCGCGACCTAGTAGTTGATGGAGGGATTGTCCCCGGGGTAGATGACGCCGACGACATCGAATCCGCCCGGCGTCGTGCATTGCACGGAATGCACCAACTTGCGGGGCAGGAACAGCACATCGCCCGCGCTGACGGGTGTCTTGGTCCTCTCCGTCCACACGACGCCCGCGCCGTTCAGAAAGATCAGCGCCTCCTCGTACAGATGCCGGTGCGGCTCCGCCTTGGACAGCGGGATGTTGCCGATGAACTGCGTCACCACCGTCGAGCCGTGTTCGCGGCTGACCAGCAACTGATAATATCGCTCGGCCATCTTGTGGCGCTGGGCAGCGTCGATCGCCGCGCAGCGATGCGGATACTGCGCTTCGAAGCATGTCGGCATCTCGTCCATCCACACCAGGTCCTCGCTGCCGGGACCGTTCGAAATGAACAGCTTCATCGGCGCATCGACGCCGTTGTGAACGCGATAGGCTTCGCTCGGCCGAATGTAGATGCCGGTGCGCGGTTCCGCGGCGAAGCGGCGGCCGCTGATTTCGACCTCGCCCGTCCCTTCGGTCACGAAGAGCACGGTGTGTCGCCCGTCCGCCGCGATCACCGGCGAGCTGGCGCCGGCGATTTCGGCATAAAACTGGGATTGAAACAGAGCGCCCAGAGCCGGACTCACCACCGGGCAGTAGCGCATCGAGCCGCGCGGGACCAGCGTGGCGCGCGCGGTGGAAAAGACATAGCACCGATCGTCTAGCTGAACGACCGGCCCGACGCCGGCGCCGACCATAGCCACCTTCCGGTTCTCGGCGCTCTGCGGGTCATCGGCGAGATATCCTCCCGGAAGGTCGTTGTGGGTCCCATCGCAGAACGGTCCCGCGCCCGTATGCTTGCAGCCGCAGAAGATGACGTCCTCGTCCCGTTCGGCCTTGAATGCGACCGGCAGAAATTCGCTGCCCGCATGTGAGCCATCGCAGAACGGCTGGGAGCTGGAGCGTCCGCAGGCGCACCACAGATAGCGCTTGCCCGCCTTGATCTCGTAGTAGAACCCCTTGCGATGGGCAATGATCGGCGGATTTCTGGTGCTATTCATCGAGTGTCTCTCAGCACGCCATCAGCGCCGCGCCGAGCGATTCCCGCTAGAATTTCCGGGTCGCCGTCAGGCCGATCGTCCGCGGTTGCACGGTCAGCAGCGCGTCGGGGTCCTGCGTGGAATTGATCGCCGACACCTGGGCGCGTTTGTCGGTCAGATTGCGGGCAAAGGCGGTGACGCTCCATGGGCCCTCGATCAGTCCTAGCCGCAGCCCCACCAGCGTGTAGGGGGCGAGCGGAAGGTTGAACGAATTGGAGGAGAAATAGGAGTCCTCCGCGTCCCGATAGGTCACATCCGTCGCCACCAGGCCATCCCAGCCATTCGCGATCGGCCACTTATAGTTGAGACCCAAACTGAGCTGATATTTCGGGACATCCGGAATGGTGTCGCCGGTCAGACCCAGCGTGGGATTGAGTGCGTACTGCGCTGCGCTGGCGCCCTGCGCGAGATAGGCATCCTGATAAGACCCGGCGAAAATCGCGGTCAGGTACTGGATGGGGTGGGCCGTGAATTCGAATTCCACGCCCTTGACTTTGGCCTCACCGGCATTGCCCTGGTAGACGAAGGCCCCGTCGGGAGTGGTCTCCTGAACTTGTATGTTGCTCCACCGAATGAAGTACACATCGGCCTGATAGTCGAACAGGCCGTTGGCCAGGCGCCCCTTGGCGCCCACTTCAAAATTGATCAGCGAGTCGGGTGAATAGGCGGCCGGTATCGGCTCGAACGGCTCGCTGATCGCGTTCAGACCGCCGCTCCGGAATCCGGTCGAGACGGTACCGTAGCCCAGCAGGCTGTCGCTGAACTTGTAGCTGAGGTTGGCTTTCCAAGTAACCTTGTCGAAAGTCTCGTTCGGGTCGGGCAGGGGTACCAGAGTCGGTCCCGGCGGAAAGCCGCCGAACGGGTGAGTTTGCACCTGCACACCCTGCAGGGACTCCGTGAAGTAGCGTATGCCGGCGACCGCCGTCCAGGCGTCGGTGATCTTCCAGGTGGCCTCGCCGAAGCCGGCATACGACGTCGTCCACCGTTCGTCCGTGCGTCCGAAGAAGGTGGTGCCGGTGCCGGGGTAGGTCAGCGCATCGCAGCTATTGTTGTCGCAGAACGGGCCGGTCGGCAGGCCGAAACCGTTAGTGGTCAGGACATACACACTTAGAAGCTGGTGATCGTACTCGCGGTAGACGCCGGCGACGAAGTTGACGGGGGAATCAAACGCGCTCGCGTAGCGGATCTCGCTGGAAGTCACCTCGCGTTGGCGCGGCTCGAAGGTTTCGGCGGGCACGGGCACATCGAACGACACCAAAATGGGGGTCGAATCGAATGTGAAGCCGGTGCTGCGATTATATTGATTGGCGGTTCCGGTCAGGGTACCGGCGCCGGTGTCATAGGTCACGGTGGCGCCGAACACCTTGAGGTCGTCGTTCCAGGGGCTTTGCGTCACGTCGGTATTGCACAGATCGCAACCCTGCACGGGCGTGATGGGCCCGCCGTTGAAAGCCGCCGTGCCGGCAGGCGTATAGCGCGACGAGCCGCCGGAAGTTTCGGTTTGCGATGTATAGGTGGCGTCGATGATCAGCTTGTCGGTCGGCTGAAAGCGCAGGATGGCCCGACCGCCGCCCACGTCATCATCGTTGACGCCTTTCAGGAAACCGAGGGCTTGGACGGGCTCGGTTTGGTAATTCGGTTTGGCGGCCGTGCCGAGATTGACCTGCTCGGTGACGCCCTCGCCTACCCGGATCTGGTTGATGTAGCCGCTATCGTAGAGCTTCCATCCCACCAAGCGCAGCGCCAGCACGCCATCGATGATGGGCAGATTGAGCGCGCCATTGAAGTTGTAGTTGCCGCTGGCGTGCGAGGTCTCCGAGCCTTCCGCCGTCACGTAGCCACCGAGATTGTTGAGATCGGGCGACTTGGGGATGAAGCGAATCGTGCCGCTCATGGAGCTCGCGCCGTACAGGGTGCCTTGCGGGCCGCGCAATACCTCGATGCGATCCATGTCGTACAGACGGATATCGGATTCGAAGCCACCGCCGTCATCACTGTTCGTGCCGCTGATCACCGCCTCGCCGTAGTAGACGCCGGTCGTCGAATCACCGGTCGAGTTGATGCCGCGGATGACATACTTCTTGTCGCCGGGGCCCAGATCCTGAATGGAAAACCCGGGAATGTCCCCTGCGATTCCCATGATCCCGGCCACGCCGGCGGTCTGCAGCGCGTCGCCGCTGATCGCTTGGATCGAGGCGGGAATGTCGAGCACCTTTTGGGCGTTGAGCTTGTTGGCGGTAACGACGATTTCCTCCAGCGATGCGGCATCACTCGACGTCTGCGCGGCGCCTGCCGCGGGATCCGCGAGGACCGGCGCGCCGTGCAATGCGGCGGCGATGCCGATGCTCGCGGCGAACAACCGGCCCGAAACCCCGTACCCCGTCAAACGCAGTTCGATTGAATGGCGCATCCCCGACCCTCCCCATGTGGTGCAAATACAATATGAGTTATCATATGAAATATCAAATAAAATTTACGCTGTTGCGTGCCCGCCGCATGCGGCATACCGGCGGCGCAAGGCGCGCAGGACCGCCGCTTGACGGGACCCCCCCGCTCAGCCCGTCATATTGCGACTCAAGCGCCGTATCAAGGCGAAAGCCGCCGCAACCTCCCGCGCCGAGAAGCCGTTCAGTAGCCGCTTGTCGCGGCGGCGCACCACGATGTTCAGCGAGTTGAACAAGGCGCGTCCCTTGTCGGTGAGGTACACCTCGACACAGCGGGCGTCGGCGCGCCGCAATACGCGGCGCACGTATTGTTCCTTCTCCATTTGCATCAGTGCGCGGCTGAGCGCCGACTGTTGCATCATCGCGCGATCGATGATCTCCTTGATAGAGATGCCGTCGCCCATCGCGAGCACCGCGAGAATCCGCCAGCGCGTGATGTTGATGCCTTCGCGCCGCAGCTTCTCGATCAGATCGCCGTTCAGTTGATGAGCAAGGCGCACGATCAGGTACGGCAGGAAATCATCGAAGAGGGAATGAGCCGCCGATTTCCGCGGCGTGAGCGGGATGCGCGCTGCGATTTTTCTTCGGGCCATTCTAAAAAGGGCTCTGACCGTTGAGGATGGCGCCGAGCTTCGACGCGTCGATGTTACCGCCCGAGACGATACAGACGATATTGCCCTTGCCCGCCAGCCCTGCCATGGCAGCAGCCACGGACGCGGCGCCGGCCGCCTCCGCAATCACGTGATGACGGCCCGCCAGCAGTCGAATTGCATCGGCAATCCGCGTGAACGAGACGCAGGCCGCCTGATCCGCCACTGCGCGTACCAGCGGCCACATCTCCTCGAGCACCGTCGTGCTGCCCATCCCATCGACAAAGCTCTGCAAATGCCGCACCTGGACCGGCCGTCCGTTTTGCAGCGCCGCCGCGGCCGGCTGAGCGGCTTCGGACTCCACCACGATCATCCGCACGGCGGGCCGCAGGCGCCGCATCACTGAACCGATTCCGCAAAGCAGGCCGCCGCCGCCGAACGGCACCACCACGGCGTCGCAGTGCGGCTGCTCCTCGATGATCTCGGCGCCGATCGTCGCGTTGCCCGCGATCACGGCGGATTCGGCCACTGGATGGATGAATATGCCGCATTCGCCGGCAAAGCTGCGCGTGGTGAGCGCCGTCCACCACTCATCGAAGGAGAGGCGAATCACTTTCGCGCCGAGCTCGGTGAGGGCTCTGACCTTGGTCGCCGCCGACGCGTCCGGGACGACCACCGTGATCGGGATGCCGATCTGGCGCGCCGCGAAGGCGAGGCCCTGCCCGAAATTTCCGGCGCTCGCGGTCAACACGCCCCGCCGCAGCTGCTGCGGATCCATGGTTTTGAGCATGTTGATCGCCGGCCGGATCTTGAACGACCCCCAGGGCTGCAGGTTCTCGAGCTTGAGAAAGATGTTGATGTCGGGAACATCGGCGTTGAGTCGCAGCAGCGGCGTTCGAACGGCGAAGCCGCGGATATTGTCGCGCGCGGCAACCACGTCCGCGGCTGACGGCAACGTCAGGGATACGGGGCGCTCGACTTCGTGGTCAATAGCCGGCATCGCGGTCTCTAGAAGTCAATGACCTGTCCCACACCGGCGGCGCGCGCCTTCTGCAGCACATAATGCGCCGAGGCCAGGTCCTGTGGAGCGACGCCGAGGGATTTGTAAAGCGTCACGTCGAGCGGTGAGCGTCGCCCAACCTTGGATCCGTTTGCCACCTCGCCGATCTCGCCCACGATGTGATCAGGTGTAATTGCCCGCGCAGTCAACGCCCGCAGATATTCTCCGCCCTCATGGATCGTGGAGTCGCGACAGTCGACGAAGAACCGCGATTTCACGACCGCAGGCGTGTCGATCTCCGCCGTCGTCGCGACGCTGGAGCCGACCACATTCAGGTGCACGCCCGGCGTCAACCACTCCCCCAGCAGGATCGGTTCGCGCGCCTTCGTCACCGTGCAGATGATGTCGGCGCCGGCCACCGCATCGCGCACGCTGATCGATGTTTCAATGGCGATCCGATGCCTTGCGCCCTCGACCTCAGCGAAGGCTCGCGCCTTGTCCGGGTCGCGCGCCCAAATGCGAATGCGCCGCAGCGCCCGCACGCACAGCATGGCCTCCAAGTGAGTCCGGGCTTGGTCGCCCGCTCCCAGCACGGTCAGGTCGCCGGCTTGCGGCCGTGCCAGCAGCCGCGTTGCCAAAGCGCTCGCCGCGGCGGTGCGGATCGCGGTGATCTCAGCGGCGTCGACGAGGGCCACCGGACAGCCGTGCTCGGATTCGAACAGCAGTACCAACCCGAGATGCGATGAATAGTGTGGTGGCTTGTTGCGCGGGATCAGGCTCACGAGCTTGACCCCGAAACACTCCGGGTCGGCGAGGTACCCGGGCATGTTGCCCAACATGCCGCGCTCGCCGGGCATGACCATGACGGACCGCAACGGCAGGACTACCCGTCGCTCCGATACGGCGATCATGGTCCGTTGCATGAGATCGACACATTCCGCCATCGGCAGCAGATTCCGCACTTCTGCGCAGCGCAGCACCCGAATATCCAAGTTGACACCTCCTCCGCCGGGGCCGGGCGTTGCATTTGCCCGAGCCCGCACGAGCATTTTCTCAGCGAGAGCCGAGCTCGCCGCGCAGGCTTCTCATTGCCGCAATGAAGGATTCTACGTCGTCTTCGTTGTTGTAGAAGTGAAAACTCGCCCTGACATTATCATCGCGGTACGAGGTGACGATGTCGCGCTTCATGAGCTCCGCGGACAGACGGCCGCTGTCGCGCGACGGCACGGCGACGGTGGCACCGCGCCGCTCGTCCTCGGTCGGCGTAATGCTCGGCCACCCGATGTCTTGCAGCCTTTGCATACAGCGCCGCGTCAAAGCGTAAACACGCTTTTCGACGGCCGGCGTACCGACTCGCAGCAGCATCTTGAGACCGGCCTCGGCTGCGTAGCAGTTGACCACGGCCGGTGTTCCCGCTTCAAAACGGCGCGCGTTGGGCGCCGGCCGATTGGCGGTGATGTCCATCGCGGTGATTTCGGCCTGCGCGAACCAGCCGCTATTGGTCGGCAACAGGGACCGCGTCAAGGAATCCCGGACATAGAGGAAGCCGATCCCGGCCGTGCCCAACAGATACTTGAGCATGCCGCCGACGGCGAAGTCCACGTCCAGAGCCTTCACGTCGATGTCGAGCGACCCGACGGACTGATAGCAATCCAGCAACACTCTCGCACCCTTGGCGCGCGCGAGGCGGACTATACCGGGAATGTCGAGTTTCGCCCCGTTGCGGAAACAGACGTGGGTGATCGCCACGAGCTGGGTTTGCTCGTCGATCGCTTTTTCGAAATTCTCCAGCGGAATATAACCGTCCGCCGCGCGCGGCACGTGAACGACTTGCGCGCCGCGCGGCTCCTGCGCATGCCAGATCTGCGCGTTCGTGGGAAATTCAAAGTCGCTGACGACGACTTTATTGCGGGGGCCGGCAAAGTGAAAGGCGCTCGCCAGGGCATTCAATCCTGCCGACACCGACGCGGTGACCGCGATCTCGTCGGGCGCCGCGCGCAGCAGCGTGCCCACCAACGTGCGCACGGATTCATTCTTCGTGACCCAAACGTCCCAGTTGGCCCCCACCCGGAGCCGATCTTCCATGTAGGCCTCGAAGGCGGCCCTCACCTCATTCGCGAGTGCGCAGTAGGAACCGCTGTTAAGATAAGTCTTGCGCTGGAGAACCGGAAATTCCTTGCGCAGCGCCTCGAAGTTCGGTTCCATGTGTCACTGTTCCTGCCGCATCAATCCACCGGCGTTTATTATATGCAATATCATATAATCGTGCAATTGAACATCCGGCATGCGCACCTCGTGCTCGACCGGGAGAGAGGCTGCACGTGCTCGAGGAAGTGAAACCGGTCGATATGATACAGATCGAAGCCGCTCGAGCGCGCCTCGAGGGTCTGGGTTTGAACGCGCCGCTCGTCGCCTGCGACGCCGCACCGCAGGGCAAATACGTCCGCCTGAAGCTGGAGAACCTGCAGCCGATCGGGTCATTCAAGATCCGGCCTATCGGCAATGCCGTGCTGAGCAGGCCGCGCGGCGCCCTCAGCCGCGGGATCTACACGACGAGTACGGGTAACAGCGCGCTCGGCGTCGCCTGGATGGCCCGACGCCTCGGGATTGCCGCCACGGCGGTCGTTCCGGCGAACGCGCCGGAGGCGAAATTGGAGAAGCTGAGACGCCTGGGAACGCGCATCGACATGCGTCCGACCGAACAATGGTGGCACGCCATCGAGACCGGCGCGCTCGAGGATCAAGAGGGCGTCTACATTGATGCCGTGCGCGACCCGGCTTCACTGGCTGGCGATGCCACGATCGGAGTGGAAATCCTCGCACAATGGCCGGACGTCGAGGCGATCCTGGTTCCTTTCGGCGGCGGCGGACTTGCATGCGGCATCGCATGCGCAGTCCGCGCGCTGCGGCCGGACGTGAAGATCATCGCCTGCGAACTGACGAGCGCGCATCCGCTCCAGGCGGCGTTCGCCGCCGGCTCTCCGACGCAGACGCCGCATGAGCCGGGTTTCGTCAGCGGCGTGGGCTTCGGCTCGGTGTTACGGGAGATGTGGCCGCTCGTCAAAACCATGATCGATGACGTCATCACGGTCTCGCTCGCGCAGGTGGCTGAGGCAATCAAGGTGCTGGTCGAAACCAACCGCGTCGTTGCCGAAGGTGCAGGCGCCGTGTCGGTGGCCGCAGCTCTGTCGGGGCAGTACGCGCAGAGCAAGGTTTGCGCCGTGGTCTCCGGTGGAAATCTCGACAGTCACATGCTCGCGACGATTCTGCAGGGTCGCTTGCCGGCCTAGAACAGGAGCGCTTGCCGGCCTAGCCGGCGTCGATTTTCGGCGCCGTCTCGGAAGCGGCAGCGACGGCCGCGGGCGAGACCGCAACGGCGGTGGAGGCGGCGCGCCCGCCGCGCGCCTTCAAGATGCAATACGCTGCCGTCAGTAGCACCAGCCACGGGACGCCGACAATCCACGAGATTCTCCAGGTCTCCTTGTCGAGTCCCATCGTCACCAAGACAGCGCACAGCAGCGCCAATCCGGCAAGCTGCACCACCGGGAAGCCCGGCATGCGTACCGGCAGCCGCGCCGCGCGGTGCCGCCGCCGGAAGCTCAGATGACTCAGCAGGATGATGATCCACACGATGATCGCGTCGAACAAAGCGACGCCGAACAAGTAGTTGTAGGCGAGCGGAGTCA
>Ga0181521_10005520_pt1 | contig 14049 bp, 9 predicted proteins | sample PEATcosm2014_Bin_32_FD_119764 | JGI IMG/M metagenome (GOLD analysis project Ga0181521, IMG submission 119764) | Peatland microbial communities from MTU Mesocosm Facility, Houghton, MI, USA - PEATcosm2014_Bin02_60_metaG | ecosystem: Environmental > Terrestrial > Soil > Wetlands > Peat | place...
GCAGGCGGTCTTGCTGGTGCAGCTTTCCGGGCTGAGGCTGCTCTGCGTGCCGAGCCACTGTCAGACGCACGCGTGCTGCCCTATGAGCACCAAGACAACAACGCCGAGTTCATCCTCACTGCCGGCTTGCTGCATAAATTCGATTTTGAATTACCAGGGGTCCATCACCGAGACACGGAGTTCTGACCGCTCGTCGGAGTCAACCGCTCAATCTGGGATTGTGTCAATTCCCTCGGTCGTGCCCCTAGTCGCAATCAGCACTCCAGTGCGGCAACTCGTGCTGCCATCGATTTCTCCTCCCCTAAGTCCTCTTTCCCAATCCTGCCAGCTTTTGATCTGAATCTGTCCCCCCATCGCTAAGACATAAGTGTCGATCCCTGCACGTGCGGGGAGTCCGGCAATCGTCCACGCCCTCATCAGGCGATAGCACACCGGCCCGGTAATGGTTCTTGGCTGGGAGGGAGAGTGAATATGAAACGCAAGGTACCTTCTCTAATTGCAAGCCTCGTTTGCTTGACCGCGCCCGTGTGGGCTTTCTGTCAATCACCCCCCCAGCGCGGCTTGGAGCCCACCCCTCCGCTGAGCCTGGCCAAGCTGGTTCAGGAGGCAACGGAGCGTAACCCGGAAATCCTGGCCGCGCGGCGCACGGCGGAAGCCAAACGCGCGCGGATTCCGCAGGCAGGCGCCTGGGCAGACCCCACGGTTTCCCTCAGCTACGGAGGCAATGCGCTGCCGCCGTTCACCGTAATGCGGGGCGATCCCTCCAGCGCCCGGCAGTTCATGGCTGAGCAGATGATCCCCTACCCGGGCAAGACGCGCCTGCGCACGGAAATCGCCTCTCACGATGCCGACGCTGAGACGCTCGCGTACGAGGCGGTGGCGAGGCGCGTGGCGGCAGAAGTGAAACAGGCATATTTCGACCTTGCCTATATTGACCGGAGCCTCGCCATTTTGCAGAAGGACCGGGAGGCGCTGGAGGGATTCGAAAAGGTCACGGAATCACGCTATACCGTGGGCAAGGCGGCGCAGCAGGATGTTTTGCGAGCGCAACTGGAAGTCACGCGGCTTTCCCAGCGCGCGACGATGCTCAACCAGCAGCGGAGCACGCTGGAAGCGCAACTCAACAGCCTGCGCAATGTTCCAATTGACTCGCCCGTCGGGGTGCCCGCGATTGTCCAACCCAGCGCGTTCGTCTACACCCAAGATCAACTTCAGGAAGCCGCACAGGCAAACTATCCCGTGCTCAAGCAGCGCCGGACGATGGTGGACCAAGGCCGCCTGTCCGTGGAACTGGCACGCAAGGAAGTGCGCCCTGATTTCAGCGTCGGCTACACCTACATGCAGCGCGATGGCATGCGGGATATGTATGGAATTACGCTCTCCACGTCTCTTCCGCTCTTTCACCACCGCAAGCAGGACATGGCCATCGCCGAGGCGGCAGCCAACCTGGAATCCGCACGCCAAATGCAGGCGAATGAGCTCACCGTGCTTCGCTACCAAGTGAAACAGGACTTCCTGGAAATTCAAGCCACCGAACAACTGCTGAGACTTTATTCACAGGGGATCGCGCCGCAATCGTCTTTGACGCTGGAATCGTCCATCACCAGCTACGAGACAGGCGGGGTGGATTTTCTGAACGTGCTCAGCAACTTTCAGGCGGTCATTGACGCTGAACTCGACTACCACCTCCAGGTTACGAATCACGAAAAGGCGCTGGCACGGTTGGAAGAAGTGACCGGATTGAATCTGATACAGCAAGGAGGAGTTCACCATGAGTAAAGGCTTTGCCGTTATCGCCGCATTGGCGGCCTTCGCTGTTGTCCCCTTGTTGGGCAGCGACACCGTTTCCCATCGCCAATCCCTAAAGGGCCGCGCCGCCGCATTTCTGGCGCCCGTACATAGGACGGGAGTTACGAACCAAGCGCAGCCCGGCGGGGGGAAGATTCTCTATTACCAAGACCCCATGCACCCCTGGTATCACTCCGACAAGCCGGGGATAGCTCCGGACTGCGGCATGAAGTTGGTGCCGGTTTATGCCCCTGAGGCGGCGGATCAGCCGAAGCCCGGGGAACGCAAGATTCTCTATTACCAGGATGCCATGAACCCCTCGCATCATTCGGACAAACCCGGGATCGCGCCGGACGGCATGAAGCTCGTTCCGGTCTATGCCTCCGAGACGCCGGCTGCGGCGCTCCCACCCGGGGGTGTGGAGATCAGTTCCGCACGCCAGCAATTGATGGGAGTCACGACCGCCAAGGCTGAATACCGAGCGCTCGACCAAACCATCCGGTCCGTGGGCCAGGTGGCGATGGACGAGACGCGCTTGGTACACGTCCACGTGAGAACCAGTGGTTGGATCAAAAAGGTCTTCGTTGATTACACGTGGCAGCAAGTGAAGCAAGGTGATCCCCTGTTCACGTTTTACAGCCCTGACTTGCTGGCTACGGAACAGGAATACCTGCTGGCGCTGCGGGCTCGCGACTCGTTGGCCAAGAGTTCTTTTCCGGAAATCGCGACGGCGGGCGTATCTCTCTTGGAAGCTGCCCGGCGGCGGCTGGAACTTTGGGATTTGACCGAGGGGGAGATTCACGAGCTCGAACACTCGGGCAAGCCGGCCCACGACATCACCATATTCTCACCGGCCACCGGGTATGTTGTGGATCGCAAGGCGTTCCCCAATCAATACGTCAGCCCGGAAATGGATATTTACCAACTTGTGGACCTCAGTTCGGTCTGGGCAGAGGGAGAAATTTACGAATCGGACGCGCCCTCGGTCAGCCTGGGGCAGTCCGCCGTCCTCACCACGGAGGCGCTACCAAACGTCGCCGTGCGTGGAAGGCTCACCTTCATTTCCCCCACCGTCAAGCCGGACACACGAACCATAACCGTCCGCATGGAATTTCCAAACCCGGGCGTGAAGCTGAAGCCTGGGATGTTCGTAAACGTGGAACTGCATCGTGGCCTGGGGCGGCGCCTGACCGTGCCCGTTGACGCCGTGCTGGATTCGGGCGCGCATCAACGCGTATTCGTCGATCGCGGAAAGGGCGTCTTTGAACCGCGCACCGTGACGGTGGGTACGCGCACGGGGGACTACGCTGTGATCCTCCGCGGCCTTCACGCCGGTGAGCTAGTGGTGACTCGCGCCAACTTCCTCATCGACTCGGAAAGCAATCTCCGTCAGTCGGTGGAGGGAATGCAATCGACGGAGGGCGCGGGCCCCGCGGCATCCCCGCCAACCGAGAAGGGAACGATGCCTGGGATGGTTCATAAGCACTGAGAGACCTGGTGCAGGGTTTCTCACCCTAGGGTCAGGAGGGTCGGCGCAACAGCCGAGGCAGCGCCGACAGGAGCAACACTCATGATTCACAAGATCATCGATTTTTCCGCACGAAACAAATTCCTGGTTTTCCTGTTGGTGGGAGTGGCGGTGGCCGCCGGGTGGTGGTCGCTTCACAACCTACCGCTTGACGCGATCCCCGACCTTTCCGACACACAGGTCATCATCTATTCGCGTTGGGACCGCAGCCCTGACATCATGGAAGACCAGGTCACCTATCCCATCATCACGGCGCTGCTGGGCGCGCCGCACGTCAAGGACATTCGCGGGTTCTCCGACTTTGGCTACTCCTACGTATACATCATTTTCGACGAAGGCACGGACATCTACTGGGCACGCTCGAGGACGCTGGAGTATCTCTCCAAAATCACCCCGCGCCTCCCCACCGGCGTGCAGACGGAGTTGGGGCCGGACGCCACTTCCATCGGCTGGGTCTTTCAATACGCGATGGTGGACACCACGGGTCGGCACAGCCTGGACTCGTTGCGTTCGTATCAAGACTGGTACCTGCGCTATTACCTCGAAAGCGTTCCCGGAGTGGCGGAAGTGGCGCCCATCGGTGGGTTGGTGCGCCAGTACCAGATTCAAGTCGATCCTAACCAGCTTGCGGCATACAAAATTCCCTTGATGAAAGTGGTGGAGGCGGTGCGTCAGAGCAATAACGACGTGGGCGGACGCCTGGTGGAATTCGCCAGCCGCGAGTATATGGTGCGCGGGCGTGGCTATGCGCGTTCCCTTGACGACCTTCGGAGCATCGTTGTAGGCGGCGATCCACGGTCCGGCGTGCCCATCACGGTGAAGGACATTGGCCAAGTCACGCTGGGACCTGACATTCGCCGCGGCATTGCGGACCTGGACGGCAAGGGTGACGCGGTGGGCGGGGTGGTCATCATGCGCTCCGGCGAAAACGCCTTGAGCGTGATTGACCGGGTAAAGACAAAACTGGATCAGATCCAACCCTCCCTACCGCCTGGGGTGAAAATCGTTTCCACGTATGACCGATCCGACCTCATCCTGCGCTCGATTGACACGCTCAAGCACACCCTTTTCGAGGAAATCGCCATCGTCAGCCTGGTGATTTTGATCTTCCTCTGGCACATCCCCAGCGCCTTAATTCCGATTTTGACGATCCCGATCACGGTGCTGATTTTGTTTATTCCGATGAAAGCGATTGGAGTGACTTCCAACATCATGTCGTTGGGAGGAATTGCCATCGCCATTGGCGCCATGGTGGACGCAGCCATCGTGGTGGTGGAGCAAACGCACAAAAAGCTGGAGCTCTGGGAAGCGGGCGGCCGCAAGCGCGATTACCGCGAGGTGGTCATCGAAGCCATCAAGGAGGTCGCGCCGGCAAGCTTCTTTTCGTTGCTGGTCATCGCGGTCTCGTTTATGCCCATCTTTGCTCTGGAAGCGCAGGAAGGAAGACTCTTTAAGCCGCTCGCCTTCACCAAGAACTTTTCCATGGTCATCGCCGCCGTATTAGCGATCACACTTGACCCCGCCATGCGGCTGTTTTTCACTCATGCCACGGAGTTTAACTTTCGTCCACGCTTTTTGGCCCGCATTGTGAACGCCGTTCTGGTGGGGAAAATCCACCCGGAAGAGGCGCACCCCATCAGCCGCGTGCTGATCAAGTTATATCGCCCGGTTGTGGAAATGGCTGTGCGTCTGCGCTGGATCGTGATCGGTGGAGCCATTGCCGCCGTGGTGCTGACGATTCCGGTGTTCCAGCGCTTGGGGTCGGAATTCATGCCGCCGCTCAACGAAGGTACATTGCTTTACATGCCCACCACGTTGCCGGGTATCTCGCTGGCGGAAGCACAGCGGCTGCTGGAAATCCAGGATCGCCTGCTGAAGACCTTTCCGGAAGTCGAGCGCGTATTTGGTAAAGCCGGGCGCGCAGAGACTTCCACGGATCCCGCGCCTCTTTCGATGGTAGAGACCACCGTGCTCCTGAAGCCGCAGAACCAATGGCGGAAGAAGCCGCAGTGGTACTCCGCGCGCGCCCCGGAATGGTTGCAGAAGATTTTGCGTCACATTTGGCCCGACCGTATTTCGCAGGACGACTTGGTGGATGAGATGGACCGCGCCCTGCGCATCCCCGGCACCACCAACGCCTGGACCATGCCCATCCGCAACCGCGTGGACATGCTGACCACCGGCGTACGCACACCGGTCGGCGTGAAGGTGCTGGGCGCCGACCTCAATAAAATTCAGGAGATTGGCGAGGAGATTGAACATAGCCTGTCGAAAGTGCCGGGCACCCGCAGCGTTTACGCCGAGCGCGTGAGCGGCGGTTATTTCCTGGATTTCAATCTGCGGCGCGACCAGTTGGCACGCTACGGGCTGACCGTGGACGACGTGGAGGCTTACCTCATGTCGGGAGTGGGCGGCGAGAACGTCACGACTACGGTCGAGGGCCGGGAGCGCTATCCCGTGAGCGTCCGTTACCTGCGTGATTATCGCAGCGACTTGGGCTCGCTGGAACGCGTGCTGGTGGCCACGCCCTCCGGAGCGCAAATCCCCCTTAGCGAGCTTGCCGACATCCGGCTTGTGGAGGGACCCAGCATGATTCGCGACGAGAACGGCTTGCTGAGCGGATATGTTTACGTGGACGTGGCTGGACGCGACCTCGGGAGCTATGTGGAGGAAGCACAACATCTGGTGCGCCGCCAGGTGGAATCGCACCTGCCTGCCGGCTACAGTTTGAGCTGGAGCGGCCAGTACGAATTCCTCCAGCGCATGCGCGAACGGCTGAAGCTAGTGGTGCCGATCACCATTTTCCTGGTTTTCATCCTCCTCTACCTCAATACCCGGTCGGTGGTGAAGACGCTCATTATTTTCGCGGCAGTGCCGTTTTCCGCGGTGGGAGCCATCTGGCTGCTTCATTGGCTCGGTTACAACATGAGCATCGCTGTCTGGGTGGGCTTGATCGCCTTGCTGGGTGTGGACGCGGAGACCGGCGTCTTCATGCTACTCTATCTCGATCTCGCTTACGAAAGCTGGAAGCAGGCTGGGTTGCTAACGAGCTATAAAGGTTTGCTGGACGCCATTGTGCACGGCGCGGCCATGCGCGTTCGTCCCAAAGTGATGACCGTCGGGTGCATGTTCATGGGCCTCTTCCCCATCATGTGGTCCACGGGCACGGGCGCGGACGTGATGAAGCGCATCGCGGCCCCCATGGTCGGCGGCATCTTCACTTCCTTTATTCTGGAGCTACTAGTTTATCCGGCGATTTATGCGGTGTGGAAGTGGAATTTTGAGGTGAAGCCGAGGTTGAGCAAGCCCCATGAGGGATAAAGGGAATTATTCTGGAACTCGTCCGTTGCCAGTTTTCCGTTGTTAGGGCAGCACCGGCCTTTTGCGACGCACAACTCGCTTCGGACAACGGATACGGTTAAACTATAGGGGACACTTGGCGCCCCGGAAGGAAACCATGAAAGCCCGCGAAATCGTTGTAACGCTCGTCGCGTTGATCGCGATCGGGGTCGCTAGCTTTTTTGCCTATCGGTACGAACAGAAGCGCGGGACGGCGGGGACGTGCCCGTTCTGCGACCGCATGGTGCATCCCATTACCGCCTACCGATTGAAAGTTGGCAACCACGTGGTGCCGGCGTGCTGCCCGCGCTGCGGCATGCATGCCCAGGTTAGTCAGACGCAGGGAAACCCAGGTCCAGCCTGGGCCACTGACGTCAATACTGGTGAGAGTGTCGCGGCAGAATCCGCCACTTATGTTGAGGGCGGTGACGTGCAGTATTGCGCGCACGGTGAGCAACCGATGGCGCGCGAACCCCACGGCGTTTCCATGCGCGAGTATGATCGTTGCCTGCCGACGCTAGTAGCATTCAAGTCGCTACAAGAAGCGGAATCGTACCAACTGCAGCACGGGGGGCGCGTTTTGACTTACACTCAGGCACTCGCAAGTGTGCGGGAGCAACGATTCTGAAGGCCAAACGGGCAAGCGCGACAAATGTAACTCAAGCTGAGACCCCCCAAACGTTAGTGCAAACGGCATTCGAGGGAATAGCTCCTTGGCAGACGCTTAGCTGGATTGGGCCTGATAACCGCCCTTCTATGAAAGTGAGTGTGGCGATTGGTGGGTCGCTAAACCGGATTTCTCACCACGCTCTGCCGTTTTTCCCCAAGCCGTCGGAAGGGCGGTCCCGCAGCGCGGCACCGCCGTTCCCCTCCGTCGTAAGAGATTCAGGCTAAGGCCCGTGGACGTATCGTCGGCCTGCGCGAGAAGTAATCGAAGGGCTTGAGACGGGGTCGTCGAGATAAATCCCTGGATTCCCCAAGGAACCATCCTTGCAGTTTCCAATGGCAAGGCGGGCTGCGGAAAAACCCTTCCAAGCTGTCATTCCGAGCCCGTTCGCTGTCATCCTGAGCGGAGCGAAGGATCTCCGCATTTCGCTCAGGGTAAACTCCGCGAGGAATCTCGCTCTGAGTATTTTCAAGCCAATGCGAGATTCCTCGTCGTCCGCCAATAAGAATGGCGGACTCCTCGGAATGACACGCCAAACGAGTTTTTCCGCAGCCTGAAGAGCCTCCCTGTCGTGCTGAGCGTCGATAGCCGAAAACGGCTACCCGTGATGTCAGAACGTCGGCGCGAGGCTGGCCCAATTGAACCGCGGAAAGCAAAGGGCCTACGCTACGACGTTCGCGAGAGCGCCCGCTCACTGTCATGCTGAGTCCCGACTTGTCGGGACGAAGCATCTCCGCAGTTGTTCTTTCTGCCCGCTGGCCACATACAAACTACAGAGATGCTTCTCCCGCGAAGCGGGATCACCATGACAGAACCATTCTGTCATTCTGCGCCCGCCGCTTTTGGGTGGGCGAAGAATGTATGCAGTTGTCTATTGCGCTTTCTTAGGATAGGCTATGAATATAGCGTAGTATTAAGCGGGCGAAGCGCGGAATGTGTCAATATGCCACACCTATGCACTTTTCCGCATATCTCCAGCATTCTTCTAACCTATTGAAAACACACGCGAACATGAGGTTGCTGCCGCAGAATACTTCAAAAAAACGAGACAAGTGGCGCAAATGGAAATCCCCTCCACGTCAGATCAGAAAGAGTTGGATTCCGGCGCCTTCGGGAATGCGAAAGCTATTTTGGCGTCTTCCCTTCCCTGCGCGCCGGGGTGGATTGCCTCTGCCAAGGTTTGAGACACCCAGCCGGAAGCAGCTAAATCACTTACTGGTTTCGGCGGGATTAAAGCTCTACAGTTGACGGAGAAATGGTATGAGCTGCTTCAATGAGTCCTTCTTCGGAAGGCTGAGAAGCCGGGCCACCCAGCAGATGTCCTCATCTGTGACACTCGGAGGATTGAATGAGGCGTCATCATCCACTCGTTAGAACTTCAGTATCGGGTAGCGTCTTTGCTAGGCCGGAGAGCTACGCTTACGAGACCGGGAACTGGTAGATACTGATGCTAATGGGAGCGACTGACAATGTCTTCGGTACTCCAGGCAGCGGCACACTCACAATTTCCACCTGAGGTTTCTGTCCGAGTACATTAGCGGCGTCCACAGTGGGGCCAGTCAGTTGCCACAAGGTCGAGTTGCCGCCGAGTTGAACTCCCCGGACTGTAAGATCCATTTGCTGGACGGACTCCGTGGGATTGACAACGGCTACGGTGAGGAACTTGTGATCGCCGCTGAACGCGGCAGCAACATCCAACGGATAGGTCGGGCTGCCAGCGTTCACGTGGGGCTGGTCGCCGCCGATGGGCCACTTTGGCGCGGGTTGGGGTGAGTTACCTGTGACTTCGACGGGGATGGTGCCAAAGTGCTCCCGGTAGAGCTTGAAGGTCAGTCCATTAGTATTGTAGGTGGCATCGGTATCGCTGTAGTCGAGGGCGGAGATGCCCATCGTAAAGGCAGCCATCTTGATGAAATCTGTGTGCCTGAACATCTCCTGCAGGACCATCCCATAGCTCAGAGCGAGCTTCAGATTGGTGCGTCGCGTTATATAGGCCCACTCGTCGATGGCAACAAAAATCTTCTGGTCCGTGATGGCCGGAAACCGCTTCTTATACTCCTCCCAGGCCTCCGCTTTCAGGCGCACCCGGTTTGATGGGCGGCGTATCCAGTCGACGAGCGATTCCTCCACTGGCACGTAAGCATCATTGGTATCGTAGGTAGGATCGTAGATATCCTTGTGGGGAGTCATGTCGAATCGCTTTCCAGCCTGGCAGTACCAGTGGTCGCTCAGGGCGTCAAAGTACCCCCAGGAGTGAGCCAGAAGACCTCCTGTCCAATCAGCAGCGGTGCCGTATTCCGCCTGTACTTTTCCGGTGACCATGCGTGCGTTGCTGGTCACGGTCATTTCATCAGGCATGGCCCCTGAGGCAATGATTGTGATGGAGGGGTCAACCTTGCGCATAGCCTTGGCGAAGGCATTGTGCTTCAGCACGTAATACCGCAGGGCCGTATGGCCGATTTGCCAGAAGCCATACATTTCATTGCCGACGTTCCAGTACTTCACGCGATAGGGCTCCGGATGCCCATTGCGGGCGCGCAGAGCACCCATGACGGTATCGACGGACCCATTCGAGTACTCGACGAGTTCCGCGGCGGAATGATCATCTCCGAGCCCGGCGTTTACCGTAATGTACGGTTCGACTTTGAGCAGTTGGCAGAGGGTCATCAACTCATCAAACCCCACGTCGTTCGGCTGCATGGCATTCCAGGCATAGTCCCAGGTGGGTGGCCGTTTGTCGGGATCGCCGATCGCATCGTGCCAATCGTGGTCAGAAATGAAGTTTCCTCCCGGCAAGCGATACATGCCGGAATTGAGCTCGCGGAGGAGGTGAGTGGTATCCGGACGGAAGCCATGGATGTTATCCGCAGGCATGAGCGAAACTGCACCGACATGAAAGGACCCCAAGCCTCGGCCCACGATCTCCAGCCTTCCTGCATGGGTATCTGCTCCGGAAGTGAACTTGAGCGGGTACTTCATATAGGTGGTTTGGAGATTTGGGACAGTGATGGTTTGATGCTCTGCAGTGCCGGGACCCCAAATGAGGCTGATCTCGATCTTTGCCTCGGGCGTGCCCGCCAGCACGATCCTCCCGATGTATTCCTTCGACCTGAGCAAGGCGAGGCCGGCTTGTTGGATGCCATGAGGCGTTTGCCCTTCGAGGGCGATCCGAGGTGTGTGGTCGCCAACGTAGGGGTGATCCCGGTCCATGGTGATGAACTCATCAGGCCCGAAGGGAACCCATCTGCGATGCCTTGGGAGGAAGGGGAGGACGGGAGCGTCCCCCTTGGGCTCAGCCGAAGTTACCGGATAATAGAACTTCCGGTCGTCGAGCATTTCACTCCAGAGTCCATGATTGATGAGGTTGCCCAGGTGCTCCATAAACATCCCATAGTCATATCTGGAGATGGGCTCGCTCAGCTTGCTTGCATCGATGCTGACAACTAGCGGCTCGGCTCTTCCGGACGCGCCCTGTTGCTGAGCAGGCGCCGGCACACCCATCGATAACACGGTCAACATCATCAAGAGTGGATTCATGCGAATTCTCATGACAAGGCTCCTAACCCTTCTTCTGATTATGCCGACCCGCAATGGTCCCTGTGAGCCCGACATACCAGCGCCCGAACCATATCGGGTTGCATAGGTCAGAATTATGAGGCTTCCTGGCGGGTCCCCGGGCCCGCCTGGAAGGCGTCAATTATTGAACAGCCGAGGCATGAGGTCGCGCAAGTAGACGCGCCAGAGCGTCCACCAGTGTCCGTAGCCCGGCGTGACTTGCCACTCATGCCGAATGCCTTTGGCGGCGAGCGTCTGTTCAAATGTCTGGTTTACAGCGAGGAGTCCGTCGTCGCCACCGCAGCCTAACCACAGCAGCTTGAATTCCTTGTTGGCCTTTTCGGGATCGGAGAGAAGAGGATGGGCCACGGATGCAAAATTCGGGCCCACCAGCGCCGAACTGAAGCCGGCCACATAAGCAAAGAGTTGCGGATGGTTGAGTCCAATCGCGAGCGCCTGATAGCCACCCATCGAGAGGCCAGCGATGGCCCGCTGATTGGGGTTAGGACTCGCGCGGTATTCGCGCCCCACCAGAGGGATGATGTTCTGCTCCAGATCCGTTTCGAGCATGTGGATGCCAAAGACCTCATTGATGGGCGGCATGTTTGGCGGCGGCCCACCCTGGGGCGGTCTTGGGCCGCGCGTGATGCCGGGAACCTTTCTCGAAGCATGCCCGAAGGGCATGACGATCAGTGCCGGCTTCGCCTTGTTCTCCGCCAGCAGGTTATCCATGATGAAATTGGCGCGGCCCACGGAGGTCCAGAACGCCTCGTCGTCGCCATATCCGTGTAGTAGGTAGAGCACGGGATACTGCTTGACGGCGCCGCGCTCATAGCCGGGCGGCGTGTAGACGAGAACTCGCCGCACGGTGTTCAGATCTTTCGAGTAGTACCAATGTTCGTGCAGCGCTCCGTGGGGAACGTTGCGGATTGCGAGGAACGACGCGGCCTCCCCAGGCACCTCCACCTGGCTTTCGAAGGCCAGACTGCCCAGGCGGACGAACGTGTTCGAGGGGTCTGGCATGTTCAGCCCATCCATGGTGAATCCATAGCCATACACATTCGGCTCGACCGGACCGACCGTCGCCGACCATATTCCCTGATCATCCTTGGCCATGGAAAAGGGCTGATGGCTGAATTCGCCATGGACGCTGACTTCCTTCGCATTCGGCGCCAGGAGACGAAAGACGATGGTGCGGTCGGCGCGAACCTCCGGTGACACGACCGACATCGGGGGAGGCTGGGCGAGCGCGATACCGCCCAGCGGGCCCAAGAAAAGAAGCGGAAGGGATATGATGCAGCGCAGATGCGGACGGCTCATTGGACTCCCTCCTGGAAGAGCCTTGGTGCGAAGTCATTCAAATCCCTCATGGCTTGCATGGCAGCGGCGGAACCGAAGGGCAATCCGTTCAGGTTGGGTTCAAGGGCGCCAGCACGTCTGGCATAACCATAGGCCATGACGACGATCATAGGCTTAGCCTTGCCGAAGGCGATGAGGTTGTCAAGGATGAAGTTGGTGTAGCCCTGCTTGATCCATCCGGTCTCATCCTCGCCTCCACCGTGCTGCAGATACAGCATCGGATAACGGGTGTTCGGGTGCTGGGCATATTGGTCCCGAAAGACCTGTTGCCCCGCTACCGGCAGTATCTGGTGGACGTCTATGGCGGACGAGCTCGCGACTTGGGTTGGAAGACGAAGGCGGGCGAGAGCGAAGATGCCCGCCTCCTCCGCCCTGCGCTTCTCCGCGTGCTTGCCAATCAGGGTCAGGACTCGAAGTTGATCGCCCAAGCCAAGAAACTGGCGCTGGCCTGGCTCGACGATCATAAGGCCGTCGACCCTGACATGCTCGGTGTTGTCCTTACCACCGCTGCCCGCTTCGGAGACCGCGATCTGTTCGATCGCATGCGTGCTGCGGCCAAGAAGGAGAAAGAAGAGAATTTCTTTAGCGGCCGGTCGACGAAGTACACGGGCGGGCCTCGCATCCTCACTCAAGTACTCGAGAGCATCGACCTGTGCGTCGCCTATAAGAACGCCCAGGAGGCGAGCGTCGCTGAATTCCTCGAGACCTACAGACCGGCCCAGAGCGTGGGTGCCGGAAACCCTTAAGAGTGGGCGGGCAGCAGAAACCTAGTCAAGAATTGAATCTCCCCTCTCCCCCTTGGGGGAGAGGGGAAAGGGGGTCAGGGGGTTCAAGCGAATCGCCCTTGTAGAGGACTAAGTGTGACATGACACTAGCGACGTCCATCCGCCCCCACTGAGCAAACTGGCATCCCAAGTCACCGTTGGGGAAACAGGTCGACCCTCATTGGGGGCCTTGGACAGCCTAGCCGCTTCTCGGCGCAAGTTCAATCCGGTTATTCGCCAGAAGGGCCTTGCCCGTCGGCTGACGGACAAGGCCCTTTTCCGCGAAGTTAACTGCTATTGCTTGACCACCGAAATGATGGGGTAAACAGATGTGGAATTGTCGATATCCACGGCCTTGGTAGTGGAAATCATGATGGCATTGATCTGCCCGTAGGTAGAATTGGTGCTGAAGGTGCCATTGGAATTCACCGTTCCGACCGAGGTGTTAGTGGTCTGATCGGCCTCCTGGGTGACTGAGGTCCCGGTATAGGCACCAATATAGTCACCGATAATATCGACATCGCCGCTACCGTTGAACGTTAACGCCTCTACGTCTATCGTTTCGGCGCTTACGGCATCGTTGACCACCTCAGTATCGCCATCATAAAAAGTGCCGGAGATAGAGGTGGCGGAGAAGCCGCCGCTCGGGGCCACCTGCGGTTCGACCTGGCCAACATAAACACCCGCGCCCGTTCCGAGCATGACACCCGTGTTAGGACCGGTTAGGTAGAAAACCGGAGGGTACATTCTTGAATATGTAGTTAGATACATTGTGCAAGTGGCGCCGCTGGTTACCAACCGCCCATTGCCGTCGATTGCGTAGGAACATTGCGGGTTTTGAGGACTTTCCGCCGAGCCACCTACATCCTCGTAATAGTTGGCCGTATAGCTGGTGGATCCAGTGACGTTGATGAGTCCAAGTTCGGCGCTCGTCGTCCCCGTCGCATAATAGACTAGATTGCTGCCAGTGGTTAAGGATAAGGATCCGCTCTGGAGTTGCGCCATGCCGACCGTAACCGCAGTGTCGCTGGCTAGGGCATCCGTCGACA
>Ga0181521_10005523_pt1 | contig 14042 bp, 10 predicted proteins | sample PEATcosm2014_Bin_32_FD_119764 | JGI IMG/M metagenome (GOLD analysis project Ga0181521, IMG submission 119764) | Peatland microbial communities from MTU Mesocosm Facility, Houghton, MI, USA - PEATcosm2014_Bin02_60_metaG | ecosystem: Environmental > Terrestrial > Soil > Wetlands > Peat | place...
CGACGCCCAGCCGACAATGAACTTCGAAAGGCGCGCATAGGGCCACGCCTTGTCGTGATTGAGGAAGGATTGCTCGGCAAAGTAATAGGAACTCCCCGTCCCCGGATATAGCTTCGCCATTTCCGCATAACAGACAGCCGTGGCCAGGCACAGCGCAAGGGCCACCACGATGCCGATCCACATCGCCCGTCCAGTCTGGCCCGTGGTTGCCTGAATCATGAATGTGAGCCAAAGGAAGGCGCCCGGTGCGATGAGCGCCATCGCGTTCATCGTCAAACCGGTCAAGCCCAGGGTCGACTTCATCTCAGCCGTAGTCTTCTCAGGCATGCCCATTCTCCTTTTGATCAAGTAATCGTCATACCCGTAATGACCAGGAAGATAACCTTCGGAAGTTCTGCCGCCACCCCTGCCGGGAAATCACGGCTGAATGTACGTAAGGATGAAGCTCCTTCAAATCGAAGGTGTAGATCAACCCGACCTCTACCGTGTCCTGTTGGTCCACGGGCATCGCGCCCTTGAACGGCCTTGGAGGATGTGGCGCTGCACAATTTTTTCATGGGCGGGCTTCTCACCTTCCTTCCCCTTAGTCAGGGCCTGTTATTCACTTTTGAAATCCTTTGACCCGTTGACCAGCGAGGTGACATTACAGTGATGGTTAATTCCGGTCAAACAAATAGATTTTCTTTAATGCATAAAAATCGCTTGGCCAAAAACAATTGTTGGCGGTGATAAAAAATGCTTGTCAGGTTACCCGCTAATAGCACGCCTTTTCCCCGCATCCCTCTTCGATATTTCCCGCGCCATCGCTGCCGCCTCCGCACTTTCCGCATCTTGACACAAGCAGCTTGACGCCACCCCTTCGCGAGGGTCGCCCACTTTACAAATAATTTATGTTCTCTTTGCAGAATCCTTGTGTCCTCTTTATGCCTCCTTTATGCGGAACCTCCTACTCTTGACTTGTGAGGGCTCGTAGCAAACTCGCGAAGGCAGTGACGGAAAAAGGCTCTGCCAGAGGTTCCTCGATGCTTGCCGTTCGTTCGATGTCAGGCGAGGCACGTCAGGGCGAGGGACTTGAGTGATGTTCGCGGAGAGGGCCCAAGGGCTTTGTTGTGGTCACGAAAACTCCTGCTTGGCTAAGCTATTTTTATTTCCGCGACAAAATCTATTACTTTGACCCCCTCAGCTCGATTGCGTAAGTTGGATGTGCTGGTCACCAAGGGCAAGGCGACGACCAGGTAAGGATGGGCCACGGAGATGTTTATCAATCTGACCTTCCGATCGCGACGACGGCCGAAGTCGGGCTTTGCAGCACAAACCTGGCGAGTCCGATTACGCCAGGGTTAGGTCTGGCTCGCATCCATTGGAAACCCAAAAGGGAGACAACTCTATGAATCGCAAACTGCTAGCTACCGTTATCCTGCCGGCCTGCATCGCGCTCCAGGTTGGCGTGCAATTGTCTGGCGTCCCCGCCTTCGGCCAATCGACGTTCGGCGAAATTCGTGGGGCCACTGAAAACCGTAGTGGGCTGCCACTGCCAGAAGTGCAGGTGGCAGTGCATAGCGTGGAAGAAAACACCGATCGTACCGTCGTCAGCGGCGCCGATGGGACCTTCGCTTTCGAAAATCTAAAACCGGGGCACTACCAATTGACGGCAAGAAAAGAGGGCTTCGGGAGTTCGCCAGCAGCGACGGTAGAACTCGCGGCTGGGCAGAGTCTTCACAATGATATTACCCTCACATCGCCAAATGGTTTCAAGACGTTGGGTGAGGCGGCCTCGCCCACCGTTACCGAGAACTCGGACAGGACATCGCTGACCGAACGGGAAAAACAATTGCTCGATCGCATCGACCGATTGGAGCAACGCCTGGCTGCCCTGGAAGCCAAGGGGGCGAAGGAGCCCACCCAGACTGCCGCCTCGACTCAGCCCGCACCAGCAACTCCACCCGACAGGGGATCCACCCAGACTGTAGTCGCGACTCAGCTTGTACCAGCTCCCCCAGACAAGAGGACCACGCCGACGGCTGCCCCGACTCAGCCCGTTCTCCTAGCTTCACTAGACAAGGCGGCAGGCTTGCAGCCGGCAGAAAAACCCAACGCGCTTTCAATCACGCCCGTCCCGGGGACGCGGGCAGACGCCAAGACAACTCCGGGGACTGAGCCTACAGTGGCTTCGCTGAATCCGGCTGCGATACCCCAGCCAGCACAGGCCAACGCTCCCCCTGCGCACGTCCTCCCGGAAGCTTTGGAGGCCCCCGAGGCCACTACTGCGCCCAATAGCGATACGGTGTATTCATACGCCGACTTTACCTGGTTAAACGGAACTCCTCGCAACAAGGACACCGTGTTGGACACGAAGTTCTTCACTCCAGAAGTGCGATTCGACACCCATTTTATGGATTCCCTCAATCAACCGAAGGACCATACGATGGGTGGCGCCACGGAGTCGTTCCGATCCGGGGAATTCCAGGTGGAGCAGGCCAGCGTCGGTGGTGATTTCCACTGGCAAAACGTGCGCGGCAGAATCCTGACGATGTTTGGCTTGTTCGCCGCCACCACCCCGCGAAATGACGCCAGCGCCGGGGTGGGCGAATGGGACGTCCGGACTGCGTATCGATATGTTTCGGAGGCCTACGGCGGGTATCATTTCAATGTTAATCGTGGGCTAAACGTCGACGCGGGAATTTTCGTGTCGTACATCGGTCTGTTCAGCTATTACAATTTCGATAATTGGACATACCAACCCTCCTACGTGTCCTCCAACACGCCCTGGTTCTTCAATGGGCTGCGAATCCAGTGGTTTCCGACCAAAAAGCTCAAGATTGAACCCTGGATTATCAACGGGTGGCAGACCTACAACCTGATGAACCAGCACCATGGTTTTGGCGGACAGATACTTTACCGTCCCAAGGAGTGGTGGTCGATGGTGTTCAATAATTATGGCAATGGTACGGACACGCTGGGTGTTCCCGGGCGCTCGCGTATCCATACCGACGACAGCCTTGAAATCCGATACTACAACCGCCCGGCGAGCCAGTGGATCGACAAGATGGCATTCTCCCTTACAGGAGATTTGGGGTGCGAGTATGGTGGCGGCGTGAGCTGCAGCGGCAACCACAAAGGTGGCCCAAAGCAGGCCTTCCTCGGGTGGATGCTTTACGACCGAGTTTGGTGGGGTAAGGACAAGTATGGCCTCACCTATGGTGGCGGCAAGATGAACAACCCCGGCCGATACCTGACGCTGCTCCCACCGATCGATGGCGCAGACGCCGTTTCTGGCTCCCCCTACTTCACGGCAAATCCCGGCCAACCGGCTCACATGTGGGACACCACGCTGACATTCCAGTGGATGCCCAGAGAGTACATCACGTGGTGGGCGGAAGCTGGGTATCGTCACTCGGACATCCCGTATTTTACAGGGCGGCAAGGAATTACCCCGCCGGGCGGGAACAACGGTTCTCCCCAATACTACACATGCATGAGTGGCACCTCAGCCGGTACGAGTGACCTAGGGTCCGCTGAAGCTGCCTGCGGCGGCGGTTTGAGCAGCGTCTGGTTCCCGGATCTTCGCAAGACCCAGGGCGCCCTAAGCGTGGGCGTCATGGTCAAATTCTAGTTCTGAATAACCGGCTCGGGGAAGCCGGGGAAACAATCCGGCTCCCCTGGCCGGCCAAACCTACGCAAGCCTCCGGGGGAGGAAACGAAGCAGCATAAAGGGATTACTATTCCGCCAGATATGAAGGTCGTGAGGTTTCTTCAAATACGCTTGTTTCGCCAATCTTGGTTGGGCTTGGCGACGTTGGGGCGCCGCTTTAACATCGTGTACGGGATTGCGCTGGCGCTCTCGGCGCTGTCGGTATTCACCGCGAATTGCCCGGCGTCTGAAACAGGGGCGTCACAACGGTACGGCAAAGCGCCGTTGTCCAGCCAGGGCGGCACGGTGGCCGATGTTAACGGCCGCAGTCGCATGGACATGGTCACGGTTGAACCCGAGGGTTGGGCGCCGAAGGGCTTTCGGTATCGGGTTGTGCTGGGTACCTCCACTCGAGGCGCCGCGAGTTCTTGCGAGCTTACCGCCGCAGAGGGCGGGCTGCTGGTCATTGCTCGCGACGTCGATGGCATCGGGGATGACCTTGACCTGATTATCAAGAGCGCTCGATCGCTTGCTCCCGTCGGCGTTTGGATCAACGATCACCACGGTGGGTTCACCAAAGCCGATCCGAGCGCCTACGCGCCGTCCATCTGGTTTGAACCTCCGCTGCTCGTCTCCGATAACCCACCGGAGTCGGTTCATCCGGCCGGTCTTCCGTCGCACCTATCGTGCATCAATCCTCCGGCTCGACGCTTCCCATTCAAACACGCAGTGGGCGAGATTCTTGTTAACTCGACGAACTTGGCGTTCCCGTCCCGCCTCACCGCAGGACCGCATCAGACCAGGGCCCCGCCGCTCCCTCTCCCAGCCAAGCAAAGCTAGCCAGGCGTTTCTCACACGCGAATATGTTATGCCCGCCGCAGACCAGCCTCGGCTTGCCGGCGGCGGAGCAACTGGAACTTGAATGGTTGTAAAGCATCCCAAGGTTTTGGGCGGAGGAGTGTACTACTTATGAAAAGCAGACGTTTCAGAATGGGTGTCCTCTTCATATTCATCGCGTCGCTCGCGACTCTTGGCGGCTGTAGCAGAGTGCATGGGGACGATGCGGCAGAGGCCCCGCCTCCCGCCAATGTCGTTCCCGGCGCAGACGTCAGCCTGTTGGCGGTGGACCACCCCGAGCAGTATCCGCTCGCCGCCGCAGTTTCCCGGTCCACTACCTCGGAGTTAGTCGCCACGGGGATAGTTGCCCCCGACGTTTCCCGTAACGTCCCGGTCGTTTCCCTCGCCTCAGGACGCGTCATGGCCATTCACACGCGTCTCGGCGATAGCGTGCAGAAGGGCCAGTTGTTGATGACTATTCGAAGTGACGACGTGTCGGGCGGCTATTCGAATTACAGAATGGCAGTCGCGGATGAAATTCTGGGCCGGAATCAATATGAGCGCGCCAAGGACCTCTATGAGCATGGCGCAATCGCTCTGAACGATCTACAGGTGGCGCAGGACACCGAAGACAAGGCCAAAGTAGCCGTGGAGACGGCGGCCGAGCACTTGCGGCTGCTCGGTAACGATCCCGGCAGGATGAACTTCATGGTGGATATCTTCGCACCGGTTTCTGGAGTAGTTACCGACCAGGAAGTTACAACGGGGTCTCTCGTGCAGGCATACAACACACCGTACCCGTTCACGATCTCGGATCTCTCGGTAACTTGGGTTGTCTGCGACGTGTACGAGAATGACTTGGCCAATGTCCGGCTCGGCGATACCGCGGAGATCAGCCTGAATGCCTATCCCGATCGCATGTTCAAGGGAAGGGTGAGCAACATTGGCGCGATTCTCGATCCCAACATCCGCACGGCCAAGGTTCGGATGGAAGTTCAGAATCCGGGAATCATGCGGCTGGGCATGTTCGTGAGGGCCACCTTCCACGGTCAAACCAGGGAGATGCACACTATTGTCCCGGCATCCTCCATCCTCCACATGCACGATCGCGATTTTGTTTACATTGCCGCGCCCGACAAGAAGTTTCGCCGCATGGAAGTCGTCAGTGGAGACCTCTTGCCGGACAATCTGAATCTGCAAGAAATCAAGTCGGGACTCCAACCCGGGCAACAAGTGGTCACGAACGCGCTGGTCTTGGACCACGCACTCGCTCAGTGACGGTAAGCCAGCCGTGCCGGCTTTAGAGGGGCACCGGGAGGAAACAGGACATGATTCGCGCTCTAGTCGATTTTGCGCTTAACAACAAGTTTGTGGTGCTGGCCGTGGCCGCTTTATTGGTCGGTTGGGGGGTCATCTCCTTTCACAACTTGCCCGTAGAAGCGTATCCCGATATCGCTGACAACTACGTGACGGTCATTACCCAATGGCCGGGGCGCTCCGCGGAAGAGGTGGAACAGCAGGTTACGATTCCCATTGAAATGCAAATGGCCGGAATGCCCCACATGACCTATCTGCGATCCGAGTCCATCTTCGGCCTGTCGTTCGTGATCATGATCTTCGACGACAGTTCCGTCAACGATTGGAACCGCCAGAAGGTGCTGGAAAGGCTCACCCAGGTCAATCTCCCCAATGGACAAAACCTTCAGCCGCAAATCGGCACGGACTGGAGCACCACGGGCCAGATCTATTGGTACACGCTGAGAAGCACAAATCCCCGGTATGACCTGATGGAACTAAGGTCGATCGAGGACTGGGTCCTGCTCAAGCAGTTCAAATCCGTTCCCAATGTAGTGGATGTTTCCGACTTCGGGGGCACGGTGCGAGAGTATCAGGTGGGCGTCGATCCGAACAAACTCGTCTCGTACGGATTGAGCATCGGCCAGGTGGAGCAGCAACTCGCCAACAACAATATCAATGCCGGCGGCAGCTTTGTTGAAGTCGGGATGCAGCAGATGAACGTCCGCGCGCTCGGGCTCTTCAACAATGTGCATGACATCGAACAAACCGTCTTAAAGACGCAAACCGGGACGGCCCTTCGGGTCAAGGACATCGCGGAAGTGGCCCAGGGCCCAAAAATCCGACTGGGCCACATGGCGAGAGCCAACCACATGGAGGACGGGCGCATCATCGACGAGCCGGATGTCATCCAGGGCGGGGTGCTGTTGCGCAAGGGCGCGGAAGAGGAACCCACGCTCGAGGCCATCCACAGGAAAGTGGACGAGCTCAACAACGGCATCCTGCCCCCAGGCGTGAAGGTCGTTCCCATGCTGGACCGCAGCGATCTCCTGCATTTTACTTTGCACACGGTGATGCATAACCTGGTCGAAGGCATGATTCTGGTGACCGTCGTCCTTTTCCTGTTTCTTCTCAATGCTCGCGCCGCTCTCATCGTCGCGCTTACGATTCCGTTCTCCCTGCTCTTTGCCTCCATCTGGCTGAATTTATGCGCCATTCCGGCGAATCTCCTCTCCCTGGGCGCGTTAGATTTCGGGATGGTGGTGGATGGCGCGGTGGTTATGCTCGAAAACATCGTTCGCCACATGAGCCAGCGCAAAAACGGCGCCGGAACCGGAACCATCGGCGAAACCATCCGGGAGGCTGCCCACGAGGTTCAACGCCCGGTCTTCTATGCTATTGCCATCATCATCACCGCCTATTTGCCGATTTTCACGCTACAACGAGTGGAGGGCAGATTATTCCGGCCCATGGCTTGGACCGTTGCCTTTGCTCTTCTCGGCGCCATGACGTTTTCGATTCTCATCGCACCGGTTCTGGCCAGCACGCTTTTCCGCAAGGGAGTCCAGGAACGGCGCAACCCGGTGATGGATTATCTGACGGGGCGCTATAGGCGGGCGCTGCGATGGGCCGTTGAGCATCGTTGGGTTGTCGCCGGTGTGGGCGCCGCTGCCTTGGCTGGAACGATTTATTTGGGCTTTGGCGGCGTCATTGGAGCGGAGTTCTTGCCGCATCTGGACGAAGGCGCTATCTGGGCGCGTGGCACCCTGGCGAACAGCACGAGCCTCACGGAGGCCGAGAAATTCACCACCAACTGCCGTTACGTTTTCGCGTCGTTCCCGGAGGTGACCAAAGTCGTTTCACAGGTCGGACGGCCTGACGACGGAACGGACACCGGGGGATTCGGCAACACCGAGTATTTCGTTGACTTGAAGCCGAAGGAGCAATGGCGCCCGGTATTCCATCAAGACAAAGAAGAGCTGATCGCCGCCATGAACCGCGCCCTGCAAAAATACCCGGGGGCGATCTGGAACTTCTCCCAACCTATCGAGGACAACGTCGGAGAGACGCTCACGGGCACCAAGGGTTCGCTGGCGCTCAAGATTTTCGGGGATGACCTGAAGCTTCTCGAGCGGAAGGGCGAAGAAGTCACCGCCGTCATGTCGGGCATCCCGGGCATGCATGACGTGAAGCTCCTACGCGACTTCGGCCAGCCGAATCTCGACTTAAGCGTTGACCGCCGGCAAGCGGCTCGTTTTGGGATCAACGTGGCAGACATACAAGATGCCATCCAGACGGCCGTGGGCGGCAATGCGGTGAGTCAAGTGCTCATCGATCAGCAACGCTACGACGTGGTGGTGCGCTACCAGGCATCCTATCGTAATACCCAGCAGGCCATCGAGAGAGTTCGCTTACTTTCCCCTAGCGGAGAGCGGGTGTCTCTGGCGCAATTAGCCAAAGTGGAGGTCAAGGACGGCGCTTACGACATCTACCGCGAAGGCAACACCCGCTACGTGGCCGTCACCTTCAACGTCCGAGGTCGGGACCTGGGGACCACGGTCGAAGACGCAATTAAACAGATCAAGGAAAAAGTGAAGATGCCGCCGGGCTATACCGTCGGTTGGTCGGGCGAATACGAAAGCGAACAGCGGGCTGAGGCGCGGCTGGCGGTCGTCGTCCCGCTGACGATCCTCGTCATCTTCATCATTCTTTACACCATGTTTCGCTCGTTCAAATGGTCCCTGCTCATTCTGTTAAACGTCGTCCTGGCTCGTGTCGGAGGCTTCCTGGCGCTCCTGGTTACCGGGACTTACCTTAGCGTGTCCTCGGGCGTCGGCATGTTGGCGCTCTTCGGCGTATCGGTTCAAACGGGCGTCATCATGCTGGAATATATCAATCAACTCCGCGCTCGCGGCTATACGATTGAGGAGGCCGCGATTCAGGGAGCCGTCCTCCGACTTCGTCCCATCATGATGACGATGCTCGTGGCAACTCTGGGACTGCTGCCCGCGGCGCTCTCACATGCCATTGGTTCAGACTCGCAGCGGCCCTTTGCCATTGTCATTGTCGGAGGGCTGATTACGGATCTGGCGATGAGCATCTTCATTTTGCCCACACTCTATGTGTGGGTGGCGAGAAATACGGACAAGCTTCCGGAGCCGGAGGAATCGATTGCGAAATAAACTTGTGAGTTTCCGCGGATGGAAGGTATGGAGCAGGGCGCTCGGCGGAGTTGCATTTGCCCTGTGAGCGGGCGCGGCAGTGGGAAGCCCAGGCGGCTGCGTAGTGGGTGTAGTTTATAGAAGGAACCCCAATCATCGTGCGGCGATTTTCAACTGCCGCAGATCGCGCACACAAATTTCGTAAGCTTGTGAGGAGGTTATGTCACATTTCCGGAAGCTGCTCGTTCTCTTGGTATTTCCCCTGTTTCCTGTGCCGTGCTTTTGCCAGCAGGCGCTCACCTGGGAGCAGGTTCGGGATAAATTCGAGACCGCAAATCCGACGCTGAAAGCCGCTCAAATCAATATAGACGAGTCGCGCGCCAACGAGATCACGGCCTATCTCCGCCCCAATCCGAGTTTCAATATGCTGGCGGATGGGACGCAACTCGTTCCGTATCAAGGGGTCTGGAAACCGCTCGCCGGTACTGATTATTCGCCGGGGGTTAGCTACCTGCATGAAAGGCAGCACAAGCGGGAGTTGCGGCTGGAAAGCGCCAAAAAAGCAACTGATATCGCTACCTCGCAGTTTAGGGATCAGGACAGGACGCTCCTTTCCACTCTGCGGAGCGCCTTCGTGCTGACGTTGCAACAGAAGGCGATCCTGGCTCTGGCTAAAGCAAACCTCGATTACTACGACCATGTACTCAGTATCAGCAGGGAGCGATTCCGAGTGGGGGACATGGCGAAAATAGATCTCGATCGCCTTGAGCTTCAACGCGTGCAGTACGAATCGGACTTGGAAAGCGCCAGGGTGGCCTTGGAGACCGCGAAAATCCAGCTTCTGATGCTGCTGAACGATCGCACGCCAGCGAACCAGTTTGATGTCACGGGCCCGTTTGATTTCTCGGACCAGATTCCGTCGCCCGCCGAGCTTCGCCGCATCGCGCTCGATACCCGGCCAGACCTTAAGGCGGCTACCCAAGCGGTGGATAAAGCGAAAACGGACCACAAGCTTGCGGTTTCCAATGGATCAACCGACCCGACGTTTGGCGTCTGGTATACGTATAATCCTTCCTTCAACAATCCTTACGATAAACACACCATCGGCGCCAGTATCAACATCCCTCTCCGCATCTTCGACCGGAATCAGGGGGAGAAGGCGCGTACTCTATTGGATATCGGCCTCAACGAACGGCAACGCGACGCCGCTGAGGCCCAGGTGTTCAGCGATGTGGATACCGCCTACGCCAACGTGGAGAGCAACATAATCCTGCTGCGGCCCTACAAGGAGAAATATCTCGCACAGGCAGTCCGAGTGCGTGATACCGTGACCTATTCTTATCAGCGCGGCGCAGCATCCTTGCTGGATTTCCTGAACGCCGAGAGCGACTATCGCAGCGTTCAGGTGAACTATTTGACTCTGATCGGTGCTTATCTGACCGCCGTGGCTCAATTGAATCAGGCGGTGGGCCGGGAGGCTATTCCGTGAAGCCGAAACTCGAAATTCGAAATTCGGAACTCGAGAATAGGCGCTGCAATGTCGAAGAACTAGGCCGAATTCCGAGTTTCGGATTTCGAGTTTCGAGTTTCGAACTAGTGCGCTGGAGGTGACTAGGTGAAGAAACACGAAGTGAGGGGCTGGATCGAGGAAACCGGAGTTATTGCCGCGGTTCGCGTGTTCTCAGAGGAAGACGCCCTCTTTGCCGCCCAGGCGGTCGCGGAGGGTGGGATTCCCGTCGTCGAAATCACCTTAACCGTCCCCCAAGCCACCCAGGTCATCTCACACTTGGTGAAGAACCATCCGCGCATGGTCGTGGGGGCGGGCGGTGTGAGGAAGGTGGCAACCGCGCGTCAGTGTCTTGATGCGGGAGCGCAGTTTTTGACCGGCGACGGACTTCATCCGGCAGTGAGCGAATTCGCGGCGCTAGAGGGGATCGTGACGATTCCGGGAGCACTGACCCCGACGGAGGTGATGGCCGCATGGGAGGCTAGGTCGGATTTCGTCAAGGTCGTTCCGTGCGCCCAGATTGGCGGTGAAACCTACATTGGATCCCTCCATCGGATGTTCCCTCACATTCCGCTGATCGCCTCAGGCGGCGTGAATCAACAGAACGCATTCAAATTCATCCTCGCTGGGGCCATAGCGCTCGGCGTAGGCCGTGAACTGATCCCTCCTGACGCCATCCACCGTCGCCAGCAGGACCGAATCGGTGAATTGGCGCGCCGGTTCCTGGGCTTTGTAAAGGCCGGCCGGGACCATTTGGCCGCGCGCAAGGCAAGGGGAACTGCCCTCGGTGAAGAATAGCGAGCAGGATTCTCCGGGAATGTCGCAGGTCCGTGCTGCCCGTTCACACGACCTGCCAGCGAAGTCGCGCACCATGCAATAGGCAGTTCGACTTCGTGCTGCGGTCCGGCGCCGTGAAGAAGTCGATCGCGGCGATTGCGCTGCGCTTGTGGTTCTACTTCCAGCGGGCGCCGTGTTCCTCCAGTGCAATCCGCACGAGCTGGCTGCGCGTCCTCACACCTGTCTTCTGGAACAGTTGTTGGAGAGCGGCTTTCACCGAACTCTCCGAGATGTCGAGACGCGCACCAATTTCCTTATTGCTGAGTCCCTCAAACACACCGTGCAACACCTGAGTCTCCCGTTCCGTAAACGGTGTGGTCTGGTCCGCCCCTTGCGGGTGTTTTGACACCCTGACCAAGGACTGAATCGCATTTTCATCCAACCAGGTCTCTCCTGCCATGACCTTGCGAATGGCCTGCTTGAGGAGCGCTGGCGAACTGTGCTTTGGAAAAATTCCCCCCACACCCAGGCCGAGCGCCTGTACGGATTCAGCATCACTCATCCCTGCGGTGACCATGAGGAACCGTCCCTCAAAGCCCGCCTGCCGTGCTTGGGTAATGAACTCAAAACCCCGCTCTTTCCCGAGGTCGTAGTCCAGCAAGACAAGATCAATGGGCTTCCGGCGCAGCACATCTGTGGCTTCACCGACCGATGCGCAAAGAGCTGCCATGACCAAATCAGGCTCGCCCGCCAACAGCCGGCTGAGGCCTTCTCGAAAGAGAGAGTGATCGTCCAGTAAGAGAATCCTGATTTTATCCATTCGTTTCTTGCGTTCTATCCTCGTCCCGCCGGTCTGCGAAAGGCACGAGGTCCAAAGCGAAGCAGCACCCGGCGGGTTCTGGTTCGTACCGTAGGTCACCGTTAAATGTCCTTACAAAAGCCCGCGAGAGGTACAAGCCCAGCCCAGTGGCTTCCGCCCCTTCCTGAAACGGTTGAAACAGACGTTCAGGGTTGGGAATGCCGTGACCGGTATCGCGGACTCGCACCACGACCCGCTCACCTTCTACGCCCGCGCTAACTCTGAACTCTTTCTGCTCCCGGTCCTCCATGGCACGCTGGCTGTTCTTGGTGAGGTTCAGGAGCACCTGCAAAAGATTATGGCGCTCCGCCCACACCCGGGGCAAGGTTTTGGGCACGTGCCAGCGAACGAGCACACCCGACTCTCGCAACGAAGGCTCGGTCACAATGCGCAATTCGTCGAGTACCGCGCCAAGGTCCACAGGAGCCAGCTCCTCGCTTCCCGCGCTTTGCCGAAGCTCCAGGGTTGCGATTTTTCCTAGGCCTTCCACTAGATTCCCCAGGGCGCGGAAGTCCTCGCTTTGTGCCAGCTCGGGATCGCGCGAAAGGTTTTCGCAGACCACGGAGATGGCGCCGCATACGTTGCGGATTTCGTGCGATACGGCTCCCACGGCCAAGCGTGACGCGACCATGAGGTGATGGAGGCTGGATTCCTCCTTGTCGCGAAGATCCTCGGAGCTATCGACGAGCATGGCCGCCAACCTTGGCCCGGCGCTTGTCTTGTAAGTGGAAAACCAAACGTCCGCGAGAAACACATCCCCCTCTCGACGCCGCCCACTGCACTGCATCGCGGTACGGAAGCTGGGCGTGGATTCGTCGGCCGGTCGCACTCTGGCCAAGGGCGGGAGGAAATCCTTGATGGATTCGCCCGGCAAGGTCTCGGGCTCAAAGCCCAGCAAGCGATGGGCGGCCTGATTGGCCATCAGGATTCTCCCGCCAGAATCCACCGTCAGGATAGCGGCGGGGCTGCTTTCGATGAGTGCTTTCAACTGCTGTTCAGCGTCGCGCCGCAACAGAGCCTCTTGCTCAACCTCTCGCACGTGCTGCGCCGTGAGTCGCCGGTTTTTGGCGGATTCGTGAGCGAAGAGCGCAGTGCCAAAGTAGGCAGCGAACATGAAGATGTCGCGGGGAACCCCTGCTGCGGGATCCCACGTAGTCCAAAAGGGGGCAAAGCGTTCGGCCAGAAAGGCGCACAATCCTCCCAGTATGGCGAGTTGCCAGCGCGGCAGGCAGCTCCCCACGATCAACATGGGAAAAAGATATAGAAAGCCAAAAGAGACGTTCAGTTCGACACGCCAATCGATCAGGGCCACGATCAAAATCATCATCGCGGCGATGAAGAGAAGTTTGGCGCGACTTAGCCGTTGGAAGAATGAAAGCATTTCGCTACTGCCCCCATAATGCCTGACTACGCTTTCGCGCGAAACGCACTAACCACCGCCCACCATTGTACCAAACCACCCGCCGACCGCCGCACCGATGGCCAAAAGATAGGCCCAACTTGGCCGAAAGATAATGCCCATCAGGAAGGCCGGCGTGCGCGGAAAATGTAGCGCAAGGCTCGCTTTCCAGCCCGCCAATCTTAATGGCGGGCGGCTTTTCCACCGCGCCGTGGTCCGCGATGTTTGAGGAACAGTGTTTTTGGCGTACCCCACTGGCTCTTGACTCGCCGTACATACAAGTGTATGCTCTACAAATGCAGATCGTCTGGGACCGCACGAAGGCGAGGCAAAACGTCGTGAAGCACGGCGTGCGTTTTGCGGATGCGGTTTTGGTTCTCGACGATCCTTACGCCATCACCGTTGCCGATAATGAGTCTGAGCCCGCCGAGGCGCGGTGGGTAACGCTCGGCGCGGACGCTCAGGGACGTGTGCTGGTGGTGGTTTACACGTATCGCGGGGAGGACATTCGGCTCATTTCCGCGCGGCCCGCTGAACCCCGTGAACTTAAGGAGTATGAGGCACAAGGATGAAAA
>Ga0181521_10005524_pt1 | contig 14036 bp, 9 predicted proteins | sample PEATcosm2014_Bin_32_FD_119764 | JGI IMG/M metagenome (GOLD analysis project Ga0181521, IMG submission 119764) | Peatland microbial communities from MTU Mesocosm Facility, Houghton, MI, USA - PEATcosm2014_Bin02_60_metaG | ecosystem: Environmental > Terrestrial > Soil > Wetlands > Peat | place...
CGTCAACTCCAGAATTTCTTCCACATGAATGCAGCGGCCATAGTTCCCGCTGCAATCCTGAACAGGCCGCAGAAGGCGATCCCCGACCTTCTGAATGGCCCCGGCCGAACGCACATTGCGAACATCGGTGGAAATGGGGCTGCACGGGTGGTGCGTCCAATCCCCGGTGAGGGTATCGGAGCGGAACAAGGCGCCGAACGCAGCGTCACCGCCAAGCTCGGAGAATCCCGCGAAGAAATACCAAACACCGCCATGGCACATCGCCGTAGTATCCACCAACGGACCGCGGAAGAGCGTCTTTTCCAGTTTCCAGGCGAACGGGAACCGGGTAGCCCGCCACAGCTCGACGGTTTCGTTTACGGCGGATTCCGGAATCATGAAAACCTCGCCGTCATGATGAAACACGTCCGGGTAAGACAGATGATAGGGACGGTCCAGACAAACGGTGGACGCGCCTACGGACAAATCCGGCAGGACCGGCGCGCAGCTGATGCGCCCGCGTTCCTCGCCATAAAAGAAGTCCTCAAAGAACAGCCAGAGCTGGCCCTGATGCTGGAGAAGAAACGGGTCTGCCTGGAACTGCCCGCGCGGGGATTCCAGCCACCGCAGACCGGCGGGTTTCGGCGACTTGCCGGCGATCAACTGTGGCGAATCCGCGCGGCGCAGGCAGATGCGCCAATGATCGACCGTCTGGCGGCGCAGGGGATTGAGACGCTGGATGATCTTTTTTCCAAGCTTGGGGACCAGCCATTCGATCATTTGCGCATTCGTCGGGGTGCGGTAGATCTTATATTTGCCCTTGTACGATGCCGGCGGAACGGCATGCTCCTTAACCGACTCCCAACCGCATTCGTGAAGTTCGTGCAGCTTTCGAATGACGAAGTGAGCAGATCCCCAGAACGGATTGAAACTATTGCGGCTGGGCCGGAGGCCGCGATCCGTGGCGAACAGGGATTTACACAGGACCAGGCCGTCGTCCAGTTTCTCGGTGAGAACCTGCAGGATCACCCCGCTGCACGGATTATCTTCAACGACCTCCCAGAACAAGGCAGGGCCGCCGCGGTAGAATTCGTTGTCGCCATGATGAAACGACCAAAGCCCGCAGCGGGCGCTGGTCAAGACGTCGCCGCGCAAAATATTGAACCCGAACCGCAACACTACGTCGAGATCGAGGGAACGCAGCGCAGCGACGGCCTCCGGCGGGAAGCGGTGCACAAACCGCTTCGTGACCGGGAGCACATCCAGTCGTTGGCAGCGGCCCAGCAGGTCGGTGCAGTCGACGGGTTCCCTCGGGTTGGGATCCTTCACCCGGCGCTGATCGAATTTGGAAAAGAGAGAGGCAAGAACGAAACGGCGCCGGTCGCCATCCCGCAACAGGCGAAGGTACCGCGACAATCTTCCGGCGGGAGGTTTGGGAAGCGCGTCCGGCTGCCGGTTCACAACCACAAGTTCCAGTTGCGCAAAGTCCGAGGCCTGAATATCCATCAGGACGCTGCGGAACGCCCGGGCTATCTCAAACCCGTCTATCAACACCCCAATGCGAAGCGGTTTGGCCGAAGATCCCGAATGCAGATACAGAGATGAGATCATGGCGATGCGTGCGCGGGTTTCCGCGATCCGGCAGCCCGAAAAGTTTAACACACTGTCCTTGAAGGCTTGGGGCAGATTGCCCATACATGCCGCCCACTGCCATCCTCTCGACAGACGATGGGCGATGCCCGCCCCGCGGAAAGTGTGGCGCTGTATTCTGAAACGGACGAGGAGATTGGCGTGAACAACGAAGGCTGCATCACAACGGAAGATGGACTCCGTCTTTTCTTTCAAAAGCTGGGCAGCGGCCCAAAGATCGTGGTCCCTAACGGCATTTATTTTCTCGACGATCTAAGTGTTCTCGCCAGCGAGCGCACGGTCATTGCTTACGACCTGCGGAATCGCGGCCGTTCCGATCAGGCTGCCAACGGCGACGGCAACATCCTTCGCGACGTGGACGATCTGGAAATCGTCCGGCTTCACTTTGAAATCGATCAGGTTGACTTGATCGGACATTCTTATATCGGGCTGATGGTGGCGCTGTATGCGATGAAGTATCCCGGGCATGTCAACCGGGTGGTGCAGATCGGCCCGATGGAGCCGGCAGCGGGCAAGCAGTACCCGGCGCACTTGACATTCAACGACGGATTACTGCCCCAAGTGTTCGGAAAGCTGGCGCAGTTACAAAGAGACCGGACAACCGAAGACGATGTGGAATTTTGCAGGAAGGCGTGGTCGATCCTGGGGGCGATCTACGTCGCCAATCCGGCCGACGCGGGAAGAATCGCCTGGGGCCGATGCGATCTTCCGAACGAGCGCAATTTCATGAAGCATTGGACTGAAAAGATCCTTCCGTCGATTCAGAGTCTCCGGATTCCGGAGGAGGCGTCGATGGTGAAGAGCCCGGTCCTGACGATCCACGGAACCAAAGACCGGAACGCGCCTTACGGCGGAGGCCGGGAATGGGCGATGATGCTGCCCGATGGGCGCCTTGTGACAATCGAAGGAGCGGCTCATGCGCCATGGATCGAAGCGCCGGAGAAGGTGTTCGGAGCAATCAGAACCTTCCTCGACGGCGAATGGCCGGAGGAAGCCGAGAAAGTAGAGTCACTGGAAACCAGAGCTGCGTCGGCCTGAACAATACCCCGATTCCTCGATCGCAGGATAATGGTATTGATCGTACGAGAGGTTTAACTCAGGAGCCAAAATGACTGAAAAACGGAAGATCATACTCATCGCCGTGGCCATCGGTACCATCGCCGCGGCCGGAACAAGGGTGGGAACTGCCATTGCGGCGCAGAACACCGGTGCGCAGGCTCAGAGCTCCGGCGCAACCGCGGACTCGAAGCAAAAGGAAAAGAAGCTGGTGGCCGGCGAAGGCGAAGCCAAGCGGCTGCTGCTCCTGATGGATCGGGATCAGAACGGCAAGGTCTCAAGGCAGGAGTTCATGAGTTTTATGGAGGAAGAATTCCAATTACTCGACGTAAACAAAGACGGCGAACTGGATGTCAGGGAATTGACTCAATCGCGACTCGTGCCGCACGGGGGCGTACACCGGTAACTTTTGCGCGTTCGGCGCCCTCATGAAGCCGACGGGGGCGTCGGCTGCGGGACAGGGGTCCCGCCCCACAGTTGCTCAGCTGGCGCGTTTCTCGTGCAGGAGCATGTCGACGGCGTGTTCCATCGAGCCCGCCAGCGTGATTTCTCCGGAATTGACGAAGAAGATCTGATCCACGTTATCGATGGTGTTCAGCCGGTGAGCGATGATGACCCTGGTGGTCGTGGCCGGCAGTTTGTTGAGAATCTCCTGGAGAAGCTCTTCGGTCACCGTATCGATGTTGGCGGTGGCTTCGTCGAGGATCAGCAGTTCCGGCCTTCTCAGCGCCGCGCGCATAAACGCAATGAGCTGCTTCTGGCCTAGGCTGATGCTGTTCCCGCTGGTGGTAACCACCGTGTCGAGGCCTTCCGGAAAGCGCGAAATCAGGCTTGAAAGATTGGCTTCTTCCAGCACCTCGGCCAGTTGCTTACTCGAAAAATCCCGGTAGGACTCATTGCCATAGACGATGTTGTCCCGCACGCTGCCGCTGAACAGGAACGGGTCCTGCAGGATGAAACCTATCTTTTGCGCGCGTTCATCCGGCGTATAAGAACGAATGTCGCGCCCATGCAGCAGGACCGAACCCCGGGTGGGATCGTAAAGGCGCGCCATCAGGTTGGCCGTAGTGGTCTTGCCCCCGCCTGTAGGACCGACCAGAGCGTAAGCCTTCCCGCGTTCCATCTCAAAGCTGACGTCGCGCAGAACTTCCTTTCCATCGGGATAGTGGAACCACACCTGGCGAAACGTGAGCACAGAGTCGGATTCGGCCGCAGCCGGTTCGATTACCGGCAAATTCGATTCCAGCGCCATCACTTCCGAGATGCGATCCAACGCGGCCATGGCAAGCTGGAAAGACGACCATACCGTGGCTAACTGCCGCATGGGGCCGTAAAGGTTGTTCACATAGAGCAGAAAACCAATCAACAGCCCGAGCGTAACCTGCCCCGCCTCGATGAGGTAGATCCCGTAAGCGACCACCAGGAGCTGCGCCAGATGGGATGCCAGACCATATAAAGGCATGAAGATGTTATTGGCGAAACCCGCAGTCGTGGAAGCCGAGAAATTCTTCTCATTGGCGGAATTGAATTTCCAGCGAAAGTAGTCGACTCGATTAAAAGCCACGATCACCTTGAAATTGTTCAGGCTTTCCTGCACTTCCGAACTCATCCCGCCCAGCGCCTGCAGGCTTCCCAGATTCATGCGCTTGATCCAGGCCGAGGTCCCGCGCGTCACCAGGACGACGGCGATTGCGGGCATGAGAGCGGCAAGGCCAAGTTTGATGTTCAGGCCTACGAGGAATATGGCGGCGCCGGTTATGAGAAACACGCTGCCTACAAACTGCATGAGCGACTGAGCGACAAATTGATTTAGTTTGTCGGTATCGCTGTTCAACCGCGAAATCAAATCGCCGGCCTTGTTCTGGTTGAAGAATGCGACCGGAAGATCCTGCAGTTTCAGGAAGAGGGCGTTTCGCAAATGGTACAGGACTCTTCTGCCGACGCTTCCCATCGTAATCACTTGTATGTAGCTGGCCACGGATCCCGAAACATAGATTGCCAATATGATGAGCGCCGAGATCAGAAGGCCATGGGTATTCCCGAGCCGTATATCGGTATCGATGGTCCTGATGATAAGGACGGGCGCTACCAGCGTGGCAATGGAACTGAACACGATGGCGCCGACGGCAGCGATAAAGGGCTTCTTCTCCGACGCGAACAAGAAAAGGAATTTCCCGCCGGATTCCCGGAGCGAGCGCTTCTGCGGACGGGTCGCCGGGCTAAGCGTGTACTTCGTAGTGGCTCGTGCTTCGCTGGGAATCGTAGAGTTGGACATATTCGGGCGATGTCTCCATCAACTGCTTGTGTGTGCCTGTGGCCAGAATTTCACCTTCCATGAGAAGGATGATCTGGTCGTAGTCGACCACGGACGCGATCTTCTGCGTGACCGAGATCAGCGTGAGGCCGGGATAATTCCGGTGTACGTTCTCGAGAATGGTCCGCTCGGTGGTGGCGTCCACGCGGGCCGTGAAGTCGTCGAGCAGCAATACCTGGGGATTCAGAGCCAGCGCGCGCGCCAGCATAACCCGCTGCTTCTGGCCACCGGAAAGGCTGGTTCCGCGCTCGGAGACCACGGTCTCGAGCCCCTGGGGCAAGGCGGCGATAAAGTCGTCAAGTTCCGCGGTGGCGATGGCCTTGCCGATATCCTGCTCCGCGGCGCTGGTGCTGAAAGCGATATTTTCCCGGAGCGTCAGATTGAAGATCACACTGTCCTGGAATACGAAGCCCACGTGCCTGTGCAGGGCTTCCTTATCGAAATCGTCGATCGGCTCGCCATCGTAACTGACAGTGCCGGACGAAGGCTTCAGCAGTCCGATCAGCAGGTAAAGGAGCTGAGTCTTCCCGGCCGCGGTGGGCCCGATGATGGCGGTTTTCGTGCCGGATCCTATATGGAAGGAAACATTTTTCAACACCATCTTCTCGCCATACGAAAGTGAGACATTATCCATGCCTGCGTCGCCCCGCAGTTCGGTAATAACCTTGCCGCCCTGCTTCACTTCAGGAGCATTCAGGATGGCGCCGATGCGCATGTAGGAGGCGGACGCCTGCGCAATGACATTGCTCATGAATCCTATGAGGATGATGGGGAAGATAAGGATCGCGAGGTAAGAATTGAAGGCCGTGAAATTGCCCAGACTCATGCTGCCGGCGATCACGAAATGGCCGCCCAGCGCGAGTATGACCACCGTAGCCACGTTGACAGCCAGCGTTATCGAAGGTATCAGGCTGGCGAACAGGCGCAGAATGCTCAGACCCAGATCTCTCGCTTCGGTGTTGGCCGCCATGAACTTCTGGTACTCGATCTGCTGCGTATTGAGGAGCCGTATCAGTGACGCTCCCAGGATGCTTTCGTTGATGACCCGGTTCAGCCAGTCAATGGCTTCCTGCGCCTTCCTGAAAAGAGTGCGTACTTTGCGCAGCACCAGCTGAAAGGTGATCGCGATGAACGGCACGATGCCCAGGATTCCGAGTCCCAGGCGCCAGTTGATGGAGAGCAGGAGTACGCTCGCCCCCACGATCAGGAACAGCGAGGAAATGATCGAGGCGAACGCCATCGAGACGAACATTTTCACCGAATCCACATCGGACGTGAGATTCGTCAGGAGTTTGGCTGGCGTAAGCTGCTCCACCCAGGCGAACGACTGCACGGAAATCTTCGCCGCGAGGCGGGTGCGCAGATCCCGCGCCACGCGTTCCGAGGCCCAAGTCTGCACTATGCTCTGCGCGTATGCAAACGCGAACACGAGGAGGCCCGTCACCAGGAACTGCAGGACCACGGTGCCGAGGACGAAGTGCCCCGCCGTGTAAGCGTCGATGGCGCGGGAGATCAGTTTCGGCACTACCAGGTTCAACGCGTTGCCGACGATGGTCAATGCGACCAGCGAGCCGACCAGCAGTTTATAAGGCTTGAGAAGAAGCATCAGCCCGGCTGAGGGCGGCTTCTTTCGCTGTTTTTTAGCTGTGTTTTCAGGCATGGGAGAATGCGCCGATCACCAATCGGCGCACAGGATACCATCCTGCCCCACGGGGGGCCGATTTGCAAATGGCGCAGGATGTCAAACAGAAGATTAAAACAGACGTTTAACGTTGTCAAGCCAAGGGCGCCAAACTTGCTGCGGTAAACAGCGATATGGAACTAAAGCCGGAGAAGGTCGAGAAGTACCTGAAATCTGCGATTGGACAGGGGATCACCCTGCGGCGCATGGCCGCTCTCGGTGAGGGCGCGGACGACAGGGCGCAAAAGAAATGCGGTTACGGGACTCCGATTCGGGTGGAGTATGAATCGGCTGCAGGCGGGGCCGGGAGCGCGGTGCTGCATACGATGGGTCCATCCCATTTCGGGCATGAGCACATGTCGGATCGGGCGCAGATTCTCCTGTGGCAGCGCGATACCTTCAACCGGCTGCCCCGGCACATTCGCGCGATCGATGCAGGGACTATCCAGACTGACGGGACGCCGGCTTCGCTTGGCGCGCCGGAAGAATTCTTTCTCCTGACGGAGTACGCGGAGGGCCTCGGGTACTTTTTGGATCTGGAGCGCCTCGCGAAGACCGGCGTTCCGACGGAACCGGATGTCGCGCGCGCCGATGCGCTTTGCGACTATCTCGTGGAGATCCATCGCGTGCCTGGGCTGGACGGCGAGTTGTATGTGCGGCGCATCCGGGAACTGGTCGGGCATGGCGAATGCATCATGGGAATCGCCGATTCCTTCGCCGCCACGGCGTTCCATCCGGTGAATGAACTGCGGCATATCGAGCATCTTTGCGTGGACTGGCGCTGGCGATTGAAGGGCCGGAAACACCGGCTGCGTCAGGTCCACGGAGACTTTCATCCCTGGAACATCCTGTTCGGGCAGGGCGCGGATTTCACTGTGCTGGATCGTTCGAGGGGCGAATTCGGCGATCCGGCCGACGATGTCGCATGCCTGAGCATGAACTATGTGTTCTTTTCGCTGGAACGCAGCGGCAAGCTCGAAGGCGCATTCGAAACGCTTTTTCTTCGTTTTTGGGAACGCTATATGGAGAAGAGTTCAGACAGGGAGATCCTGCAGGTGGTCGCGCCATTTTTCGTCTTCCGGGCGCTGGTGATGGCGAATCCGGTGTGGTATCCCAATCTTGCAGAGACCATACGGCGGCAATTACTGGCGTTCAGCCTCGCCGTTCTGAGCCAGGATAGTTTCGACCCCCGGCTGGTGAATCATTACTGTGGCATCAAAAGCTGAACAGGCGTTCGCGGTATGGATCACGGGGCTTCCGGCGTGCGGGAAATCCACCATCGCCGGCTTCGTGAAGAACCTGCTGGAGGAGCATGGCGTTGACGCCGCGGTTCTGGAGTCGGATGTGCTGCGGAAGATCCTCAGCGAAAATCCCCAGTACGGTGAGCAGGACCGTGAAGCGTTTTACCACCGGCTGACCTGGATCGGCGTATTGCTGACTCAGCATGGCGTGCCGGTGATCTTCGACGCTACGGCGAACCGGCGCGTTTACCGCGATGAGGCCCGCCGACAGATTCCGCGGTTGGTGGAAGTCTTCGTGGATGTTCCACTGCAAACCTGCATCGAGCGCGACCCGAAGGGGATCTATCGCAGCGCGTCCGAGGGAAGAGCGAGGGATGTGCCGGGAATGCAGACGCCGTACGAGCCTCCAGAGAGCCCCGATCTGACGATCGACGGGGTTCGCGAAACGCCGCTGGATGCAGCCCGGCGAATTGTCGCGGTTCTGGTGGACCGGCACTACGTGAAGTAAACTATTCCTGCAATGAGAAACTTCGTTCCGGTGATGGTTCTTGCGGCCTTGCCTGCAGCTCTCTTTGCGCAGTGGCCCGATTACCCGATGCCCGGCGTGCCGAGAACGGCCGACGGAAAACCGAATCTGGAAGGACCCGTACCGAAGGCCGCCGACGGCCATCCGGACCTGACCGGTCTCTGGGAATACTATCGGGACAGGACGGGCCGCGGCGGCGCACCGCCCTCGGCCCCGCCGCCCGATCCGGGGGCATCTCTCGGTCTCAGCGTCGTTGCCCCCGGATCGAATCCGTTCTTCAACATTGGCTTCGGAATGAAGGATGGCCTGCCGTACCAGCCGTGGGCGCTGGCGCTGCGGAAAAGCCGCATGGCGGACAACAACAAAGACAATCCCGACGCGCATTGCCTGCCCATCGGCCTGATGCAGCTGCATCAGCATCCTCAGCCGCGCAAGATTATCCAGACGCCCGCGGTGACGGTCATTCTGTATGAGGCGCAGGGCGGTGTCCGGCAGATCTTCACCGATGGCCGGCCATTGCCGAAGGATCCGCAACCCTGGTGGTATGGATACTCCGTCGGCAAATGGGATGGCGATACGCTCGTTGTCGAGACGACGGGTTTCAGGGACGACGTGTGGCTCGATGTGGAGGGCAGCCCTTTGACCTCCGCCGGCAAGATGACGGAACGATTCCGCAGAGTGGATTACGGACATCTCGAAATTGAGATCACCGTCGACGATCCGAAAGCCTACACCAGGCCCTGGACGGTCTCGGTGAAGCAGAAGATCATGCTCGATCAGGACTTGATCGAGTTTATCTGCGATGAGAACGAGAAGGACGCCCCGCACTTAACGAGCAAGTAAGCGCCCACTGCGCTTCGACTCAACATGGTAACTGCCAATGCCGATACTGCGCCCCGGTCCGCGACGGTGCAGTCACTGATCCGGCTTCTGTCGATCATAGCGTTGGGAAGCTTCATTATCATCGCAACGCTCCCGTTAGCCGACAGCTTTCGATCGGGCAGCGCCTCGCCGGGCTCACTTGCCGCTAAAGCCGTCCTGCCGATCTGCCTTGCCCTGATCGCGAGCGCGGCTTTCCATTATGGGCTGAAGAGAGTTGCGCCCCTGCTTGAGGCGAATGCGCAGGCGCAGGCTGCGTTTCTGGATACTCTGAACTTGAAGTACGTCGATATCGCCATTCTCTTGTCCGCGGGACTGAGTCTTTTTCTCGAACTTGGCGTGATAAGGTGGCAATCCACGATTCTTCCATTTTTGGCGTTCTATAAGAATTTCAGCCTGCTGGCGTGTTTCGTCGGCCTTGGGTTGGGTTATGCGCTTGCCATGCGGGATCGCATTCTTCTCGTGATGGTGCTTCCGCTGCTTGGCTGGCAGTTCGCCTTCATGACCTTCGTCCGCTATGGCGGAGGAATCTCTCTCAGCTCCACTCCGTTCCGTGAGCAGCTATCGATGGGATCCTACATCGCGAACCTGCCGCAGATACTTTTCCTGTATGCCTTGCTTACCGTCATTTTTCTCATCACGGTCGCTGTTTTTGTGCCGGTCGGCCAGTTATGCGGCCGGCTTATGGAACGCCGCACGAAGTTGCGGGCGTATGGACTAAACCTGCTTGGCAGCTTGCTCGGCGTCCTTCTGATGCTCACGGCAAGTTTCTTGTGGACGCCGCCAATTGCCTGGTTCGCGCTTTGTTTCCTTGCGATCCTGTCTTTCACCGTAAGGAGGGTTTCTACGATGATGGCCGGCGTCGTCTTTATGGCGGCCTGCACCATTACCTTAGCCTGGCCGGTGAATCCTCTCTGGAATCGAGTTTATTCCCCCTACCAGTTGTTGGAGATTGGGCGCAGCGACGACAGCGGCCTCACGCTGATCAGCGCCGCTGGTACCTACTATCAGCGCATTTACGATTTGTCGGATGCAGGCAGCACCCGATGGAGCGCGGTTCGCCGGTACTATGACCTCCCCTATAAAGCTCATCCCGAGTTGGCGGACGTTGCGGTGGTAGGCGCCGGCACCGGCAACGACGTTGCGGCAGCTCTGCGCGCCGGGGCCGGGCACGTCGAAGCGATCGAAATCGATCCGGCGATCCAACTTACCGGCAGGTTGAGCCATCCCGAAAAGCCCTACGATCATGCGCGGGTTCATACGGTAATCAACGATGCGCGCTCCTTTCTTCGCAATACGGCGCAGAAGTTCGACCTCATCGTCTACGGTATGCTCGATTCGCACACGCTGCTGAGCCAGGGTTCGAGCGTGCGCCTGGATTCGTTCGTTTACACGGTGGAAGGCTTGCGTGAGGCTCGATCCCGGCTGAAATCCGATGGTGTGCTTTCGCTTTCGTTCTCCGTTCTATCGGATACGCTGGGCCGCAAGATCTATCTCATGCTGCAACAGGCTTTCGATGGACGGGCGCCGATTTGCGTGGTGGCCGGTTACGACAACTCGATCATTTTTCTGGAGTCGAACGACGGGAAGCTGGCGCTTCCTCCAAAGGTACTGGAAGTCGCGAAGTTTACGGACAAGACATCCTTCTATGCCAATCCGTCCCTTCATGCCGACGTCTCGACAGACGATTGGCCGTTCTTCTACATGCCGCAACGCATCTATCCGTTGACGTACCTGATCATGGTGTTACAAGTACTGGTCCTTTCCTTCTTCATTGCGGCAAACTTCTTCTTTCAGGAAAAGCCGAGATTCAGCCACCTCTCCTTCTTTTTCCTGGGAGCCGGTTTCATGTTAGTCGAGACTAAGGGAATCACGGAAATGGGTCTGACGTTCGGCAATACCTGGCAGGTGATCGGCATTGTGATCGCGGGCATTCTGGTCATGGCGTTTCTGGGTAACTGTGCGGTTCAATGGTTAATGATCAAGCGTTCTCTGACTCCCTATTTGTTCTTGTTCGCGGCGCTGGCCGTGGGTTGGTTCGCGGCAAGGTCGGGCGGATTCGCTTCTACCCTTCCCGGGCGACTGGAGACAGCCACCGTACTCACCCTTCCCCTGTTGTTTTCGGGCATCGTTTTCTCGACTCTGCTCTCCGGCAAGGGCCAAGTTTCCGGGATGATGGCTATGAATCTGCTGGGCGCCATCTGCGGCGGCCTGTTGGAATATAACTCGATGTACTTCGGCTTCCGATTCCTGTATCTGCTCGCGATGGGTTGTTACGTCCTTGCGTTTGTATCGGAATTGGCCTTTACTACTGCTTCGACTCGTGCAGCTCCAGGTTGACGCCGTTCGGATCCACGACAAAGATAGAACAGGGGTATCAGAAGAATTCGCATCGCTCGGAAGCCTGTCATAATTTAGCTCCCATCAACTGCCGGAGGAGAGCGGCGGTGCTCTCGCGGGGCACAGGGGCGGCTCCCGCGCGGCCCCGTCCACCGGCTCCCAAGGCGAAATCGAGCGGCGTGCGTCCCTGTTTATCCTTGATATCCAGTTGCGCGCCGTGTTCCGCCAGCAACTTGACCGTGGCGTCCGAGCTCAGAGCGGCGAAGTGCAATGCGGCTTGTCCGTTGTCGTTGACAGCGTTCACATCGACGTGGCGATCGAGAAGCACCTTGAGGCCCTCGATCATCTGGGCCTCGGTTGCATAATCGCTTGCGAAGACGCCGAGTCCGCGGCCGAATCCGGCGGCCATCATGAGTGCTGTCGTGTGGTTTTTCTGCGCGAGCGCGGGATCCGCGCCATTTTCGACAAGCAGACGCATGGCGGCGGCATCGCCATTCTTCGCCGCGCGCATCAGCGGCGTGGCGCCTTCGCCAAGAGTCGGCTCGCCCGGAGTGTGCGCGCGGTAGAGCGTCGGGGATCTCAATTGCGCGTTTGGCTTCGCATGGTGCTGTAGCAACAACTTCATCAAATCGAGCGCGGTCGTGTCGCCGGAAATCCGTTGTCCGGGCGGCCTGCCGTAGACTTCACCCAGCGTGTTCATGTCGACTGCGGCATACAGCGGGCTCATGCCGGTGGAGTCGGCGAGGTTGGGGTCGGCACCCTTCACGACGAGTAGCGCGGCGGTGTCGTAATGGCTGTTGATGATGGCGAGCACCAGAGCGGTGGTCCCGTCGGGATCGGTGAGATTCAGGTCGGCTCCCATGTCGGCAAGAACTCTCGCGGCGCCGAGGGAACCCTGGCGCGCCGCATACATCAACGGAGTCCAGCTGCCGTGCGGGAGGATCGTGATCACGCCTTCGAGACCGAACCTGTCCTTCGGGTAGTTCAATTTGGTCGAGCGGGCGTCGACCTCGGCTCCATGTTCGATCAGGAGCTTGGCCGCGGCGGGATGGTTTTCCGCTGCTGCCCACATCAGGGCGGTCTCGCCGTAGCTGGTCTCTCGCGCGTTCACATCCACGCCACCGTGTTCGAGGAGAATGCGCACGACGTCGGGATTTCCGGTGCGCGCGGCCGTCATGAGAATGGTCTGGCCGCCGGGTTTGATTGCGGTGGTATCGGCGCCGGCTTTCAGTAATGCAGCGATCATTGCCGGATTGCCGTTGGTGGCGGCCAGTTCCAGCGGCGTGACTCCGTAGCGGTTGGGCGCTTTCGCATTCGCGCCTGCCGTGAGGAGGGCTTGGACTATCGGGAGATCGTCGGCGCGGACGGCCCACTGGAGGGGGGTGGTCCCGTCGGGCTCCGGGGTGTTGACCAGCGCGCGGTTTTTCAGCAGAGCGCGGACGGCCTCTGCGTTTCCCGATTTCACCGCGTCGATTAGGCGCGTATCGGTTTCGCCGGCGGTTAGCGCGCTGAGCAACGTTGCTATGGCCACGAGCAAAGTGCCCCGAGGCGGGTTGCCAACCCGCCGCAGGTTGCCAACCTGCCCCACAGACGTGCGCATTACGTGAACAGCCCGGCGATCGGACCGGCGCCGTCTCCAAAATGTTCGACGCTTGTGCCGTATTTCTCAGCTACCGTGCTCCAGAGATTTCCGACCGGAGTTCGCGGCGCCACTTCGACGTGACGACGTCCTTTGCCCGCGCCGCCGCCGGCAAACACTACCGGCAGGGGATCGCTGGCATGGGAATTGGAATCGCCCATACCGGCGCCGTAGATCAGGAGCGAATGATCGAGCAAAGATCCGTCGCCATCTTCGGTCGACTGCAGTTTCGCCAGGAACTTGGCGTACATCCGCACGTAATAGGTATTGATCTTCACGCAGATCGCCATTTTTTCGGCGTTGTTCTGGTGATGGGAAATGCTGTGATGCTGCTCCGTCACGCCGATTGACGGGTAGGTCCGCTGGCTGAGTTCGCGCGACATCATGAACGTGAACACGCGCGTCACGTCCGCCTGCCAGGCGGCGGCGACGAGGTCGAACATCAAGCCCACATGCTCGTCGAATAACTCAGGTACGCCGATCGGAGCGTCGAGCGTCGTTTCGCTCTTATGGCTCTCGGCGCGTTGAATGCGGCGCTCGATTTCCCTGACGTTATCGAGATAGTCGGCGAGCCGGGCACGATCGCGCGTACCGAGGCCGCGCTGCAGTTCGTTCGCTTCTTCGGAAATCGAATCGAGAATGCTCCGCTGTTTTTTCACTCGCGCGAGGCGCTCGCCCGCGGTACCAGCCTCGCCGAAAATGCGTTCGAACGCAGCGCGCGGGTTGGTCTC
>Ga0181521_10005525_pt1 | contig 14034 bp, 12 predicted proteins | sample PEATcosm2014_Bin_32_FD_119764 | JGI IMG/M metagenome (GOLD analysis project Ga0181521, IMG submission 119764) | Peatland microbial communities from MTU Mesocosm Facility, Houghton, MI, USA - PEATcosm2014_Bin02_60_metaG | ecosystem: Environmental > Terrestrial > Soil > Wetlands > Peat | place...
ACAAAGAAAATCTCAGCGAGCGCCAAGCGAATCAAGACGTCGACCTTGGGCCACACCAGTCCGCGGAGTACGCGCACGGTAAAATCCGTACTGGCTCTGCTGTATCGCACCAGCTTGGTCAATAGCGTTGCAGTTTTTCGTGAGTTCATAGGCCATATTCCCGTTGCAATCTTCGTTCCATGCGCTTTCACGATAGCTATTTGCCGAACAAGACGGCACAAGTGCGATCGCATGCAAGGAGCGATGCTTCGGTGGTCGGAAGCGGCTCGAAATCGCGAAGCCGGTGGGCAGTAGTTCCCCGCCATTTCCACCACAATGCTCCGGTGCCATCGGGTCAGCCTTTAAGATCGGCGTAGCTACATTCACGGGCAGTCACTCCGCCGCGGCGACCTTGTACTCCCGTTTTGGTGTCGAAGTCGCTCGCCTCATGTCGCTCGCGCAGCTGGCTCGCCGAGTCGCCATGGACCCGGTTCACCATCCGTCGGCGCCTCATAGCCCCTGTGTGGTCCAATCAAGTCCCGGCCGGAGGCGATGGGATCCTCAGGACCTTGTCTCGCCCGGCGGGCAATGCCCGCCGGGCAAAACCAAAATGAACGAGAGAATTACTCGCTGATGGCTACTCCGCTGAAACCGGCGACACCGATGGGGCTTGATGTCGCCGCAGGGGTGAGGTCTCCGTACGGGTCGATGGCGAATACCGCGACATAGGCGCTGCCCCCGGCACTGTAGATGACGGCGAGCCACTTCTTATCCGCGGATACTGTGATGTCGGTCGGCGCGCCGGGCAGGGGTATCGACTTGTAGAACACCCCACCTTGGCCGTCGGTCAGGAAAATGGAAACGGCATGTCCGGGGGAATTGCCCGTGTACCAGACGCTCCCCGGCCCCTTGGCCACCCAGCAGGGGGCGTTGGTGGGATATGGCGGTGTCGGTCCGGTTATCGGGAAGACGTCCCCGCTCTTATTCACGATAGCGAAGCTGTCGGCACTGTGGGCCGGCGTGAATCCCAGGACATCGTCCCAGAACGCGGCCCCGAGCGGGGTATTGTTGGCCGTGCTGGGGAGCGTCACGGCAGCGCTGGATCCGCTGAGCGCCCCATCCCACCTGAGAGGCAGCTGCAGGAGAGAGCCCGAGGTCATGGTGACAGCGGCCCAGTCCCTGCCGACCGCGATCTGTGCAGCGGAAGGGTCGGTGAGCGCGACGACGCTGCCGTCCACGCCGCCTGACGGCCAGGCATGACTCTCCGCGCAATTCGCGCCGACCACGAAGAGATGGTCCCCGGTGAGCGCGACTGAATCGGGCTTCGCGCAATTGGGCGCCAAGCCTATCGTTCCTTCAATTCTGATGTAGTCGTGACGCCGTACGATCCGGCTGACGCTGTTCGAGCCGTAGTTTCCCACGGCTCCGTGATCGTCCTTGAACTGCAGAATTCCAGCATTACCGCCAGCGCCGCCCTTGCCTTCCGTCGGCAACATGTCCACCAGAGACAGCGAGGGCGTTCCCACCGCATCGAGCTTGAACACGACGACTTCGTTGACGCTTGGATCATTCGTGCTCGTCAACACGAATACTCCGCGTTCAGGCTCGTCGGCAACCGCTGCGGCGGCCGCAAGCAATGTGGCCGCCAGCACGCCGGCAGCGTGACGCACATGGGACTTGTTAAATTTTCGAGAACTCATCGCGATCTCCTCATTGAGACTTGGTAAATGGCCTGCACTCTCCCAGGCAGCGTGATCCGGGATGTGGTGTATTCTTGAACCTGTACCAGCTCACGAGTCCTTGGAACCTTTCAGGGAAAAGGGGCAGTTGACGAGATGGGTATTCGCTGCGGGCCGGTGAAAAGTTACGGTGCGGCACACCGGCAGCCGAAGAAACTTGCTAACTGCAACGAAAACGTAACTTTCTCGCGCCATGCAGCGAATACCCTCATGGACTCCGGCAGCAATTTGAACACGCTGATGGCCCGCTACCAGGCGGGTGATTTCGCCGCCGTTACGGCCCTGGTCGAGTGCATCGGCCCGCAGCTGCATCGGTTTTTTATGGCGCAATCTGCTAGCCGTAGCGATGCGGATGACCTGTTGCAGGAGACCTGGCTGCGTATCCACCGAGTGCGGCACACCTATCGTCCGGCCGAACCGGTGCTGCCCTGGATCTACGCGATTGCGCGCCGCGTGCGCATCGACCACTACCGCAGAGCGAGCCGCACCACCGCCCGCGAGCACCGACTGGAGGAAGAGTCCGATGCGGCTGCAACGCTTCCGCGCGAAGAGGCTCGAACGGACGATCTGGAAACTCTTCTAGCACCACTATCAGAGAGCCAACGTGAGGTCATTCGGATGATGAAGGTGGCGGGGATGTCGCTGGAGGAGGTCGCACGGGCGACCTCCTCCAGCGTCGGGTCGGTAAAGCAGAAAGTGCATCGCGCCTACAGGCATCTCAGAGACAGGATGAACGCGATGGGTCCTAAGAAAGGGTCAAGCGGGGGGTTGCCGTGAGAGACGAAGAGGTCGACAAAGTCCTGCAGAAGGCCTCGGGGGTTGCGCCCCAGGTAGAGCCCGCATTGCTCAAACGCATCGCCGACTCGATCAATTCGTCGTTGCGGCCGGTGCGCCCGCTGCCGCCGACATCGGTGCTCACCGGCGGGCTGGCTCTAATCTGCGCCGCAGTGGCTGTGGCGGCAGCCGCTCGCGCTGGATTCTACGGAATTGAAAACCTAAGTCTCTGGGAGCGCGTGCTGATCTTTTCGACACTCGGGATCCTGGTGTGGATGGCGGGCAAGGAGTTCGTGAGTCAACTTATTCCCGGAAGCCGCCGACACTTTAGCGTGGGCGCCTTTCTGACAATTGGCAGTGCGGCGTTGCTGGGCGTGTTTGCGCTAGTGTTCCGCGACTACCGCACTGACCACTTCATCTCCGCAGGGATCGCGTGCCTGCTGACGGGCCTGCTCCTGGCTATCCCTGCAGCCTTCCTGAGTTGGTTGCTGCTCCGGCGCGGTTTTGCGGTGAATTCTGTTGCGGCGGGACTCGTGGGAGGCGCACTCGCGGGACTGAGCGGCGTGACGATGTTGGAGCTTCACTGCGCCAATTTCCAGGCGCTGCATGTACTGGTGTGGCACACAGCGGTGGTGCCCGTGAGCGCGACAGCCGGAGCGCTGGTGGGGTGGGTACTGCGTGGGCTTTCGGCCCACACATAACGCCCAGGCCCAACCTAAAGAGCCTTAACAGCCGGCGATTCGAGCTGCCGCATGGCGGCGCGGAATGTTTACTTCCCAAGGAATTCCTGCGGACCGACGGAACCGGCATGATTTTTGTCCATCATGTCGAACACTTTAGTCTGGTAGGCAATGTATTCATCGTGCGATACCGTGCCATCGCCGTCGGTATCGATCTTGTGCATCATTGCCTTGGTCTGGAGGCCGCGTGCATAGCCGCCAGTTGCAAACGTCGCCAGTTCTGTGGACGGTGCTAGAAACGCCTTCTCGTTAACGGTTCCAGACTTGTCCTTGTCGAGCGCCGCGAATACCTTTTCTTGGTATGCGAGCCATTCAGCCTTCGATACCGTGCCGTCGCCGTCGGTATCAATTTTGTGCATCTCAGCCATGGTGCGAAGACCTCTGGCATACCCCCCGGTAGCGAACGACACCATGTCATCGGCGTTCGCGAGCGGTACGCACATTAGGGCGGCCAGGGATACGGTGACCAGATGAATTCTCCGGATAAATCGAAATTGCGACATTTTATGTTCCTTCTTCAGAGGTTGACGACTTGTGCGCGCCGCTGATTACGCGGCAACTCCCCAATAGTACCGCGCATTCGCGCAGATTATTTCACAATGGACACAATCCTGATGGTCAACGAGCAGGCTAATCGCCGCTACGGGCCTCAAGGTAAGATTGGAGTTTGCAACGGAACAGGAGAGTATGTCGACAACATCCGCAGCTACGGACCAGCGCTGACCCTGTCCTCATGGCAGCGTAGCACCCAGAGTGGATCACTCTCTAGCTGCCAGGCATAGAGCAATCGGCGCCGAACGGCCACCACTGAGTTTCAGTCAGTGTGATCGGCAGAGCGCCCGTCGTTGGATGCCAGTGGCCCTCGTCCGGCTTCAACGTCCCGTCCGCACTGAATGCGTGGGCGATACTCGCGTCGTCGCTCATCACGAGGTTTGGACCCACCCATCGTCCTGAGAAGCTGAGCCAAGGGCGCCCGTCGGGGGTGGACCGCCAAGAAATCGGCTGGTGGTGGGCGGATAAGTGGAAGCTGTGACCGTCCATATTCTTCCAGATTTGCCCGGTCGTGCCGCCGGTCACGCGCAGACTATAACGCTGGCCCTGTGGGGTGCAGACATAGCCCGATCCGCCGATGCTGGTGGATGGGAGGACGCCTCGGCCTGACGGCTCCGGTGAAAACGAGACGTAGATTCTATAAGGGCCCCACGGAGCCTGCACCACGCCGACCCCAGCCCAGACCGGCAACAGCCGCAGCCGGCCGCCCACAACGTAAATCCACGGATAGAACGCCAGATCGATAGCCATGAGAAGAACCGGCCCCAGCAGCATAAGGAGGACTAACTTGGAAAGGCAACCCAGGCCTTTCTTGCGAGGACGTGTCAGCTGTTCGTTCATCGAGGGATAATGCCAGCGGTACGAGCTCCGTGGTAAGGAAGGGGCTACGGCCCGCTCCTTTTTTGTGCGCCCGGCAGGAGAGTGGTCCATCCCGGGTGCTGGATAGCTGTAAACCGGCCGTCGATGATTGTGGGTGAATCGCAAGTAATTGATTGGACGAGGTATCAATCACCGTTCTGGACCTGCCGCGACACTCACCGCGCCGGTCAGCACTCGGAATGGACCACTCTCCGTTTAAGGCCGTGCCGGAGAAAGGCCGCTCCGCATCGCAACGTCAGCGCCGGTATCGGACGGCATGTGTGGATCCACCGCCTTACGCATCCGAACAAGCTACTTTTTTTCTTCCCACGTGCCGCGAATTTTATCCGCCCAGTTCTTATAACTTCTCCAATTGTTGAGATTATTAGTGATCGCGGCGTGACGGGAACCGACCTTGTCCGTGTTCTTCGGCACGGCGGCGGCTGCTTTGACAGCTCCCGTTTCGACGCGTGGCGCCCGGCGGTTCACCTTCGCATATCGAGCCGGAGTCTTGCTGTCGGCGGCTTGGCATGCCGCGCAGTTCGAGCGGCTGCGCACTCGCTGTCCAGTATTTACGTCATCCTGTACTGTGCGTGTGCCCAGGCAGACAACGATTGCAGGTCCACCATGCGTCTTCTCGATGATTCTGTGCGACGGCGGTTCCTGCTTGGCGTATTCGTCGTATCCGGGTTCACCGGACTGATTTACGAGTCCATCTGGTCGCACTACCTCAAACTTTTCCTCGGTCATGCCGCGTACGCACAAACTCTCGTGCTCGCCATTTTCATGGGCGGAATGGCGCTGGGATCCTGGGCGATTGCACGCTATTCGACCCGCATACGGCGGCTCCTTTGGGGATACGTACTGGTCGAGGGGCTGATCGGATTGTTGGGCCTCATTTTTCATCAATCATTTGTTGCCGCCACCAATTTTTCATTTGCCTCGGTAATACCCACGCTTCATTCCACGTTCGTGATTCATGCATACAAATGGTCATTGGCTGCGTTCCTCATCCTTCCGCAGTCCGTGCTTTTAGGCATGACGTTTCCGCTGATCAGCGGTGGCCTGATCCGCCGCTGGCCGGCTCGACCGGGCGAGACGCTGGCTACCCTGTATTTCACCAACAGCCTGGGGGCCGCGATCGGGGTTCTCATCAGCGGTTTCATACTGATTAAATCGGTCGGCCTCCCGGGCACCATCCTGACGGCCGGAATCCTCAACATAGCACTGGCTTTGGTGATCTGGGCAGCTGTTCGCGGGCAGCAAGAACCCGCCTCTGCGCTGCCTGCTGCGTCCGGACCCTCCCCGGGCACGGACCGGTTGGCCAGATGGTTCACGATCGCGGCATTCCTGACCGGTGCGGCATCGTTCATGTATGAGCTCGGCTGGATCCGGATGCTCAGCCTGGTACTCGGTAGCTCGACTCATTCGTTCGAGCTCATGCTCAGCGCGTTCATCTTCGGCCTCGCATTCGGCGGACTGTACGTGCGTCGGCGCATCGAGCACATCGGCGATCCATTGGCATACCTCGCCTACGTCATGATCGCCATGGGAACCTTGGCGGCGCTCACGTTGCCCGCTTACAACCTGACGTTCGACCTCATGGCATGGTTCCTGGGGACCTTTGCGCGCACGGCAAGCGGTTATGTGGGTTTCAACTTGATAAGCCAATTGATCGCCGCGCTGATCATGATTCCGGCGACCTTTTGCGCGGGCATGACCCTGCCGCTGCTGACCCATGAGCTCATGCGTCGCGGCACCGGTGAGCGCGCCATAGGCACGATCTATTCGGCCAACACTCTCGGCGCAATCGTCGGCGTGTTGCTGACGATCCACCTGCTCATGCCACACATTGGGATCAAGGGCGTCATTCTCGCCGGTGCCGGAACTCACCTGGCTTTAGGCCTGTCGCGCCTCCTTGCCGGGCCTCGCTACCCGTCGCGGCCCTTAGGTTTGGCGATTGCGGCATGCATCGGGGCCTTCGGCTTTGTCCTATTCGTCGTGAATTTGGATCCCTTGCGGATGACGTCCGGCGTGTACCGTACCGGATCTGCAACGCTGCCAGAAGGCGCGATCGTCGATTATCTGCGAGATGGAAAGACTGCCACGATCAGTCTGGTTGAGCAGAAAGGCGGAGTGACGATTGCCACCAACGGCAAGCCGGACGCCGCCATACAAATGGGGCCTGGGTTAGCATCGCCCGACGAAGTCACGGCGGTCCTGGCCGCAGCAATTCCGCTCAGCATGCACCCGCACCCGGAACGCGTCGCAAACATAGGATTCGGGTCGGGGCTCACGACTCATACGCTCCTGACGACCGGACTCGTCAAAAGGCTCGACTCCATCGAGATCGAACCGTTCATGGTGGAAGCGGCGCGCAAGGGCTTTAGCCCCCGCATCGGCAATGTGTTCGAGGATCCGCGAAGCCACATTATTTACGATGATGCACGGACTTTCTTTGCAAGCTCACAGGAGCCGTACGACCTGATTGTTTCCGAACCATCCAATCCCTGGGTGAGCGGAGTCGCCACTCTGTTTTCGGATGAATTTTACGGCCGGATCGCGCACTACCTCGCTGCCGATGGGTACTTCGCGCAATGGATGCAAGTCTATGAAACGAACATCGGAATCGTAGCATCGGTGGTCAAGGCGCTCGCCCCGCACTTCGGCGCGTACGCGCTCTACAATGTTGACGATGTCGATATGCTGATCATTGCGACCCGTAGCTCATCACTGCGGACTCCGGATGACCGGCTGCTCCAATCGCCGCCTCTGCGCGCGGAGCTGGAGCGAGTCGGCATACAATCGGTGGCGGACTTTCAGTCGCGACAAATGGGCGATAATCTCACGATTGGTCCGTTGCTGCAGTCGATACCGGTTCCGGCGAATTCGGACTTCTTTCCCTTTGTCGATCTCAATGCACCACGCTTGCGCTACCTGCGGGAGACTGCGATTGAGCTGCCTGCACTCACGGTGTTGCCCATTCCGTTCTTCGAATTACTTGGCGGCGCTGCGCCATCGGTTCCAACCGTAGAGCCTGCGGCGACGAGCGCACTGTTTCGGGATCGCCTGGTGCAACAGGCGCACGAGATTCGCCGGGCTGCATCCAGTGGCAGCCTGAACGATTTGGATCCACTCACGGCGAGATACCTGTCGCTCATCGACATGGGCCGGGAGCGGTGTGCCACGGAGCCGGGGCAGAATGAATGGCAAAACGCTGTAAAGAGCATCAGCGACGATACGACGCCGTACCTGAATTCGGCCGAGCTGGATGAAATTTGGAATAACGTTGTTTCCAGCCCGTGTTATCGCGAGGCAACGGGTGAACACAAAGCGTGGGCGGATTTGTTGGCGGCAATCGCGCATCGAAACGCGCCGCTGATCGCGACTCTCGGTACAGAGCTGCTCACATCACAGTCATCTAAGTCGGACGACGACGTCGCATATCTCACGACTGTCACCGTTACAGCATGTGTCCGCATGGGCGATATTGCGCAAGCACGCAGCCTGCTGCAGGCACAGTGGCGTCGGTTCAATCACACCGGCAGGTTCGAGCTCGCGCTGCGTGACCTGCGGGCACTGACGCGATCAGCGGACGTGGACAGGATTGCGCAGGAGGCTCCGTAGATTGGCGTGGGCGTGCATTATTATCGGCGATTGATTAACGACTCAACTTATTCTGGCCGGCAGATAAAGTGCTGATTCGGGATTACGGGCCGGAGTTAAATCTTGCTGTCAGGAGGCTAGGGCCGCCAGGTGATAATGGCCTTGCCGCGATGTGGACCGGTCCCGCGTTCCCCGACGGTGCGGTCTTCGCCGTGCACACTGTGCCCGAGATCGACTGCGCCTCCGCCGCTAGTGGCCTTGCGCTGCCCAGGCGGACTAGTGGTATTACGAGGCCGTCGCCCGCATCGTCTGGCAGCGTAAAGGCCACTCCCGCTAGACCCGCTCGCGTCCTTCGCAGCCAGCGGGTCACGTACTTCCCCAGAATCAGGGCGCCTCCGGGTGCCATTTTCTGTTGCTCATAAAGCCGGTGAAGCCGTTCCTTGAAGTGCAGGATGCTCTGGTGTGCGAGTTGCAAAGGACCACGGGAGAAGCGGAAGCCGAGGAAATCAAATCCTTTCTCGATGCGCCCGATCTCGCCAATTGAACTCGTATCGCGTGACTAAGCTGTGTACCCATTGCCACCTCCTCGGTGAGCAAACAGCAATGGTCACATTTTTCGTGAGGCAACGTATTACATTAGTAAGATGTCAGACGAGGCAATGCGTGCCATCCTGATTGTCGGGCGACATTTGGTATCGCGTGCTGGCTGCTGCAAGTTCTTTCCTTTGCACGTCCAAAGCCTATCATTTGTTGGCTGCGTCGCACTACCCTATGATTTGTGATTTTGGTTGCCTCGAAGCGGCCATTCACGAGAGGCGGCAAGGGGTCGGCTTTGCTCATTGGACCGTCGATGCCGGCCGTTCGTCGGAGAACGAGTGCAGCAGGCCAACTCCGGTCAATGAGGGGGATAGAATGCTTGCGCCGAAGCCGTCGCTCGCGTGTTCCGGAAGATTTGATCGAATGGGAAGCGAGACGAAGCTCTGAACTTGCCCATCTCTGGCGGCTCATGGGACGATTCGAAGCAAACACGTCCTGTCTAATTTGCCCCAAACATCTTTATCTGACTTGCCAGTCCGCACAAACCCAATTTCAAATTGATGATCACATGAGCAGCGACAAGACGCGCGAACTTCTGGTAGAGGCAGCAAATCGAGCGGCTAACTACATCGAGGGGCTGCGTCTCAGAGACGTTCGCCCGCTGCGCGGTTCCGTAGAGCGGCTGATAGGCGTTCTCAACAGCCCATTGCCCGATAATCCGAGCTGCCCCACTGATGTCCTCGCGCTTCTCGATGACTATGGATCCCCCGCCACCGTGGCCAGCGCGGGTGGTAGATACTTTGGCTTTGTCACCGGAGGAGCGATGCCTGTAACAGTTGCCGCCCAATATCTGGCGGCAGGCTGGGATCAGAACTGCTTCAGCTTCGTCAGTTCGCCGGCAGTGGCCTGTATAGAGTCAACAGCTCTGCGGTGGGTAAAGGAAGCACTCAGTCTGCCGGCTTCCGCGGAAGGAACGCTGGTCACCGGTGCCACGATGGCCAACTTCACGTGCCTGGCAACTGCGCGAAATTCGCTTCTGCAACAACACGGTTGGGACGTCGACCGACAGGGTTTGTTCGGCGCCCCTGCGCTTACGGTAGTGCTCGGCGAAGAGGCTCATGCCACGATGTACAAGGTTTTATCTATGTTGGGTCTAGGACGCGACCGGATTTTACGCGTTCCGTCAGATGACCAAGGACGAATGCGCCCTGAACTGTTGCCGCCCGTAGCGGGCCCGGCCGTCGTCTGTATTCAAGCAGGGAACGTGAACTCAGGCGCCTTCGACCCGGCCAGTGACGTCATCGAATGGGCGCGCCGATGCAACGCATGGGTGCATGTGGATGGCGCCTTTGGTCTATGGGCATTGGCATCCCCGGCTCAAGCGTCGCGCGCTAGGGGCTTCGTCGGAGCGGACTCGTGGGCGACGGACGCGCACAAATGGCTCAACGTACCTTACGACTCGGGCATCGCTGTCGTCCGCGACCCCCAAGCTCTTGGACGAGCGATGTCGATCAGCGGAGCATATCTTCCAATTGCCAGCGAACACCGCGACGCCATGAACCTCACACCGGACAGTTCCCGGCGCGCCCGGGCTGTCGAAGTCTGGTCAGCGCTTAAGTTGCTTGGACGGTCCGGTTTGGCCGAACTGGTGAACCGCAACTGCAGCCAAGCTCGGAAAATAGCCGACGAGCTGAAGCAAGCCGGGATCGACGTCCTGAACGAGGTTGTCCTGAATCAGGTAGTCGTCAGTTTCGGGGATGACGATAAGACGAGGCGCGTCATCGCTTCGATCCAAGATTCCGGCAGATGCTGGTGCGGAGGCACCACATGGAGAGGGCGGGCCGCCATGCGAATCAGCGTTAGTTCTTGGGCTACCACTGACGAGGACGTTAATCTTTCGGTTAGAGCAATGCTCGACGCACATCGGTTCGCCTGAGCCTGTCAATGCTCCTTTTTGGTGAGATCGAGTTTCACTGCTCGGAAGCGGCCGGCCGCATCCGCCGGGTCGACAAGGCTCCTTCCCGGTCGCCGGCCTATTGGACACTGTTAACTAACACCGCTTCGCTTTGCCAGGCGATCGCGGCACGGCACCCTCTGAGGCGGCAAATTCCCAGGCCATGCGCAGAGTCCGCTCGAGCTCCGCGCGGGAAATCCTGGACAACCGGATCAGCATTGTCGGATGCGGAGCGTAGTGATCGGTGATGTAGTAGAGCAACGGCGACTTCTTGAGCAAGGCAGCACGCTGCTCGAAGCTCATCGCAACGACGACACTATTGACCTCCGCAGATTTGTTCACGGGCTTGCAAACCACCATTTGGCCATTCAACTTCAGCGCCCGGGCCCCGTAATACGGGCTTTCCTTGACATCAGGAAGCTTGAGTCCGACCTCGAAGACGGAATCCATGCAGATAGAGGCGGCGCCCATAGTTAAATACCCTCCGTATAGAAGTTCCGCCGGTATTGGACCCTCAACGTGGGCGATACTGGGTGCCCACACCGGCGGTAATGAAAAGTGCCGTTGCCTCGCCGATTACGTCGGCCGTGTGCCAGGTTTCGAGCTCGTTGATCGCATATTCCCCAGGCCCCAGAACTACAGACTGCTTCGATCCATCCGATCGTTCCTGGTGCAGCGTCATGCTGCCCGCAAGGCACAGCACTACCTCGGCCCCGTTTGGATGCATTTCCCACATGTTCCAGGATTCTTTGAACGTAAACGTGCTGACCTATCGACCTTCGACACTGTCTGAGTGGTGTCGCTCGACGTAACCGGCGTACCAGTCCATGGATCCAGTGAAGGCGAGTTCAGTAATCGCAGCCGCCCCGAGCCCTAGATGAATCGGATTCACTGCGATATTAGTTCCGCCCATATGCTGCTCCGTGTAGGGGCCGCTACCGGCCCTAGGCTACGCCAAGATATTGCCGCCGCAAAGACGCGAGCTACCCCAGCAAACCCAGTGGAATGGCTATGTAATCGACGATTGGAAGCCGGGTAGCGGACGTTCATGACAGGCAGCAGTGGGTCGTCATGACCCATTGGACGTTCGGCCCTGAGTTTATGTACCGGTTGTGACCGGAACCGGGAGCACCATCAGGCGCTTCCCGGTCCAAGAGCGGATCCACGGGCTTCCCTTCAAGTATCGATGGGAAATGTCCTGCCGCGTCAGTCCGTAGCTTCTAGAATACGTGCCAGTGTGGAAATATGACCGCGCCAAATCCTGCGAGCATGGCTGACGCCTTAGGGCACCATGAGACTTCGGTCTATTCGCGCCCCGGTGATCAGTACGGACTTCCCTTCATCCCTGGCTCCGGTTGGCTCAATTCAGCCGGCCACCCGGCCGGCGAGACATGCCCTCATCGACCCGGGTCATCGCGCGACGCGCCCAGCGAAGTCCCAGCCATGTCAGCGCAAACATGAACGGGATCGCAAGGCCGTTCATCAGCTCCACATCGATCGTGAATCCCGAGCGATTTAATCCGCGCAGAGCCATGCCGAGCAAAACGCTCAGGTAATAGGTGAGTGCGCAAATGGAAATGACCTCCAGGATGCGCTGCAGGCGGGACTGCATCGCGGCACGCTGGTCCATATTCGCGAGAAGATCCCGGTTCTGACCTTCCAGCGCGACGTTGACCTGGGTGCTCAGCAGGCTGCTGGCACGCTCGAGCCGTCGGGCGAGTGTTTCGATGCGGGTCGACGTAGCTGCACAGGTCGCCATGGCTGGAGCCAGTCGCAGGTCGAGAAACTCGCCTATCGTCTGCAGCCCTTCAATCCGCTCCTCGCGCAGACGCTGCGTGCGTCGCTGCACCAGCTCATAGTAGGCGCGCGTCGCATCAAAGCGGAAGCTCGTGCGAGCCGTGATCTCCTCGACCTCCGCCCAGAGCTGGGATAGCCGAGTCAGCATGTCGCGCGTCTCATTCAGCCCTTCGACCAAGGGCAGTCGCGCCGTTATCTCGCTCATCCCGGCCTGGATTTGACGGATCTGCGGCGCCAGCTCCTGGACGAGCGGAAGTGCGAGCAGGGCCGTCATGCGGTAGGTCTCGATTTCGAGCAGGCGCTGCACGACGCGGCCCGCCTGCATGGGTTCAAGGCTCGAACCCGTGATCAGGATCCGCGAGAATCCATCGGCATGGATGCGAAAGTCCGTCCACACCGTAGCGGCGCCGCCCGACAACCGGCTCGCCGCCAGCGAGTCCTCGTGGAAATACCGGGCGATTCTGTCGCTGGAGCCCGTGTCCATGCCGGCGGGCTCCAGTGCAAGATGCACAGCGACGAGTCGCTGGCCCGGAAGCGAATCTAGCCACTCCGAGGGGGCGTACGACAAGGCGGTGTCCTCGAACGGATGAGCGAAGTCGCCGGGGCGGAAGAAGCTATAGGTACAGAATTCCCCGTGGCGTTCCCACTTGAAGAGGAACGAGCCGAAGTCCGCGCTGAAGTGTTTCGCTGGCATTGGCGGGGCTACGCCGTGCAAGCGGCAGATCTCCCGCAGATGCGCGAAGTCCGCATCAAAACCCGCTTCCCCCGACAACATCGCGAGATGAGAGCCTCGCTGGGACCCACGCAGCGCATGCAAGGGGCGCGCGTGAACTTCGCCGGCCAGCGCGAAGCGCAACTCGTGGTCGGCCCGCGATGTCACCGAGTTCGAGATTTCGCGCACACCCGCCACCCCTCGTCTTCCTATGCCTTGTATTGTAGGACACCCTGGCTGCTGCCGCTCCGACGGCAGGCCAGGTGTCGGAAAATGGCCGGCCACTCGCAGGGCTGTATCCAATCGCCCGGCCGATCCGTATTACTCTCCCATGAGACCCGAGGAGCTTCCGGCTTCCTGGCCACGACGGTTTGCGTGCGCGATCGCGCTTGGCGCAGGCCCTTTGGCCTCCTCGACCGGCCGTTGCGACGATCCGCGAGCCGCCTCACGCTCCTGGCACTTCGACGTGCTGCTGGACGGGAAGTCGATCGGGCGCCACGACTTCACCGTCGAGGACAGCATTAACAGTATTGACGTGATCGGGCACGCCCGTTTCCATGTGCGCTTTGCCGGGTTCGTTGTGTACCAATATGAACATTGGGATCATGAGGGTTGGAGCGATGGTTGCCAGAGCCGAATCAATGCACGTACCAATGACGCGGGACGGACGTCCCGCGTACAGGGAGAGCTGAGCGGAGCAACATTTGTGCTTCGCAGTGATGGGGCAAGCAGCGCTTTACCTCGTTGCGTCCATGCTTACGCCTACTGCAACCTGCAGCTGCTCCG
>Ga0181521_10005528_pt1 | contig 14029 bp, 14 predicted proteins | sample PEATcosm2014_Bin_32_FD_119764 | JGI IMG/M metagenome (GOLD analysis project Ga0181521, IMG submission 119764) | Peatland microbial communities from MTU Mesocosm Facility, Houghton, MI, USA - PEATcosm2014_Bin02_60_metaG | ecosystem: Environmental > Terrestrial > Soil > Wetlands > Peat | place...
CCCCGCCGCTCGCATCGACGCGCCCATGGATGTGCTGCTCAAAGACGGCCGCGTCGTTGAAGTCGCTGCTTTCAACAAAATCAAAGGGGGCGCCGACCGGAAGTTCGATGCCCGTGGGCTCGTCGTCGCCCCCGGCTTCATCGATCTCCACGTCCATCTGCGCGAGCCCGGCCAAGCCTACAAAGAGACCATCGCCACCGGCACCGCCGCCGCTGCCGCCGGAGGGTTTACTTCCGTCTGCACCATGCCCAACACCGCTCCCGTCGTCGATTCGGTCGAGTGGGTCGAGTGGCTTCGCCAACCCGAACGCGGCGCCGTCGTCAATGTATTTGCCATCGCCGCCGCCACCCGCCAGAGCAAAGGCGCCGTGCTCACCGATTTCCGCGCTCTGCAATCCGCCGGAGCCATCGCCGTCTCCGACGATGGCCGTCCCATCCTCGATGACAACACCATGCGCGAAGCTCTCGCCCTCGGTGGGGAACTGAATTTCCCAGTCGTGCAACACGCCGAGGATACCCGCATGACCGAGAATTGCTCCATGCACTTCGGCGCTCGTTCCTTTCGTCTGGGATTGCGCGGCATGACTGCGGCCGCCGAAGCCTCCATCGTCGAACGCGATGTCCAGCTCGCCACGCGCATTCCCAATGCCCGCCTCCATCTCGCCCATCTTTCCACCGCCGACGCTCTCAAGAGTGTCCGCCGCGCCCGGCGCGCCAAGGTCCGCGTCACCGCCGAAGTCACGCCCCACCATTTCACCCTCACCGACGAAGACATGCGCGACTACGACAGCAATTACAAGATGAATCCCCCGTTGCGCTCTCCCTCCGATCGCGAAGCCATCCTCGCCGCCATCGCCGACGGAACCCTCGACGCCATCGCCAGCGATCACGCTCCCCACGCCGCCCAGGACAAGCAGATGGAATTCGAGCGCGCCGCCTTCGGCATCACCGGCCTCGAAACCGCTCTGGCCCTGGCCGTCACCCGGCTCCATCGCGACCAGCGCATTCCGCTCGCCCGAGTCGTCGAACTCTTCACCGCGGGTCCCGCCCGCTGCTTCGGTCCACGCGGTCGCGGCTCGCTGGTTCGCGGCTCCGTCGCCGACGTCACCCTTTTCGATCCCAAAAAGAAGTGGACCTTCGATGCCTCGAAGTCCCTCTCCAAGTCGAGAAACACCCCCTTCGACGGCTGGCAACTCACGGGAAAAGTCGTGGCCACGATCGTCGCAGGAAAGATCGTTTACGCGGCTTAGAACTGCGTAGGGACAGCCGCCCTCGGCTGTCCAGCCGTGCGAAGCTCGGCAAACGTCGCCGGTGCGAGCACGGAAGATATTCCCTACGAGCGTGTTTTGGGAAGGGCACGGCTTTTCAGCCGCGAAGCGGCACAAGCACGCAGCCCACGGCGTAAGCCGTGGGTCTTACGCGCTCTTGATCAGCGGGTTCCCGGGAGAAGTAAACTCGGCGCGATGCAGCTTGGCGGTGAGGCGTTCTTTGTCGTTGGATGCGGTCGCTGCGGCCAGACGCTTGCGCAGCTTGGCGATCTTTTCGGCGCGGGTGCGGCGCCGGCGAATTTCCGGACGACGGCTCGGTGCGGACATAATGTTCTCCTTATTGTTCAGCGGATCGGTTCGGTGAATTCACGAGTTGCAGATAAGGCGACTTCTTGCACTCGTGCCAAGCTCCAATTATAGGGTTGCGGGCCGTTGCTGGCAAAGAGAGCGGGCACGTCAGCCCCGGCCTCCCGCTCACGTCGTTACTATCACGCCCGCGCACGGAGCCTTGCTGGCTCGGTGGTAGCTGTGACGCACTCCCGAATCAAAGTACACTGCGTCTCCCGATTCCAGATCGAATGTCTCCGATCCGATCGTGAGTTCCAGCTTCCCAACGATCAGATACAGCAATTCCACTCCCGTATGCTGGTGCGGCCGCGCCTTTCCCGGCGAGGTGGGCTCAAATTCGGCATAGAAAGCATTCAGCTTGCGCTCTGTTGCCTTGAAGTCCAGACTCTCGAAGTGGTACGCAATGCTGCCTCCGCCCGGGTTTTCGGGAAAGCGCAAGCGCTCCTTCTTGCGCGCAATGGCCACCACATGGCGCTTGCGCTCGTCGGTAAAGAAATAGTCCAGCCCCACCCCGAAGACCATCGCAATTCGCAGCAGCGTCGGCAGTGTGGGAAACAATTTGTCGCGCTCCAGTTTAGACAGCATGGCCGCCGAAAGGCCTGTGTGTTTGCCCAGTTCCACCAGCCCCATGCTCTTTCGCAGCCGCAGCGTCCGCAGCTTCTCACCGAGGGCATAGGGCCGCAGCCCTTCGACAACTGTTTTGTTGGCCACTCTCTACCCCTCTTTTCCCGCCAGTACAACACTGGTCCGGATTTTTAACTGCCACTCACATGAACTACGGAACTTCGTTGTTTTGCATTGTAGGAAAATAGTTGTTCTTTATAGTTAATACATCACCGGGCAACGGTGCAACAAAAAAATCATGGAAGAAGGAAAAAGGAGAGAAGACATGAAAGCAGCAAGTTTCTTATTGATTCTCAGCGTCCTGGCCAGCGCGATGCCGGCGGCAGCCGGCTCGGGTAATAAGGACATAGTGGAAACTGCGGTCGCCGCCGGCAGCTTCAACACGCTGGTCGCGGCCCTTCAAGCCGCCGGCTTGGCGGAAACCCTCAAGGGCAAGGGCCGCTTCACCGTGTTTGCTCCAACCGACGAAGCCTTCGCTAAGCTGCCGGCGGGCACAGTGGACTCGCTTCTCAAGCCCGAGAACAAGGAGAAGTTGAAGGCCATTCTCCTCTACCACGTCGTGTCGGGTGAAGTGACTGCGGCGCAGGTCGTGAAACTTACCTCGGCGAAAACCGTCAACGGACAAAGCGTGCAAATCATGGTCAATGACGGCTCGGTCATGGTCAATGATGCCAGCGTGGTGAAGGCCGATGTTATCGCTTCGAATGGAGTCATCCATGTGATCGACACCGTGCTTCTACCCAAAGAATAGAAGTTGTCTGGCCCATAGTTTTGGGATCGGAGGTCGGTTTGCATTGAATGGGAGCGGCTTCAACCGCTCGGTTAAGGACCGGGAAAAACGTGGGCTTTATCCCCCGAGGGATCAGTCAGTCCCCTCTAAAAAATGTTTACGAAACAAGCGCTAAATCAAAACCAAATGGAGAAGAAAATGAAAACGTTAGATGTGATCGCAACTGTGCTTCTAGTAGTTGGCGGACTGAACTGGGGTCTGGTGAGCATTGCCCACTTCGACCTGGTGGCCGCCATCTTCGGCATGAAATTCGGCGAAACTTCCATCCTCAGTTCCGTGGTCTACGGTCTGGTTGGCCTCGCGGCCCTCTACCAGGCTGTCTCTTTCAAGGCCATTCACCACCGCTGGGGACAGGAATCGGCTCCGGCTCGCGCCCGTTAGAAAGAAGGCAGGAGAACAATGCAAAAGCATGGGGAGAACAAGTACTTGTTCTCCCCAATTTGCTTGTGATGAAAATCAAGCCGGCTTCGCCCGTAGTCACTCCCGCCCCACCGCGCACTCCCCGCAAGGACAAACCTCCCGCAGATACGACCACGAATAGATTCCCAGATCGTGCCGGTCGTTCCAGGAAAACTTCAGCGCGTACTTTCCCACCGCCTCCGCCCCGAGCGCTTTCACCGCCGCCTTATACATCGGCAAAGCTCCCGGCGCGACCTTCGCCGCCTCGCCCGCCTTTCGTCCCGATTTCCGCCGCTCCTCGTCGCATAGCGCGCAAGGACAAGCATCCCGTAAATACGAAAACGAATAGACCGACCGGTGCCCATCCTTCCACTCAATCTCCATCCCCGTCCCCGTAGTCAAATGAATCACCACCGAGCGGGGATCGGACGACGAAAGATCGTTTCCCGCCGGAGGCGAATCTTCAGCCAGCGCCATAGAATTCAGTATCGCACGCGCCAAGCCAGTGTGGGCCCGGTCGACCTCGCCCGCGTTCCCCAGTTTTCGCCAAGGCAGCTAATATTCGCAGGGGATACCCGAAATACATATTCAAGAACTGCGCTCCCGCTATTCTTACCACTAGAATCGATTCAGACTTCTTATGAACGCCGCCCGCATCGCCGCCCTCCTCGAGCCATTTCTGGAGCAACCTCTCGCACCCTCCCAGCTGAATCAAATATCGACGTACATCGATCTATTACAGCGCTGGAACGCCCGCATCAATCTCACCGCCATCCGCCACGAAGATGAAATCGTGACCCGCCATTTCGGTGAGTCCCTATTCCTGGCCCGCCACCTCTTCCCGGCAACCGCAGCGGCTGATGCGGCGGATGCTCCACTCGTCGCGCATCTTGCGATGAGCGGGCCGCCACCCCGTCCGCCGCGCGTCATCGACGTCGGCTCCGGCGCCGGATTCCCCGCCCTTCCCCTGAAGATCTGGGCGCCGCACATTCACCTCACCCTGATCGAATCCAACCACAAGAAGGCCGCCTTCCTCCGCGAAGTCGCCCGCGCACTTATATTGACGGACATCAATGTAATTTCCGATCGAGCCGAGACCGTTTCCGGCCAACCCAACTCGCCCCAAGCCGAAGTGGTGACCCTCCGGGCTGTGGAGAACTTCGAGAGAATTCTCCCCCAAGCCCACGCTTTCCTCGCCCCGAACGGATCCCTGGCCCTGCTAATTGGCGTCGCCCAGCTTCCCCTCCTCGGAAACTTGACCACCCTAAAATGGAACCCGCCAATTAGTGTCCCAAAGTCACATTCAAGCGTGTTGTCAATCAGTGTTCCTAGACAAAGTGGTAAATTATTACTTTATAATTCGTAATAGTGGAGAATATATGCAAATATTAGTGAATTATGAGGACGTAAGTGGTATTTACTTGTTAGAATCTCATAGTGATACCCGTCCGTAAAAAGTGTTTCACGTGAAACACTTCTCCATTTTGCAATCCAAAACCATCCGCCGCCGCCCGTAGAATTGAGATGTGTTTCATGTGAAACACTTCTCCATTGCGTGGTTTTGCCCCAGGGTCGCAGGCACAAGACCGAGCTATGTTTCACGTGAAACACTTGACGCAATTGCACAATTCTTCGGCATTGATTTCCCCAACCCATTCTCGTATCCTGACGCGCTACACCAAAAAGAGAAAACCATGGGACGTGTCATCGCAGTTGCCAACCAGAAGGGTGGCGTCGGCAAGACCACGACCGCCATCAACCTTGCCGCCTCCCTCGCTGCCGCAGAGGTCAACACGCTGCTGGTGGACTGCGATCCGCAGTCAAACTCCACCAGCGGACTGGGTTTCGTAAAGAATCCGGAGCGCATCAGCACCTACGACGTGCTCATGGGCGCGGCCACGGCCGAGGAGGCGCTGCAGCTCACCGAGATGGAGCAGTTGTGGCTGATTCCCTCGCACAAGAATCTGATCGGCGCCAACCTTGAACTGGTGGGGGCGGAGCGGCGGGAGTTTCGCTTGCGCGATGCGCTCGCCGGTTTGATCGACCGCTTTCAGTTCGTCGTGCTGGACTGTCCGCCGGCGCTCGACCTGCTGACGCTGAACGCGCTGGTCGCAGCCGAGGGAGTGCTGATCCCGATGCAGGCGGAATACTTTGCGCTCGAAGGTGTGTCGGAACTGCTCGACACCATCGAGAGGATACGGGTGCAACTGAACCCGGCGCTGGTGGTTGATGGCGTGGTGCTGACGATGTACGACGAGCGGACGAACCTGGCGCAGCAGGTGGCGGAGGAGCTGAAGAAATATTTTGGCGGGAAGCTGTGCGAGACGACGATCCCGCGGAACATACGGCTGGCGGAAGCTCCGAGCCACGGGCAGCCGGCGCTGGTGTACGACGTGCGGTCGCGGGGAGCGGAGAGCTACATCAGGCTGGCGAAGGAGATCATGGATCGGCGGGCGGCGATCGAGAGCGGTCCGGTGGAAGCGGCTTAGATTGATGGACGTAAATATTTATGCACGTCGATATGTAGAGAAGTTCTCAGTTCCCGGGTTCAGTTGTCAGTTGTCAGTTGTCAGTTGTCAGTTTTCAGTTTTCAGTTCTCTAAATCAGTTCGCGGCAGGGAGATTATTGGATGACTACAACAAATGGGGCGGCGGAAAAGGTCGGAGAAAAGATGGGCGAGAAGCTGGCGGAGAAGCGGCGGGCGTTGGGGAGGGGGTTGGAGTCTCTGTTGCCGGGGCCGCGGGTGGTGCCGGGAGCGTTGGCTCCCACGCTTCCGCAAGGTGCGCGGAAGGATGGGGCAGGCGCGGCGATCATTGACGAGTTGTCGGCGTCGGCTGTGGGGATGACTGCGGATAGGGAGACGGTGTACCTGCTGGAGATCGGCCGGATCGACCACAATCCGCACCAAACGCGGAGGGAGTTCGATGCCGCGGCGATGGAAGAACTGGCGCGTTCGATCGAAGTGCAGGGAGTGATCCAGCCGATTGTGGTGCGTCCGGGGACGGAGGGGCGGTTCATTCTGATTCTCGGCGAGCGGCGGGTGCGGGCGTCAAAGATGGCGCGGAGAGCGGCGATCCCGGCGATTGTGAAGCGGGTCTCGGAGCAGCAGGCGGCGGAGATGACGCTGGTGGAGAACCTGCAACGGCAGGACCTGAACTGCATCGAGCAGGCGGAGGCGTTCTCGAACCTGAGCCGGGAATTCAAAATGACGCAGGAGGAAATTGGGAAGAGGGCAGGGATATCGCGGGAGCAGGTCTCGAATTACATGCGGCTGCTGGCGCTGCCGGAGGGAGTGATCGGGGCGCTGCAAACTGGGAAGTTGTCGTACAGCCACGCGCGGACGCTGTTGCAGTTGCGGGACAACGCGCAGATCTGGCGCTTCGCACAAAAGGCGATGGAAGAAAAATTGTCGGTGGCGAAGCTGGAGGACCTGGTGCTGGGAGTGAGCGTTCCGGGTGCGCAGGGCGAGGCGAACAAGGGAGGCGGAGCGCGCTGGGTGGATCCGAATGTGAAGGCGGCGCAGCGCTCGCTCGAGATGGCGCTGGGAATGAGGGTGCGGATCCGCGACCGGAAGGGCAAAGGAAAGATTGTGATCGAGTATGGGACGCTGGAAGATTTCGACCGGGTGGTGCGGATGCTGAAAGGCAAGTAGAGAGTTCTCAGTTTTCAGTTTTCAGTTTTCAGTTTTCAGTTCTCAGTTCTCAGTTCTCGGTTCTCGGTGGGGGCGGCACGGTTCAGATTTGTGATGGGGCTGGGGCATCCGGCAATCCGGAAGTATCACCCGGGGATTGTGTTGGCAATGCGCCTCTCGGTTCGCCGTTTGTTCGCCTGAAAATAAATATTTTGATGGTGCGTTGGCGGGAAGGGTTTTTTGGGGGTTTCTGGCTTCCTGGGGTGTTTACTGGTTGGCAGTTGCGGATACCACCTACCTTGTCCGGTCTATTGGAATCAAGACTTTAGCGGGATTTTTCTGGCAAAGTATTGAAGGGAAATTGGTTAGAGGTAAAGTATTGATTGCTTTGGAGTTAGGTTCGCTTCCGTGGCTCGTTTGGGTTCCGGGGTGGACGGTTTTGCTTCGTCTTGGTCCCTCCTGGGCGCGGGACCCCCATTTCATCCCGAGCAAAAAGTCAAGCTTGACAAAACCGAGGCTGGGAGAGGGGGGTGTTCTTGCGTCATGGCTTTTTGGCTTTGACGTTGGAACTGGCCCGTTCAAGTGAAAGGAAGCTTGAGTGAACCACCAGCCGGACTCTCACTCCCCGCAGGCTGATTTAACAAAGAAGCTATAGTAGTTCGTTGCCCATTGCTGTTCTTGATCGGTGGCTCTTGGCATATCGACATAGTGCTGAGTGTCGTCTATGCATTCGCAGCTTTGGGCCTTGGTCTCCTTGCGTTTCCAGTCAGCAGGGGAGGTAAGCTGAATGCAAGTATCGCCCGTTGCTGGATCAAAGCGGAACGTCCTGGAGCCTTCGCTGCGCAGCTCGTAGTGGTGGTCTGGCGGCTTCTGCTTCAGCTCGGCCACGTCAGCCTTAAGTTGCTTTACATCTGCTTCCAGCGAACGGATTTTGTCGGCCTGCTTCTGCTGATCGCAGTCGCCGCTCTCTAGCAGAACGAAAAGCGACAGCAGCAAGATTGTCTTGTGCATGAGACCTTCACCTTCCCGAGAGCAAACCTACGCGCCGACCTGCCTGATCCAGTCCTTTATAGAGGTGGCGATACGTTCCACGTCCTGTAGGCCGAGGTCGCCGCTGTGCATGATGACGTTGCGCGAACGTTCGACGGTCGAAATTATTGACCTCATCCAATCCTGATTCTGAACGTAGTCCACGAACAGTTCCCAGTTTTGGCCCATGATCGCCCCGAGGTCACCGAACTCCGTGTAGTTGATCGGCTCGTCGCCGCGCGGGGTGTGCCAGCGAACCTTCTCCTCTTCTGCGCGCCGAGACTCAGCCTTTGTTCTGATCTTTTCTGATACTGACTGCGTCCACCAATTCTCTCCGAATTGCTCGAGCAGAACCTTGCTGACGAACTCTCGTACCGAGTTCTCGAAAGCTGCGATGGCGACGTACACGACAGCCATCTTCTGAGCGCGAGCAACGAGGTCTTCGTCGAAGGAGTCGATCGGCAGGCGCCCCGCGATCTCGGGATCGAAATGCGCTGATAGACCAACTTTTCTGAGCCGACCTGTCTTATCCAATGTCTCCTCAGTCAAAAGGCCTCTGAACACGAACGAGTAGGCGTCGTCTGTATTCATGCAATCCTCCAATTTACGGCAGGTGCTTCTTGAGGGCCGCGAAGATAGCGTCGAACACAGCCGCGTCGCGAGATTCAGGCAAGTGAATTTGTATGTCGTAGTGAAGCTGGAGCGGTCGATTGCCGATGTCCAGGTTCGGCGGCACAGCGATTGGTGGTGCCGAAGGCGGAGGAGTCTTTGCGGGGCCTTCCGGCTTCTTCTCGGTCGCCGCGACGGGAGCGGGAGTCATTGTTGGCGTGGGGGTGATTCTCCAATCCGCAATATCGGAGAGTGCCTTGAAAGTGTTCGCCATCAGTGACACCACCTTGTCGGACTTCTGTCCAAGTGTGAGTGTCTTAAGTTTGTTCTTGACCTCATCGACGGCCAAGGTCTGCGCGTTCTTGTTCACGTTGAAAAGGTCCGAGTACGCCTCGCGAATGCCTTCAGCGAGCACTCTCGCCGATTGACCTTGGTCCAGAAAGTCAAAGTACCGTTGTCTCGGAACGCCGTTATCATCGATGAAGCCTAGCGCCTTCAGCACCCCGATCAGAAGCCGGTCATTTGAACTACTAAAGTCGAGCTGCGCTAGGAATTTATTGGTGAAGCGCTCAGGTGCTTTTGCTGACTGGATCGATTTCAGGAACGCGTCCAAGTTCTTCGTCGTGACTAGGTAAGCATTCGGCAGAGCCATTCGATACCTCCACGCGAGTTATTCGTCCTTTGCGGAGCTAAGCTTACTCCTTGCAGGCGATCTCTTCCATCGTCTAGTTGTCCAACCTTCAACTCCTAGCTCGCGGTGCGACTCGGCACGAACTATTTCGAGAGTGGTTTTGGCGTCACTATACTCCTGGTCAAGCATCCCGTAAAAATCATTCACGAACTCTTCGTACGACCTGTTTAGAAATTTTTCGCTTTCAGTGACCGTCTTCTCTGAAACAATGTACGCTCCACTGGCAGCGATCTCTTTCAGGCTCCATGAACGTTCCTTCTGGCGCTCAGGTGACTTAGGGGGATCAACACCGGTCTCAATTGCCCGCTGCTCGCGACTGGCGTTGAACATAACCTCGGACAACTCGCGAATGATGGACTCGTAAGCCTCGCGCTTCATTTGCCACCACTGCTCTTGCCGGAAGCGCTTGAAGGAAAACCGGGCCGTTAGGTAAGTGCTCGCAAACGCAGCGACGGCGCCTGCAATCAGCGGCGCGATCAGATATTGAAACCAGTGCATCTTGCCGAATAGCTTACTCGCATCGATTGCTCAATTCCAGCCTAATGCGGGTTCGTTTCCAAATGCCCATCATCATGGTGGTCGCATTTTCGACGATCGTTACGACGCCGACGGTACCTAGTGATCTGTCGAACTGTAGGGATCCTTCGACTGCGCCGGGTCACGCGCTTCGCGCATGACCCGGCTCCGCTCAGGATGACAGGGTTGAGAGGTTAGACTGGGGTTTGAAGTGGGGACAAGGTTCGAAGAGTAGAGGGGTTGGTAGGGTACAGAATGCCTGAAGGCCCACGTCTCGAAAGCCACGAGACGCGGGGCATCAGGCAGCCTCCTAATTCATGCTGCTCGCGATGGTCTGAACAACCCGCCGCTAGCCGCCCTCTTTCACGTTGCAGCCGTACGGCTTGTAGGCGTTCGTGTAGTTTGCTAGGAGATCCTTTTCTTCGGCAGTGCGATCTTTCTCCTTGGAGTTAAGGTGCGCGTGAATATGAGTTGCGCCTTTCTCTTTGATGCAGTCCGCCTGATGGTGGGTGTCGCTTATCCTGTCGGCGAGGTCTCCCTGGCCAATGTAGATCGGCACCCATAGCCCCTTGTCGTTCTTCTTTGCGAAGATGTAGTTACCATCCTGGTTGGCGCTGAAGTTGACAGGGAGTTCGTGAATTGTGTACTCGTAGTTCGTGCCGCTCTTGCCCGTCCATTTACATTTAGGTTCATCCGCCATGTTGCTCTCCCTTCTCTGTTTATGGCTAAATGATCGGCAACTTTTTGCCCAAGGCTGCGTGGCCCGCGCTTTCGCGGTGCGGGATGCCGGGCACCTAGCCGCTTCCAATAAAAAAGGCCATGGATTTCCCCATGGCCCCCTCGGTCGGGATCATTATCTACCTGTCTCGGACAAAAATACATAGTCCACTTTGGTGCGGGGTGAGGTGGGCGGGTGATGGTGGCGAAGGCGAAAGCAGGTCCTTCCCCTTCGGCTCCGCTCAGGGTCAGGATGACAAACTTCTTTCTGGGCGGACGCTTAGGGAATTGCGGCGTTTTGGCGGTAGGGATCCTTCGCTTCGCTCAGGATGACAGAGCTTTCTGTAACGGATGCTCGAGAGGTGGGTTGCCGTGCGGTGGGGATAGGGAGTCAAAGACCCCGCCCCTTCGGCTCCGCTCAGGGCAGGCTCTGTGTCTGCACAGAACGCAGACACAAGGACGGGGCGGCCTCCACCGCAGCAAGAGCGGGCATGATGGCTCGACGGAACGCAGGGCGTTCTCCTTCGGCTCCGCTCAGGGTCAGGATGACAAACTTCTTTCTGGGCGGACGCTTAGGGAATTGCGGCGCTTTAGCGGTAGGGGTCCTTCGCTGCGCTCAGGATGACAGAGCTTTCTGTAACGAATGCTCGAGAGGTGGGTTGCCGGGCGGTGGGGATAGGGAGTCAAAGGCCCCGCTGCAACGGGTTGGCATGGTCGAAGGCGGGGGTGAGGGCGCGGCTCCCAGCCATCGCGAAGAACGCGAGAAGTGGGGAGCGGAACGGGAAAAGTTCGAGCTGGCTCCGGTGGCGGCTGCCCCGCGGCCCACTTCTCGAAGTGCGCGAGAAGTGGGGCACCTATTGTTCTGGTGTGTTCGCGAGATCAAGAGCGTGGGCGCGCGGCGGCCCACTTCTCGAAATGCGCGAGAAGTGGGGCACCCGTTGTTCTGGTCTGTTCGCGAGATCAAAGGCCTCGGCGCGCGGCTCTCGCCGAAAATACCTCGAACTGAAAAGCCAGCTACTGAATGGCGACATTCACGACGAACACTTGTGGCGTACTGTAAAAAAGCGGCTCACTAGTGACACTGGCATTCGGGGTGTACGCGCCGTCGACCATGAATTTGTAAGTCCCAGGCGTTGTGCCGGGAATCGTCTTGCCACCTCCGCCGCTCGCACCGCCGCCACAACTCAACCAGGCCATGCTCCCCACGAGTACAACGAGCAGGAGCAGAGCGGCCGCGCGTGGGCCAACGCGTCTCCGCAGCGGCAATCCAACCAGGAGAATTCCCGCAAAGAACGTAAGGCATTGCGCCGCAAGCCAGCGCGGGCCCGCGATCGGTTCAGCACGCGAGACTGTGGTCGGTCCCGTCGAACTAATGCTCATTGCGGCGGCCACTGGACTTGCGCTCGCCACATTAACCGATGCCGGGACCGAGCAAGTGGGGAGATGCTGCGCTCCCGGCGGATAATATGCGATCGTGCACGCAAAGTAGATTGTCCCGGTAAATCCGTTCAGAGGAGTGACAGTGAGCGCAGCAGTGTTGCCCGTGATCGCACCCGCTGCAAACGATACGGAACTCGCCGCCGTCATGCTGAACACATTCAGCATGGTTACAGAAACCACAGTGCCGGTCGCAGCGTACGTCGTATCGCCGCTGTAGCTGACCTGCACCGTGACCGTGCCGGGGCTCCAGGTGTCGGCCGAAAAATCAAAGCTGCAAGAACCACTCACCAAGGTGCAGCCAGCGCTCCAGGTTGAGCCGGGTCCATAGGCATAAAGACCGATGGTTCCGGTGGGAACCGGCTGTCCGCTCACACCGGCAACATTGGCAGTGACAATCAGGTCCTGGGTCGGAAGCATCGAGGTTCCGTTCGGGGTGACAGTAAGAGTGGCGACCGGCTGCGTGGGCACCGCCACAGTGACTTGTACGGGACTGGAGGTGGCGGCTTGGTAGTTAGCATCGCCGCTATACTGCGCGGTAATGGAGTCCGTCCCCAGCGGCAAGGTTGTAACGTTCAAGGTCGCAGCGGAATTGATAAAGGGCCAGGTAAGCGTCGTCGGGGTCACGGTTGCGGTCCCGAGGGCCGTAGTGCCCGAATAGAACGTGGCGGTTCCGGTGGGCGGAGTACCGAAGCCGGTGCCAACGATAAGCTGGAACGTCACCATCTGACCGGGTGCGATGGTAGAAGCGTTTGCCGACAGTTGAGGGTAGGAACTGGCTTTCGTCACAGTGAAATTCAGCGGAGCGGTGCTGGAGGACGCGTTGAAGCTGGCGTCGCCGGAATAGCTGGCGCTGATGCTGTGGCTGCCAGCGCCAAAAGCAGCCGGCAGCCAGGCCGCCGTGCTCGCCGTCCCCATACTTTGCGGGCCGGAACTCACCGTGCCGGTGCTCGCCGCATCGGTAAAGGTGACCGCGCCCGTCGCGATGCCGTCGGTTGATCCCGCAGGCGCATTCACTCCCAACGCCTGCGCTTCGACCGCAATGGAACTACCGTAAGGGTAGCTTCCGCCGTTTACAAGGACGCCGCTGGTGCCGTTGGTGTACAGGTAATAACTTCCAAACAACGACAAGTTGCTCGCTTCGGAGGTGACATTCACGGATACAGAATTGGAAGTGCTGGACGCGAAGAGACTATCTCCGCCGTAACGCGCGCTCACCTTGTATTGGCCTCCGGGAAGGCTGTTCACGCTGGCGGTTGCCGTCCCATCCTGAAGCGTCAGCGCACTTAGTCCCACGTTGTTTTGTGGGGCGGCCGTGGTCAACAGAGCAACGCCGCCGGAAGGAGTGCCTCCACTGCCGGTCACACCAACATTCACTGTAATCGGCGTCCCGTGGGTGAAGCTGGTCTGGCTGAGGCCAAGGTTTGTCGAGGTCGGTTTGAAGCTCAGGGAGTTCCAGTTATTGAATAGTTGAGCTGCATCCACGCTACCCAATCCGGTTGCTAAATCATATCCGGGACCGGCGTAATAGCCGAGTGTGTAATAACCTTTGGTATTGTCGTTGGCAGTGCTGAGCGTGCAATTCGGAGTGCCCGACTGACAGGGCACGATGTTGCTGCCCACCGTGACATCGTGAAAAGCCGAAGGATGTTGGGCGGCCAGCGGATAGAGAATAAAGTTCGCCTGCCCTTGCGGCCCGTATTTCTGGTTGATTAACGCCACGATCCCGGCCATCGCCGGAGACGAAGCCGAAGTGCCTCCGACGATGCCGATGGTGAGGTCGCCATTGGAAACAACGCAGTCCCCCGGAGCGGCGCAGATCGGGTAAAAGCTGTCGTTTTCCCCGGCAGCGGCGTAAAGCGACACGTCGGGCAGGTCGCGCACACCGTCGTTGGGGACACCCGTTCCACTCTGCCAGGCAGGTTTCGGATATCCGGCCGTGCAGGAGGCATACGTGCCATCGGAAGCGTC
>Ga0181521_10005534_pt1 | contig 14017 bp, 13 predicted proteins | sample PEATcosm2014_Bin_32_FD_119764 | JGI IMG/M metagenome (GOLD analysis project Ga0181521, IMG submission 119764) | Peatland microbial communities from MTU Mesocosm Facility, Houghton, MI, USA - PEATcosm2014_Bin02_60_metaG | ecosystem: Environmental > Terrestrial > Soil > Wetlands > Peat | place...
CTGCGCTCGCCGCGTCGTCTTGCTGAACTTCTCAAAACCCGTGAGCGTCTGCTGCTTCATCGAGGAACTCGCATGACAACGACTGCTGTATCAGACTCTACCGGTAAATCAGAGTTTCCCTAAATCTGTTTCTCGGCGCTGGCTCCGTCAGCGGCTGGGACTTCATCCAGGGAACGCTGGAGTGGGAAGCGAGACTCAACGACACGGCCGCCGTAAATGCATCAGCCGACCGCTCACCCATCATGACGACCACGGCGTTGGCAAATAAGCTACTTTTCAGCACCTATAGCGTCGGGGCAGACTTCAGGACATCGGACCACCTGTGTCTGTTACCGGTGTACTTCCGTCAGGAGTTTTCCGATGGCAATCACCGGGACGGCGGCGCGCTCAAACTTCTGTTGAGTCCCTACGATCTCCCGAACACGACGTCAGCCCTGGGCGCCGAGATCTACGCACGTGCATACAACAGCAGCCTGCCGACGACAGGTGTCTATTTTAACCCCGCCAGCTACCGCCAGGAGCAGGTTAGCTTGATCGCCATCCACCAGTTTGGCCCCGATTGGCGGTTGCGTGCGATTGCCGGCATCGGGTCCGAGGCAATTGATGGCTCGCGCGCGCAATCCTATGCGTGGGACGTGTCGTTGAGGGGGCGATTACAAGGCAACGGTCGCCTGGAAGTCCACGTCGGCCGGAACTCGTTTGCCTCCATGGCTGGAGGAGGCCCCGGCTACTGGAACAATACGGCTACGGTGTCGGTGGTTTATCCGTTCTGACCGTGCTCATTGCCAGACCGTATTCAACGGCACGTGGCCGCAAGATGCCTGGATGTGGGGCCACTTGGCGTGCCACCACGTAACCGCCGTTGTGACGCGCTGCCGTCAGATACCGACGGACGGACTGAAGGATGCCAGCCGTCGCATTTGCATGAGCGCGGCTTTCACGACGATCATTTCTGTCTCATCTCGAACGCGGCGCCTCGATGCATTGCGCCCACGGCGTCCTTGTAGACGACGCCGCCTTTCATCACGAATACGACGCGCCGGACACTCGTGATGTCGGTCAGCGGGTCACCATCAAGCGCGATGATATCCGCTTCGAGCCCCGGCGCGATCGAGCCTATCTTATCGGCGAGACCGAGCGCCTCCGCCCCGAGCGATGTCGCTGATACCATCGCGGTCATCGGATCGACCCCGCAATCACGCACGCGGTCGATAAACTCCTCGGCGTTGCGGCCGTGCGCGCCGGCGACTGCATCCGTTCCGAAAACGATCTTGAGCCCAGGTGTACGCGCCGCGCGTCGGACCAGATCGTGATTCGCGGAAAGAATCTTCTCCATTGCCGCGAACCCCTCAGCGGTATAGCCCGGCGTGCCGATATAGCGGTCCTTGTTTAGCAAATAGTTCTCGATGACGAGCCCTGCTTGCGGGTCAAGGTATGTGCCTCTCTCGGCCATCAACCTGAGGTCATCGTCGGTCGCGAGCGTACCGTGCTCGATCTGGGTGCAACCGGCGAGCGTCGCCGCGCGCACGGCTGTCTTGTACCCATGCACAAGCGTGCGCAAACCCAGCCTATGTGCCTCATCGCACGCGGCGTCAAGTTGCTCCGGGGAGAGCGTCATAGCGCCACCCAGACGGATCGACTGGGACGCAAAGATCTTGATGAGATCCGCGCCGGCGTCCTTCTGTTTGCGGATGAACGTGCGAATCTCTGCCGCGGTGCCGGTTGCCTCGCCGCGGCCTTCCAGAGGCTCGACGGCAGTTAGGATTCGCGGGCCGGGGAGTAGCCCTCTCGCGATCGCATCGCGCAGCGGAACGTCGGTGGGTGAGCCAACGCTTTGCACGGTCGTGAATCCCGCCAGCAGGGTCAGCCAGGCGTTGGAGGCCGCATGATAGGCGTCCAGCTGCGTCGTCCCGTCCGAGCCCGCGTTCTTACCGTCCGGACCGAAGCTCCATGTAATGTGCGTATGCGCGTCGATCCAGCCGGGCAGCGTCGTCAGACCGCGCAAGTCGTAATCGGCCGGGCCCGTCTGCGGTCCGACGGCCACGATCGTGGTGCCATCGACCACAATCTGGACATCGTGCAGCACTTGGCCCCTGCCGTCGAGCACCGCGCTCGCGGCGATCACGATATGCTGGCCCGACGCCGGCGATTGCGCAGACGTTTGCGCTGGAACAGCGCAGCTGCCTGCGGCGACAAGCAAGAATGCGATGAGCGTCGAGAGCCGCACGTCCGCTTAGTCCTTAAAAAACCACTGTAGAGACCATACCGCACACGCCGGCGCGAGTATCCCGGCGGGGCTGATGCACGGCTGAGGCGGACGAAAGACGCCGATCTCTTTGGCCGCAGGCGCCAGGCACCGTATCTCCGCTACTGCCACCGCTGTGCCTGCGGCGCTAGCGTCGAGATCCACGGAGAATTGGCCCGCGGATCGTCCCGAGCCCCGCTCGTCCGAGACAAAAGCGGCGATTCGGCCTCGACCGAGCTCGTATTGCCCGAATGAGTCTTCCCCCGCAAGATCATCCCCAAACTGCTGAATCCGTGCGAAGAGCGGATCGGCACGCCCGCTAGACCTTAAGGCCAGATCGCGAGCGCATTTCGCGTGCACCAACGCTGGTGACCTTCAGAATCCGACTATCGGCATCCTTGACGACCCAGCGACGCTCCAATGCAATGGTCAGCATTGCCGCGCCCAGCGCTCCGCCGATGTGTGGTCGTCGCTCGCTCCAGTCAACGCAGGCGTAGGCGAACCGACGGCGCAGGCCCCGGAGTGCCTCGACGTCAATGCCGAGCGCCATCAAGGCCTTGGCCCCGGCTTCGGTGAGATCGTATGATGTGCCCGCCGCCGCGGTGATGGACAGCCATCCAAGTCCACGAAAGCGTTCGTGGAGCGACACGGCCACCGCGCCTGCCATGTGATCGTAACAAGTGCGCGCGACGCGAAGTCGACTTGGGGTGCTCGGTACGAACGTGTCGCGAGATCCTTCCCCGATGACCAGCAATGCTTCGAGCAAGGCGGCCACGCGGGCGTCGCCCAAACTGTAGTAACGGTGCTTGCCCTGGGCAAGCACCCTTACAAGACGCTGTTTCCTGAGTCGCGCCAAGTGCACGCTGGCCGTTGACGGGTTCACCTCCCCCACGATCGCCAGCTCCGTGCTCGTTCGCGCGTGGCCGTCGAGCAGACAGTAGAGCATTCGGGCCCGCGCCGGCTCGCCGATGGACGCGGCAACTCTGGAGGCCGCGGCGTCGCCATGGGTTTCAACAGTCATAGTTTGATCGTAGACAAAGCGTTTATGTCCCGCAACCGGCAGACTGCCAACCGTTGAGTCCGGGGAACAGGCGGCCGCAGCGCTAAGCAGCCGGGAATCCATCAGGGACCTTCCGGTGACGGGTGCAGCACCGACTATCGGTTCTGATGCTTTGACAATTAAGCCTTTGAGGAGCAGATGGATGACCATCGCCTGCGTGATTCGCTACCAGATCGACCCGTTCCAGCGTGACGACTTTAAGAAGTACGCCGAGAACTGGAGTCGCGTCATTCCACGATGCGGCGGCCATCTTGTCGGTTACTTTCTGCCTTATGAGGGCACGAACGACGTGGCGTGGGGCCTCATTGCATTCGAGAGCCTCGCCGCGTATGAGGCGTACCGGGCACGCCTAAAGTCCGATCGGCAAGCCCTCGAGAACTTCACTATGGCCCAAAGCAAGCGGCTGATCCTCCGGGAGGAAAGAAACTTCGCGGAAGTCGTCGACGGAACTTTCGGTGTTCCTTCCACATATGCTGGACTCACGTAAGCGTCCCGAAACAAAGTCCGGCGGCGAGGCCTCCATGGCCAGGCTACCACCCAGTATTGACCGTGAGCTATTGGCTTCCGTCGCGGGAATGTGACCGCTCGATCAGCCGGCGCCGATCAGCCGGCGCCGATCAGCCGCAATCATTTGATGATCAGCCGTGCAACCGCGATCAGCAGAACTATCGCGGTGGCGACTTCCATCCAGATCGTCGCGTTCATTTTCCACGTGCGGTCGGTCATCGCGGCAAGCGTGTAATGGAAGAGTCCGTATAGGCCAAGCGCAGCGGAGAACCCCGGGAGCAGAAGCCCCGCACGCCAGTAGTCAGGGCGATTCAACAGATACCCTGCAAGCCCGACTGCGGCAACACTCAACTACGCGACGCGGGTCCGCGCGGGCGAGGGTGAGATGGGCATGTTTTGGCAGAAATACAGACACACCGCGTTATGGACATGGTGCACGAGGCTGTCCGCGCCATACACAACTAGGAATCCAGCAGCGAGTCGACGCGCATCGCGTACCTGCGGGTGGCCTTCATCACTGGAATCGACCCTTAACCGCTGCAGCGTCATCCGTCGGTCCGATCGCCGCAAAACGTAGCCAGAAGAGTTGCGAGTGCTTAAGGACGGACCGGCTTACCGTCTCCGAACACTCCCGTGTGGGTTTTCGTTCGGCCCAACAGCGGGGCCTTGCCGCGGCCACGGCTAAACGGCTGAAGAAGAAAGCTCACCGGCCCCCGTGGAGCGGTCCGAACGAGTGGGCAAGCAGTAGCGACATGACGAGGATGCCCGCTCCGAGCATGAGCACGTGTCGCGTGTTTCGCAGATCGAAGCTGCCCACGCGACAGACGAGCAGGTAGCCTACGGCAAGATTGAAAAGGCCCCATAGGACATTGACGGTCGCGGAGGACAGCCCAACGCCAGGTGGGGATGCGAACGGGCTCTGAAAGGCATGCCCCGATATCCCGTTGCCGAGATGGGGCAAGGTGTTCGCGAGGAATGCGCCCCCGAAAAAGTACGCTACATAGTGATACCAGCGCATCGTTGCCCCCCCTTCTCGCTGTTAAGCCAATGTTAGCAAGTTTCGACGGAACGCCACCGGTATCCATCTTGGATCAGGAGCAGCCACGCTTGGAGGCTTGCGGCGGCGATCAACACGGTTCACTGACTCGAATCGCGCCTGCAGTTGAGCACTGCAGGCATCGACCGGGACAGGAGGCCGGTTAAAATCCGCCGACCGGGCGAGGTTTGGAGCCGTCGAAGTACCGCGACAGGCGAAACTCGCGTGGCTCAACGAGTGGCTTCGCACCGGATACAAGGTCCGCCACGAGATGCCCCGCACCTGGTCCAATGCCAAAGCCGTGGCCCGAAAATCCCGTGGCAACGATGAGGCCTGAAATCCCATCGACGGGAGAGATTACGGGGACGGCGTCGGGTGTCACATCAATGAAGCCAGCCCAGCTTTGCGCGATTTTCGCGCTGGCGAAACAAGGGAAGCGGGCGCGCAACGCCGCCATGGCGAGATCCAGATAACGCTGGTCAGGCGCTGGATCCAGCACGCGGGTTGTCTCGTAGGGAGACGGCCGGCCGACACGAGCGCTCGGCGCCTCTCGCAGCTCGATGAAGAATCTTTCATCAAGCCGCAGCCTCAAAGCCTTCCACCCCATGACCAGAGCCGGAGTGAAGGCACCGAAGAAACGTAAGCTATCAGGCGTAACGGGCACGACAGTTGTACGACCATTGGCAATGGTGTAACCGCCGTCGGCGCGTTTGCGGAAGGCGAACACATCGTCCCAGACGGCAGCTTCCGGGCCACCCTCGATTGGTGTTGTGCGGGCGACGCTTGCCAGAACCTTCAGCTGCGGTAGGGTAACCGCGAGATCCTGAAGAACTCGGCGTGACCAGGCGCCACCGGCCACGACCACTGACGTACACGCAACCGCTCCACGCTCGGTGATGACCGACACCACGCGGTTCCCGGCGGTCTCAATGCCGCGAGCGGCGCAGTTAGTGACTATCGTTGCGCCAGCGCGTCGTGCGGCACGCGCGATGGCCGGCGCTGCGCGCTGCGGCTCGGCGCGGCCGTCGCTGGCGCAGTAGAGGGCCGCTCTTGGCGGGGAGGTATCGCCTGGCAGCAGGCGGGCAAGTTCCGCACCCCGGGCCACGACGGCCCTAATCCCGGACGCGGCGGCCAGTTGCACCCACTCCACGTACTTCTGCTCGGTCTCCTCGTCCCGGGCAGCATGCAGAATGCCGGCAGCGCGAAACCCGGTGTCGGCCTCTACCCTCTGGTTCAAACCCCGCCAGAGCACGAGGCTCTCGCGAATAAGATCGAATTCACGCGGATCTCGGTTTGCTTGGCGGCACCAGCCCCAGTTGCGGCCCGATTGCTCCCCGGCGACGTGGCCCTTCTCGACGACGACGACCGCAATGCCGCGCTCCGCGAGAAACAAAGCGCTGCTCACGCCGATAATTCCGCCGCCAATTACGACGACATCTGCACGCGCGGGGAGATTCGCGTCGCTGGTGACGGGGTCGACTTCAGGTCCCATGGGGCTGGAGGTGTGCGCCGGAAGCGTGGATATTGGGCCAATAGATGGTAACGATCGAGTTGTCCGCGCATCGGTGGCGGCAACCAATCCATGTCCGTCTAAGGATTCGCTAGACTTTGCTGTGAGATAGCGGCTGAAGATCCCGATCCATGCTATGACGCCGCCCGAAGGGCGCGGCCAAAGGCCGGACTTATACGTGTCAGATCAATCAGTTATGATTGGCCGAATGCTCGGCCGGGCTCAGTCTCACGATCCGTGCGATTCGACACGGATTGGGGTCGTTATCGTGACAGAGTTAATCGGTTGACCAGCGGCTCGCTGACATCTCGGCAACCCTCGGAGCGCCTAGAGCCACCTCGCTATGGGGAAAGTATTCCTTGCACGCCGAACAAGCAGCGCCCTGTCCGCCTAACTAGAGACTGAGTTCCTTCCCGGTCATGCCCCGTCGCGCACACATTAAGGATCTTTGGAAAGAGCAACGCCTGTTCATCGGCCGCGCGCTTGCAGCCGTGATCGTGGTGGTCGCACTGTCCGCCCTCTTGGTTGGTCGCCTTTTTTATCTTCAGGTCATTCGCCACACCTACTACGTCGAAGCATCACAGGGAAACCGCGTGCGACTGGAGCCTCTGCCGGCGAACCGCGGGCTGATCCTCGACCGCAACGGTACGGTGATGGTCGACAACCAGCCGGGCTACCAGCTGGAGCTAATTCGGGAACAAACCCCCGATATTGACGCCACGCTGCGTCGGCTCGTCGACATCGGCCTGATCGCTGCTGATGACGTCGATCAGGTCAGGCGGACCATCATGTCCCGCCGGCCATTCGACAGTGTACCCATCCGGCTGGTTCTCACAGATGAGGAGCTCGGGCGATTCGCTGTGCATCGATATGAGTTTCGGGGTGTGGACATCCACACGCGGGAGACCCGTCATTATCGATTTGGAGAGCTCGCCGCGCATGCGCTCGGCTACGTGGCAGCGATCGATGAGGATGATCTTGCGCATATAGATCGCGCGAGCTACGCCGGAACAACGCTTATCGGAAAACTTGGCGTCGAGAGCTCCTACGAGAACCAGCTGCACGGTCGCAATGGCTTTCGCGAAGTGCTGGTGAATGCGGAAGGACGCTCTGTTGAGCACCCGGGGGCCTACGAGTCGAACCTGAAGTCGGAGCCAGGCTCTGCCGGGGCAGATCTGCAACTGTCCATTGACTTGCCGTCACAGCAGGCGGCCGAGCAAGGCCTCGGAAGCCATCGCGGCGCCGTGGTCGCCATCGACCCGAACAATGGCGATGTAATCGCGTTGGCGAGCCTACCTGGGTTCGAGCCGGGCCGGTTCGCCCACGGGTTGACTCGTTCTGATTTCGCCGAGCTTGCTGACAACCCGGACAAACCGCTGCTCAATCGTGCGTTGCGAGGCACGTACCCGTCAGGTTCGACCATCAAACCGGTTATCGGGCTGGCAGGCTTGACGGACAAAGTGATTGCCGCCGACAAGCAGCAGTTCTGTCTCGGCGTCTACCACCTTCCAGGCAGTCGCCTGGATTTTCGCGAAGGCAAGACCGGCCGACATGGAGCGGTCGACATGGAGCACGCCATCGCTCGGTCATGCGACGTCTATTTCTATGGTCTTGCCACGGCGCTTGGCGTCGATCGGATCGCGACGTTCATGGCGTCGTTCGGCTACGGCGCACTCACCGGGATTGATATTGGCGGCGAGAAGCCCGGTGTATTGCCGTCGCGTGAGTGGAAACAGAAAACGTTTGCTCGGCCTGCGGATCAGGTCTGGTACCCGGGCGAAACGGTAAATTTTGGAGTTGGCCAGGGGTATCTGCTCGTGACTCCGCTCCAGCTCGCGCACGTTGCGTCGGTGCTCGCAATGCGGGGCAAGAGCTTTCGGCCGAGACTGGTCACGGCAATGGGAGATGCGGCCAATCACAAGCTTACGCCGATCCCAGCCGTCCAGAATCCTTCCGTCGAGGGCGTCAGCGACGCCGATTGGGACGTCGTATTGCGGGGCATGCGGGGAGCCACGGTGTACGGTACGGCGGCGGCTATCGGCAAGGGCGCGCCGTATGCGATCGCCGGCAAGACCGGCACGGCCCAGGTTTTTACCGTATCACGAAGCGTCAAGCTCACCCAAAATGTTGCTGAACGGCTGAAGGACCACGCCTGGTTCATCGCCTTCGCGCCCGCCGACGCACCACGCATCGCCGTCGCTGTTCTCGTGGAAAATGGAGGGTTCGGCGCCAGTGTCGCCGCACCGATCGCGCGCAAGGTCATGGATGCGTATTTGCTAAAGCAGAGTCCCGATGCCCAGACCAGCAGCGTCAGCCCGAGACCTGAGGCGGCTCGCTGACGTTGGATCCATGCGACCGCCTTGCACATGCGTCCCTATTTTCTGACGTCCGCCCGACTCGGATTCGGCACCTGGACGCTAGATGATCAACCCCTCGCAACGCGTCTCTGGGGAGATCCGGAGGTGACCCGCCTGATCGGGGAGCCTTTCGCACCGTCGTGGGTAAGTGAGCCCCTGGCGCAGGAAGTCGCGAATCTTGAATCGTACCGGATCCGGTATTTGCCGGTATTCCTTCTGGAAACAGGCGACCACGTCGGGTGCTGCGGTCTTCAGCCGCATGACGTTTCAAACGGCGGGCTCGAGCTCGGGTTCCAGCTTCACCGTGAATTCCGGGGCCGCGGACTTGGCCGCAAGGCGGCGCACGCTGCAATCTCGTACGCCTTTACGGCGCTCGGAGTCGACACACTATATGCCGGCCACCATCCATCCAACGATGCGTCCCGCCGACTGCTGCAAGGCCTCGCGTTCCGTTACACCCATGATGAGTTTTATCCGCCGACCCAGCAGATCGAGCCATGCTACCTGCTTACAAGGGAGAAATGGCGCACCAGGTGGCGACGCGTCGCGCGGGCCGATTTCCGAAAGGCGGACAAATTGCAACGCGGCGTCAACGTCAGCATTCCGCGCCGCGTCATGATTCTGCCATTGACGCTGGCTCCTCCAGACGCGACCATGCGACATCATTGGGCAACAGCGCGGTGCAACAGGGGATCCAATGACGATCGAACTGTACGTTTTTCCGCCGTCACCACGGGCGTTCAAGGTGCTCGCGGTGGCGAACCACCTCGAGATCCCGTACACGACGCACCTGGTCGACCTGGGAAAGGGCGATCAGCGCACGCCTAGCTATGCGACCCTCAACCCCAATATGCGGATGCCGACGCTCAAGGATGGCGACTTCGTCCTCTGGGAAGCGAACGCCATCCTTCAGTACCTCGCGCTACAGAAGCCTGAGAGCGGCTTGCTGCCAACCGACGAACGCGACCGCGTCAATGTGACGCGGTGGCAGTTCTGGGACCTCGCACACTGGGACTCGGCCTGCGCAATCCTGATCTTCGAGAACATCGTCAAGCCATTCCTACTAGGTATCGACCAGCCGGACCCGGCGGCGCTGGGCCGCGGCGAGGAGGCTTTCCACCGTGCCGCCAAAGTCCTTAACGGGCAATTGCGTGACCGGCAGTACGTCACCGGGGTAACGCTCACGGTTGCTGATTTCAGCCTTGGAGCAGCGCTGAACCACTCAGACGCTGCGCACCTGCCGGTCGGCGACTACGCGGAAATCAGACGCTGGTACGCCGGGCTGCTGGATCTGCCAGCCTGGCAGCGAACGCTTGACCAGACAAAACGGCCGGTCCCCGCCCGCGCCTGATTCCTCGGATCTCCTGCGACCGACGCCGCGGGTAGGCCGCCTGTTCAGAGGCGCGGCGACCGACGCGCAGTCAGCGTGCGCGCGACACTGAGTACCGCATCCATTATTTGGCTGAGATCCAGGAATGTGGCGCGGTGGTTCACATTCGCCATTCGCAGCGCGAACCGCCCTTCAAGTATCGTTGACGACAAGACGCCAAGGCCGCTCTCCTGAATCCGATAGAGTATCTCCTCATTCAGCTCGTCTAGCACGGCATCCGACAGGTCGCGGCCTCGATAGCGAAAGCAGATCACGTTCAACGGCGCAGGAGCCAGTAACTCGAGCTCCTCCGATTTCCGGATCCGCTCAGCCAGCGCCTGCATGTCGTCGATATTGCGCTCGATTGCCGCAGCAAAACGGCGCGTACCGTATGCCCGGAGGCACATCCACGCCTTGAGCGCTTTGAAACCCCGAGTCAATTCGATCCCCCGATGCGCGAACGGAAGGCCTCCCTGGATGACGCCGCGTTCGAGGCGGTGCATATAGTCGCCGGCCGCGTCGAACGTCGATTGGTGGAGGCCGGCGTTCCGGACAAGAACGCAACCGATTTCGAACGGCAGATACATCCACTTGTGAAGGTCGAAAGCGACCGAATCGGCCGATTGCAGGCCATTCACGAGATGCCGGTGTCGCGGGCTGAGCGCCGCCAAAGCGCCGAAAGCGCCGTCGACGTGAAACCACAGGTCGTGTGCGCGACAGAACGCCGCCAGATCCACGAGTGGGTCGATTGCGCCGGTGTTTATCGTTCCGGCGTTTCCAATTACACAGAATGGGGTGCGGCCGTGACTACGATCATGATGGACTGCAGCCTGCAGCGCGTTCAGGGAAATCCGCTGGTCAACGTCTGTCGCAATCGAGACGTATGCGTCTCTACCAAAACCAAGAAAATCCGCCGCCTTCGGCGCCCACCCGTGAGTTGCATGCGAGCCATAGAATACGAGCGGCCCGAATTGGCGGCCTTGTAGGCCGTCGGTGGTGTAATTGCCGGTATATTTTGCGGCTCGCGCTACTGCTAGGCCAGTTACGTTTGCCATCGTGCCGCCGCTTAGAAGAATGCCAGACGCGTCGCGCGGGTATCCGATCAGCTGCTTCATGCAGTTCAGCACCTGCTCCTCCACAAGCGGGCCACTCTGGTTGAATCCCGCCATATGCGGATTCATGGAACTCGCAAGAAACTCGGCGAGAGACGCTAGCGGAACGCCCGGTCCCTGCACCCATCCGAAAAAACGGGGGTGGCGATTTCCGTTCGTGTACGGCTCAATCAGGGCTAGATACTCGGTGTAAGCGGCCACCTCGCCGATGCCATCTTGGCCGAGATCGGTCGCGAGGCGAGTGCGAACGCCCTCTGGGAGCGGCGACCACGCCGGCCGTGTGTCGAGCGTCCGGAGCTGATCGATGGTGTCATCGACCATCCGGTGGGCTAAAGCGCGAAACGCGCTCCAGTCATCCGGATCGAGACTGGCGGGGGCGTTCGCCGGGATGGCAGAAGCCATAATATCCTCCAAGACCGTGACCTTCACTCTAGGCGTGGCGTACGAGGTACGCGCTCCGATTCTTGCTATCGCAGTGGCTGCGGACGCTAGAACTGCGGCGCGTTCGTTCGCGGATCGTCGATGACGCAACGAGTCTTCGGCACTTTTTGGGGCGATGATCTCGATCCGGGTGATTAGCGGTCATCGGACACGCATTGCCAAGAACTAGGGCGACGCGGCAGAGGTCGCGGCATTGCGGGCGAGCATCGAGGGGGCAGAACGCCCTGCTGTACGCCGAACCGGGCCGAAAATTCCGTGTAAGATATTTGAAAGGCATGCCGGACCGGCTGGATACGCGGGCCGGACGCTACGAGGATACCACTCGGTGAAGGCTACGTATCGCAGTCGGCGGGTGGGGACCTTTTGCGCTCGCTTACGCTGCCGGGTTTGCCACTCCGCCTGCGCCATGTCGCTGTGGTGTCCGAGAGTATCCGCGTCTCTGTAACCAGACGGACGTGAGGCAGATTTGGCCTTTGAGCCCGGTCCCCGCAAAGCCAGGCTGAGTGAATCATCGACATGCAGTCCTACTCACTGGCTACCCTCCTCCGCCAGTCAATCTCTGGACATCGCGACTGGCGCGCTGCCTGGCGATCGCCCGACCCTAAGCCTTCCTACGACGTGGTCATCGTCGGCGCCGGTGGTCACGGCCTCGCAACCGCCTATTTCCTGACCAAGCAGCATGGGATCCGCAAGGTTGCCGTTCTGGAGAAGGGCTGGCTGGGCGGGGGCAATACCGGTCGCAACACGCAGGTCGTCCGCTCGAATTATTTCTGGCCCGAAAGCGCCGCGTTCTTCGATCACTCGCTCAAGCTCTTCGAAACGATGAGCCGCGAGCTCAATTTCAACATCATGCTGAGCCAGCGCGGGATCCTGACGCTCGCTCACAGTCACCACGAGCTTGAAGGCCTACGGCGGTGGGCGAACGCGATTCAAGTCAACGCGATCGACTCGGAATTGCTGACGCCTTCGGCGATTAGCCGCCTTGTGCCGCTGCTCAATTTGAGTGGACGTTACCCGGTGTACGGGGGGTTTATCCAGCGCCGCGGGGGAACCTGCCGTCACGATGCCGTTGTCTGGGCGTACGCGCGGGCGGCGAGCGCGCTGGGCGTCGACATCGTCCAGCAATGCGAGGTTACCGGTCTTCGGCTCACCGGCGGTCGAATCCATGGTGTCGAGACGTCGAAGGGCCCGATCGCCGCGGACCGTGTGTTGCTCGCCGTGGCAGGCCACACCAGCGTCCTTGCGAAAATGGCCGGGCTTCGGCTACCGATCAACTCCATGACCCTCCAGGCCATGGTCAGCGAACCGATCAAGCCGTGTCTCGACACCATGCTGCTGTCGCCCGTCGTCCACATGTACGTCAGCCAGTCGGATCGCGGCGAGATCGTGTTGGGCGGCGGCGCAGACGTATACACCAGCTATGCGCAACGCGGCGGCCTGCCGGTACTGCAGGACACAGTGTCGGCATTGACAGAGCTCTTTCCTGCCTTTAGCCGGCTCCGCCTGATGCGCCAGTGGGCCGGCATCGTCGACATCACGCCTGACACGACGCCGATCATGGGGAAGACGCCAATCGCGGGGCTCTACATCAGCGGCGGCTGGGGTACGGGCGGTTACAAGGCGATCCCGGCGGGTGGCGACACGATGGCCTATACGGTCGCGCGCGACCAGCCTCATCCGCTGATCAAGAGTTTTGGGCTCGACCGCTTCGCGAGCGGCGACCTCATTGACGAAGGCGCAGCCTCGGGGGTCGCACACTGATGCTGCGGATTCCATGCCCCTATTGCGGCGTGCGAGATGAGGACGAGTTCCGCTGGGGCGGACAGTCCCACATCACCCGGCCGGGCCTCGATGCGACCGACGCTGTGTGGGCCGATTACCTCTTTAATCGCGACAACCCGAAGGGCGTACATTGGGAACGTTGGCTGCATGCGTTCGGCTGCGGCCGCTGGTTTAATCTCGCGCGCCATACGGTGACGCACGAGATCCTCGCGTCTTACCGCTTAGGTGACCCGAAGCCACTGCTCTCCGGGGACGCAGAATGACCGCCGAGCAGCCTTTCCGACTCGCGAGTGGCGGGCGGATAGTCCGGGATCGTCCCATCCGGTTTACGTGCAACGGGCGATCGCTGGTCGGCTATGAAGGCGACACCCTCGCCTCGGCGCTCCTGGCAAACGGGGTGCGTGTCGTCGGCCGCAGCTTTAAGTACCACCGTCCGCGCGGGATCTTGTCCGCGGGTGTCGAGGAACCCAACGGGATCTTCCGGGTCGACACCGGCAAGCTTTCCGCACCCCTGGTCAGGGCGACGCTGCAGCCGCTGGTCGACGGGCTCGTTGCCACCACCGAGAACGTCGTTCCCAGCGTCGGCTTCGATCTCGGC